>Ga0179593_1366070_pt1 | contig 12290 bp, 10 predicted proteins | sample CZODoug2_1_08_16_FD_185931 | JGI IMG/M metagenome (GOLD analysis project Ga0179593, IMG submission 185931) | Vadose zone soil fungal communities from Angelo Coast Range Reserve, California, USA - CZODoug2_1_08_16fungal (PacBio error correction) | ecosystem: Environmental > Terrestrial > Soil >...
AGGGCATGCGGCCACCTCGTCTACTATTCAGAAAGGAGTAGATTTCGAAGATATTTCACGGCGCGGACTACTCGGGTGACTTCTCGCCGGTCTAAGTTGGGAAGGAAAGGGGGAAAAAACCCGACAGGGGAGGAGGGAGTGCGCTGTTCCATGATAACGGAAGGGAGGGGGAAAAAGGTCGACGAAAAAATGTCCTCACCGCGGCTGGAGAAGGCGACAGGTAAGTCCTAAAGTATTAATGTGAGGCAACGCTTGCTTGAGGACAACCGCAGGCGGAAGACGGTACCGGGAACCAAACTTAAAAAAAAGAATAAATTAAAACCAGAGGTTGAAAACTAGAGGATCCCTGGATGGGGGAAATAAGAGAGGGGGTGGAGACTAATACACTATTGTACAAGGCTTGACTGGTAAAAGGGGAAGGTTCAGCGCCGGCCAGAGGGCGACAAAACTTGCCGGGTGTTGGGCGGGGTGGTTTGATTGTAAAGGAGGAGTCATAAACCAGGAATTGGCTGAAAAAAACTCGCTCCACCGCGCTTGGCAAACGAATGGTGACTCAGGGGAAAAGCGGGAGAAGCACCAAAAACAGGCTTCCACAGTAAAGACGAGGCAGCATAAATTGATCCAAGTCACTTGTGTTGACCGGGTTCAAAGAACTGTACACCGAGGACAGACCACAAGCGAGTTTAAAACCATAGCCTGGAGCCAAAAAGGGGTTCCCCATTCCAGAGAAAAAGAATTCGGGCTTGGAGGGCTGTTCGACTAAGGGTCGGCACTTGGTCACTTTGACTGCTGAATGGGCGACGCCGGAAAGGGGTCGGGGAGAAAACCACAACGCGTCGGCATTATGTCGGTATCGAGAAACAGAAAAAGGGAATGTCGCGACCTGGGTAGAAAGCTACAAGGGAACTTCATATGTGTCCCTGACTTCGTCAGAAGTTGGGATAGAGGGAGGAGAAGAAAAAGAAAAAACTGAGGCGAGAATTTGAGTTCAATTGAGGGCCCAGTACACAAAAGACGATTCGGCACTGACCAGGAAAGAAGGGACGCAGTGAAATACTCGTTGGCAGCGACAACTAGATCCAGCAACGACGACGACCACAGGAATGGCACTGGGGGAGACGATGTCGGGCGGGAGAGAGTGATGGGGAAGGCAGACGGGATAGAAGGGGGCAGGGACATCCAAGGGAACACCTCCGTGCGATTTCCAGCCCGGCTAAGCCATCGAAGTCCGAAAGCTGGGAGGTGGGGAAAACACAGAAGAAAACTCGAGCTGATTCACCTCGTCGATGTGGAAGTCCAAGGCCAAAGTGGAAGAGAGAATGTGGAATCCCTGGAGTAGGAAAAAGAAGCGGCCTGGCCCTCTATGTGAGCAAAGGGACCGTCTCCAAACCACGCGTAATCCAAAAAAGCGGCAAAAGCCGAACCAAGAGTATTCGGAAAGGGGGAAGAGGGGGCGTTAACTCAGAACAGAGAGTAGAACGCACCCTTCATCTACAGCGCATCTCAGGCAATCAAAAGGACTGGGTAAGGAGGAGGACGGCGGCATAGCCCGCAGTCCAGAAGTTAAAAAAAGGAAAAACAATTTGTTGAGTCAGAAATCTCATCTCAGGGGGGGGCAGGCAGGGGGCCTCGCGCACATTCAGATAAACCGGAAGCAAGTAGGGGGGGCGCGTAGGACGGTCAGCGGTAAAATAATCCGGCAAAGAAATTCTCGCTGATACCACGGGGGGTTGGGGAAAGTGTCATTCTGGCCTTCAGAGGGGGATCGGGTGCGTTTACAGGTGAAGAGGACGAAAGCAGCCCCTGCTGGATGGGAAAAAGGACCGTTTCTTTATGGGATCTCTTTTTGGACAAATCAGACATGGCAGAGAAACGGACAGCTTGGAGGCGGACCGGGACTAGGAGGAATAGCGCTGCAAAAACAAGGGGGGACGCGAAAGAAAAAAAAAAAGTACCGGTATAGCGTTCGGGGGTCCATATAAATACAGGGGAAGGAGTGGGGAGTGAATCGGCCATGGGATTCTAAAAGACAAGCAACAAAACATCAAATATGCAGCTTCACCGGCGGGTAAACTGCGAGGGCTACGTTGAGGCCTTCAAAAAAAAGAGTAAAGCTGGAGATCATAAGAACGATACTGGATCGATCCTCAGAGAGCCAGAGACGTCGCAGGAAATGTCAAATTCTTAAAAGGGAACAATTCTTCGCTTTTGTCAGAGGCCAATTTACGAAAGGGAAGGGGAGAATGGTCAAAGGCGCGATCGGGCGGTGCAGGTGCGTGGAAAAAGTAGCAAGAGAGTTTTTGACGTGAGTTTGTGAGAAACATATTGTCCAGATGTCTAGACGACGAAATAATAGATACACACCACAACGGGATGCTCAAGAGAGAGTGGAAAGTTAAACTCGCTCTGACGATTTTGTCGTCCAAAAAAACCGAAAAAAGCAATCCAAAAAGCCTCGGCGGACGTTAAGAAAAAAGAAAGGTACTCGCGCATTATGGAAAAAATGACTTCCGTAGTTCAAAGGGACTCCTGAAAAAGAGAAGAGATTGACATCGGTGAAGCATCCATCTGCTTCCTGAAAGGAAGAGGGGGAGAGCCCGCGATGTCTCGAACCGGAAAGCCGTCATCAAGCAAAGCAAACGCGAAAAAGGTGCGGCCGGAGGAGAAATCCGAAGGCGAAGTAACAAAAAAGCTGCATATTTGAGGGGGAGCCCACGAAATGATGGGATTCAGAATACCATGAGGGGGCAAATCAAGAAAATCGCGGCAAAAAGTATTTCTATGGAACAGCAAGACCAGGAAGCACTGGCCAGGTGAGAGTACACAATGTCAAAACGGAGGAAAAAGCAGGTGAGCAGAATCGTAGCGACCAAATTCTGGACCCAAAGTCGGAAGGGGAAAGGAGACCAAAACAACGCGAAAAACTCAAGAAAATGGATTTGACCATCAGAATGTGGCTGAGAATTATACGGGCCCTCCCTTAACAGGTAAAAGTCACCTAACACGGAGGAGCAAATAACCGGGGATCACACCAAACTGTTTTGGCCTCAAACCAAGAAAGGGCGCGCGGATAAAATATTTTAAGAGTAGAAGCCCCGTTTCCAACCTCCATCAGAACGGGAGAGAGTAGGTTATCAGAGGGGGGTCTCGCATAGCCCGAGGGATACATGGGGGTACTGCCGCTTGCTATGAAAAAAGAGGTACAACAAAGTTCTGAATAAATCTTGAATGGCAATGCAAGGAACTCCTAATGACAAAAACAAAGCGAAAAAGACTTGAAAAACGGTGCGGCGAGACCTGGGATGTCGGAAGCTAGTGGGAAAAGTGTCACCCTCTTCCCGAGAAACAAATGACGCCCTCATGGTGGTGCTTTAAAGAGGAGCTTTGCCATGGGTAGGAACAGTGGTGGAGACGGCGTGACTCAGAACAGCAGAATTGTGCAAGACTCCGCCGGTGCTCGGAGAAAACGGGCCATAAACCAGTTTCTATATTAAAAATAGGGAATGTGCAACTGAAAGAAAGGGACTAAAGAGATCGTTAGAGTTCACGCTTTATTCTCCCAGACAAACTCCTCGAGCCGATGGAGGTCTCACGTGCTGAAAGACGCCATGAGGGGGGTTCCTAGGAGGGGAAAAAAACTATACCCGAGAATGCAAAAAGACGCTCTCCACGGAAGGCTCTGAATAAAAACCCATTTCCAACTGATTGCGTCGGGGCATCAAGGGACGGGTATAGTGGGGCGCTTTCACGAAGATTGGGACCGAGACGTGGAACCCCCGAGCGACGGCGATGCAGGAAAAGTGGTGGAGGAGTCCCTCTCGACAAAATCGGGAAAAGGATAGCCGCCCAGCCAGACGGGGGTCGCCTAAGAACCTAAACAAACTCTAAACGTACCGCGACAAGGCGAGGCCTAAAGTTCAGCGGCCGCGAAAAACGATTCACAGGAGCGAGATCTATAAATACCAGCATGGAGGCGCGGGTGTGGTGCCGGGAACCAAAAAGGTAACACCAAGGGGGGGTCGTCGCCGCCATCAAGAAATTGACCAAGCGAAAAGCGAAAGCCCGCCAGCCTCCGGAGACTGTCTTTTGAGGGAGGAAGAGGGGGGGGGGGGGAAGAACTGAAATGGGCCTCGCAGGTGATTTTTTCAAGAGGGTGGGGCCGCAGAGGGGAGGGCACGGGCAAAAGGGACAAACGAGGCAGGTGTAAGGCCGAAACGTGGTAAGGTGGCCAGCCTGTTGAAGCGGACACCGTTCCCCTGGAGAGAATCAGCAACAAAAGAATAGGGAATCGGGAGGCACGCAAAGCCGTGTTAAGCGACAACGAAGGAAAAGAATCAAACACCAAGCCCAAAAAAAGGAAAAAAGGCCTTTACGCTCGGCGTCGCTCACTGGAACAGTCCCTTGGCCCCGAACGCCTGTCCCTCGGGCAGTAGAGAAAAAAACCGCGTCCCAGGGAAGCCCCGAAAAAGAACCAATGGGGGGGGAAAACGGGTAATTTCACGTCCTAGTCAAGTGAAGGGTATTAGGACCGTCTCCGAGAAAGGTAGGAGGAGGAAAGGAAACTTGCAAATCAATGGATAGGGAGGGAGGGGTCATGCGCGGGGAAAGGACGGGGTCAAGGAAAGTTGTACTTAGATCAAGGGGCAGAAACTGGAAGTTCATCAGTGGTTGCAACACACATCAAACACAAGACAACACACAGCCAATGAAGGTGCTTTACCCAGGAAAATAAAAGAAAAGCCCCGAAAAGGCACTGACCGCGAACGCGAGGAAGAAATCGGGACGGAACGCAACGCATCTTGGAGAACGGAGTTGACAAGAAGCACGAGAAGAAAAAAAAAAACGGATGGAATGAAAAGAGAGAGCAGGTGCTGAATGAAGGGACAACGCGCCCGATCGCTGAGGACAAAAGATCACGATTTCACCTCTATTTCTCGGCGTACGGGCTAGGGTACGGGGACGGAGATAAAGGTGGCGAGGTTGGCCGCGGGAACAAAACCACTTCAAGTGTCCAATGGCTGGTGGAGTGCGGGGCTGGCTGAACAAGGAAGGGTAGCAAGGATGAAAGCTCACGAGAAAAACCATCAAGGACCCGGCCTGGTGCAGTAGGGCAATGAAGTCAGAAAGATATGGCAAGGGAGTGCGCGTTATGGGAAGGAAAAAGCTAAAGGGCTCGGCAAACGTAAAAACGCTAACCACTACGAAATTAAAAAAATAAAGGAACAGGGTCCATTAACCCATATGTTACCAAAAATAAGGGTTTCCTGGATGTCACGGAGCGTTTTGTCAGGCGACTCAACAAAGAGGGAACAATTCTTTAGAAGGGAAGGGGGGCAAGAACAAAACGACTAAGCGCGGAACAGCCTGTCAACATGTGGTCTGTGGGTTGGAGGCGTCAAGAGGTGATGACGTAAAAGGCCTGTGTCTAAACGTACAATAAAGGAAAGCGCCACCCGCTGGGGGGGGAAGATTTGGGATGGAAAGGAAACGACTTGAAACCCCGCATACCACACCAATCCCACAAGTAAATCTGGGGGATGGAAGCATAATGTGAACCCTCCGGGCGTCACGTGTTGAAAGGTGTAAACCGAAAGGAAAGACGCAGGCCTCAAAACGAGTTCATGCAAAGCCCGCGATGACAATGCGGTGGACATGCCCATACCTATCCCCAACCTTCGGGCTTTAAAGTGATGTGCTGGACGGGGGAAAGGTGCGCAATTGTCAATGGAATGCTGCAAAAGGGTAGACGACCTTCCTTGGTCTGGGTCGGAAAAAAAACAACCGAGATCGGCATGAATGTCGTGGAAGGCCTCGCGATAAAGGGAAAGGTGGCAGGTCCGAAAGAAGACACCGACAAAGAAGAGGTCAGAAGGGCTTAAGAGTTGGGACGGGTAAAGGAGCGACACAAGTCTGGCAGGGGGGGAAAAAGACTAGCATTTGATTGAGAGTGGAGGGCCAGGAGAAAAGACACAATCCTGCGGCCGCGGGGGAAGGCGGTATCTGGTACGAGGAGAGGCAAACTTCGTGGAAAAAAGGAAACAACACCGAGAACAGGCACAAGAATACGACAAGACAGGAAAGTGGCAGCTGGGTTAAAAAAGATGAAGAAGGAGGGGTTATAGAGGAGTGGGGAAACCTCTGGTATAGAGTGGAAAGGGCAAATGCCCTAGGTGAAAAACAAAAAAAGGAAGGAGATTCAGCCCGGGGAGTCAGAAAAAGGAGCGGGCGGGTGAAGGGGCCTCCATCGAATATCAAAGCTCCGAGAGAGCTGAAAAACGACAGAAGTGAAAAGGGTTCCATGAAACAATTTTGAAATGAGCTGGGCGTTAAAAAAAGGGATTAGCTCCGGAATAATTCTGGTAAATGGAAAAAATAAGGGAGAGAAGACCTGCTCCACCACAGGGCAACAAGTAAGAAATAGCGTTAAAGACCGAACCATGGTGAGTCTGAGGCCGGTCAATCGGGGCATCTGGGAACGAAGAGGGGATCGCTAACCCGTCAGATACGCAATTCGAAACACTAACATGCCTAAAGAGTTTGGTGGGTGTAATGTAAAGGAGGAAAGGGAGCGCGGACCCTCAGTCCATCCATTAAGGCAGAAAGTGTTGAGAGAAGAAGAAAGGCAAGGTCCTTACATTTGGAGAGCGGGCGAGAGCGATACTAGGAAAATCCGAGGAATGAAAAATCATGGAGGAGGGGGGAGGAAAACGGGATCTGACAAGTGAAATCCAGCGCGAAAAATTGATAGGCCGGGACCAACGGTGTGGGATCGTCATTCGGCCCTTACAAGGGTTTCGTGTGTTGTACACTGGGTAAGGAAAGGGAAAAATCAGAAAAGGAGTTAGGACAAGCCCAGTGTTGTATACGCTTTGTGTGGAAGAACAAAAGGAGGTCCAGAAGTGTAGCTTCCGGCGACGGAAGGGATCAATGAGAGCAGGAACTCCGCGAATTTGGTTGAGAGAAAAAAAAAGTGGCCCCTTATGGGCGGTAACGGGATGTTCAAGAAATCACGGTGCGGGGCGGGTGGAAAATCGAAAAGTAGTCGAACGACAGAAGAGGGGGGGAAGATCAAAAACAGAGTTACAAAAGGCGTTAAGGGATGGAAAGTGGCATGCCTTCCGTACGCCAAATCTAGGAAGGAGAGCAGGACGTCTTACTTGATCGGTCACCTCGAGGAGACAAGGGCAATGAAAAGAAGGCAGCGCAGCAAAGGAGGAAGGGCACCGAGGGCAAACTCTTCGCTTTTGGAGAGGGCCAACGGGGAGAAAAAAGAAATGCGTCTATGCGGGGTACTGTTTCGTGCTGTGAAAGGAACGAAGGGGAAGTAGGATTGTGGCGCAAACTCCGTGGAAAAAAAGAGAGATGGGCAACGTCCAGACCGCATACGTCAGAGCTCAACAAACAACAAAAAAGAGATATTGGGTCGACGTGCAAAACGCCTGGGGTACAATATTTTTTGCGAAAGAACGCAAAAAACTCGGCGTTAACCAGAAAACAAGGAAAGCAAAAAGAAAGGATGCGTCGCATGTATTGAGAAGACCTTGCCCCGATTGGGCCCCGGCCCAGCGTAATTGAAAGGGAAGCCTGCCCGCTGGAAACCGAAAAAAAAAAAGCAAACTAAAGTCAACAGAAGGAAAGACCGTACAAGAGCAGAGAGACACGCGGAGTTTGCGGCCGGAAAGGCATCCAAGGAAGACTTCAAAACAAAAGTGAGCGAAGAGGGTGCTGTACGAGTCGTCGGCATTCAAAGAAAGGGAAGAAAGGGTAGATAACCTAATCCAGGAGAGTTCGGTAAAAGGGAGTTCGAATCCAGACCGGGGCTAGAAAGGGACAGGGTGTAAGGAAGCCAAAACAACATTTTGGGCCGTCGTTAAAGCGAGAAGGGGAGGGTTGAATAAGGCCAAAGACGGACGCGCCAACGGAAGGAGGAGGCTTCTTCAAAACAACGAGAGACAACTCACTTGAACTTGAACATAAGAAGGTCTTCTCGTAGAAGGGACAGCCAGCAAATAAAACTCCAAGAGAAGCAGTCTGGCAGGCCGGAATACTAAACAAAAAAGGTTGTAGATAGAATCAATTTTCGCTGCTGGTCAAGATTGGTCAGAGAGTAAATGGCAAAACAACAGCCCTGCCATGAGGGCAAGGAAGTGGATCGGAGAGTCGCTCCCTCTGAGACATGTACTTCCCTGGAAGATATAGCCTCAACAAATTGGCTGGATGGTGGAGGAGGTACATAAGTGATCCGTTCAAAAAATTGGGAGTAAACAGGACAAAAAAATCATTTTACCCCCAAACTGGGCCTTAGAGGCAAAATCGAGTCATATACGGGTATGAGAGAAAGATGGGGGAACCCCCCTGAAGAAACGAAGGAAAAGACAGGGGGTCATTCCTGTTGCGTGGGCGTAAGATAGATGGCAAAACATTTAGGACAGAGTGGTTGAGAAACGGGAGGCAATAAAATATATTGTCGCAGCGCGGAACTTGCTTTAAAGAGCGAATAGGAGGGCACCGCAATGAGATAGCAAAATGGAGGGGGGAGCAAGAGACCGAGGGACTCAGCCTCGAAGAGATCTATTCATAGGGACTCAAAAAAAAAAAAGAAAAAGGAGAACTCGGACCGGGGGTAGCAAAGGAAATCGACAGGAACGTGTGAAAAAGTAAGTTGGGGGGGGCACTGCCAACGGGCGGAGAACTAGACATGCCAAAAGACAAGAAAAGCATCGGTAAGCCTAAAAAAGGACACCGGGACTTTTGGCAGTCGCTCGTTAATGATATCGGTGCGCAGGGGAACGAAGGGACTCGACAGTCGGAAAAGAGAGACGCGACTTGGAAAGGAAGGATTGGATGTCCTGTACAGAAATCTCAAATACAAATGAGAACGCCCAGAAAGATGTGGGGAAAGTGAGACATCAGTCAAGAAAAACAGAAGCGGAGGCTTACAATTCTTAAGGCCGGTGTCCTCGACGCGCCGCCCCACATTCCCGTAGCGAGAGCTATAGAAAAGGACAAAAGGACGAGCGCGGGGGGGGGAACTAAGAAACAGGACAACAAGGTCCTTTGCGAAACGACATGCCGAGGAAAATGACCAAGTTCTCGAACCAGCTCAAAAACCACTAAAACATAAACGAAGAATAGTGGAAGAGGGGGTCCAAAAAAGAAGTTCCGGAAGGGGGATAAAGTGGTAGGTTCCGTACCGTCGTTTTGGGGTTTAAGAGGGGGGGGGGGAAAATCAACATTACGCCAGAGATTTATGCGACAAACGAAAGGGAAGCCTGGTGGTTTAAAACACCTAAACCGATTAAACCATGGGAAGAAAAGAGGTGGGCCAAAAGAAACGCGCGGTCCAGAGCTTAGGAGTCGAAAAGTCCGGTTTTTACTAGGAAAGTCATCCCCTACAAACGCCTCAAAAAAACCATCCCCAACCCTGCAGGCAACTGGAGAGAAGGGAACTCAGACCAATGAAATGTTCACAGGAAAAACTTTGTCCCTCAAAGAAGCGCCAACAAAGGAGCAAAAGGAAGAACAAATAACAAGAGGGGGTTCAGATGGTTTTAATGAGGAAGAGTGGAAAAGGACGGGGGAGCGGTCAGTCTCCGCAAAGGAAAGAAACGTTGCACATCCCTGAAATATAGGGGGGGGGGGGCTGCAAAATTACAGACAAGGAAGGAAGGAAGGTGGTTAGAGGCTACGCAAATATCTACTCAAATCGTAAAGGGCCTACGTGTGGCAAGCGCACGCGCAAAAAAAGAAAGCAAAATGTAGGTGGGAAGTTAACCGAAGAAAAGGAGACAGCCCCCGCTAACTGCAGAGCAGCGAACATCGAGGAAGAAAGAGGAATAGCGCCCCGATCGGCGAACGATTTGGAAAGAATGCAAGGTAAACATCGAGAAAAACAACAAAGGGGGAGGGAAAAGAATAATGGTATGAGCGTTCCAAAGAGTCGCCGGAGCGGACGGGAGATTCCAAGTTCAGAAAACCGAGTTCGCTGCGAAGGTAAGGAAAAAGGGGCGGGCTGCTCGACGGGGGTTAGATTTGTCCCCTTGGAACTAAAAAGGAATGGAAAATTGCTGGGGGTCTTCGTTGCTAGATGAGGAAGGGCCTGGGGTGCTAAGATGAGCGAAAAAGAAAAAGGCCTGTCACTTCTCTAAGAAAGGGGGAAGAAAAGATATGTCATGTGAGTTGCAACGCGAGAAAGCCTCAATGGAGAGGGAGATTCCCGTGGAGACCGAAAGGAAAACAACTGAAGGTTCTAAGTAAAAAAGAGGTAAGCGAGAGGGTAGGGACCAGGGATGAACTGGGGCGGTGTGGGGGCGCAAGGAAAGGAGGGAAAAAGGCTTTCAGGAAGTGGAAGGGTGCATCTAAAGACAAACGTACAGGCCTGGGGGAGCAGGTTGGGGTCTGGGGTTTGGTTGAGTTACGTCAGGGGTGGGCAAGCATTTAGAAACGGAAACTAAGATCGCTCCATCCTCGTGAAAAAAGGAGGGTAGAAGGTGAAACTGGCGCACGCTCCAAAACAAAAAAAAAAGTCTGGTCTGCATCTAAAATTGGGCCGACCTCCACTTGTGGGAAAAGGTTCACCGATATTAAAACGCCTTCTCCCCCAAGCAGTGGCAGAAATCAACTGATCGGCAATAAGGGGTTTTTGGTAAAAAAGTACTAGGACTCTGGCTTGGGATCTGGGAAGGTCTGAAGCTGGGCGCACGGGAAAGGGTCAGGAAAGGGGGGGAAGACCTGGGTAAGGGGAGGTACTTCCCACCAAAACCCGAGAGAGTCATGGTGTATAGATCGCTGAAGGTAATGTGGTCTAAAAAGAATGGAGAACCCGGAATTAAGAATGCAAAAGATGCGAAAGGAGTTACTTATTCTACATACAAAAAAGGGGGGGGGTTGAATGGTTCTTTGGAGGGCGATAATTGGAATGGATTGAGAAAACATGAAATCATCCACAATCCTCTCGGACAAATGAGCTTAGAAAAGAGGTGGCAAAGAGCAATAAATCGGTAAAAGCAAAGAGAATAAACCTAGACTCCAAGTAAACTGTGAAAAAGGTGAAAAGATTAATAATCGGTAGGGGGGATATAGGGAGTGACATACGGGATATCATGTTGCAGTTGAAATGGAACCTATTTACACCGCCGGGAGATTGAACGCAACTCAAAGGATAAAAGTTGAGTATCCTAAAGAGAATATAAGGAAGAAAAAGATGAGAACAAATCGTCGATTTGAAGGGGCCATACCTCCTGGGGGCATATAGTAACTTGGCGGCAAGTACCTAAGGAAAACTATAAGGAGGCGACGAATCTAGATGGTCGAAACGAAAGTCTTCCAAAAAGCTAAGAAAGGGAAAGGAACGATAGATTAAAGGCCGAACCAGGAGGCTTCGGAAATTTCAAAAAAGCTGCAAGGGAACTCAATAGGCGTTGAATCTCTCACACGGGTCTCGACGAAGGACTGCCTCTAAGGCCCACATTGACCCACCAGACAAGGGGTGGTGAAACGAGAAATTGACGTCTGAAGTTCCCTATCAAACATTTCAGGGGGTGATTGAAACTGCTCAATCTCATTCCTTAAGGCTCCAGAGGCGGGCGAAAGATCGATAACGTAGACTATCAAGCATTTCGGAGGGGGAGGACGGAAAGAGGAAGTGGTAAAGAAAACAAACTTGCTCAAACCAAAGGTGTGGTGGAATCAGTAGCCTTCCATATGTGGAGCTGGAAAGTTTAAATTTGGGAACGCGCAAAAATAGCAAAACCCTTCTTGATAAAGCCCTTTTTAGGGGAGGTGATAGGGGGGGGGGGCGAAAGGGAGACGACATTGGGCCAGAAAGAGGCGTCCGAAGGAAGTATCACGTCCTCGCGTCGTCGAACGAGGAAATTTTGTGAGCGCAAACGGGGAAACAATGAACGGTAAGGAGGGTAAAAGAAGTTGACAGCCGATCGTAGTAGTTCATCGAAATGGGAGAAAAGAGAAAGAACTGAGAAGCACCATCAAAGCAACAAAGGGTTCGTTAATTGGCTGCCTACGGCAGCACCAATCAGCTCGGGCTGCTCTTCATCAGTCACATGCAGGTGGAAGAGGAAACAGATAGTTTCTACCAGGACAGGGGGAAACGCAGGCAGGCGGGCAAGCTTCACGTGTAATCTCGGTCTAAGGGGAAATTCCAAGGACAGATGATATAAATCAATAAATGCAGCGTCGTTTAGTTCAGGTTCTGGAAAAGAGGGAAAAGTAGGAAGGTGTGGCGGAGTTGTTTGTGCGCAACAATCGGTGGAATAGCGTAAAAGTAGACT
>Ga0179593_1715788_pt1 | contig 12290 bp, 19 predicted proteins | sample CZODoug2_1_08_16_FD_185931 | JGI IMG/M metagenome (GOLD analysis project Ga0179593, IMG submission 185931) | Vadose zone soil fungal communities from Angelo Coast Range Reserve, California, USA - CZODoug2_1_08_16fungal (PacBio error correction) | ecosystem: Environmental > Terrestrial > Soil >...
GGGAACGGGGGACCCCTGGGAGGACGGAGAGAAGAAGAGAACAGGTGTCGCAAAAAAAAAAAGGAAAGCCGCGCTCCCCTTAACGCGCCCAAACCGAAATTGAAGGAACGAAACATCTCCTCCCGGGGCAATGGGAAAAAAAACGAACGGAGGGGGGGAGAAGGGCCTCTATCAAACAACCACTCTACAGGTCACTTTACCTGCGCAATCAGCACTCCAAAATCTGAAACGCCAACAAAGAAATCCGCAAGGAAAAATACCAACAACGGGCAGGGGGGACGACTTATAAAAAAAAAAGAATGGTGCAGTGGGGCCGCCCCAGAGGTACAAGAGTCGTAGCCTATTCCAGTAAAAGGGGAACGGGAAAAAAAAATCTGACACGGAGACGTCTCCCATAAAAAAAACCGAGGGAAACCGCTCCTCTTACCAGAAAAAAAAAGGACCAATTCTACGTGGTGAAAGAAATACTCCGGGGGGACATCGGAAATGACACCTTTCGAAGGAAATTGGGGGGGGCTTTTAGCAAAACAAATAGAGGGGTCACTGCGGGAGGGCTTACTCTTAAGTGCGTGTCCGAAAGCAAGAAAAAAAAACGGAAAAAAAACTCCAAATCTGCGACCTCAGAAAGGCGTCGGACGAAAAGGTAAGGATACAGGAGGAAAAAAATCCTGTCCCCAGAACAAGAAGAATTCCCCAAAAAAAAGAAAAAAAAAAAAATAGCAGTCCGAGAAAAAAGGGCAACCAGACACAAGACAACGGGAAAGAAAAACCGGATCTAAAAAGAAAAGACTCGACTAAAAAAGGGCCAATCTTCAATGGGGGGGAAGAACGGGGCCCCAGAGGCGGGGGAGACCCCGTTTGAAAATGCGATCTTTGGGAAAAAAGGGGGGAAAAAAAGGGGGGCGGGGGAAAAAAAAAAAGATTCGAAAGTAGGAGAAGCCGTCCCCCAGAAAGTCCTTTTTCCAAAGCCTTATTAATTTCAGAGAGGGGGGGAAAAAAAAAAAAAAAACCACTGGCAACAGGGTCTTTCATCGGCTCCTCTCTCCAAAGATACTTAAGAAAAAAAAGAAAAAAGGGGGTCTAACAAACAGGATATCCAAAAGTTTGCCGAAGAAAGGAAAGGCACTCACCGAGAGTCGAAAATTCGTCCTGACGGGGGGAATGCCCTGATTGGGAAAAGAGATTCTGAAAAACCAAACAACAAGTGGGCATTTGTAGTCGTCAAAACCCAGACAAACACCGAATTGTGTGGAGGGGAGCAACCACACAAAAAACCAAAAACCATTACTGGGAAAAAGTGGGTCAACGAGAACACAGTCTGAGCCCTTCCAAGAAGGAAAAGGGCCCACTTACTTTGGAGGGGGGGACCAACACTAAAATGAAGGGGGGGGGGGAAAGGGTAAATTGCCGTCCGAACAAATTTATAAAAAGTGGAGGAAAGGAAACAATCTTGATGAGGATCTTCATTGGGGGGGACGGCTGGGGGGAAGGAAGTGGGCAAGTTGGGGGGGAGGAAAGGGACCCTCTAACTTTTTGACAAGAAGACGGGTCAAAGGGAAGATTTCGTGTGGAAAAAAGACGTTAAACGCAGCGGAATCATGGGGACGGGAAACCCAGGGGAATAGGAGAAGCAGGGGGGGGGAGACAAACCAAAAAAAAGACGGTCCAATCCACAGAGGAGGCTGTAGGGGGGATTTCCTACAAAAAGGGGAAGACGCGGGTGGAGAAAAGATGTTTTGAGGGGTTGAAAAAATTCTTGCTATATCTTGAAAGTCCGGGGGGGAGGGTAGATTTGCGAGAGTTACCCTCGAAAACCCGAGAAACGAGTTTTTTTTTTTTAAAGCTAGGATTGGAGGAAAGGAGGACGGGGGGTCTTTGGTGGGGGGGGGGGAAAGAAAGACGAAACCTGTGTCTGCGATTACCACAGAAGAGGGTACAAGCAAAGGAGGGAGGGGGCGTGAAAATTATCCACGGAAAGGGGGGGGTCAATCTATTTCACAAAGAAAGCTTCTCAACAACAACGAAAAGATATAGATGAAGAGAGAAGGGGGAGGGGGGCGAGTTAGGACAACGCCGTTCCAGTGAGGGGAAAAGGGGACTATACTTTCAGGGGAAGACAACCACTGAAAAGAGGTTCTTGGTCAAAAAAACGGGGGCAACCGCCAATCGGCACTACAAGTCCAAGGAAGGCGGATTAAACAATCTTTGCCGGGTAGGGGAATGGGTGAAGCCCTGTATTTGGGAAAAAAGTCTCGGAATATAAAGTCAAAAAAAAAAAAAAAAAAAGGGTCCCCCCCCCCCCCGAATAGGGAGGAACGAAGATATCAATTAACTAAAAAGAAAATCGTCCCCTGGGGGGGGGGCTCCACCTCCTAGAGGGGGTATACTCCACACACCCAGAAAAAGAAAAAGTCGGGCATGTGGGGGACCGGGATTTGATGTGGTGGCAAATCTCAAGGCCTAATTCCCTTTGAAAAAAGGCCCCCTTTAGAAAGGGGGGGAGGAATCAAAGTTATACACACGAAAAGAGGAAGGGGGCCGTAGGGGGAGGATTCTGGGGGAGGGCACGCCTTTCGCCAAATTGCATAGAGGTCCGGCAACCAACTGAAAAAACCTGACCCAATGATAGGGGGAAAGGAAGGAAGTGGAAATTCCATCAATTCACGAAAAGGGGGGACTTTGGTAAGGCAAGGTAGAGAAAAGTAGGGGTTTGGGGGTTTGTGGCAACCGGCTCAAAAAGGACGGTGGGGGGTTTGGGAAGTGAAGCTCCGTTTTTGAAAAAAAGGGGTTGAACTGGCAAAAAGGGGTTGTTGTGGGGGAAGGAAAAAGGGGCACGACCCTATAACCACACGAAAGGAATTTCGGGAACGACATCTACAATGGGGGGCGAAAAAAAAAAAAAAAGCCCAGGTAGTTGGTGGTAAGCGAAAAAGAGGACGAAGGCGGAATGCCTCTTATGGAAGGCGGATATGCGTGGTGAAAAGGAAAAGGGAGGGGAACAAAAAAAAAAGGGGCAGTTGTCTCGGAAAGTTTTTTCGCTCGAAAAAAATCCGCCCTGTGGAAAAAGAGCGGCAAATTAAGCAAAAAGAGACGCGTGGGGGACTTTTGGGAGGAAACTGGGAACGGGAAAACTTCCGAAAGGGGAAAAAGGTCTCTCTCCATGAAAAAAAAGGGGGGACACTGGAAGAACACAAAAGAAAAAAAGGGAGGGCAAAACTGTTGCCATTTGAAAGTGGCGCGGATTGGTTGGAGAGAAGAAATAGATACGGTTTAATCGGGTGAGAGGGGCATGGGCGCCTTTCCTGAGGGGGTTTGGGGAAGGCGAGGCAAAAGGGGGGGGGGAGGGACAAGCTCTGTATCCCGGAAGGAAACGACGCCCGCAAAAAATATTTAGCAGGAAAAAAAGGGGGGAGGTGGTTTTGGGGGTCCTGGGCTGGGGAACACTACGAATGAACTTGGGGGGAAAAAAGGACCTTAATAGGGGGAGTCATCCACCAACCTGGACGCACGAAAGGGGTAATTTGAGAAGTCCTGAAGGGGGGGGGGGGGGGAAACACTCTCCTTGGCCCTTGGGGGGAAGGGAAAAAAAGGGGTGGGTTGATAATTTTGCCGATTTCACCGAGGCGAAGGAGGTAAAGAGTGGAAAGCCTTCAGGGAAAAGAATCTGTCTACGAATAAGGGATTGTGAACAGAGGAGGGAAAAAAGAGAAGGGGGAACTAGTCTGTAAATCTTTGCCAGTTTTGTGGGGGAAGGTGCGCCCAGAAAGGGGAAGGGAAGTCGTTGTGGGAAGGTTCCCTAGTGAGAAAGGCACGCGGCGTGATTTGCGCACAGGTTAAATCGGGTTTGAGAGGGGGGTTCGTGGTCCAGGAAAGGTTTCCGCCGGGCGGTCGCAAAAAAAAAAAAACAGCGGGGGTTTTGAAGCCGGCCGTCGTAGTGCCTCGGAGAAGGTCGGTCAGGAGCGCGGGAACGGAGGAAACAACCCGGTGTCCCTGGAAGTATTCCCCGGCTCATAAAGGAAGGAACGAAAAACCGGCCGACGCCCAGAAGAGCAGCCGGCGGAGGGGGGGGGGAAAAGAAAAAAAGAGAACAAAACAACAACTGAGGAGTAGGAAATAACGCCGCACTGAGAAGAGAAACGCTTTTTTGCGTGGACGGAGAAGGCACAGAAAAAGGGAATATTTCACAAAGGGGACCAACGTGACACCGGAGAAACTAAAACACTTCCTCTCTCAGGGGAGAAGGAGCACCGAAAATGAAATGTAAATAACTCCCTCCGCCAGGGGGAACTCCCATTCTTGGGGGGGGAAAAAAAGGACTAAAGTGGGAAAAAAGATAAAAGGAAAGACCTCTATGCATTGAAACACTACTGGAGTAAAAAGAAAAGGTAACGGCTCCATCCGAACCTCTCTCCCATCTAAAACATCTAACTCCATCAAGAATCGACCAGGAAGGAGCAATACCAACAACAAAAGGGTAGTCCCTCGTCGGGGAAAGCCAGCGCCCCCAATGCCGCAAAGAACAAAAAGGATTTCCGGGGGGAAAAGAGGAAAGCCGAAAGCCCAAAAAAACAAGTATCGTCGCCCAAGGGGGGACACAATTTCACACGAGGGCGAAAAGGGGTCCCAAAAAAAGGGGGGGTTGGTTTGAAAACCGGTCATCCCTCCAAATGCCAGCAGGGGGGCGGGCGGTCAGGAACCAATATTCAAAAACAGGTAAAAAAACAAAGAAAATTATCCAAAGGGGAAAAAAAAGTCCGTAGTGAAAAGAAGACCACCCAAAACACCGCCACCCTCCAGGAAAAAGGGGGCGAACAAGAGGAAAGTAGTAGCTGGCGGAGGGGGGAAGAGGAAAAACGGATACATCTCTGGGGTCTCTTCAAATCACTCGGCCGACAGCAGAAGGAAGAAAACCAAACTCACCGACCAAAAAAGCGCAAAGACAAAGACACAAATGACCCGATTAACGAGAAAGGTCGCGAAAAAAAAAAAAAAAATCTCGCCAAGAGGGAAGAAATGCCTACGAAAAGGGGAGGGGAGCAGTTGTTCCGAAATTGCATCTTGAAAGGGGGAGGGAAGAAAAAAGAGGTGGGGGGAGGGAAAAAGGAAGAGTAGCCTTTCCCAGAAAAATGGGGGACAAAGAGTAGTATCTAGGTTCGGGAAAAAAAAAAAAGGGCGAGGGAAAAACTTGGCAACAAAGTTCTCGCCTCGAAAGAGGGAAAAAAAGATTCACGAGAAAAAGGGCCCCGCATAGGAGAATATCCCGCCCCGAAGGGCGTTCCGCGCACCCGCAGTCCGCCTGAAAATCGTCCTAGAAAGGAGTACCCATAATCGCGGCGAAAAAAGGGAGGCCCCTAAACAGTGCCACCGGAGGGGGGAACAATGTCCCGCATCACCGAAATAGAGGGGGGTGGGGGAGAGGGGGTCGAGCACCGAAAACCCATGTAACGTCAAAATGAAACGTGAGCCACAACGGGACCACGTAGAGGGAAGGAAAGATGGGGGAAGTTTTGAAGAGCGTTTGCCACACTAAAATTAACGGGGGAGAAGAAAATTACCACAAAAAAGGGGAAGAAAAGGTAGTGCAATGAGGAAGTCCAATCTGAGGGCTGAGATCATGTCTTCATTTTGGGGGGGGGGAAAAGTCTGGAAGGAAGAGAAGTGAGTCATGGGGAAAAAAACCTTTTACGAATCATGGGGGGAAAGCAGAATGAGTTTGTCGAAAAATAAGAGAAATCCCAAAGCAAGAGGAAAAGGGAAGGAGTCTTCCGCCAGGGGAAGGGAGACAAAAAACAAAAAAAATCCCTTTCACAGAAAAAGGGAATCATGAGGAGGGGTTTCTTCTAAAAAGATCTAGGGGGGGAAAGGGATCGCCTGTTGGGGGGGGGGGAAAGGGGGCCATCGGGAAGAATAGAGGCGGGGGAAGAGGTGGGGGGGGGGTATCTTTAAAGGGGTCGCATCACCTACGGAAAAAAGAAAAAAAAACGCACGAGTGGTTGGGGGGGACGCAAATAATGGCTAGGGGAACGGGCCTTGCGGGAGGGGGGGGGGAAAATGAATCGAAACCAGGAAAAAGGAAGGGGGGGGTTTTTTCCAGGGGAAAAAAGAAGAATATAGGTAAAGGAATGGTTACAAGCACTGGAAAAAAACCGTACATTATCCAGAAAAAATTATGACACCGCCAATGGGGGGAGGGGGTGCTGAAAAAAATGTTTGATCTCTCAACAAAAAAGGGGGATGATGAGCAAAAAAAAGGGAAGAAGAGAGGGGAATAGAATTGAACGCGGACTACGCACGCCGTCCCAAAGGAGCCTAAAGTTTGTCTCCCGGGGGGGGGACCAAGGGATACAAAGGGTGAGAACGTGTTCCCCACCAAAAGCATCTCTTTGAAGAGGGGTGATAGGAATAAACAAAAACTCGTGCGGGAGGGGGGGGTTTTTAAGGGGGGAGGGTGAGAGGTACCGGGTACTCATAACGCCCACCGAAAGAGGTCCGCAAAGGAAAGAAAAAGGCTTCACGATTTTAATCTCACTCAAACAAAAAGGGGGGGACGGTTTCTCCACCAAGATTCGGGGGGGGGGGGAAGAAAAAAAGAAGTTCATGTGGTGACAGATTTGATGGGGGGAAGAAAAAAAATCTCATCGAAAAGAGGAGGAATACGCCCCTGGAAAAGGTGAGTGGAGACGTTCGCGGGAAAAAACTAATAGGGAATGGGCTTAAGGGTTATGCAAGAAAAGTGATCAAAAAGGAGTCTCCAATAACTCAACTTCTCTTTCGGGCAAACTCCCGAAGGCCGCCCTCAAGGAGGGGAAAAACCTCAGGAAAAAGTACTCTCCCTTGGGGGGAAGTGGACAAGTAATATTAATTGACCAATTATTTAGGGCAACCTTCGACTGGTTGGCAATTCTTATTAAAGGGGGTTTTTCGACAATTTGGGGACTTTCAATGGCCTCGTCAGGTTTTTGGAAGAGGGTGCTCGACCCGATAAAAAAAAGAATATTGGGAATGACGACAAAAGTCGACAATGTGTTTTGCAAAAGGGGGGAACGATTCGAAGTGCGCCTAAGGAGTGGTGAACCCTCAACGAGCCGGACTGCGGGGTGCGCCTGGGACGAGAAAGAAAGGGAATATGCGTTGAAAGTCCCCCCCCTCGGGCGTGGGAAAATACTCGGGTGCGCTCGGAGGAACGACTCCCTCCAGGGGAAGGGGTGTTCTCGCATGAAAAAAGTGGAAAAGACCACAGACTACCTCTGGGGGGGGGGTATTGATGGGGAACTTCTACAAAAGGTCAGGAAAGAAGGTGCCGCCCAGAAAGATACATTCTCAATAATAATTGGGAAACGTGAATGACAAAGAAAAGGACTTGACGGACGCCACGTGCCATGGAAGAGTATTTTTATCTCGACAAAAAAAAAAATAGATCCGGTGAAATCGTGTTTCCCAAAAAAAAGGGGGGGGAGGGAAGGGGCGAGCTGGTAACGGAAAAGGCGGTTAGTTTGGGGAAGGCACGAAACGAGAGTTCTGGGGGGACTAAAGCGCTGTATGAGGGGGGGGAAAAGAAAAACTCCGCGACGAAAAGAAGGTGAGCGCAGGGGGCGGTGTTGGGAGCGGGGGCGACACTACTAGTAGCGGGGGGGGGGGGGGGATAGGTGAAAGACTGAATATTTGTCTGGGGAATCCCAAGAAGATCCCGCCCACGGGGGGGATTTGAGGAAAGAAAAACCGGCGATCTTTCACAAACCCAAAAAAAAAAAAAATGTTCTTTTTGGGGGGGAGAGTTGATTAGGGTTTTGCGATGCCGAGGGAGGAAAACTAGTGGAAGGAAAACAAGGGCTTTCAGAAAAAAAGAAAGGCTACGAAATAATTTTGGGTGGGGAAGAGGGAAGTCCCCCCTTAAAGGAAGGGGGAGGGAAGGGGACTACAGAACAAGAACTCCTGTGTGAAAAAGGGGGGGGTGGTATGTTGGCGAAAAAAGACGGCGGAGTTCTATTTTCCTTTGGAGGGGGAAAGACGACGCCTGGGGAGACGAGAGAAGGGGCGCGGGGAGGGGGCATTGGGGGTGGTGTTTCTGTGGTCACATTATCGCGGCGTAGATGGGGGATCCTTCGGTGTAAAGAAAAAAAAAAAAAACTGCCCCTCCAGGGGGAGGGGGGGGGGGAAGAAAATTCTTCCAAGGGAGGTGCTAAGTTTCGTCAGTACGGGAAAGGGGTTTGTTGTGAAAAAGGTGTTCCGTGGGAGATATCAACGGCTTTCATTCTCGCGGGAAAAAAAAAAAAAAGCCGGGCGACGGACCAGGAAAGAAACGAGCAGCTGCAAGTAAAAGATCAAACAAAACAAACTTAATTAGTATTACAAGAAAAACTCCGCTTCTCTCATGGGGGAAAAAAAGTCGTCCTGTGAAATTGAGGGAAAAAAGTAGAGGGGAAAGGGTAATAGGGAAAAAAAGACGAAATGTTCGGCAAAACCCACCGGGAGAAAAAAAAGCGCTAATGAAAAGAACTGCGGCCACCGGGAAAGCCGCCTTCCAACCATATGGGCTGAAAGAACGGCTTAAATTCGAAGAAAAGGGGAAAAAGGGAAAAAAAAAGAGAAAATGATCAACAAAGTTACCTGCGAAAAATCGCCCAGCGTCTCCTTAAACTAAAAAGAAAAAAGCGACCGAAAAGCAAGAGTTAAAGGAAACCAACAACTTTCAAAGAGGAAAGCGGGCAGGCAAGGGGGCCACTCTCCCAATCCAAGGGGGGGGGAAAAAGTATCACGAGATCCGAGGACATGAATCTTCCCACTAAGGCCAAGCCGCGGAAACAACCATTAATCATCAAAGAAAAAAAAAGCCAAGGCAGGGGGTGGAACAAAATAGCCGGTCTCGTAATAGGGGCTGGAAACGAAAAAATTGGGCTCTTCACTGGCAGGGAAAAAGATGGAACCAGGTCCGGCACGGGTATCAAAAAGGGAACCTCTACCGAAAGGGGTCCCAGAAAACAACCCCCTCCAACACCCTCAACTCCGGGGAGAATCTTGAAAAAAAAGTAGTCGCGGAAATCGTCCATCCTTAAAAGAATGTCCGACCCCCATAACGAAGCCTTTTCCACCCAAAAAGAAAAAAAAATAGGCAGTGAAGGGACCCCAAAAACAAGACCCGAATTAACCGGAATCTACTAAAAGAGAGGGAGAAAAGAAAAGGACTAAAAAAAAGGGTGCCGACGGGCCACGTCGCGGAAGGGAGTCCCCGTGGACGAAGAGCAGGGAGAAGGAGGAAAACTCTTTTCTGCAAAGGAGTAAGCCGGCACATCCCTACCAAAAGTCTTGGGGGGGGAAAAAAGAGTCGTAGCCCGAAAAGGGCGTTTCAGCCGGCCCTGCACCAGGCGGAGGGAAAGTTTCGGAGCACGATGCGAAATGGGAAAAAAGAGAATTCCCCGCCAGGGAGAACCAAGCCATAAGCTTTCCTCTTCAAAAGAAAACCGGGAATTCACAACTTCGTCCTCTGGGAGGATTTAAAAAAAGGAGAGGGAGGAGAAACCCTCAAAAGCACCCGGGGGGGGAAGGAATTCTTCAGTCCGTAAAAAAAATCTCAACATAGTCCATAGTTTTTTTATAAAAAGAGAAAAACCGGAACGAGACAAAACCCATTAAGAGAAAAGACATTTCAACGGGGCCGACAAAAAAAATCCGTAGAAAACCTTGCCCCGTAGGTAAGAGCCAAGGTTGTAAGAAAATTACCCGGGGAAAAAGGGTACTTAACAAAGCAATTTATTAAATGGGAAAAAAAGGAAGGGAGGTTGCCAATCTTGGGGAAAAGAAATTTCGGTCAGGGGGGGGGGGCCTAAATATAATTGGAGGTAAGAGTTGCAATTCTACTTGGGAGAGGACCAACTACGCAAAGATTTCTTGGGGGCCTAAAGGAGAAACGTCTCCAGAAAGGGAAAAGAATGGGGGGAAACCGTCTTGAAAGAAAAAGGAATTATGGGGGGAGACAACAGAAAGAACGGGTTTTTTGGTGGGGGGGGACCAAGTAAAAATTGATGGGGGAAGGGGGGGGGGGGAAAGGGATACCAAGGAGGAAAGGGGGTGAGAAGGAACCCAGTGAGGGTTGTTGAGGGGAGTTCCCAGGGGAAATCTTTGAAAAGCAATAACCCGGGATTGAGTGGGGGGGTTTTATTCGTTAAAGGGCCTCTCAAAAAAGGACAAAGAAAAGGACCAGAAAAGGGGCCATCCGCATTAAGTGGGCGGCCGTGGAGGTCTTTGGTTGGGAAAGGACCTGGGTTTGGGTTGTTTCGATGGAGAGCAGTACCGGGAGACAAAAAGGACGGGCGGTTGGAGGAAATTTATAAATGTTTGAAGCTATTCCCATCGAAAAGGGGAAAGGAGGATGAAAATAGAGAGGTAGGAATGGAAAGACATGGCAAAGGGGGTACTCAACAAGTTGCTTGTGAACCACGAGCTTGGGGAAATTCGTGGGGGAAAGCGAAAACCTGGAGAGAAAAACATGGGGTCTAGGTCAAAAAAAGACCTCAAGAGAGGAAAAAAAATCCCCAGGATTACAATCCAGGAAAAAGAACAAAACCTCGTGGGGATTGACACCGGAAGGGGGAGGGTAACCGCGTAAAAAAAAGAAAAGGGAAACCCCAAGCAAAAGCCAGAGGGAATGATTGGGAAAAAAGCAATGAACTCACGAATTTCCTTAAAAAAGCAACCACCCGCGAGGAGAAGAACCCAAAGAAAAGGAAAGATTTCATGTGGATTGACCGATGGGGTCTCAAAGAAAGATCCACCTCCGAGGGGGCAGAAAACCCAAATGCGGAGAAAAGGATGATACGTATAGAACACACGAATCTGCCCTGGGGGCCTGAATGAGACAAAAAAAGGTAGCCACGGGGGACTCGCCAATGATTCGACGTTTCAAAAAAAGCCGCCAAAACCAAAGGAATGAATCGGAAAAAAGAGAAGGCCAACACCTCATGCCAAGGTCCCTTAGGGGAAGGCCAAGGGGCCCCTTTGGGGGGGGGGGCAAAAGGGATCTTCCAAATTTAAGGGGGGGGGGGGAAAAGGCTGATTAAGCGAAAAAGTGTTGTCCGAAAGGCAAGCCGTAGGGTTTTTGTTACATTGCTCCGAAGAAGAAAACACTATGAAGGGAGATGTACGGACTGGGATACAAGTTGGCCCCTTTTTTTAGGGCAGTCCGCCGCGATGGGAAGCAGGCTCCCCTATGGAAGGCGTGTGCGTCTGAGGGGAAAGGTAATATGCGTGGGGGAAAGGGAATGCGGGGCAGTCAGAGAAAAAGATTTCGCTCGAAAAATCCTGGTGAAAATGGGAGGGGAAAAGCCCTCAGGAGAAAAAAACTGAATTTGAAAAGGAAGGGGGGGGGGGGGACGTTCTACTCCTACTGGAGGAAAGCATGAAAGGGTCTCGCTCCAACCATCTCAATAAGCTAGGAAGAAGGGAAACCCCGCCAAAGGGGAGGAAATGTCCATTTAATAAAAGGGTTGATGCGAAAAGGAGGCCTGTTAATGGGAAGTGGGGGGATGGGCATGGGAGACTAGGGGGTTTTGTCTGTGAATTTTGGGGGGGGCGAAGGGTTCTGGGAAGCCCGCCTTTATCCTAATGGAAAAAAAAAAAAAAAAAGACGGGAAAGAGGTGATCGGGGGGGCGGGCCGGTGGCGGGGGGGGGAGTGCTTTATGGCACTACGAGGAGAGGGACTTTTGTATTAATTGAAAGGGATTTGTCAGTTTCGACATCCTGCCAAGAGGGAAAAAGAAAAAACCCACTTTTGTGACAACAGGAAAGACCGCGGATTTTCAAACACGCAGGAGTGGTTGACTGTGAGAGATAAGTGTGCCAGTCCTAGTCTTGAGAGTGGAAAGCTAAAAGGGGAGTGGATCTATCTCCTAAAAGAAAGGGAGGGGTTGTTGGAACGGGAAAGGAACCCTGAAGAGACTGACTAAACCGTTGCAATTTTTGTTGGGAAAAAAAATCTTGGGGGGGACGATGTGCCTTGGGCATTTGGACGGCGAAAGGGGCCTGCGGCGGGGTCCTCAGGGGTCGGTTGGCCCATTCCCTTGAAAAAGTGGGGGGGGAAAAGGGAGCCTCTTCCTATGGACCGACTGTGAGGTGTTTTTTCGCCAAACCAGCGGGGGGGGGGTTTGAAGAGGGGGAGGGATTCCGAGTGGTCGTCATTAGCGTAAGGAAAGTGGGGTTTGGCCAGACAAACGGGTTTTCAAAAAGGGGATGAAATTTTCCCCGGAGAAGAAATTCCTCCGTCCCGCAAAAGGGGCGCTGCGAAAAGCGGGAGGAA
>Ga0179593_1297915_pt1 | contig 12289 bp, 12 predicted proteins | sample CZODoug2_1_08_16_FD_185931 | JGI IMG/M metagenome (GOLD analysis project Ga0179593, IMG submission 185931) | Vadose zone soil fungal communities from Angelo Coast Range Reserve, California, USA - CZODoug2_1_08_16fungal (PacBio error correction) | ecosystem: Environmental > Terrestrial > Soil >...
GGAGGCCCTGGGGGAGAGAGATATAGAAGGGGAAGAAAAGGCAAGTGGGAAAAGCGAAGGTGGACAAGGAAGCGGTAGGGGGGAGCCAGAGTACAGGAACACGGGAAGTTTCCTCTGGAACACTGGACGCCTGCAAGAGGCATGCCCAATGAATGAGGAAATACAAGGGAGGGGAGGCTGGTAGAGGGACGACGTGAGGAAAGGAGGGGGGGCGGAAAGTGGAAAGAATGGTAAGAGAGTAATGGGACCTTCCGCCAGAGGAGGAGGGGGGGGGAGTAGTGGGAACGGGGAGCAAAGCAGGTTAGTTAGAAGTCAACACTCAAACTTCAAAATTTGTGGTTAAATACACGTTAAAACATTCACAGAGTAGGTCGCAGGAAAGATTCATCCGGGGGGGATGAAAGAAAGGGGTTGTGAAAGAGAAAAGGTGGGGTCCACCAGGGGGGGAAAAAAGACAGGGCGTAATATAGCGGAAACAGTGTGGGACGACGTAATGGCGAGCAAAAAAGAAACAGAAGGACTGGGGGGCGTCTGCTTCTGATCTGGATCGGGGGGGGAAAGAAAACCTATTAGGGAGGATTTCTGGGTAAGGGAGGGGGGGGAAAAATTGGTCTCAACGGGAGTGGGAGGGGGCCAAGGCAGCGGCTGTATCATCAGCCTTTGGTGGAACGACGGGGAAGATGACACCAACCGGGGAGGAGGAAAGGAAACAATTTGGGGAAAGACCGGACGGGACAACAAACCTAGATACAAATATTGTTGAAAAAAAAAAAAAAAAAAAAGTTGGTGGGAGAAAAATAAATTCTTATGCGCCGGAAAGGGGGAACTTGGGGAAGAAAAAAGGGAGAAGTTCAGGAGGAGGCTGAGATAAGAAAACCGGTTCAAGGAAAGTCTTCTAACTTGTTAAAAAAAACCTGCAAAAGTGGCCCGAGACTACGAACCCCAAAAGATTTCCCAGGGAGGAAAACGCATCTTCACTTTTCTTTGGGGGTTGAGGGTAAAATCAGCTAATAGAAAACGAAAGTAACTATGAACGCAGGAAAAAGAGTCGGACACCAGAAATGAAGAAACGAAAATGACCAGGAAAGGTCCTGTTTCATAGCAAGGGACAACGAGGAACTGGTTAAAAGTACGGGAGGTCCCCTTATTTTTTGGAAAGTGTGGACCGTAACAGGGGGTATTTGGGGCAACAAGGAAAGGGGGAAAGGGGGGAAGAATAAACGCCCCTAAAAAGAAAAATGGGGAAAAATCTCGTCAGGGAACCTAAAAAAAGAAGCAAGAGGGGAGGGTATTGGGGTTAGAGGCTTGGTTCAGAATAACAAAAAGAAAAGGGGGAAAAATGCCGAGACTCTGAAAAATGAGGGAGATGAGGAGCCGAACAAAAGAAATTATTTCGGAAGAAGGGAGGGGAGTTCAGGGGGGAGGGAGACCGTTGACTCAATGGGAACATAAAACTGGTATAAGACTCGGAAAAGAACATACAAGGAAAATACCCTCGTTGAGGATGGGGATCTATCTTAAGAAGAGTAAATAAAGGTATGAGGAAAGAAAAAATGGATGGTTCTAATTAATAGCACAAAGAAGAAAAGAAGTTCTTGACCAGGACTACGAAGAAAAGCGACACAAAAGCAAGGGCTTCCGCTGGTGTGCGAGATGGAACAATTCGGACTAAGAGTGCCGCAGGGGGAGGGAGTCACGAAGAAGGAAGGGGGTCAGAGGAAAGTCACTAAAAATTAAAAAAAAAGTCCTCAACGCGAAGTGTCCGCCGAATCACAATGGGGAAGAGGGTGAAAAATCAATCTCGCGGAGAGGATCAGGGAGGTAGGAGACCTCTAACCCTAACTCGTTTCTGCACCGGTTCCCACCAAGAGCAGCGGGGGGAAGAAATAAGAAGTATGGAATGGGGAAAGGGGGGAGAGTTCTCTGAGTTACGGGGGGAGAATGACAGCTCGAGGGAAGGACTGTCAGAAGATTCGGTAAGAATGAAGGAGGGGGAAAGGGGGGGAGCACTGGAAAGTAAACCCACATGCACCAAGGGGATGGTGTCCCGCTTCTTAGGATGGAAGACCGGCAGACGTTACATATGAAGCAAGGGCACGACTGGCACATTAGGGGGTTTAGAAACTTAGAAACGTCAGGAAAGAGGAGGGAAGAACTAAGGACAAAAAACAGGCATGTTCAGAAAAGTAAAAAAAGGGGGGGGGACCTTGAAAGGCAGAAACCGCGTACTTTTGAAAAAGTACGGAAAGGGCGCAGGGGCAGCATGACTCCACTGATAAAAGGTAAGAAAAAAATCAGTGGGGAAAAGGGGAGGCACTCATAAAAAGAATGGTCCGAAGGAAGACGGACTTCTAATCCACAGAGGGAGGATGAACGCAGGGGGAGCAGTGGAGGGAAATCTTCGTATCCGCAAGAAAGACGTGCAGTAAAGGCCCCTAAAAAGATAACGGATATAGCCTCTCAAACAACTCTCCCTAAAGGGGGTCCAACGGGGAGGGGACCCAGGGGAAGAAAGAAAAGGGGATAGAAAGAAAAAGACTGATTCGCCTAGGGTCCGAAAGGGCTGGGAACAAGGCCCTCTGTATTCTCTATGAGGGACGGGGGTAGAGAATCAAGCCCGAAGACTACCAGGGAGAGGGGAGCCTACAGTAGAGGAAGAAAGGAGGAGGGGTAGAGAAAATACGAAAAGAGTAGACTGCGCAGAGGGCAGATAAGGCAATCCCTTCGTCCCGTAACCGGCTATCTTAAAGACACACTTCTAAAAAGGGAAAAAGAAAAAGGATTGGAGATAGAAAAAAGGGGGGACTAAAACGAAAAGGGGATGGTGGGACGTGAAGGGGGGGGGTCCCGTCTGCCTAAAAAAAAGATGACCTAGTAAAACCAGAAAACGGGGCTCGGACATAAATAAGGTTTCATGATTTCAAAGGGAGAGAACTTGGGGTCAGAGGGGACTCAGAAATATATAACACAAAAACGGAAATTAGTGTAGAGGACCGCCGAAACAGTGAGGGAAAAGCTTACCTAATTAAGCAAGAAAAAACTTAAAAGGGAAAAAAGGGGATCAAAGAAAACGGGGCCAAAACCAAACAATCACTTACAACCATAAAAACCGAATGAGTGAGACCTTTGCCGTTTACTCTCGAAAAAAAGAATGGAGGGGCCCTGGACGGGGAATGGGGAAATCAAAGGAGAGAAACTGGACGGGTAAACGTCCTTTCGAAGTAGCGATGTGGAGAAGGCCAAGGCAATGAAATCGCAAACCGCTGAAGAAGTGGGAAACAGAAGAAAGGAAAGGAGAAAAAAATCACGTCCAAAAGTGGGGAGCTATCCGAAATGTCATGGGTCACAAAACCTTACAAAGAGAAATTCTACTTATTCCCGGGCAAGGGGGCGAGGAGAAGAAAACTCGATCTCTGAACCGGAGAAAGAGTAGTGCTGATAGGAGGGCTCAAACTCACCGCGGGAGCCTCCCAAAGGGGAAGAGAAGATCAAGAAAGACGACTTAGGAGTAAAGGGGTACTTAAGAATTATGATCCATGTAACGAGGACTGGTAAATAAGAACGAAGAAAAAAAAGGGAGACTATCAAGACGACCAGGAGTAAGAAAATTCAAGAGGCTGATTCAACATTTTCAACGGAAGACATACAGGACAATAATTAAGAGGAGTCAATTATGGATCTCCAGGATGGAAAGTAGAAGTGAAAAGGAATGTGAAGATAAAAAACCTAAGGGAAAAAATTCACAAAAAGATGAAATAGGACTGCCTCATAAAAAAAAAAAAAGTGGCAGGGTGGAAGGTCTGTCAACAATTCTCAAAGAACCAGATGAAGCGGAAGAAAAGCGATGGGAGAGAAGTCCCACTAAGGGCAGAAATATACCGAGACAGAGGAAGAATCAATTCAGTCAGATAAAGAAGAGAGAACGGACGTTTCTCTTGGTCAATCTCCGCCCCGAGATGAGAAGAGAAGAAATCAAAGATAGGAGAGTAAAAAAGGAAGAACGGGAAAGGGCCCTCCACTTCCCAGGGAAAGGTAAAAGGAAGGAAAGGGTTGAAGGGAAGTTACAGACCGCTCCTTTCCTTTAGAAAATAATAAAAGGGGGAGGGAACGATTCTTTACTGGGGAACACTAAAAAAGGCAGACCTTGATAACAAGAAATTGGACGGAAAACCCTCGAAAAACTTGGAGAAAAGGACATTGGGAGAAGAAGAAGAATAAGGGTGGGAGGGGACAGAATCCTTTTTAGGGGAGGGAATTAAGGAGAGAGAAAGAAACGAGGAAAGGGAAACGCTCCATAAAGTTACAGAGTAGAACCATTTTGACTACCTGATAACTGGCGGCAACGGAAAAGAAAAAAGCCAGACAAAAAATGGGGAGGGGAATAAAAAGAAACTTTGGGAATGGGGAAGGCGCCAGCTAGCGAGAACGAAAATCGTGAAGCGCTTCAATATACAGGCAAGAAACTGGGGTCGGGGAACAACAACCAAAAAAAAAAAAAAAAAAAAAAAAACAAACTAACGAATCAAAAAAAAAAAAACACAAACACAAAAAAAAAAAAGAACAAAAAAAAAAAAAAAAAAAAAAAAAAAAAAAAAAAAAAGAAAAAATACCAAGGAACCGCGAATCATGACGGGCTGGTGGTTCTGGCCAGACGTAGCGGAGTGGACCCCTCACTCTTGCAAGTCTTCCGGGGACCGGTGTGGTCGTTATAGTTAGCCATGATAACCGGGGGGCGCACAGCTCACCGCTAGATGGGAAGAGCGCCAAAATAACACTGGTCTCAGGGAGATACACAACCAGACCAGGTGGGGGAAGGGGGAACATTCTGTGCCCACACCAGAGCGGATGGTCTCACAACGGAGGGACAGTAACCTGTTTCAAGCCTACTGGTATGTATGTAGATGGGGGCTGCAGGAGGCAGCACGAGTCTGGCGGCCACACACCCGGGACTGAAGTGGCATGATCTGATGTGGCTTAGGCCGCTACTATCGTTAGATTAGGATCAACACTACTCACATAGGTTTAGGCGGAGCGCCGAGAGCGCGTCTGCTAATTCCCGGAAGTATTGAGCGGGATCCTTCGATTAGATAGGCTGTATTTTGAAGTGTGGGGAGCAGCAGAGGTACGCGGGATGAGAGGAGGTTTGGACCCCTCAAAAAATACCGAAGATGTCGCCGAAGAACGTCGCAAAGAAAATTGTGGGGAACCCCCGGAATGGCACATGGCGGGAAGTCGGTTCGGTTATGAGCAAGAGGCCAAATTAAGGGGATCACGTGGATGGTTTGTTGCCAGAGAGGACTATTGCCTTGGACAGACGAGCACCATGGGCGATATACAACGGAAGGAGGGGGAATGAGGGAGAAGATGGGGGTTGTACTGCCAATGGTGTGAGGGAACTGTGTAGGGTATCTGTTGGGAATCTCCCCGAAAAGGAAAAAATACCTTACAAGAACGGTGAAGGGAAACTGTTGTGAATCATCTTTGCAGGGTCAGTCCTCTCTTATGGCGGTGAATCAGTAGCACACGATGCAAGTAAGCTAAAAATATGCTAGCTCCCGATTCCTAGTTAGATCATCATCGGGAAGGCCAGAGAATACCCTCAGTCGTCTTACGGTGGAAAGGGTTCAATAATGGTGGGGGCTGAAAGAGAAACCGATCTGGTAGGATCGTAAGAGTAGAGATATGCGGAAGCAGCACAGCGCTAGGTTTCGGGTATTGTGGTGCGGAGGTCGTTGCGCGAGCCAGCGTATCAAGTCAAAGGGGGTTGCCGCTCGTGGGCGCAAAGGGTAAGTTGGCAATCGAGCGATTTTATTTTGGGGGGGTGCGTCACATCTCAGACTTTCGTTTTTCTGCAACCCGCAAGATGGGAATGAAGATTATCAATGGTCCCAGGGCGCCGGTGGGTTCAAACTCAGACCCACCGAAGAGGGCGGACCATATGGTCGACCGAAGAGAGAGAGAAGCAGTGTTTGGCACATCAAACAGGCAGAGTTAGCGAGGGGGGTCCCAACTTGGGGGCAGCTAACAAACAGGCATAACGTGGGGGAGCCGCAGTTGCACGAAACAAAGACAGAAATAGCCGCCATCTGCCCCGGAATGAAGGGCTCTAAAAGCGCGCCATTCATGGCAAACTTCCACAGTTGGTCACAGGCATATCGAAATGGCTTCAAAAAAGGGACCAAAAGAGTAAAAATTAACAAAAAAGAAACAAAAAACCAAACCTCTTCCAAGAAGGGAGGAAGACCGAATTTGGGGGGAACCAAACCGTGAATTTTTTGTGCTCTCAGACTCAAAAACCCCGCTGCCCCCATTCTTTCAATAACAAAAAAATCAATAAGGGAAGAGGGTCACGGAGGGTCCGGCGAGAAGACATGATGGACCAACCTTCTAAGAAAAAAGACGCACAGTAGGCGTAGACAAGCCGACCCAGCACAGTCTTGAAACAGACATGCGAATGAGCAAACGCTTGCACGGCGGCCAGCTCATACGCCCAAGAAGGAAAAGGTTTCAAGGTGGCCAAAAAAGTAAAGGGGCAAAAGGGTTATCCGCGACAAACCCAATGCGTCAGTCCTCGAGGTAGATCTCGGCTAAAAAAAGACCGGGAGAACATCCGAGAAATCTAAAAACAAAGAGGTAGGAGATGAAGGTTCGCCCGGCGCGACGAAGAGGGAATCGGGGGAGAAAACTAAGAAGGGAATGTTTCCTAAGACCCAAGGTCCCTGCCGGGGGTGGAACGCCATCGCGGACGGGTGCATTGGAGATGATGCGATATCTGTACAAACAATCGTCGAAGGGACAGAGTCCGGGAAAGGTTACCATACCTGAGGGGCTTCATTGGGGATACGAATACTTGCGTGATTTTTGGGACGGTAGCGCGGTAAAAAAGCCTTTCGGACGGAACCGTACCTCCGGCGGAAAGGGGGTCTTTGAAAAAGCTTTGGTTCACTGGAGGGATGGGCCGGAAAAAAAAAACTTCACTTTTAATCAACTTTCAATCGCGATTCCTCATCGCAGGTTGTTAGTTTGGGATCAAGGGAGAAGAAGGGGAAGTGGGAAAAAGGAAATTTCTAATTATCTCGGGAACAAATGGGGGAACGGACTGGTAAAACGAAGCATCAGCCGATCCCTTGGCGTGGGCTGGCGGCGATCATTTGAACGTGTTGGTGGCCCCTGCGAAACGCAGGAATGGGAGTGGAAGTGAAAAGGGAAAGGGGGACAACCAGGTGTACGCAAGTTGATGGGCGATTTGAAAGAAAGAGAGTGCTGATCATCAGAAAATTTGGGGGTACGAGTTGGCGGCTGGCCAACAAAAAGGAGAAAAAACGTTACACCGGGTTCGACCTGTCGGAAAACAAAAGGGGAGGATCAGAGGACAACGCCGCCGAAAGTGGTGGAAGCAACCTGCGCTGCAAACCACCTGTATGGCTGTGCCTAATAAGGACGTTGCGCACAGCAAACGAACAAAAACTGCTATCAATAAAAGTGCTTGCGAAAGGGGGTAAACGGCAAACCTTCGCGGAAAACACGACGACGCACAACCCGGCCCAGTGACCGCAGAGGCGGAAAGGGGATGTTGATAGCGAAGAAAGACAGAGAAAAGAGACCTATTTCACTAAGGGGGAGAAGAAAGAGTCGGCCAACGGAAAGGGAAGCAAAGCCCCGGAAAGAGTTCGCAGGATCACGGGGCATCCACAATACGAAATCGATACACGTGACTGGGGGAATAGGGGGGGGGGGTGTTCAATTGATGGGGGGGGGGGGGGACCGACCGGTTCTGGTTGCGTGGCGAAAGGCATGGGACGGAACTTCCCCGCCCTGCACGAAACTTAAAAGAACGGGGGGGGTCACAAGAATTCTTTCCATAAAAAAGAGCCGCAGATCGCGGGGGGGGTGTCATAAGCGGATGCGGACAAAAAAACGTAAACCTGGGAAAAGGGATACGGGGAAGAGAAAAATAGGGGAGCGGATAAAAAAAGATGGAGGACCAGTCAAAAATAAATATTCTGACCGCAGGCGGGGGGAGGGCGATGGGGGTTTGAGGGTCCCCGTTGCGGGTAAAGTATTTTAGCAAGAAAGGGGGAAATCGCGGAAAATCTGAAGCGTATATGTACTCAATAGTTTCTGCTTGAATCCTCTCCGAATTGGGAAGTCGAACATAAACAGGGATTGAGGGAAATCCGAGGGGGGGGGGAGATAAATTCGGCTGACAAAATGCAGAAGGAATCAAAGGGGAGGGGAGTGCGCATCTACTCGTGCCACACTATGCCACCCAACTCGCTGATGGGAAACGGGATGGCACCGCTGCGTTTAAAAAGCTTCGCAATTCGTGAACGAAAAACCGGGAAACATTTTCGATAAAACGCAACGACCGGAGGGTATGGACCAAAAAAAAAGCAGGAAACAAAAGGGAAAGAACTGATCCGTGGAAAGCCAGGGATACAAAAGGCAGGACGGAAAAACTAGGACGGAGGCTCCTTTGGGTCCGAGAGTCGTTTACGCCTCATACCTCTCGGGAAAAGCAGTAAAAAAGCAAAAATCGAGGGCAAGAGGATTAAAGAAAGTGTGAGAATCGGGCGAGGTCGAGGCAAAAACGCCTAATGAGGACTGGAAAAGTCCGGGGCAAGAAACATTTTTGTTGGTACGGGAAAACTACCGGGGAGGGTTAGGTGGAGCATTTGTTACGAAGCACAGGAAAAACCCGGGATTTTTGCCAAGGAGTGATCAAGCCTAGGGGGGGGGACATAGTAGAGTCTGCAGGGTCAGGCCAGGTTATCGGCAACGCAAAAGTCGAAGAAGAAGGGTCAGAGGCAAAACGACGCCGACCTTAAGTAATTCGACGTAAAGCCGAGAAGTGCAAAAGGCAAAGGGTCGAAAAAGATTTAAGGGGCTGAAACATTGGTGCAAATAGGAAGCGCAGGAATGAAACTGACACTTCGTCGATACAAACGCCGTGGAAACGAAAATCGAGAAAGGAACGGTCCACAGCGATGGAACTCTGCGCAGGGGAACGATTGATTATTCCCTCCTGAGAGGGCACGCAGGCGTAAACAATCAACGAACTCGGTCACGCCGAAGAGAAGGTAGAGGGGAAGAATATATCGAACCACCGGAACCTCTCCTTCCGGTAGCAGAGGTGGTGGAAAAAAGTAGTTTGAGCAAAGGTCCAGCCCCGAGACGCCCGCTTAGGTGCCTCTCTAGGAGCGTAGTATTGGAACAAGGAGAGATGTGTGAAGCGATGTCGGCGCTCCTCCAAGAAGCTCCATACTGAAAAAATCGTCAAAACAGGTAGGGAATCAGCTGAGGACCCTAAAGTCGCCATGGAAAGAAAAGTCATGTTTCTCAAAAACGCAGAACAGGAAATTCTATGGAGGGAAGGAATGTGTGGGTGGTTCGGAGTAAAAACGGAGCTGGATAACCTTTCTTGTAGCTTTCAGCCGCTGGGCAGAGGTCATAAATAGGCTGGCTCTACGCGTGTCGAATTAGCATGGAATCCCAGAAAATCAAAAAAAGGAGAGGGGGGGAAGAAGAAGGGAAGGATGCCACCTTCGAAAGCAAACGTGGCTCCAAAAAAAAAAAAACAAAAGGAAAACAATCAAGATCGAAAGTCGCCCTAAATGGGAAGCACGATCTCTAACGAAGCAGCCACACCAAAATAACAAACTTCCCCATTCGCGGTTGGAGGAAAAGGGATAGGGGTTCGCACCGACTTGCAGTTCCCGGGTCTCATATTTTCATCAGGGCAAACGTGAAACTGGTACGAACGGCGGGGCAAGGATCGGCTTGCGGAGCGCCCCGGAACCCAACTCAGCTATAAGGGGGACACTGGCAATACGCGGCACCGATAAGGGGGACTCCGTCGTCAAGCATGGCGCGGACACTGTGCCTCACACCGGACACCTCGCACGGGAGCTGCAAATTTTATGAGTATGAGGGAAGAGGGGGTAGGCAGGAAGGTCTAAAAAGTATTGATGGCCTAGCGGCAGCACGACACACGGCGGGCATCAAAAAAGAGAGTGTCTGTCAGAGCCTCCAGCGACTGAGCCGACTGCAGAGAAGCATTCTCAAGGAAAAGGACAGGTTCAGGGGATCCTCCCGACGGAAGGGATAATATCTGCGCCAGTGCACGAAAACTCCAAGGCTGGCGTCAGAAGGAAGGTGCACTTCCTCTGATCACGCCGAGGACTTCGGCGGCGTGTCCGTATATTATATAAAACGGAAAAAGAAGAACTTAGGCAAGTGTGAAATCGAGAAACGAAGGAACCATCCATACCTTAGGAAGAAAGGAAAAGAACGGACAGCAATAAACAAAAAGGAAGAAAAAAGCACGGGGCAGGGGGCAAAAGTCTCAAGGCAAACCAGAAAAAAAAGAGGAGGAGGACATAATCTTAGGAGACATCATTCAACCGACGGAATGGCGGCCTCGACCGCGACCGCTTAGGAACTCACTTCGTCCTCTCAAAAACAAGACGGACGTTGGACGGTTACTTCCATCACCCAGGAGTAGAGGCGATACAAGCCAAAGCTCCGGCGAAAGCCGCTCGCCAGTGGACCTAGTGGCCCTACTCAAAGAAGGAAAATGTGAGGACCGTCTTAAACGGGAAAGAAGTGAGGCAGGTGTAAAGGAGTGGAACTTCAGAAACCAAGTCAATGCGCATTCTCTCCCTGCTGCACGAAAGTGAAAAAAAGGTGGGATAACGACCGAAGCAGCGGCAAAATTACGGATTCTTTGGCACGGAGAGAAGGCGCCCTCCCTAAGTGCCAGCCTCTGCATTTTGTAAGGAAAAAATAAAATTGTTTTATTAAGTCCTGTTTATTGGCGAGGATTCAGAGAAAGGAAAAAAGAAATAGTGGGAGAGGGGGGGAATGACTAAAGATTTTCAAGACGGAAAAAAATGTGGGATGGCGACCTATCAGGAAGAAACTTAGAGAAACAAAAATAGCCATCCAACCGAATTAGGCAAATCATTTTAGGGGGAAGGGAATATATCAAATAAGGAAGCTCCAGTGACGGCCCTTAAACCAGGGTACACTTGGGGGTTGGGGGTTCCCGAAGCCCGAGGCCTTAAAACAAAAAACGGCCGCGACTCTGCAAAAAATTTGGGTTCTTCAGAGATCGGTGGACCGCATAAAAAAAAAATCGGCGGGGCGTGGAAAAGGAACCTTCCCAAAGCAACCTGAAAAAGAAAAGAAAACTTCAGGTCCCCCGAAGGAAAAAAAAAATCTGCTATCAGAGGTCATATGTCGTATGGGGCAGCCTTGAGAACAGGACCGGCGGCTTCTCTTACTGGAAAGTTGGAGCACGGGAACTTGCGGGGAGAAATGAGTGCCATCTGATTCCACGTGGGAGATGAGCGGATGAAAAAATCCCCGCACCAGAAAACCCCCATGGCCGCTGGTTGAAACAGGCCCAGAGTGGTTGGGGGGAGGAGGAGGGGAAAAAGAAGGGGTGGAGGGGACACAAGCGCAGAAGTGATAGGATCGTTTTCGTAGATCAAGCGCGTGCGCAAGTAAAAAATCAAGAGCAGACATGAAAGGTCGGACCAGGAAGTGGATGGACGTAAAAAAGGTCTGGCAAAGGAACACAAATCTGGAGAAATACCAGTGGTGACCAGACATCGCACCGGTCAGGGGTCGAACCGAGTTGGGCCCATCGCAACTTCGTTAAAAAAAAAACCAAGAGACTAGGAAACTAAAACAGTCAGAAGGGGGGTCAATCATACCCCTAAAAGTGATACCTAGGACCCACTACGGCAGAACGGCAACAGAGCGGTCCCGCGTGAAAACACGACCGAAAAGATCGAAGGCAAACAAAATACGGTAGAGGGAGTCTGAAAAGACCACCGTGCCCAATGGGGAATCAAGCCTTCGAAAAATGCTTCCACAGCAAAAGCTGATCGGTTCTTTCAAGTGCCCAACACAAAACCCAGAGTGGGACGGGGAATAGAATATCAAGAAAACGGGGGAGGTATAAAAACCGCTGAGGGTTTAGGGTTTTTGTCTGCTCGAAAGAAAGCACGTGCCCAGCATTCTGTGGAAAACCACAAAAAGTTCATCACGAATAATAACGGTCGGCTAAAGAAGCTTGCCACCCGCGCTCCCGCCCAATCACGGCGAAGAAGCAAAAAAAGGCATTTCAATCTCATTCGGAAGGAAATAGAGAGGAGGGTCATCTCATCGGCAGCCACTCAAGAAAATGCACCCGGTCCAATGGTCATGGCGACGTCTTAACATGGGAAGCTTCCCCTGCAGCGATTCGCCGTGATTCGAGATAGTCACCAAAGGGCGAAAA
>Ga0179593_1496377_pt1 | contig 12289 bp, 22 predicted proteins | sample CZODoug2_1_08_16_FD_185931 | JGI IMG/M metagenome (GOLD analysis project Ga0179593, IMG submission 185931) | Vadose zone soil fungal communities from Angelo Coast Range Reserve, California, USA - CZODoug2_1_08_16fungal (PacBio error correction) | ecosystem: Environmental > Terrestrial > Soil >...
GCCGGGAGTAAGAATTTTCCCAGGACAGGGGAAGAATTTAGAAGCGAGCGGAGGGACTGACTGGAGGGGGGAAAGTGAAGAGGGACGGGACGATTGGGGAAAGACATAACGGGAGGAAAGGCCAACTCCTCTGCCGCATGGTGGCGTGTACTTTCCAAAGGACCAAGGAATAAAAAGGGGGTTGGGAGGAAAAGGTTGAAATCCACGAAAAAGGGGACTGAGTCCGGGGCAAGGTCCCGATAATAGGGAAAAGGGGTAGTTTTACGTTGTGGAAGTGTTTTCTACAGAAGGAAAAAAGCCAAAAGAGACAGGAAGGACCCACAGGGAGCGGGCAGGAAGTCAATGGGGGGCCTCTGCTATTCGAGGTAACGTTCTGCGAAAAACTATAGCCAGGAATGGGAGAAAACAGAATTCCCTTACTGGAAAAAGTCCTGAAAAATTGTGCAGGGGTAGGAATGGTCTTGTTGAGAGCAATGATTTGAGTTCGCAGGGGAAGGGCGTGGGCGGCGGAAGGGGTAATGTTGAAAGAAGCCAATGAGAAGCCACTTCTTGGGGGGAAAAGGGAAAACAAAGCCTCACAAAGGCCCGACTCTGCGGGCCGGGGGAGACCAACGATATAACTAAGCAGTTGTCCAACGGGGGAAATCAAATAAAACCGGTTTTGGGGGACAGCTTGAACCAACAGGCTGGGTGCCTCACGCCCTGGGATACAAAACCATTTCTTCTCTAGGAGACAAAAGGAGAGGGTTGGGGGAAGTCCAGCGGCATCAGGAACGGGGGGGTTGGAAGAAGTCTGTAATCATGGAGGGGGATGCTTTCCTTCAGGCGAAAGGGAGACTCGGCCACAAAGGGATATAGAACCAGATGATGGGGGTTGTGAGATGGCAGGGGGGGGGGGGGGGGGGCCGGAGGGTGGGTAGGCGCCAGGGCGTTCATCACTGACGCTGGGAAAGCCTTCGTTTTGTCAAAGAGGAGGGAAGGCAACCATGGCGTTCATTGGGGTGTATTTAACAAACATTTCAGAAAAAAAAGAGGACGATTGAGGGCTTGGGGGGAAAGATGAGGGGGGGTGGGTTGCGAAAACAGGGAGGATTCATATTTGCAAATGGACAAGAATTTTATGGCGGCGTCAAAAAAACTCGGCCAAGGGAATGGTCAAAAAAGTCCTTATGATGGAAGCACTCCGAAGGGGGACGGACAAATCGAGGGCGTTTTGTTACCGGGGACGTCGGCAAGTGGTCTGAGGTTGCCAGGGTGTTCTTTCTAGGGAAGGGAAAAAGAGAGGCGGGGGGACCTCGTTGTGCAAATCCGAAAATCACATTTGTGGATCTGGTGATTGTCAAGGGAGCCGGGTCTGGGGAAGGACACGGCCATTGTGACCAAAAAAGTCGGACAGTCCTAGGAGGTAGCTTAAATAAAAACCAGGTACTGCAATCACGAGTCAGAACTCAAAATTCTAACAAAAGGAAGGGTTTTGTGTTGGAGAGGAACGAATTTTTTTGGTCCGGAACTCTTCTTCCGTGGGGGTGACTCCGGGCAGCGGGGTTGTCGGGACACAAGGAAGAAGGGTCGCGGGGAATAAGAAAAAGAGGAACCCTCGTATTAGGGAAGAATGTCCTTGTTCTAAAAAATGAAGGCACAGGAAGCTTAGTGAAACCAAGCCGGTAGGGAGTAGCGGGGGGGGGGGGCTGTCATTCGGGAACGTTTGACGGCACTTTGGAACTCATTGGAAGTGCGGGGGGGAAGGCAATATTCAGGCATTAGTCGGGGGTGGCGCCAGAGGGGGTACCCAGGTCTCAAGCGTTCCACATCGGAGAGAAAAGCGAAAAAAAAAGGGCCAATTAAAACAGGCGAGGGGGGAGGAATTGTTCAGGGTAAAAGCAGGAGGTGAGAAAAAGAGGGACATACATATATACTCATAGATGGGGGGATAAAGACATATTATAATCAGTAGGGTGGGAAGAAGACACAGGGAACACTATAGAAGGGGGGGCCAGGTTGAATTGGAATACTAATAATATCAGGGGAGGAGAACAAAAAATATCCAAATTAGGGAGACACTATAAATTAATTGGGGGGGAAAAACAAAATAAAAATAAAGAGAGGGAAGAAAACTTGAAGAGGGATGAAAAAGAATGGTAAAACCTGGTCGAAGGTTACTTTTCTGAAGGGCCAGGGCGTCGAGGGTACTTGGGAGGGAGGTGGGGTGGAGGATGGAGGGCCTACGTTGAGGCAGGGAACAGGTTTCCGGAGGGAAAAACAGATCCATTGAAGAGGAGGAGACGGAGGATAGGAGGGGGGGGGTTGCCACGGAGCGAAACGTTCGATGAGGAAAATTTTGGGGGAGGGTAAAGTAGGTGGAAAAAGGGCTCCGGAGAGAGGACGTCAGGGGACCCTGGGGGTGTCACGGGAAAAAAATGAGTTGACTTTGGCACGAAAACAAGTACAATGGATAGGGAATGCATCAAGTGGGAAACTTTTCTTGGTGTAATGATCTATACCAGTACTTGACGGAGGCCCTCAAGGGGGGGACTTTTGGGGGAGAAAACGCGTTACAAAAGGGGAACAGGAAAAATCCCTTAATCGTGGGGAAACAGGCCGTTAGAGAAGGTGTCTTCTAAATGGAGAGGGGGTGAACTGAAAAAAAAGAACTGCTCAAAAAATTCATCCCATCAAAAAACGGGAAATCGGAGGTCTTCGCAATACAAATTAAGAGGGGCCTTTTCGCAACGGGGGGACACCGAGGGGAATCATTGGGATGGGGCAAAATGGTTTCAAGAACGAATATTTGAAAAAGAAAAACCCGGGACCCCGAAGGCTGGAGCAGGGGGGGGAAGCAATTTTGCGCATAAAAAAATTCATCTTAATGCGGGGGACCTAATAGAAAATGGGGGTGACACAACGGGCGGGAAGAGGGGGGCCGCTAGGGGGTTTGGTCACGTGGGGGGGGGAACCTTAGACAAAGATGCCAGGGAGAAAAAATAAGAGGTAGAAGACAACCAAGGGAACGAACGATATCAATGACGGTGAATGCATTTAAACGGGAGGATGATGTGGAAAGTCCACCGAACCGAACCTCTATGAAAAAAAGGGGGTTTGTCAGGGAGCGGGAAAGACCCAGCAGTAAAGATAAGATCAAAAACGAAAGAAGGTTGGGTTTTGGGCCCCGTACCACCTTTCGAAAAAAATAAAAAAGAACCTTGAAAAAGTCAAAGGGAAAACTGGGGTGACCGAAGGCGCGATAGGGAAAAAGGGTTCCGGGAAAGGGGTGAGGCCTCCAAAGAAAGCGAAGTCCCACAGGAAAACCATTCAAAGGGGGAAATGCCAATCAAAGCCGGCGTGAGAAGTTAGAGACCGGTGTTCTCAACATCTGAAAGCAGGAAGGAAAAGTACACATGGGGGGGGAAAACAGGGTAGGAAAAAAACATCCATCTTTCCCCCTGTAGGTGAAAAATGGTAAAGCAATCAAAAGGGGAAAAAAGGGAATTTGGAATCCAAATAGAAAAAAAAAAATTGGGTGTCTCGTGGGGCCGGGGGATTGACGGCGGGTTTTTCGGACCGACATAAGAGGGGAAATCCTTCCAAGGCAAAAAAAACAACAAAGGGGAATGGGGGGACCGGGTACCGGTGCAGAAAAAGGGAACGATAATCCCGAAAGAAAGAAAGGTCCGGAGTAAAATGACGTAAGAAGGGGATGACAGCTTGGAAAAAACGGGGTTTGAGTAAAGGCCAAGTCAAGGAAGAAGGTCACATCTACCGATCGGGGACATCCCGACAGTTAACAAAGGGGACTGAAATTTTTGTGAAAAAACCACCTGTGATGTGGAAAACGAGTAAAACAGTGTCCAGCAAATCCAGGAATAAGCGTAGGTCCTGTACCTCGCCAGGTGAAAAAGGGAAAAGACATTCTGAACTAGTGAGGAAAAAATATCATGAAACAAACCGTGGGGAAGATTATTAGGAGGCCAGGAATTCAGGGGGGTTGGGAAAACGTTACCCGAGTAATAGGTTTTCCGCAACCGGAAAGAGAAAAAAATAGTAGAAGGAAAAACCTAGAGCCCGGGTGGGAAGGGGGGAAGGGATCCCGGTAAACTACCAGGGGGGAAAGAACAATTCAGCATCGGAGAGAAGATAGTGGAATGATCTTCGCAAGGTTACGAAAGGCGCGAGTCAAGTGAGGGGGGGGAAATGGGTCATTGCAGATCAAAAAAAAATGGAAAGAAAAGAAAAATCCACAAGTAGAAAACTACCCTCGCCGTACGGAGAAGGAGTAACTAGATTCCCCGACGGTAGGGGAATGTGGCGCAAAAAATGGATGCATCAGGGTGGGAAAAAGCTGCGAACGTCGATATACCTCCCTGAAACGAAAAAGAAAAAAGAAGATTTTTGGAACTATGCGGATCTGAACAATAAAAAATGGATGGCCAGGAGGGGTTAGGTTTTTGGTTGACCAGGGAAAACACGAAATGCGACAAGCCTTGGAGATGGTCTGGGCTTTACCAGACAAAAGAAAGTGAATGGGGGGAGCCGTTCCATGCTAAACTCCCAAGGGAGGAATCTACCCAACTCGGGAAAAAAAATTGTAAAAAGACCAACTGGGTTCGAGATGTCGAAGTTCAATCGGGGGGGGGGGCTCCCTAAGCCAGTCCCCAAAGGGGGCGCTGCAACGCTTTAGGATGGAGGGTCAAATTAACCGAAAAAATAAATTCGCGGGGGGGGGATGAACTAAGGGTTGGGCACATTGGTGGGTCCCTCTAAAATTATTTACTGGACACGCCATCAGAAATGAGTGACGTGACGAGGAAAAGGGGGGAAAAAAAAAGAAGGCGTACAGGGGGTATAGGGGGGGGGTCGCTATTGGTTCGACCGGGGAAGAATGAACCGGACTCGAGATCCGTCAACTCTTTGAGGAGAAAAATGCCCCATCAAGGAGCGGTGGTTGCCCAGGCCCTGGTCTAGAGAAAAAAAAAAAAACAGTCTTCCTAGAAAAATCCTCTAGGCCAGGGAACCGGCTCGACCTGCTTGGGGGGAATGTGGAAATCCTGCAAGTGTGAAGTTCGGACCCCGGGTCAAGAAAGGTACCAAGAGAAAGGCCTTTACCCCTTCCTTTGGAAAACCTTGGGGGCCGGAAAGAAAAGTATGATTGCGGTGGAGCTGCGATTCGGGAGACCAAAAACAAGGGGCCAAAAAGCCCACTAGACAGCGGCAGGATTTCTTTAACGGGGGGAACCTCAGACGAGATTAGACATGGGGGGGCTGGATTTATATAAGTCGTACAAGCAAGCGCCGACTTGGACAACTGGTAAAATGATGTTCCGAAACCATAATGGTAGAGGTTGATGGGGGGGGGATATATCAGCATATAGTAAGAAAGGGAAGGACATGAAGTCAAGACTGGCCTGCAGCGCAACACAGAGGAAAAAAAGGGGGGAGAGAATTACATCAATTCTTTCTTGAAAAAAAAAATAACCGAAAAGAAGTAGGGGGGGGTTCATCAACCAGTGCTTGGGGGGATCATTGAGGAGGAGCCTAACTGAGGAGGGAAAGAGAGTACGGGACGCCAGAATGGGTAAGTATGAAAGAAAGGTGTCCTAAAGCAACAAAACCAACTCGTAACTGACAGGGGGGACTACTCTTAGGGAGCTCTTAGGTTGAGGGATGGGTGTGGGTGAGAGTATGCACGCCTTCCAAGGGTGTGACTACGGGGGGACGCAATCCGGAACAAACAGGGGAAAAAAAAGCCGACTGTCAAAAGAGACGGACCGTCACTCTTTGCAATGAAAATTGATGAAAAAAAGGGGAACGGAGGGGGAAGCAGGAAACGTGCGGGGATCGGGTTCAGCTGCGATTTTGGGGGGGGAAGGGGGGGGGAGAAAGGTTTTGTAACTATTAAGGTAACTTTCTATAAGGAAGACAAGAAATAGGGGAAAAGGTCCAGTGGGAGGAATGATATTTGGAAATGAAGAGGGGGAAAACAGTGACGGACGTAACATTCTCTGGGTAACAGTAAGGGATAGGCGAAGAGAAAAAAAAAGGGGGTTTGGGTGGGGGGTGTTACTCTTCTCTAAAAAAAGGGGGGGGGGGGTGGCAAAAATAGGGAAAAAACAGGGAAGTTAAAAAGGTCCCTGGTTTGGGGGGGGGGGAAGAAAGCAAAGGGACAATGGGGGGGATTCTTGAGGGAATGGAGAAGGAAGTCCGAGTGCAGAAGATAGACTGTGTAACAGGAAAAATGCGAAATGGTACGGGCGGGATCGTTGGGAGGCAAGGGGGTTTGACCCGGGGGGGTTTTTGTAAGGGAGAGGATAACGAGGTGGGGTCTACAGACGAACAAAACAAAACTAAGAACGAGAACCAAGGAGGGAAAGCTGGTGAAAAAAATGAAATTTCGGAGGCGGGACAAGGGTTTCAAGCTCAGGGAGGGACATGGAAAGATATGTATTATGGAAAGGGGGCAATGGGGGTACGGGGTATGGGTGTTGAAGAAGGTCAGGGGGTAAAGAACAAAAGGTGACCGCCCTTAAAGACAAGGCCCCGGCTTGAATGTCCGGATTGGGACAAAGTGAGGTTGTTGAGGGAAATTTGATGAATTCCAGGAAAGCAGGCCCGAAACGGCTCAGGAGACAACGTACTAAATATCAGAAAGGAGGGCACAAACAGGAATACAAGTGTAAAATCCAAAAAAGGGGTACCAAGAGGGAAAGATACGATTGGGGCAACTAGGAAGAACCTTGAAAAAATTTCAAGAGTTGGGGGATCGGCAAAGTTTTCCCAAAAAGCAAGGAAAAAAGAGTCACATCCTTGAAAGGAAAGTGGGGTAAAAGCCGTTAGGGAGGGAAAAGGGGGCTTAACTAAGAGGGAGTGAGAAAGGAAGAATAAAAAATGATACCCAAAAAGGGGGAGGGGACAACAAGAGAAAACATATAAGAAGGAGGTGGTCAACCATGGGGGATGAAGGGCAAAAAAAGAAGGGGAGTGGACTTTTGCGAACAAGAACTTGGAGGGGGGAATTCGAGAGAAAGTGCAACTCCGAAAGGAAGGACTAAGATAATTCCCGACAAAGGGGATCATACCCCACCACCTTAAAAAAGGAAAAAATCTTTCCAGTAGGGAAGGGAAAAATCTAAGGGGATTAGGAAAAAGAAAAGTAGAAGGAAAGGTATACACTTGGTGAAGGGGAAAGGTAGGCCACAGGGGACACCTAAAAAAAACATCGACAGACCGCCATAAGGAGGGGGGGGGAAGGGAAAAGTACTCTCTTCTCAATTTTTCAAGGGAGGGGGTTTACCTCCTCCTTTATACAAGGAAAAGGAGGAACCCTTCCTATACGGAGAAAAGGGGAAAAGAATAAATTAACTACAGAATGAAATGATAGGCATTTAATAGGGGGGGGGAAGGGGGGGAAAATCCTAACGAATGAGAAAAGTCTACAGAGGAGAGAGAGAAGAATAATACACAAATGAAATATACAGAAGGCAGTGAATGCAAAAAAAGACAAATATACTGAAATCAGTGGCACTATCCTTGAGGGATGGCAAATGGAAAAAGGGGGTCACGAAAAGGGCCCGCGAAAGTTGTACACAGGCACAAGACAATAGAATCACTAGAAGCAATAACAAAAAAAGAAGGTCAATCGACAGGATGGCAAAGAAGAAAAAAGGTAGAAGAAGGAAATCGAGAACCGAGACAGCACGACAGAAGGAGGAGAAGAAAACTCCATGCATCTAAAAAAGACAGCCTCTTGACAGAAAAAGGGGAAATAAATACAGAAGGATGGACACCTAGGGTCCATAAGTCATGGGAAACCTTAAAACCGGGAATGGGAAGAAAACAAAAATGAAGTTGGTGTAAAGAGGTACATGAAAAGATGACTAAAAAAGGAACAGACTATTAAGTCAAATTTGTCTCTAGGAGAAGAAAGACTAAAAGAGTCTGAACTTGGGAAAAGCGAAGGGGGGTGAAACAGAAATGGAACAAGGAAATATCATGACGAAGAAGAAAAGGTAATATGACAAAGGGAGGAAACTAAGAAAGGAAGAAACCTCCGGGCTGGAACTGAAAGAGGAAAGAAAATGAAGCGAACAAGGGAAGACTGGAGAAGGAGATAGAATTAACAGCGACGTTGTCGGGTGAGAAAAAAAACGCTCTTGACAACAAGAAAAAAAAAGAAGAAAAGGGCACAAAACAGAGAAAGAAGGAAAAACTCAGTGGTGAGACTGGGGGAAGACAGAACCAAGAATTGTACAACAAAGAGGTAATTGAACTAAATGGTTTCAATATGAAAAAAAGACTGCGAGTGGAAAAAGAACTGATCCGAGAAAGAACAGAAAAATGGGAATTGAAGAATAGGAAGCCACCTGGAAGGTAACTCAAAGGAAAAAGGAGCTAAAGAAGGGACATAAAGGGATACAAGAAAGAAAAAAAACGACGAGTGCTCAGTGGGGGCTGCAGCCCAAATGGACGTAAGGAACTTAAAAAAAAGGGAAGGGGGGGGCAGAGTTTCGGACAAAAAAGGAAAATTCCTAGGAATAAAACTCTAAGGGCGGCCAGGGAAGGGGCCCCTTTTGGCCAAAAAAGTGAAAGAGGACAACGGGTAAATCGGAAAGATCGTTGCAAATTTCTTGACCGAAAAAAAAGACAAAAGGGAAGAAGGGGCTTGCATAGGAAAGGAAGTAGTTGAAAACAAGAAGGAGCGGAAGAAAAAAACCTGTGAAGGGGGGCCGACTACAAAAAGCGAGAGGGAAGAAAAGAGGTTTAATCGCCCCCGAAACGATCCTGCAGAGGGAGGGCAGAAAGGAACTAAGGCCAGGAAGCAGGAATAAGTGAGCAAAAAGGCAGCGTTCTCACGAAGGAGAATCAGGACTTGGGAAAAAAAAAGAGCACGACTTGCCCGGTGGAAGAAAGTTCAATTACTTCAAAGCAGAGGAAGGGGGGGAAAAAAAAAAAAGAGGAAAAAAAAGGCTTTCTACTAGGTCAAGGGAAAAAATTCAGAAAATTGGGGCATAGCTGCCGCCGGAAGGATCGGTCATGGGGGGAAGGGAAGGGGCAGTTCTAAAAAGAAGGAGGTTGAACAAATTCCGAGTTCCAAGGAAGGAAGAAAGAGTCCAGGGACGAGAAGCAAAAAGATGAAGTCAGACCAAAAAGAAAAATCCGTTACAGAAAAAAGTAGAAAACAAGGAAGGGTCAAGTCCAAAGAAGGGAGAAAATAGGCCGAGGTTGTCTCTCCGAAGGAAAGAAATATATGCTGAAAGGCAAAATTGGGCACAGAACCTAAATATGGGGAATGGGTGGTCCGGAGAGGAGAGAGGGCGGAACTTGAGAGAAAATTGTTCCGAAGACAAAAAAAGGAAAGAAGGGAAAAAAAAAATTCCTCGCCAAGGAAAGAAATATACTATAAAGGAGGGAGTCAAAGGGGAGAAAAAGATAATTGTATAGGGGGAGGTGGGGGAAATGATGAGCCCAAGAAAGATCGAAGGAGTGGGAAAGAACCACCAATTAGGAAGAAAAAGAAGAGTTACAGAGACAGTTAAATCAGAAAAAGACCAAAGTTGAAAAGAAGGAGACTCCTAAAACCAATAAAAATGGGGGGGGGGAAAGAATGTGAAAAGTGTAGAGAAAAGAAAAAGTATAGACGACTCAAAACCACCGAGGAAGGGAGAAAAGCTAAGATTAGGGAACGTACGAGTAAAAGGTTTCAAAAGGACGGCTCATTGGTCAATGCGTGAGGGGGGCGGTTCAACAAATCAGGAAAAGGGCGTTTACTACCAAGTTGGGGGGGCGAGACCCAATAAGTGGCGAGAAGGAAGGAGTTTTCTTACGAGGAAGGAGGCTGTTCTGGAAAGGAAAGAAAGGTAAGCCCCAGGGGTATGATTGGGGCAGAACCCGTTGTTTTGTGGGGGTATTGTGAGAAAAAGGAAATGTAACCTGGAGGAAAGAGGGTCGCCTTGGTCGCGAAAAGAAAAAAAAAGGGGAAAAAAAGGGGGGGAAAGTTAGGATTGGAGGTCTCAAAGAAAAAAAAACAGAAAGCAGAAGGAAGGAAACGGAAAAAAAAAATAGAGGGGGGGAAGTGTTACCAGGGGGATTCTGGAAGAGAGTACTTGGGCGAGGAGAGAAAAAAATAGCATAACAAAAAGGGTCAAAACGGAATAAAACAGGTCCATGGGGTTCGTGAGATGGAAAGTGACTTAGTAGGAAGGGGGGGATGGACGCCACCGGTGGGAAAAAAGACGAGGGGAGAAGACAATTGGAAACTGAATGAAGAGATTAAATTTAAACTTTGAATTAAAGAAAAAAAAAGGGAAAGGAAAAGGAGGAGGAAGAAAGCAGAAAAAAGGGATAATAAATGGAAGGTGCAATTGTGGGAACAAGGAAAGAAAGGAAAAAATGTTCTGGGAAAAGAGGACTTCTTAAGACGCACATGGTATATAACCAACCTTTAAAAGGGACTATAAGGGTAGAACAGGGAGAAGGGGGGGGTAATAAGCGGGCTCCGTCATTTAGAAAAAGAGGGGGGGACTTCGAATAACGGCCTGGATGGAGGGGAAGGGGGACCCCGGAGGGAGAATAGAGACTAAGAGAGGGGGAGAAAAACGAACAAGATCCTGTTGTTTTAATCTAGACTGGAGGGTTTGGTAGTCTCCAATGGAAGGTGGTGGGGGGAGATCCTGGAGTAAGATAGTATGGGAACCGGAGGAGAAGAGACGCAGGAGGATGTACGGGATTTAGGTCGAACGGGGGGGGAAAGACTGGTCACTTTGGAAATAAGAGGGGACTTGGGTGTGGGAGAAAAAATTCGTCAGGTACGGCCGGAAAACAGAAAAAAATGACGGTGGGAGAGACCGTGATGGCACTTTAAAAGAGAAGGCCCTGTAAAAAGTCCTGGTAAAAACTTGGGGGAAATTTTAAAGGAAGCAACATCAAAAAAAAAGCTCAGGAGTGGTCTTAAGTAAAAGGGAGGCGGAGTAAGGACAAAAGGGGAAGGTTGGAGACGAGGGGGAAAAAAAGAGGGAAGGAAAAGGAACTCTGAACGGGGGGCAAAGCCCGATAAGGTGGTGGGAGGAAAAAAGGTAATTCGGATAGTGAATTGGGGGAAAAAGAGGGGGCCACTTCCGGTGGGAAAGAAAGCTTGCGGACAGGGGGGGCCATTGAAGGACAGTTTCACTTTAAAGGAGGTACCGAATAGAGACGGTCAACAATTCTCCAAAAGAGGTGTGGTAAATATCGAAAGGGAGGGGGTAGATGAGTTATTATTTGTTGTAACATGAGAGGGTGTGAGACAACCAAGGGAAAGGGGGTGAAAAAGAAAGAAAAGAAACGCGTCACTCGGAAAAAAGAAAAAGGAGGTTTTGAGGGAATTGTTCTTATGAGAGGCCACAGTTTTGTAAGAAGCGGGATGTAATTTATTAGGCGGCAGGTGGAGGGAAGTTCTGAGAGAAACCCTCGTTGAATTCCTTGAGGTTCGGTCAGTAGGAAAGTCGTACCTGGAAAAGTTATTTTCTGACAGAGGCATGGGAGGAAGAGGGAGTTAATTTACTGAAGGGAGTAAAGAGAGAAAAAAAAAATTGTACCGGATAGTCATGGGTTGCTAATGACTGGACTCCCGAAAAAAGAAATTTCTCTTTTGGGGGGGGGAAGTAGAAGATTCTGGGGGGAAGGATAAATAAAAAAAGAATTAAATAAGAGAAGGCCTGAGTAGGTATTTGTTGATTGGATTGGAGAGGAAGGGAGGGGTCCTGAAGTGGGGGGGGGGCTGGGAGAGAAGGGAGGGGATTGGTCGGGAAAGGGGCAGGCCGTGGGGCGACAAGGAGTGGGGAAAGAAAAATTTGAAGGTCGAGCACGGTTGGAGGGGTAGGAAGGGGGTGTGGGGGGAGAAGAGTTACTAGGAATATGTGAAAGAGGAGAAAGGGGTCGGGCTGAACCTTAAGAAGGGGGTATTCTTAAAGCTGTTTAAGTGTAGGAGGAAAATTTCAGGGGGGGGGGGGGAAAAAAAAAAAAAAAAAAAAAAAAAAAAAAAAAAAAAAAAAAAAAGAAAAAACAAAAAAAAAAAAAAAAAAAAAAGGGAAAGAGTCTCTTGTTGAAAGTAGGTTACTCCAAGCGAATTTTAACAATGGGAGTGCATAAAATAGGATAGTAAAAGGGGCGAGGGGGAAATTAAAGAAAAGAGAGAGAGGGACGGATTCCAGTGGTTTCAATGGGGAAATTGAGGGGGAGAAAAATCAGCAGGTATCAGTAAAGTAAAAGAAATGAAGTTTGGTGAAGAGTCCTTAAAACTGGAAAGGGTCAAACTACGAAG
>Ga0179593_1585256_pt1 | contig 12289 bp, 15 predicted proteins | sample CZODoug2_1_08_16_FD_185931 | JGI IMG/M metagenome (GOLD analysis project Ga0179593, IMG submission 185931) | Vadose zone soil fungal communities from Angelo Coast Range Reserve, California, USA - CZODoug2_1_08_16fungal (PacBio error correction) | ecosystem: Environmental > Terrestrial > Soil >...
AGGAAGGAAAGGCTGCACAAGAAGAAGCGCAGTATCGCAAAACCCTTCAGCCTGGAGGGGGGAAATTGTGTGAGGGAAAAAGCTGGTAAAAAAAACTCGGCAGAAAGGGACCTAGAGAAACCTCTCGAAGAAAAAAAAAAAAAAAAAAACAGAACAACACACAAACAAAAAAAAGCGCAGAACAAAAAACTCCCCTTCCGGGAGGCCGCCCCTGTCCCGAACAGTAAAGAAAGGCATCGGAAAGGAGGGGTCATCTTTCGAAAGAAATAAGAAGATGTAATCGAGAAGAGGAATGGGGCAGCAGAGGGGAGGTGAGAACCGCCTATCTCCGGAGAGGTGTCACGAAAAAAGAAATTGAATCCCTTGGGGGGGAGAAGAGGATACTAGGAGATCAAAAAACCCCGAGAATGGGGAGGCTTTACCTCTCATCCCAGGGGAAAAAAAAGGTCTTTTTCAAGAAAGGAACCCCTTCCTATTTAATGGGAAGAGAAATGGGTGTAGGCCTGAAAAGAATCGCCGCCTTTCATCAGAAAAAGGAATTTTGGGATGGGAAGGGGGGATGTCATTTCTCATCGAGGGAGAACGGCGCGGATGACAAGGGGAGGAAGGAATTCAGCAAAACAAAAAAAAAAGGGATGCATCTTACTCTTGGAGAGAAGAAAAGAAACCACATCAAATTGAAATAGACTAATATCCTTCCAAAAAAAGAGGGGGACTCCTAGAAGAGGGGGGGGGGGAGGGATCTTTGAAAAGGGGGGAAAGCGAATCTTATTCAAAAAAAAGGAGGCGGGGGGGAAGGAAGGTCTAATTTCTTCATTATGAAAGAAGCCGTAAGGAAAGGGGGTCAACGGGAAGTTTTTTAATTTCCGAAAAAAAAACAATAAAAGGGGGACCACGAACAACATCTCGAAAGGCTGGCGAACGTTCAAGGGGGAAAGAGAGACTTCAGAAGGAAACCTAGTTCTTTATTTTTTGAAAAAAAAAAAGGAAAAGCTATAAGGGGAAGCGGTTCATATACTTTTTTGAAGGGGGGGGGGGGGGAAAAAGCGAAGAGGGAAAAGACCGAATCCCTGAAAGGAAAGATTCTTTATTCAAGGGGCTTTCGAGAAGAAAACATGTCATTTGTTGGGGGGGGTGGGGGTGGAAAGAAGAGTTCCTTGCACCAAGGGACAACCCTCTTAGGGGGGGGCTTAGAACAGTTCCTAGAAGGGATGGGTTAAGTAAGGAGTCTGGGAGGGCCCATCTCCAAAAAAAACTCTGAAGGGAAAAGGAGTTACCTTTCTCGCGAAAAGTAGTCCAAGAACGAGGGGGAAAACGCATTTCAGGGGGTTCCTGTCTTAATGCGCCAAAAAAAAAAGGGGAAAGAAAGAGGGGGCATCTGGAACGTCCAAAAGAGGAGGAAGAGGGGTTGGCAACCGAAAAAAGAAGGGCGCCGTGAAAAAAAAGGATCACTACCACTTGGTCGAAAAAAAAAAGGAGGGGGGAGGAGGTTAACCTAAGAGGAAACCACATAAGAGAGGGCGGGAACATTGCAAAGAAAAGAAGGGTTCTTGCGAAGAGACTGCAGCACCAACAACAAACAGGGAGGGAAAGCGGTTGACAAGGAAAGAAGTTTCAAGGCCTCACTAAGGAAAACCCAAAGGGGAAGGAAGCAAGCGTAGTGGGGGGGTTCTTTCCTATTTCGAAGGGGGGAGAATTCAGGGAGGGGGGGGGGGGAACAGTTTGGTACGTGTGTCTGGGGGGAGGGAGGGAGAAAAAGGAAACGAAAAGGGACAAGAACAAAACTCTTTCGATGAAAGGAGGAAAACAGCAGCAGAAAGGGGAAAGGCGATTTTTACAAGCAGGGAAGAAAAAAAACGGAAATGAAAGAAAAAAGGTATCTCTTGACGCTCTGAGGGGGAGGAGGAGGGGAACGCGCAAGGTCAACGATGAAAGAGGAGGGTTATGGTGGAAAAAGGCATACAGGGGGACAAATGCCATTCCTCTACTAAAGAGGGAACTATTCAGGGAATCGTGTGGCGGGAGGGCCATCGGAAAAAAAGGGAAAAAAGGGTTCTGAAGGTCGCCTTATGCTCACGGGAGGAAAAAAGAAGGGAGGAGAGGGAGGGCGGGAAGGGGGAAAAAGATGTCAAACAAAAGGAGGAAAACCGATGTCCCTAAAGGGGACGCTGGGGGGAAAAGACAAATCCATCCCTATGTTGCTGTCAAGAGGAGTAAGGCAAAGACGAAAAGGAAAGGGGGGGAAAGCCGTATGAAAGCGAAAGGTTTTGTTCGTTTGGAGGGGCAAGTGGGGGAAGGAAAAGGGGGAACAAACCTGTTTGGAAAAAGGATCCCCGGAGGAAAAAGAGGAAGACATGAATTAAGCCATTATACCGTCAGCAAGGGTACAGCTTTCTGTCGTGTCTGTTCAACGGAGGCGTCAGATGGGGAGGAAAGAGGAGACCTCTCTGAAGGGGAGGAAGGGGAATTGATCTTCTTCGACCTACAGAAAGACGGGAACATGGAGGTGCCTTGCGCTGGAAGAGGCAACCGCAGGGACTCGAGGGAAAAGGGGAGGGAGGCGCGGGAAAGAAGCCCTGCATCGAGTTCCTGGAGAAAGGAGCCTTGTGCGCAGAAGGGGAGAGCCAACCTCAGGAAGCTTAAACCAAAAAAAGCAATAAAAAAAAAAAAAAGTCTAGGGGGGGCTGTATCTCTTTTGAGACGCTATTGGAAGAGAGCCGACACGAAACGGGGAACAGGGGAAAAAAGGAAAAAGAGTGGGAAATGTCTTTTGGAAGAATCAAGAAATAAAGGAGGTTTTTCATGACTCAGGCTCTGGGTAGTCAGGAAAAAACAAAGAAAAAAATTCTTGCTGTCTCTATATCTTAGAGAAATCTTCTTTTTAATTAAATGAGAGAGGGGGAGGCTATGCGAAGAGGGAAAGGTTGGGAGGAGGGGGGGGAAACTGTTCCTGGTTCTGAAAAGTGTTTGTACTTCTGTTTGTCCATGGGAGGAGAGGGGAAGGTTCGGGCATAAGAATGGAGGATGTATATGTGAAAGGGGGCCTTTATTCTCATTCCTCGGGAAGGATTAATGGAAGTACTCAATCACCTATAAGAGGAAGGGGTTTCAAAGGAGAGAAAAGGGGGGTTGGAAAACGTCGTGTCATCTGTCTTCCTGGAAGAGGCCAGGAGACGTTCTCGAAAGAGAGAAAAAAGAGGAGTATGAAAAGATAGAAAAAGAGAAGGGAATGGGTCATAACAAAAGAAGGCAAAAAGGAGGCCGAGAAATCTAACAAAGGCAGCCGAGGGGGGGGAGAAATTGTTTAGTGAGAGAAAGGGGGGCCTGGAGAAGAAAGCGGGGACTGCGATAAGCACATTTCCCTAGAAGAAAGAACAGCGGGAGAGAACAGTCCTATAGGAAAGGCAACATCAGTCGAGAAACTCGTGGGGGATCGCCATCACCATTCCGGAAATGGATAGGAAGGAAAGGACCTTGCATCCGCTAGCCTAAAGGGTGACAAAATCAAAAAAATCGGAAGGGGGGGAGAAACCGATCGAGAGGGAGGGGACCCTGTTTTATCTCAGGAACAGAGGAATCTATACAACAAACAGGGCGAGCTGGTCCCAGAAAAGAAAAGCCTTTCCAAGGGGGGGGGAAAGACGAAAAAGGGAAAATGACCTCTTCCGAGGGAGGGGCTGGACAAAAGGGTCGGAAGGGGAAAGCATCCTCTTCCCCCAAAGAGGCAGTACGAAAAGGCAGTTGTGTCTGAAAGAGACAGGCTCAAAAAAAAAAAAAAACAAACTCTAGAGAAAAGGAAACACGATGCATTCGCCTGACATTCCAAGGAAGGCGATGCAGGGTCTTCCCGCGCCTAGCCCAAAGAAGGGGCGGGGGGTTTGGAAAAAAACCGTCAAGAGCGTCAGAAAAATGGTGGTGACATTTTGCTCTACGGGGAAAAAGAAGCTGAGGGAAAAACCGCAGCCTGCTGCGGTTGAAAGGGGGGGGAGGGCAGGCGAAGAAAGAAAGAAGGGGACCAGGAAGGGGGAAAAAACACATTTGGGGAGGCAATCGGGGGGGACGCACACGTCCAAAAAACCGAAAAAAAAGGGTAAAAAAAAAGGGGTGCTCGAAAGAAAAGGGAGGGAATCATCGCCGGAGAAGAAAAGGGGCTTGATGGGGGGGTTCGCAATTGGGGGGGGGGTTGGGTTTTTGGTGTTGGGTGGGGGGGGAGAGTTTTTTGGGGGGTGGTTGGGGGGGGGGGGGTTGGTTTTTTGGGTTTGGGGGCAGTTTTTTTTTTTTTGGGTGTGATTGGTTTTTGGTTTGTTTCCCTCGCGCCACCCCCGGCCCCCCTCCCTTGGTTCAGCAGAATAAAGGGGTGGGGGGTTAAAGGGGGGTCCTAAACCTCCCTATTTTAGAGGGATTATGAAGATCTCTCCTTGCTCTTAAGGGGAAGAGGGGATGGGGAACGACCAAAGGAGGACTTGGGGGACAAGGAGAAAAAAAAGATTCTATTTTTGATTTGAAAAAGGAAAGGTTCGTCGTCCTTGCATTTTAGGGGGGAAGACCGTGGCTGAGCGAGAGGCCAACATAAAAAGAAGGGCTCTCCTGAGGCTTGTCGCGAGAAAAAGAACGCGTCCAGAGATAGGAAAGCTGACGACTCAGGGGGAAAGGGAAAGGGGGAAGGGGATATCTAAAAAAAGAGCTCCTTTCCTTAGAGGAAAAAGTCAAGATCGTAACGCTTTTTGAAAATGAGCAGGGGGTGGGAGGGACCGCGCCGTTTCGCAAGAAGTACAACTGGGAAGAGAAAAGAAGGAATGCGATGAAAAAAAGAGGGGGGACGAAAAGCGGAAACAAATCTCAAGGAAAGGAAGAACCAAATTGGGGGAGGAAGAGGAGGGGAAGGAAATGCCAGCTAATTTATTTCCTTGGGGAAGAGAAAAGACAAACAAAAGGGAGGGAGGGAAAAAGAGAAGATCGTTTGACAAAAACCTCGAGGGCAAAAAGAAGAAAAAGGGGGGGATTCCGCAAGGAAGAAAACCCTGCTAGATGGTGGGGGAGAATCATGAGGTCATCGCCTTCCGTGAGGGCTGGGGAGGGGGAGGGGCTTGTGAGGGAGAGAGGAAGGGCTTCAGGTCGGCAAAAAACGCGTTCTATCGAAAAAGGTGAAGTTTCCAGAGAGGAAGCACGGCGCTTGAAAGGGGGGGGAAATAGGACTACGGAGGGGAAGGGGATAATTAGCCTTACGCAAAGGACGCGCTGGATAATTGCGGCTGGCGCTCTCAAGGGGGGAAAATCAGGGAGGAAAAAAGGGGTTGGGGGGGGATATTATCGAGAAAAAAAAAAAAATTTCACAAATGCCAGGAATGTGGAAAAAGGCCAAAGAAGGGGGAGGATTGAGAGAAAAAAACCTGAGTAGGGGGGGAGAGACGCCCGGATCGGCCCGAAATATGGGGGGACTAGTGCGGAGGAGGGGGAACAAATGTCCTGGGAACACAAGCTGGGAAAAAAAAGGAAAGGAACGCAGAATTGCTCGCTGAAAGGGAGAACCTCAAGCAGGAAATCGAGGAGGAAAAGGAGAAGGGTGTTACGATCACTTAATAGCTACGCCGCGAAGGGGAGGTTGTCGTTGGAGGGGGGGGGGAAGATGTTTGGGGGGAGCAAAAAGGATCCTGTTTGAAACCTTTTTTTTGAAAGAGAAAGGGCTTCCCCTTAGGCCTTCGTATAAAAAGGGAAGAGGGTTTACGGAAAGAGAAAGGCTTCGGTTTGTAAAGAGAGGAAGTCTTCTTCCCCCACCTTGAAGGGGGTCCCGGGAAGAAGGGGGAACTACTGTGGCGGGAAAAAGGGGGGGAAAGCCCCGCGACTGAAGGGGGGGGGGGGAATGGTTCCTTTCTCTTTCCAATAAAAGAAAGGCTTCATCAAGGAGGTCTTTCTTCGGAGATGACATGAAAATATAGTGGGGAAGGGCAAAGAAGGGCTCCTCCAGGAAGAGGACGAACTTCATCACTACTATACAGGAGGGAGGATTTTCCGGGGCTAAACGGCGAAGGAAGACGCTATGTGGGAGCAGTCTTTAGGAAGTTCAATCGGGATTTCCATTCATCTGAAGGGGGGGGCGGGGGGAAAGAAAGAATCTCCTATCCAAAAGGTTTCATGATAAGGGAGATTCGAGCATCTTTCGAGAGCATCAGGAAGAAAAGGTAGAAGAAAAAGGGAGAGAACGATCTGCGGTGTGAGGGATGCCGGGAGAGGGAGCTTCCGGGAAAAGAGCACGCTCTATTAAGGAAGGGATTTCCCGGGAAGGGCTTTCGATCTGAAGGGGGGGTACGAAAGGGTGAAGAGGGTTCCGGGGGAGGTTCTGAAAAAGTGTTTTCGTTCATCTCACACGAGGAGACGCGAGGACATGTTCCATTTAAAAGGGCATTCCTCTGTCTCGGGGGGGGAATGAAAAACCAGTCATTGAAGAAGAAAGGGTCTCACTATCGAAAGGGGTGCTAGCCGGGAAGAAATCCTTCTGTGTTAGGGGGGGAGCTGTCTGCCTGGAAAAAAGGGAGGGGGCGGTTCTCGGACTCTAGAACAAGAGATGACAGGAGATCTATAATCTCGAAAACATGGGAAAGCATGCCTCCTCTGAAAGGAAAATCAAGAGTGGAGAAGAAGGAAAAGGCGATAGGTGAGAGGGGGGGGGGGGGGAATTACTTTTCATTCAAAGTCCTGCAGCCAAGGAAAAAATTTGAACATAGAAAAAAAAAAAGGAGAAAAAGTAACACAAAGGGACTAGGAGCCGTCCCCTAGAAAAACTCAGCGAAAAGTTCTTGGGTCAAAAAAAAAAACACATGCCAGGGAAAAGCCAGGATCGAGCTTGGAGCTCTCCTTAAGGAGTAGTGGGGGGGGAAAATCACCCTCAGATAAAGATGCGAGGGAAAGCGAGGAGGCCTTGGGGGGAGGGGGCCGCAGCTGCTCTAGCAGACATTAAAAACAAATGCGATCGTTGCCCAAAACGCAAAAAGATTGCAAGAGAGCCCCTGCCCCGAAGGCGCTAACGGAAGGAGACATAAAGCGGCTGCCGAAAAAAAGCGCATTAAAAAAATCAGAAGGAAAAGAAAAAAGGCATTTTTGGGGAATATGAGAGGCACCGTCACTATTCCCTTCTTCGCAAGAAGAGAGGGGGAAAGAGGGAAAAGAAAAGGGAGAGGGGGCAGGCCTCGCCGAAGAGATGCATCTTACTCTTTAATAGTGAAAAGGACCCGCACCACATCCCATTTTTTCCGGGAGAAGGGGGGATATAAAATTAAGGGAAAAGCAAGAGGGGGGGGGGAGAAAGGCTCCGAAATCGGGGGAATCGCTCTCTTTAATTGGGGAAGGGATTCAAAAAAGCAGGGAGGAGGTCATTCTTCCCCTTTCTACGAAATCGGGGGATATCAAACGAAAAGGAGGGGGGTCCAAAAACAAAGTGGGGGGTAAAAAAAAATGTGTTAAATTTCCTCCACAAACTTCCAGGAATGAAAAAAACCGAAAAAAAAGGGAATCTCTTAAAGGCAGGCTCATCCTATCTAATAGGAAAATCTCCGGAGATGAAAGAACGTCGCTTTTACATCACAGTGGGGGTTGGTGGGTCGCAAGGGGAAAAAGAGGGGAGGGGGGAAGAAGGGTGTCATGCATAATTTTTTTAATAAGGGGAAAAAACGAGGAAAAAGGCCTCCGCCCTATGTCGCAAAAAAGGGGGGGAAAGAGAGCGCTCCGGGAGAAAAAATATCATGTTCGTTGAAAAAGGCTGAAGGGGGAAGCCAACCTAATGGGTCTAGGGGGGCGAAAAACAGGGCAGGGAGGGGGGGGGGGGACGCCTTGCATTTTGGGGGTAGGACCTTACGGGCGATTCCCATCGCACATTCCTAAGCGCCAGGGGGGGGGGGAAGTTCGCGGGAGAAAGGAAAAACCTTATCACTCTTCCATAGAGAAAGAATTCTCAGGAGGCGCCGTCGGTTTCAAAAGAGGAAAAAAACATGCAGAAAGAAAAAAAGAAAGCTGGAAAAAAACGAACGTCGTTTTTGGAAAACCACGCGCGCGGGACAAATGGTCGATCCATCCCTAAGAGAGAAAAGTGAAAAGAAGAGAGGACATCTCAATCCCCCACATATAAAAGGCCGAAAAAGACAGGGGGCAGGAAAGGTACTTCAGACCTGCCAGCGAAGGGGGAAGGCATCTCAAAAAAAAGGATTAAAAAAAAAAGATCGTTTTACCAGAGGGAGAGGGAGACCGTACTCAAGGGGGGAAAGGTCAAATGCAAGGGGAAAAACCTGGGAAGGGGAAGATTTGCGGAAGGGGGAAAGGGGATCATCTCCTTCCTTGAGGGAGGAAAAATTGTAAAGGTGAAGGGAGCACGTCGCGTCGTGGGGGGGGAAAAAAAGGAGGAAAGGTTAAAAAAGAAAGAAGTTGAAGGAAGAAAAAAAGGGAGCCGTCCCTTCTCTTTTGGGGGGGGGGTCTCTCCTAAAAGGAAGTCGAAAGGCCGGCACACGGGGAGGAAGGGAGGGGCCTTTCGGCGGGGGAGAGAGAGACAACGTCATTCTTATTACGGGGGTTTTGGAGTCCTACCCTAGACAGAATTATCAAAAGAAAGAAGGTGGGAAAGATCAGAAAAGAGGAGGTTTTCTTATTTTAAAAAAAGCTCTTTTCAGGGATGGAGATGTTCCTGATGATGCAAGGAAAAAGATAGGAAAGAAGGATGAGGGGGGGAAAGGGGACAAAATTGGTCCTTCTATTCAACGGGATGAACCGAGGAAAATTGCTCACCCAAAAGGGGGCAAAGGGTTGCTGGAAAAAAAACTCCTGATGCTTAAAAAGGAGAGGGGACGAGCACTGAAGTAGAGGAGTACGCCGCGGACGGGGGGAGCCAGGGGGGAAGGAGGGGGGCCTTGGGAGGGGGGAAAGGGAAAAAAAAGGCTCACTTTTTCCCACCGTGAAAGTTGGCTTCAAAGGAGTGCGATATACGCTGTCGGCATGAGGAAAAGGAAAGAAAGGAGGGCTTCGGTTGGGAAGAAAGGGGCGGTCTTCCTTCCCCACCAAAGGAACCAATCTGTTTCAGAGGGGGGGAACTGGAGAAAAGTTCTCTTCGGGGACTAAGGAAGCTCCCCCCGAAAAGGGGAGTGTTGGAAAGGAGCGGACATATTTCCGGAAAAAGAAAGGCAGGGACGGCGAGATGTAAAAAAGAAAGACTAGTTGCATAGGGGAAAGGACTCTCCTTTCTCTCCTTGAGAGGAGGAACCGCAGAAAACCACTTCCTTTGAAGAAGGGGAAGGCTGGCGGAAAGGGGATACTTGGGAGGGGCTCTATTGAAGAATCTGAAGACGACAAGCTTCAGAAAGGGGGGGTCAAGTGTCCGAAAAAGAAGGTTTCAAGGCAGTTCGGGTCAGAAAACCCATGAATCTTTTTTTGGAATACGAGGTGGAGGGCTCCAAGAGAGGGAACCCCATTTCTTCGTATAATAGGTGAGAAAAACCTCCCGGAGAGGGAGGGGAGGGTGAATTAAATTCCCTAAGCAGGAGGAAGGAAAGGCTTCACGGCGAAGCAGAGACTATATTCAGAGGGGTACAGGGAGGGGAGGAGAGAAACCACGACGGGGTGTCTCTTCGGTGAATGTTTGAAAAGGGAGCGATCTGGCCTGTGGGAAAAAAACAAGGGGTTCTTCGAGGTTGCTATTTCAATGGGCGTAAGGAAAGCAGGTCTCTCTGGAGGGTGAAATAAGAGGAGAACCTATCGGGACGGGAAAAAAAAAAGGCCTGAATTTTTTTGAAAAATGCCGAAGAAAAGGATGTGTTCAGGAAAGGCCTGTGAGAAAAGGGGAGAGCGTTCTCTGATCTCTCTAAGGGGAGGGGGAGTAGACAAGAGAGGAAAAGCGGACTCCTACATTTCTAACATTCGGGAAAGTTTAAAGGGGCCCGAGAAAAAACGGTAAAAGGGCGCGTATATTTATAAACTTGGGGACAAGAAAGAATAAAAAAGCGCTCCTTGTGGGGGGGGGGGGGGGGGGTGGGGGGGGGTGGGGGGGGGGGGGGGGGGGGGGGGGGGGAAAAGACTCCGTGAAACGGCACATTGAAGTCAGAGTAGTGGAAACAGTCAGGGAGAAGAACCATTTCAACATCAGAACCATCGGGGGGGAAGGTTAGCCATCACCATGCCCATTAAAGAGGAAAGGCTCTGCGAAGGAGAAAGAAATCTTATTTAAGAAAACTCAGATAGAAAGGTGGCGACTATCTCGACTGGAAGCAGGGGGCGGGGGGAAATCTGCGAGGCCTTCTTATCAAAAAGAGGGGGATCGTAGATAGAAACCCGCCTTCAACCGGACAGTTGGAAACTGACAGGGGATGGGGAGGCTGCTCTACCGATGGGAAAGAAGAAAAAGCATCGCCGCCTTGCAGCGAAAACAGGTTGGGGAATCTGGAGGGAGAGGATCACGTAGGGAGAAAAAGAGCACTCTCTTCATAAGAAAAGGACAGGAAGGGGGGAAGGAAAAAAACCAGGGGATGACGTACTCTTGAAACAGGAAACCACCCATAAGAAGAGAGAGGGTCTACTAATATCAATGAAAAGGAAAGTCTGCTGTCCTCCATCTTCCTGAAGGGGAGCGCGAGTGGGGGAGACGAAAACCTAAATCTGAGGCAAAAAAAGGAAAAAGGGGAGTAAAACGTCGAAGAAACGTTGAAGAAAAGAAAAAAAGTCCAATGCTCTTTCCAAAACCGGGGGAAACAGTTAGTCAAAGAGGGGGGGGAAAAACAGACAAAAGGAAAAGGAAAACTAAAGCAGCGCGTACATCCGAGGAGCGTTCCAGCGAAGAAGAGAGAGGACGTTGACAAACATAGGGGGGGTTGATGGGGTCAAGGAGGAATAGAAGAAGTTTTTTAGAAGGGGGGGGGGACGAAGTACATTTTTTGAGGGGCGCCAGGGGATTCTTGTCCTGGAAGAGAGAATAAAGCAATGGGAAGGGAAGAGGGGACTTGCAAAAAAAAAAGAAAAACACGAATTCTCTTTTTGAAGGGGAAAAACAGGGAGGAGAGTGCATTTGCTGACATTAATGGTCGAAAGGAGAACAACGCAGGAAAGGGAAACGCCTGATCGTTGACCTTGCAAAAAAACCTTATCAGCGCGGAAAGAGAGAGGAACGGCTCCTTCTCCTCATTTCCAAAGGGGAACCCGGGGGGCAAAAGCGCAAAAGGGGGAATTTGAAAGGGAGCTGGAAAGAGGGGGGGCGATCTAACGCGTTTGGAAAGGGGGGCTTGGGCAAAGGGTGGCGCTCAGGCATCACTAAGAAAAAAAAAATAAGAGGCGTCCCAAGGGCGAAGAGGGGAAAAAAAAGGAAAAGCGAGCCTGTGTTGAAGATGCCTGGGGGGGAAAGAAGGAACTCAGGGAGGAAAGGAAGGTAGTGCCTGGTCAAAAAAAAAAAAACGAGGAAGAGAGGAAAGAACCTTCGATGGGCAGGAGAAGGAAGGACCGAGGAAACCAATTTTTCTTCAGAAGAATGCGATATGGGGGATAGGCCTCTATAGGGGGGAAAAGGGGAAACGTGCGGAGAGACAGGGAAGAGCACTGGCGGGAGGGGAAAAGACCTTCTTCCTTTCTCCAGAAGGGGGGAATCTAATGCAAGAGGAACGTTCCATCTCAATTCGACGGGGAGATTTGACAGCATGGGGAGAAAAAATCCGGGGGAAAAAGGGAATGACCTTTACTCAAAAAAAGTAATTTTGGGGAAGGGAGGGGCAGCGCAATGTTCAACGGGAGAGGAAGCAGAGAGTGGGGGGATGGGGGGTCGCGACCACAACGAAAGAAAGTGGTCATCAAATTCAATGCAAAGGGGGTCAACTAGAAGAGGGTTGGCTTATATGGGGGGAAAATTGGGGGGACCGGGTGGGGAAAGGCCCGGATCTCTCTCAGAAAATAAGGTGGGCACATATTCTTATTCAGGGGGGGGGGGGAATTAGATGGAAAAAACAGAAAATTCTGAGGGAAAGCCCCTACCGCTCACGAGCGGGGAAAAAAACAACCCAAATCAAGAAAGAAAAGGGGGGGGCAATCAACGGCGACGTCGAGAGGAGAAAAGGCTGAGAATCACGAAGCTAGAGGAGAGGTGTGTTCGGGGGTAGGGGGGGAAGTTTTATTTCCTCTTTTGGGGGGGAAAGGCCCCAACGAGGACGAACTGGGAAAACTCGTTGTTTGGCAAGAAGGGGGGGGGGGAAGGGGAGGGAGCTTTCTGCATGAGGAAAGAGGGGGCCGAAGAACCCTCCTCATTTTCGGGGAAAAGGGGGGGAAAAAAGGTCGT
>Ga0179593_1628953_pt1 | contig 12289 bp, 11 predicted proteins | sample CZODoug2_1_08_16_FD_185931 | JGI IMG/M metagenome (GOLD analysis project Ga0179593, IMG submission 185931) | Vadose zone soil fungal communities from Angelo Coast Range Reserve, California, USA - CZODoug2_1_08_16fungal (PacBio error correction) | ecosystem: Environmental > Terrestrial > Soil >...
GAACGATTCACTTCCCTCTCCTCTCTCAGGGGGGACCGGGTCTACTCTGCCGGAGAAAAAAAGGATGAGGTTGTTCCTGTCGAAAAAAAGGAGGTCCTTTGGCCACCTAGAAAAAAAGGGAGCGGCGCTCCCCTTGCGCGGGACGCCGATTCTACCGACTATTGGCTCAAAGGGGAGAAAGCAGCCGCTTCGCGCTCAGAGAAAGAAGAAAGGGGGGGGGAGAGGCTTTCGAAAAAAAGGAAGAAGACCGCCGGTATCGCGGGTCGCCGTTCGTGATGCTACTCGGATTGAAGGGAGGTCGCCGTCTTGGGGAAAAAGGGGGAGGAAGCCATGATCCCGGAAGGAAGGAGCGTTTCTGCCGCGGACGCCGCTTTGCCCCTCGGAAGGGGGCGGCGAGAGAAAGCGCCCGGATTCGCTCTACACGAGGAGAAAAAAAAACCACCAAAGAGGGGGGAAAAGGGACGCGGTCTCCATTTTGCCGGCGCCACCTCGAAACAATCTAACCTTGAGGGTTCGGAGATAGGAGGCGAAGAACAGCGCGAGAGCTGCATCATCTTGAAAGAGGAAAAAAAAGAAAGCGTCTGCACCTATGAGCAAAAAGGATCTTACTGGGGAAGGGGAAAGAAGTTCGAGCTTACAAAGCGGCCAAGAAATGCTCGACTGAGAGAAAAGAATCGTCATCTCGATTGGAAGGGGGAACAGCATCACTTCTACGCATGTCTCGAAAAGAGGCCGTTAGAGGTCCATGGAGAAAGGAGAATCCGTCGTCTCTTGTCAGTCCCCTTGCCCAGCAGGGAACGGAATGGGAAAAGAAAAAAAGGGGAAAGAGTGAGATTGTATTCGCTGCAGCCGAAAAAGGGGGGGCCGACATCTTGAGAGGGGAAAAAAAAAGGGGACGAGCACTTGATCAAAAGAAGAAACGCGCGATGTTGGCCGAGAGGCAGACGAAGGGCGAAAGGGATCGTCGAGATGCGCACGGCGCTTGCCGGGAGGGGGAAAGGAGAACAAGACGGCTATCTCTCGAAAAAAAAAGAAAAGAGAAGAGATTCGCCGGAAAGAAAAGACCGATTCGCCGAGGTCAAACTCCAGAGGAACGGGGGGGGAAAAGCGTGCGGGCACTCAAAAAAAAAAGAGAAGGAACTCGTTCGAGAGGAAAAAAAGTAGGACGCGCTCGTAAAGGAGTCGTCATGCTGCCAAGGTGGAAAAGGCGGCCACTCCTACCCTCGAGAGATGACTCCAATTCTCACGATTGGAAAGGTGACTATCTTTCAAAGGGGTTGCCTGGGAACGGAGAAGAGAGAGGAGTCTGCCATTTAAAGGCACCTCCTACCCTAGAGAAAAGACGGGGTCTGACCTTGAGGAGAAAAAAAACGCTCGAGAAAGATTTCTTCTCCGGACAAAAGCCTTTTAAGAGAGAGGGGTTGGGAGGGGGGAAGACTTCGCTCTCTCCAGAAGAGTCAGAAAAAATAGATGGGCTTGCTCATCGAAGGAGGGCTGAGAAGAAGCTGCGGAGAGAGACACTGACCGAGAGGAAGAAGGAAGATCGCCGCCGCGAACGCTCCGAAAAAAGAGCTGTTTCGGGTGGGAGGCAACAAAAAAACACAAAAAAGGAAAATCGTTCTATCTCTATCAAAAACCGGGGGGACGAGCATCAGACAAGACCGGGCGGATCGGGGAAAAAATCCTTTTCCGCGGGAAAAAAGAGGGGGCCCCTGCTCGCATTCCATAGGAGGCAGCCCGTTCATCTGGAGTGTAAAGGGACGTCGTTACCTGGAAGAAGGATCCAAGGAGTCTCCCCTGCCATCAGAAAAGGAGATCTGCCTCGCAAACGGAACAGCTTTCTTCGGGGAAGGGAGCGACACGTCGAAAAGGTCGGAAAGGCGGCTAGTGGTTCGACATAGCAAACAAGAGAAAAAGAGGGACCCCTCGGAGGAACCAAAAACAAGGGGGAGCGAGAAAAAACAAGCGAAAACGCGGTTGCCAAAGGAAGAAAAAACGACAGGAACCGCACGGGAGATCTCGAGATCAAACAAAAAAGCGCGCGAGGGTCATATCGAGCGAAAGACTTCCCCAAAAAAATCGGGGCTTGCACGGATCCCGAATTGAAAAGGGGGACGAAAACAAAAAAAAGAAGGAAAAAAAGATCTTGTCTATCATAGGAGCACATCCTCTTCGGAAGAAGAAAGTTCCCAAAACGGCGAAGGGGGATTACTCAAACTATCTCTACTCCTCGGAAAAAACTGTACGTGTCGCGAGCCGGAGACTGAGGAAGAAGGGGGGTCAATCTCTCAACCTCCGAAATCACAAAGCCTCCATCGCTTTCACGACTTCGAAAGGAGAAGATATAACTATAAGGGAAGATTTCTCGAAGGGTCTGGTCCAGGCGTCTTCAGGCCCAAAACAAGTAAGAAAGAAAGACAACTTCATCCTACAACTCTCCTTTTCTGAAAGAAGGAAGAGCGAGCGGTAAGACTGCTAAAAAAATCAGTGCAACGAAAAAAACGAAAAACCATTCGCAGCCAGAGAGGGGCATTCAAAAGAATCGGAAAATCCCGAAGAAGCCCGGACGCCCGACCAAAAAAAAGGGGACTCCTGCAATGAAGGGATCCGCGACAACCCGATCAATAAAGAGCGAAAACCGCCGGGAGGTCCCGATTGCTCGAGGACGGCGAAGGAACGTCGACCGATAAAAAAAGAGCACGCGGACTTTTACCCGGGGCCAGGCGGGGGAAAGCCCTGTGCAAAAAGGGAAAGTCCATGAGGGTTTAATACTCTTAAAGTGAACCGTGGGGAACAGGCACGGTCGGGGGAAAGGAGATGGGCGGGAAGCATAAGACTGAAAAGAGATTTCATTCTACGGACGACGAATTCATCGAGAAAGCATACCCTGGAGAAGAGATCAGACAGGCCGAAAATCGCGAAAAAAAATGTCTTGGGACGAAATCTCTCGAATTAATCGCTTCCTGAAAGTCGCGAGGGGAGGACGAACAACTCTCGAAACTGCCAAAGGAAACTGGAAGGGAAAGGGGGGGAGATGTCTCTCTTTTGCAGTGAGAGCCTACTGTGCAGCGCCAAAACCTTCTGGAAGAAGGAAAGAACAGCGAATGAGCAATCCTTGTTTGCTGTTGAAGCGGCCTTTAAGTTTTCCGCCGCAGGAGAGTCCCCTTTTTTTTGGAGGAAAACGAACCGCCTCACCCTGAAAGGGCTTCTCTACGAACGAAGGAGCGTGGCATCGGGGGTTCAGGAAAGGTTCTTCGTATGGGTCCTGAATCTGTAGATAGGAGGGGGTCGAACGTAGGAACAAGGCGTCGCGCATAAGAGCGAATTCGGCCGATCAAGAAGACGGCTTTCTCAAGCGCATGGGTTTCACAAAGGGAAAATCAAAAAGCCGAGTTGGAAAAAAAATGTCATGCCCCTTCGAGTTGGGGGGAGTTGGGGGCGATAGTTGCGAACTTTCTCTTTTCTAGATTTCAATGCGTAGCCTCTCCAGGTGAAAGAAAAATTGAGAAAGTAGGATAACAGAAAAAGGGGGAGTCCCCTGTTCTCGGAGGGGGAAGACATAACTCAAGGGGCCCTTCAGGTATCAAACGTTCGGCCATTGTTCTTCCGAAAGCCCTACATCTCTGAGGGGAGGGAAAGAGACTTATCTGGGAGGAGTAAGAGGACATTGGGTTATGCGATTTTCGGCTGGTTCTTCCGGGGGGGACAAATAAATTAAAGAAGGGGTCCCCGGGAAAAAAGTCTTCCAAAGGGAGTCGGTTTTCGCCCTAAGTAATCATGGGGGCCGTTTCTCTTCGAGGGGGACGATAAAGGTCGCGGTAGATCCGGCCTTTGAACGAGGGGGTCGTAAAAAGCTGCGGCCATAAGAAAGCTTTTCTTTTTACTTCCAAGGTGCTCCTTCGACGTGATCCGAAGAAAAGAAGAAGAAGCCTTGAAGGTGGGGAAAAAGATGCGCAAGGGAGGGGGGTTTCCGGAGGAGAAAAGAGAGAGGAAAACTTGTTGTAAAGGCGCTCTCTGCGTGGAACGTGAAGTCCCCAGAAGAAAAGAGATACGATTGGAAAAGAAAGCTTTTTTCCCGAGAAAAGGGGGGCACGGCCCTTCATTCGGCGATGCAAAGGAAGGGTTTCATACACCCGAAAAGAGGAGGGGGGCCAGCCGTCCAGAAGCGCGCTCTTCATCACATCCTTGGGGGGGAAGGCGAGGGTGGAATAGGGGAAGCATTTGTCAAAAAAAAGAGAAAAGGGGAAAGCGTCGGGGAATTAGTTCATGGGGAAGAGGATTTCGAGGGGAAAGACAGAACCCCAATCGAGCAATGGGAAGGAATCTTCTTACGTCCCCAGAGGAGAAAAAGAAGAGTAAAAAAGAGAGAGGATCGGGAGGAAAGAGTGAGCGTGCTTCGCAGCTATCCAAGCCACTCGCGCAAATGACAAGAACCTCGAAGGCCGACGACAAGAGAAGTGCACCCAGAAATAGCCAGACCAAAGAAAGAAGGCGCCGTACTTTGGAAGTCCGCCCTGGAGAGGGGGAAGAAAGAAAGAAGCTGTGTATTCAACATAGGTCAAAAAAAAAAAAAAAAAGGGAGGTCCGGCCACCGGAAAAAGGCCCGCCTACATCGCGTCCCACCTTCCATTGCAACCGGTGGGGGAGGGAGGGCTTTCCCCGCAGCTAGAGGGGGCGCGCGAAAACAAGTTGCTCGAGGGGAGAAGAAGGAAAACCCTCAAGTCCCCGGAAAAGAGAGACCACCAACGAAGAAGAGGAAAGAGGGGACCTTCTACTGGAGAAAGGAAGCATAATACTCGAATTGACTTCATAAGGGGGGGGGGGAAAGGCGGAAGGAAAAAAGGAAAGACCAGCCTTTCAACCAGGGGAAGACCCGACCTTTATCGACCCAGAAAAGAAAGGAAAGGCGCTCGCGGTAAAAGAAGGAGTAAAAAGGAAAAAAGATCGCCTGGGGCTTGGAATAAGGGGGGGGGAAAAAAGAGGCGTTCCCCTCAGAATTTTCTTTCTTTGGGAAAGAAAAGGAAAAAAAAGGTCGGAAAATGGAAAAAAGAGACGGAATCGAAAAGGGAATGACCTTAAGCCAGTCTTCCAAAGGAGGAAGCGACCTGACGCGCGCGTAGAAAAAGAAGGGTGCACCGGAGGCGGGCAAAGGAAGAAGGAAAAAGAAAAGGGGCTCACTACTCTCACCTGAATTCGTTGGCGCCTAATCTGAGAAAAAAGGCTCTTACCGTAACGCATAGTGCAGGGAAAGGGGAAAGTATCTTGCCGAGCCACTACTCCGAAGAAAATGTTCATGACATTAGCAAAGGGGAGTTCCTGTCCTTTAACCAGAGGAGAGCAGGGGCGATGGGAAAAAAGGGGGATATGCTCGCAAGCTCGCGACCAAGTATGAGTCGGCGCCACAGACTGGTACGAAAAAGTGCCGGACTTATCCTCGGAAGAAGAAAAAAAGAGGGGCACCTCGAAAGAATCCGAAAGGGAAAACAGCGATCATGCTTCGTTTCGTATAGGGAAGGGGAGGGTCTTTTCGTGGGCTTGAAAAGAGGGAGAAGGGGAGTGAAGGAGCGTCGGAAGGCGAGGGGGGAAATCCACGTCACCAAGAAGCTCCGTTGGGCAGGTGCAAGAAAAAAGTTTTTCGGCCGCTGGGGAGGGAGCGGAAGCGAAAAAGAGACGGAGAGAGGTCCGAGCGTGTCGACTACACGGAAATCATTCCGCAGAGCTTGAAAAAAAATGCTAGGGCCGAGGGAAGGCGGGTCACAGGGAAGCGAGGAAAGAAAAAAAATCGACTTAATCAAGGAATCGGCGTCGAACGGTCGCGTCTCGGAAAGGAAAAAAAGACCTTGCGTCTGTCCGTCACGGGCACGAAAGGAAGGAAAAAAAAAAAAGAGAAAAAGTCGAAACGGGATCTTGAAGGAGGGGGAGGCTAACCATTCCTGCATCTGAAGCGGCTCTCCCCTTGATCGGATCGGGAAAAAAAAGGAAAGTTTGTGCCGCCCCTTGCTAAAAGAAGGAAGGGTCGGTGTGACGCGCTCGCGTTCGATCGGGTTCGCCTTATCCCAGTGGAAGGGATCTTTTTGGGAGCCCAAAGGAACGATGGGGAAAGGAGGGGAAATCCTCTTCTTCTCTTCCTGCGTGAAAGGGAGGCTACTTTCCTCTTTCTCTGAAAAAAGGGGTGTCTCTCCTCTTGGTCAAGGACGCGGATCAGAGCTTCTTACCGGGAGAGATTTCCTCCCCGAAAGGTCAGCGATAACGCATAACTACGCGAGAGTAAAAGCGACCAATCGTAAATCTTGCGCAATAAGGAAAAACGCTCGGCGTTCTTCTAGCGACGATGAGGGTTATCCCCAAAAAACCGCCACTGGAAGGCGCAGAAAAGGGACCGTACCGTAGTGCAGAGGGCGCGGATTAGGGAAGGACTTCTGAACGCTTGGGAAGGAACATTGAGGGACGTTTCTTGGAGGCCTCGCCGTAGATCTCCTTAAATCGAAATAAGTCCTTATGGGGGAGGCGAAAAAGTGTTAACTTCGGGGGGGGACCCCGAGGTGAGCAGCGGGGCAAAATGACGAGCATTACATCGAAGAGTGATAAGAAAAAAGAAAAAACGTCTGAAAAACCTCGAGAGCGCCATGATGGCCTTTTGCCTAACGGCGAACTAAACCGCGGGGGCGGCGACCGGGGAAGGGGGGGGGGGGAATCGACCGGGCTGAGGGTGCCTCGGATAAAAATAGCCAGAAAGACCGCTGAGGGATAGAGACCGAAGTCGCGCTTGGAGGGGTATAGCATAAGACCGAAGAGAGGGTGCGAGGCCGAAAGAGGGATTAAGCGCCTCTCCTAGGGAAGGGAAAATTCTCTAAGGGGCCGCACCGATGCTCATGAACGAATCCTTTACCCCGGAAAAGGAAAAAAAGAACCAGATGAACGGGTCTTCCGAATCGAGGAGAAAAAAGCCACATTATTGGCGCGAAAAGAGGGAGTGGCTCGAAAAAGAAATCTGCCATCTGCGGAATCTGCGAGGAAAACCCGGGATATACTAGAAGAAAATCGTTCGAAAACGTCTTTTCTATTTAGGGAAAAACCTCGCCTTTCTAGGAAAAAAAAAGGGGGCTTTGCGTCTGAGGAAGAAGGGAGGGTCGCGCTCCGCCGAGAGAAGAAAAGGCAGGGGAGATCATCCAGACGAAAGAAAGCAATCCCATCTGAGAAAGGAAAGGACTGTATATGCCAGTAGGTCGGGAAAAAAACGCGGGAAAATGCTCTACCGGGAAGAAATACTGAAAGAAGAAGGAGGTCTTGTGTTAAGTCCCTAGTCATCAAAAAACAAATGTCAGCTCAAAGGAAGTCGTCGGTTCAAACGCTCAGGGCCTGCGCTCTCGTCCGGGAGAAGGTTTTTTGTCCCTGACGAAATTAAAAGGAGTACCCTTCTAATTGAGTTCACGCTACTGAAAGAGGGGAAGCTTCCGGAGCGTTTCTTCCTTTTCCTACAAGGAGTCGTTTCGTCCAGAGAAAAAAAAGCGTGAAAAAATCACTTGCATCAACAAGGGGAGAAAAGGGGTCATCCCGCTCTTCATGTTGGGGGACGCGCTTCCGGGGCTCGCTGAAAAGCTTAACACGATGGAGAGGAAAATGAGCTTGCCCCCGTCAGGGGGAGGAGCCGGCTATATCTCTCAACAAAAGAGATAGATGCCTGCTTCAGGAAAGGAAAAACCACGGCAATCAGTGCGCATCTGGGGAGCAGAGGGGGGGAAAAGGCATCACGAGCCCGACGCAGGGGGAAGTCGCGTTCGACTCGTCCAATCAAGGAGCTCTATTGCTTCGACTTGTGAGAAAAAACTGCCGCGGGGCGAACGAGAAAAGGCAACGCCTGACCCGCTCTGCGGCAGAGAAAAAACGCTGGGCCAATTCGCCGGGGGAAAGGGTCGCCGTGTAAACAAAAGTACAGGGGGTACTGGACAAAGAAAAAGGGAGTCGACTTAGAGGAAAAAGACTCCTACCGGAAAAAGGTTCGGCGCGAAGAGAAAAAAAGTCGAGGTCTCGGGAAAAAGATCTCTATTACGAAGCTTCTCCTAGCCGGGTTACTCTCCGGGGGCTAGTCCTAAGGGAAAGAAGCTTCCTGTTCCCAGGGAAAAAATGGGGTGCTCTCTTTTGCTAGATGAGAGGAGGGAGCGGTTCTCAAGCTTCTTGGGGGGAAAAACAAAGGCGCATTACCTAGGGAAGGTGGAAATCTCCGGGGAAAGAAGGAAAAGGAAAAAAGGGGTTTCGAGGTGGCGCAAGCGGAACCGCGCAAGCGTCATCGCGAGAGCAAAAAAAAAGTGGGGGAGGGCTCGAGCGCCCCCTCAAATCAGACGACGCGCGCATACTGAAGGGGGGGAAGGGAGCTGCAATGCTGCGCGCATTCATAGGGAGCTTTTTGGAACTGGGAAGAAACCGGGCATTGCTCTAGGGGGGTAAAGACGCGATCCTTACGGGAAGAATCTGTGCTATTCAAAAAGGAAGATCGTCCTCTCCGAAGAAATCGGACTTAAATTCTTAACTTGATCAAAAACCGGCGACTTCCTGTCAGGGAAGAAGGAAAAAAAGAGTGGGGTCTCCAACTAGCAACTCGGCCCCGGGGGGGGCTGGACAACGCTCTCCCGCGAAGGGGGGAAATTCATGTCTGCAGAAGAAAAAAGGGCGGCGCTCTTCTCGAGAAGAGAAAGCGTCTCATTCATGCTAGAAAAGAAAAAAGAGGGGGAAAAAGAACGTAACCAATCACCTCGGGGCGGGAAGGAAGGACCGAATTGTCAAGCTACGAAAAAAGAAATCAAGGACGCGAAGCTCGGGGAGCACATCCTCTTCGCGTAGGGAGACCTAAGGTTCTTCTCGAAAACAAAAAGGGGAAAGAAAGAGCTCTACTCCTAGGGAAAACACTACGTACGTAGACGTCGCGGCGAAAGCCGAGGGGTAGACGTCGAAGAAGACCATTTCTCATCACGGAAAGGGGGTGACGGCTAAGGACTTCGATGCGGAAGAAAAAAAATCTCAGAGAGGAAGCTTGCCTTGGGCAAAGGTTCGTAGCCCTCAGAAAACATTCTTACACTCAAGAAGAAGGTCATAATTTCCTGAAAAGTCACCGAAAGAGAAAGTTCCCTCAAAGAAATTCGAAAGAAACATCATTTGCAGCCTCAAGCAGGGGGAAAAAAAGAAAGAAAAAACCGCTGCTGCCTTCCAAAGAAGAGAGACCGCGAGGGTCAAAACCGCCTGACTCAACCGAAAAACCGCTCGTTTAACTCAAAGGGGAAGACCCCGATCCCTCCCGAAAAGATCAAGAAGGCTGCCGGGGGAAGGGCTCTGAGAAAGAAAAAGTCCCCCTGATCCCGAGAAAGCACAAGTTTCTCTCCGAGACGGGGAAAATTCCTCATCGAAAGGCACTAGAGGGCACTTTCACATCCTAGGGGAAGACACGACGAGACGTTGAAAAAGCGTCCGTCGTGAAAGGGCAAGGTTCTTAAGTCTTAAAAAAAAGAACTAACTTTCTCCAAAGGTCCTATACTCTCAGGGCTCTTCCTTCTCTGCGAAAAGATCCCCTCCTCCTGCGAGGGTAAAAAATGCGCAAATAGCAATGGGACGGCTTTGCGTGGGTGCTAATGATCAGGGGACTAAAGAAGTCGAGAGAATCCAAGTGTCCTGAGAAAGGGACCTTCTGCGAAATCGATTGTGAGCGTCGCGCGGGGTCACGCCGAATTTTAAAAGAGCATCGGCGAATCGGTAGCAGGGGAAAAATCGCCCAACGAGGGGGGGGAAGAGAGCCCTCCGGGGGGTCACGGTTCGCAGACGGCCAAAATAAATTAGGCAGTGAAAAGGGGTTGGTGTATTCGGCAGGGGGGAAAACCAGGGACGTAGACTTCTGCAAAAAGAGCGCGGGAAAGGGGAGTTCGTAAGGAAGGGATTCTTCTGATGAGGGGGTCCTTCCTCTGGTAAGAGGGAAGCTGTACTTTTTCGGGGAGCTCTTTGGAAAAAAGCACCGCTCATAAATAAGAACGCGAATCGGCCGAATCAAGAAAGTCTCAACGGCGTTCTCAAAGGAAATGTTTAAAACGACCAGGACGCCCAAGGAAAGGGGAGTCGCCAAAATGTCCATGAAAAGGCTCTTGGGTGGTCGGAGTAGTTTCTCTCAAGAAGGGGAAGGAGAAGACTCCCGCATTGCCAAAGAGCCATGATTAATCTTGGGTATATTCTGCTCCAAAGAAAGCCGGCCCATGTGATCGGGGAAAAAACTTTACGACAGAAAGGGGACCCGTCAGTTTCCTTAAAAGGGATGACGCGCTTTGAAGGGTAAGATGGATCTTGTATAACTCGAAGGGGAGGGGGGCAGTCCTGGTTACCGAGAGTACCCGTCAGGCTGCGAAGGGGAATTTTTTTCGGAAGCCGGGCGGGGCTTTTTGATGGGGGGAAGAATCGCGAGGAAATGGTAACCAAATGAGAAAAAGAAAAGGTATCGGGGGGCGCTACTACAGAGTTAATCAGGATAAGAGAACCGTGTCGCTTCGGAGAAGATTACTACGGTACGGACATGTGCAAAAGGTCGTCTCCGCGGCTCATAAGGGGAAAAGGAAAGCTTTTCGGGGGAAAACCGCGTATCTTCTTAATTTGAGAAAAAAGTAAGTCCGCGAAGACGACGGGAAAATATTTTCCGGTGTGGGGAAAGAGAAAAGAAAGGACTTACAGAAAACCAAGCTTGGGACTTATTTCTAAGCTAATCTAATTAAACTGGGGGGGGACCTGCCTCAAGAATCCCTTCTCGAAGGAAAAACTTGCAGGGGAATGTACTAAACTTTTATAGAGGGAGAACTCTTGGGGCCTGTCCTTTTCAACGAGGACGATTCCATTTACTTACCTCTTGGGAGGACTTATGGAGCCAAAGCTATCTCCATCTGGACATAAAAAAAGAAAAGAGAAGGGATCTTCATAAAATCCTTTGTTGGGGAAGGAAGGGGCGTCCTGCGAGGGTGGGAATTTCAACGGGATTCTGTCTCTCTTTCGCGGACGGAATCCCAGGGGCGATTTTCGATGGGGGAGGAAACGCTCCAAATACCTTAGGGTATCTCTCTCAAACAAGAAAGGATAGAGGCTTATATCGAAGGGCGAGGAGAAAAGACGGTCTGTCGCATCTCATAAAAAAAGAGATACGGACGGAAAATGACGAAGACCGCCGAGGAGAGACTGTTCACCGTTTAAAAAAAAAAGAGAAAACAGAGCAAAAAATTTTATGAAAGCGACAGGACTTGGGGGGGAGGGGGGAGGGTCCGCTGCTCTCGAGGGAAAAAGGGGAAGGAGGTGTATGAAAAGAAAAGATTGCCTCGCCCGAATTTAAAAAGGGGTGGAAAAAAAAAAAAAGGGAAAAGCGGCCTCAGAAGGAGTTCCTTCCATTGCAACCGGTCGAAACTGGCGTCCCAGAAAAAGGGGAGGGGGAAGGGGGGGGGGAACGAACACAAGGGGAAAAGGGGAAGGGAGGCAGCCCAGTAAAAAAAAAAAAGATTTCCGGCCCTGAGAAAAAACGCACTTCGTCGGACGAGGAGAGGCTACAGAGAAAGTAATGTCTCATAAGGGACGTCAAAGAAAGCTTTGGGGGGAAGCAAAGGGCCTCATGAGAAAGAAAAAAAAAATTCAACGGCCGGCGATTGACTTCTTACGAAAAGGAAGGCAAATGCGAAGGACACGGAACTATTAACGATGTCGCGGCAAAAAAAAAGGAGGTCAGGGGGGTTCCACCGGCGGAAATCTCGATGGGAGGGTAAATCCGCGACTGCGAAAAGGGGGGAAAAAAAATCGACCTTAACGGAAATAGGGGAGAGGACCTGAGCCAATTCTCGTTCGAAAGAGAATTCCCGTGAAAAAAGGCATCAAGACCGTCCCATAACGGTGACCGGAAGGAAAGACGCCTGAGTAAATGGAGAAAAACAGGGGCAATCGGCGACGACATTCGGGGGAAGTCATCCTGGCGCGGACGAGGAAAAAAAAGAGGGAAGTCCTCGAACCGAAAGGGGGAGGGGACGAGCCACTACTCCGAAAAAAAAGGCACCTGTTCATAATTCTCGGGCAGAAAAGGGGGCTGGTCTTGGGAAGGAAAACATCCGGTAACGGCCGCTTGATAACGCCGTTGCGCTACGAAAGGGAGCCGAAACTGACGGCCTATTCTGTATGAAAGAAAAGACGGTTAACAGCGATACAGATTCCGGAAAGGTCGAATAAGCCGGAAGAGCTCAGGAACCAGAAGGCTTCGGTAGGGAGAGAAGATACCGGGAAAATCTTCTTT
>Ga0179593_1795016_pt1 | contig 12289 bp, 12 predicted proteins | sample CZODoug2_1_08_16_FD_185931 | JGI IMG/M metagenome (GOLD analysis project Ga0179593, IMG submission 185931) | Vadose zone soil fungal communities from Angelo Coast Range Reserve, California, USA - CZODoug2_1_08_16fungal (PacBio error correction) | ecosystem: Environmental > Terrestrial > Soil >...
TCCACTAGAAGAATAGAGGGAACGAAAGAGAAGTGCTGCCAATGGGGAGGGCGCGAAGCGAAAAGGAAGGGACCGGAGACCCTCTCTTCCCAAGAATACGGGAAGGGACGTCCCCCCGGGGGGAAAAAGAAACCGATACGGCGCTGAAGGCGATTGTTCGGCTACAGCCCGCAGGAAGAGAAGTGTGCTACTTTTCGCAAGGGGAAAAAATAAAAGTGTTCCCTCAGGCGAGGACCCCTGTTGTAAGGAGCAAGAGGAAAAAAAAAAGAAAAGAGCGGCGGTTCCGGAAGGGGAAGGGGGCCGCGCGGACGGCCCTTGCCTGCCCGTGGGAAACTCTTCGGGGGAGCGTTCTCCCTTGAAGGGGGGGGAAGGGGGAAAGGGGAAATCACAGCGGGGTGCGGAGTGATCTCACCCACAAGGGCAGCGAATTGGGGTCACCTTGAGGAGGGGGAGGGAAAAGGAGGGCTCTCTTCTGGCGGGGAGGGGGGACCTTATTTACTACGGGGAGGTTCATGAAAGGAACAACCTTCCTTGGAAAGAAGATACTTGCTGATTCCTTCCCCGGTGGAGGAAAGAGGACCTTTTCAGAAGAGGGAAGAGAGGAAAAAAAGAGATCTCCGACCGACCTTTCTTCTACTAAATGAAGAAAAGAGGGGAAGGAAAAGGCCTTATCCCAATGTAGGGGGAAGGGGAAGAAAAAAAAGGGGAGAACTCAATCTGGAGGAGGGACAGAGCGCATCTTCTACAGAAGTGACAGAAGAGGAGGGATCACCCTGTGAGGAAGAAAAGAAGGGGAAAGCTTCTACATGTTGAACGACTACTTTCTCGCTCGCACACAAATCATCCGGATAAGAGAAAAAAGGGGAGAAGCCGCTACTACCTGTCAAAAGGGAGGGGAAGAAGTCCATCATCAGTCGTAAGGGCCGTGCTGGGGGGAAAGAAAGACTGTGTGATTATCGAAAAGAAAAAAGGGAAAAATTATCTCCGCGCTGGGAGGCTACCCTTCTTGGCGACCAGGAACTCGGCAGGGATCCTGCTCCTTTTATGCAACGGAAAGGGAGAAAAAGGGGAAGGAACACTCCTTGTTCTTGAAGGGATCACTCGATCTTCTTCTGAGAAAGAGGCGGATAGGGGAAAAGAAGCCGCTAACGTCATCCCAGGGGAAAAAGAAAGGGCACCTTCGACTGCGAGAGGAAACCTATTTTCACAGTGATGGCTGGGGGGGGGAGAAACGTACGAGGAGGAAAAAAGACCTCTTCTACATCAAAAAGGGCCCAACCCCATCAGGGTCGTCGGAAAAGGCCTCAGAGAAAAAAGAAGAGGACTTTAATCTCTCTCAACAAAAGAGGTCGTACCCTCTCTGGAGATAACTGGGCGGCGGTCCAAGGGGGGGGCAGTATTTGCTTTCCGGGGGCCCCAAAGGGGGAGGGTTTTGCTCAGAAGTTCCTTTTCTCTAACATCGGCCGGAAAAAACATCATCACCTTTTCGCATAAGAGGGGAAGGAAGCTCTCTCGGGAGAGGTACTTTTCAACTGGGCTCGTATCGGGAAAGACTCGATGTCCTGCCCGATCCGAAAGTAGGAACCCTCAGCAGCGGAAAGGTTTTTCTCTTGGAAGGGGAGGGGTGCGATCACGTTTCTAGGGGCGAAGAAAGGAAGGTATTAATAACTGCCGATTGAAAAAGCCGTCGCCGTCTGGGGGGGGGAGAGCTGAGATCGGGAGGGTTCGCTCCTACAAAAAGCTTTGCGGAAGAGCCCGGCCTTTTGAAGTCCTCGAGCGAAGAAGATTGTGCCGGGGGCCCTCCCCGTTGAAGGTAGGGGGAAGACCCTTTTTCCTACGGGGGAAGGGAAATCTTGTTGGTGGAGCGAGCACTTAGTCGACTTGCTGAGGGATGAAAGAAATGACCTGTATGGACAAGGAGGGGGACTAATTCCCCACGCTGCTGGGGGGGAGGGTCTTCGACGAGGAGGAGGGAAAGGCGCGCAATGGAAGCTTTTTATCATGACCTGTGGACGCCCTTGCCAAGGATCCGGCGAGGGGAGTCCATATTATAGGGAATTTGCCAAAAGGGGGAGGGAGGATCGAGTTGGCGCTGGGAAATTTGCAGGGGTCCTCTGGCGCTGGCCCGGAAACCCTGAGGGGCGTTCCTTCCCCGCGCGTAATTCTTTCTTAGGCGAGCCTTGGGGGGGGAGGATTTCATGCACCAGGTCCATCCGGCTCCGAAGAACTCAGGAAAACTCCGGTCGGAAAAAGGGGAACCAGGTCGACTCGAGGGGGTTGCGACTCCACAACGTCACGTCTCAAACGGGGGAGGACCGTTGCCAGAGTCGCCAGCCGTCCCGGGGAGGAAAAGGCGGGCCAGAGAAAAAGAGCTCACACAGGTCGCAGAAAAAAAAGGGGCAACGACCTGCGAGGAAAAAAAAGACACCCGTCGGAACCGCTTTTTTTATGTCGGGAGCTCTTGCTCCTGACCAAAAGAAAAAGGAACGTTGACTTTAACGGGCCCGGGGAAAACCACAGCCCACCTCAGGGACGGACGGCGGGGGAGGGACCTTGCCGCGCCTCCAAGGAGAGGAGAGGGGGAAGGGCACAATCCGGGAGAGGGTATGCCTTAGGGAAAGGATGATCCCAGAGAAGGGGTTTCACACTCGAGGGAACGCTCGGCGGTTCAGGAGACGTGGAAAGGCTGCGAAGAGCGCTTAGAAAAGGGAGACCATTATAAGAGCTACTGGTGAAGTAGCGCCGGCCGAGAGGGGGAGGGGGTGCCGTTCCCTTGATTAGGAGCGTGGTCCCGCCGGGGTGTGCGATCCGGGAGAAAAACCACGCCGATGAGAAGAAAAGGGAAAGGGGGACAGCTTCTTCGTAAGAAAAAGACCTCTCCTTTTTCGCCACCCTCCACCCTAAAGGGTGAAGAAAGGCCTTCCGACCAAAAGAGAAACGAAAGTATCGTCACGTCACCGGGGGTATCTAAAAAAGGCCCTCACTGCCCTCGACAGAGGCCAAGAGGCCAAAGCCCTATCGAAAAGGAGGGGCTGCTCTACTTTTTCTATGAGAGAGACAGGGAGAGAAAGACGTCTCCCTGTGGAATTTCCCCCGTGCGGGGAAAGCTGCCCCACTGGAAAATTCCTTGGGGAAAACATTCTGCTTGAGCGAAGAGTAGCTGGTAGAAGGGGGACATCTAAAGAAAGGGGGGACCACCCCTCGCGGGGGGGGGATGACTCTCTCGGGGAGGGACGCAAGAAGTTCAACCCTACGGAAGGGGAGAAAGGGGTGGTCCTATCGCGGGACCGCAAAAAACTGTAAAAAACAAGCGATCTTTGTTGAGGAAGGGGGCTACAGGTGAGAGGGGTGCACCTTTTTCGGCAAGTAAAGGGCCGACGGTGTATGTAGAGGGAGGGAGATCTTCGTGATCGGCGTTCCCTGGCTTAAGACCCTAGCGCGGCCGGGACTCGTTGCGTCCTTACTTCACCACGAAGGTTGGGTCTAGGTTCACGTTCATCGCCAAAGAAAAAGCCCGGACCGGAGGGAAAAAGGGGAAGGGAAAACTCCTCGGAAAGAGTATCTCTCTCAAACAAAAAGGATTAGGGGAAAGGTCGGCGGCTTCTTCCGGTAGGAGGCGGGAAAGGGGAGGGCTCATCTGTCGCGGCGAGAACGGGAGGACACTTCGAGGAGGGAAAGACACGTTCTCCTTCTCGGACGACAAAAAAGGAAGTCCTCCCTTTACCTCCTGCACGAACGCTCTACCATCACTATAACACCTAAGGAAAAGGAGAGGCACCATTTTCACAAAAAGAAAAGGGAAAAGTCTCAACTCCACGCTTGTTCTTAAAAGCCGGGAGGGTGGAGAAAGGCCTCCAGCAAGCTTCCACTTCAAGGAAAAGGACGTGCGGGGATCGGCTAAAAGAAAGCATCCGCTCCGGAAATCCCTAAGAAGAGTTTTTGCCCACCAGAAGCCGTCCGCATATTTCCTCAGAATAGAAAAAATTTTGTTACCGAAAAAAAAGCATTTTCCCAGGTATCTGGGGCGCCACAAAGATTTCTTTCCAGGGAAAAGGGGGCCGATATCGAATCCTATCCTCCACAAAGAGCAGAAGTGGGGGAGCTATGTCGGCCAGTGGGGGAGGGAAAGCGCTTCCCTTACGTGGGTCTTGCCGGGGGAAAAAAGGGAGCTACCTCTGGGGAGGAAGACTGGAGGCTGTGGTGAACGAAAAGGTTATTCACAAAGAGTTTCGATTTTCTTCCAAGGTTCTTTTTCTTCACGGGAAGAGGGTTTCCCTTTTAAACTTTCCAGATACCTTGTTCTACAACGTAGAAGGGGGAAAGGACACTCTGCTGGACTACAAAGGATAATAACGACCAGGGGGGGCCAAAACCTTCTCTACCGGGGGGGACCCCGTATAGGGTCTACGGGGCGCAAGAAGCAAATCTTCGTCCAGCAGGAAAGAGCCGCTTATCAAACAAAGAGCGGTAAAGAACCTCCGAGAGGGGGGACGTCTCTACGGGCTCACGATGCCGCCGGGGGAAGAAGATTAAGCCTACGGGGAAAGAAGAAAAGAGCTTGCCGCCACCGAGACGAGATGTTCGGCTACCCGGACCAAGAAGGACTCCGGGGAGGGGGGAGGGAAGGGGGGGCGACTTTTCGCCAAAGGAAAGATAAAAAACTTTTTCCTCGCAAATTCCCCCGTTGGGATCAAGGGTACATCTGGCCCGAAAAGGCGTCTGTTCCTAGGGTTCCTCTGGGTAACCCCGTGCGGGAAGGCGCTACTGGGAGGCCTTCCCTCCGTCGCCATGAGGAGATCGGGCACGTTCCCATCAACAGAAAAAACGGCTTGAGCGAAAGAGGTTCGAACTGGGCACAGAGAGGCCCGCCCCGGAGGAAGGGAGGGGAAAGAAACGATCTGCGGCCGAACCGTTCATGCTGGAGAAACAAAAGTCCGAATACGAAGGAGGGAAAGGGGACCTGCACGAAGGTGTCGGCCAGCGCAAGAGGCCAGGGGGAAAAAAAAGCGCCAATCGATCGGGGAAAGCCCTTTCTGGCCCGGGGATAAATATGGCGACCTAGCCCAGAGACGCAAGTTAGAGAGGGCCAGCCCCCGGCTGCTACAAAAAAAAAAAGGGACCTTCCGAGCGCATCGGGAAGGAAGGCATCTTCTTTACTTCTGTCAAAAAGGGGTGAAAAAAAAGGTCCTCTGCGACATTCTGGGCGAAAAAAAAAAGTAGTGGGGAGCGCGAACAAAAACACGCTAAAGAAAAACTGATTACACCGGGAGGCAAAAAAGAAACCGTGGAGGGCCAGCCCTCATCCGCAGGTAAGGGTCGGAAAAAAACTGCTTTACCTGAGCAGGAAGGAAAGCTGGGTTGAGAAAGACCCAGTACTACCAGCGGGCTGGGAACAAACGCCGTACGGAGAAAAAAAGGAAATCTGCACGTTAGAAAGTCGCCAGGCACCTTGACAAGAGGAAAAAAAAAAGGCAAGTGCGGAGAAAAAAAAACCGATCAGCGAGAAGGGGGGGACTTCTACTTTCTTATAGCCGGGAAGAGGAGGGAGAGGCTACGCAGCCCCCTTATCAGTTGCCGCAGGAGGAAAAAAGGCTATCTGGTCGGCCAGAGGAAAAAGACGTTCTACACTCGAAGACGAACCAAAGGGAGCCGACCCGTCCCGATTTCGACGAAAAAAAAGGGAAAAAAAAGCACTTCGTCTTCTAGGAAATGCCTCTTCGAAAGAAAAAGAGGCAACTTGAATCTCTCGAAACAAAAAAAGGAAAGAAAAATTCACTTTTATCTCGCGGCGGGAAAGAAGTGGCGGGTCTTTCCTGGGCCGGACGACGTGCGTGGGGACATCGGTGAGGGAGGGAAGAGGTCCGGTTCGCGAAAGTCCCGGTTCCCCGACGAGAAAACAAGACGTGAACTCCTGGCCGCCAGATAGGAAGTGGGGGAGCACGAACTGTATCAGGGGAGAACTCCTCTATTGTCCACAAATCGCCGGAGAAAGAAAAATCGCTCTGCATGCGGGGGGAAAGCCGCACGGCGTGGATGCGCGTTTCTCGTGCCGATATACCAAAGGAAGAACGTCCGCTTTCCAGGAGCAAAGAAAAGGTTGGGGGGCCAGCGTCTTCCTGTTGCTTGACTGGTGCAGAAAAGTTGCGGACCATCCGTATCATGTCCAGCCCGAATGGGCAGAAAGAAACGGTGCTGATGGCCGAAAAGGGTCCGCCCATCAGGTAGGGAGAGGCCCCCTCCTGCTCCGGGGGAAAAAGTCGCTGTAGCCGATGATCTTGTTGGGGGTGCGCGCAGTAGTGCGTACTTTTTGGCTTTATGCCATCATGTCGAGGCAGCTTCTTCTGCGAACCGGGTGACGAAGGGGGGGAAAAGCCGAAGGGGGGTGACCACAGACGCTAGGCCGTCGGAGGAGAAAGAACTCAACTTTGTGATCCTCCGGGCTGAACAGAAGGGAAAAAATTGCTTTCTCCGGCTTGCAGGGGAGCATTTCTTCTTCCATAGACAGCCAGGGCGAAAGACGCGTTGGCGCTGGGCTCGCGAAGAAGGCGTCTTTCGCCAAGAAGTCGGCTTTCTTACCCAGCGAAAAAGTCTTTCTTTCTGAAAAGGGACCTTCACTGGAAGGAATGGAAAAAAGGGCCTTCCATCCGGCGCAGCAAAAAGGAAACCTCGCGGCCACCAGAAGTCCAGGGGACCTAAAGAGCCCAGCCCTGTGGGGCGCTACACCTGTCCGGTAACAGGAGAAACCTCTGTGCTTCAAGCCTCTTCGGCCAAAGATCCAAAAGCGTCGTCCTCACGAAGCGAGCCAAGGCGGGCAGCCGGGGAACACGCGAAACGTTCCCAACCGGCTCTTGGTCTTCGGTCAGCAGGAATCTTGCAACACCGGGTGCATCCAGTGAAAAGATAAAAAGGAAAGGATTGGAAAGGGAAAAAGAAAGTCCGCCACAGCCAAAAAAAGCGGTATTTTCTTCTCGGGGCCGAACAGCAGAGGAAAAAGTTCGTGGCTGCAGATCAGGGGGGGGAGAAAAAAAAAGTTAATCTCTGGTAGGGGAAGGCGCTTACAAGGAGAGCTGGGGAGGCAGCACTCGAGGTACAGCGCGAGGGCGTTTGCTCAAAGAAAGCGTCTATTGGGCTAAGAGAAAATGGGCGTTCTGCCAGGCTCCGGGTCCAGAGATCGGGTGCCCGAAAGGGGACCGGTTTTCGGTGAGCAATTTCGGTTTTCCGGGACCCCAGGGGATCCTCCTTTGTGTGCTAAGGGGGGAGGGAGTTTTCTCCCACAAAGAATCATCGTCTTACGGGCGAACCGGGGGGGAAAGAGGAAAAAAAAAAACGACACTCCGGTCCGACGCCTCCCCCTACAAGTCCGTCCCACCCTCCGCCCAAAGTGGCACGGAAAAAGAAGAGAGCCCCCCCCGAACGGCTCGAAGAAAAAAAACCTCGAAAAACCGAGCTCCATCGTTTCTGTCTGGAATAAGGGAAGAAAGGGATAATCGTCGCCCTGTTGCGGGAAGCCCGATTGCAAGCTGCCCCACTTGGACCTGCTGGGATTAGAAAGGTGCTTCTATCGTCTAGGTCTAAAGAAAGGGTCTTTGCCGGGGGGGGGGTGTTTTGGGTGCCTCGAAAGAGCGGCTTCCTTCACTGCCACCTAGTTCACCGAGGCCTGCTCCTTCCCATCCTTTAGAACGGGAGAGTCAGGAAAAAGATCCACCCTGTACCCCGGCGGTTGGAAAAGAAGGATCTTTTCCGGAAGGTGGTCGATCTGTTTGGAAGGTGCGGCAGGGAGGAAGTTGTGGACTTCTGGTCGAGGCCGTTAGGGAAGGAATGTCTACGAGGCTCGGAGAGTCCTCTCCTTCTCCGTGATGAAGAAAGGAAAAAACTCTACAGGACTTTTTCTTATTCGTGGAAGGAAGAAGAACAGCTGCTCCTACTCACTAGGAAGGTCTGCCGCCGACAAAAAGAGGTATCTCTCAAGAAAAGAGGATGAGGGCCCTAGAGAGAGAGGAGTCTGCGGGAGGCTTCTCCCGTCCGTTCCCGGGAAGAGGCGCTGCTCTCCACGGGGAAAAAAAGGGGGAGTTCCATACCCACGAAAAAGATCCTCGGACGGGGACTGTCGAAGAAAAGGAAGGGCTTCCTCCCGGAACGGGAAAAGAACTAACTCCTCTACCAGAGAGGGCACTCCTCTGACCATACATGATCAACAGCTCGCTCACGAGAAGAGCCCTGCTTTTGAGGAGGAAGGGACCTTTGGGGAACTTTCTCCTCTCAAGGAGAAAGCTGTTCCTGCGCAGGCAGTAAAAGAGGAGGCTTCGGCGTCCCCAGAATCACTCCTCTTCAACTCAGGGGGGGGGGAAGAGACAGTTCTATGTAAGGGGCCTACGCATCCTCTAAGGGAAGCGAATCAGAAGGGGGGGAAACTCCCACACAAGCAGTTTCAAGTGGGGAAGGGGGGGAGTCCACCTCAATCTGGAGCAACAATTTTAAACAGGAGAGTGTCTCGCTCAAAGGAAGGAAAAGGGAAAATCACCGAGGCGAGGGCCCTCTGAGGGACTTGAGCGGGCTCGAGAGGCTCTACTCTTTTACGGGAAATTTCTTTTCTTTCGTGGGGCGAGGGAAGGACCCTTCGTAGGGGGAAGGAAAGGAAAGCTTTCTGTTTTCTTCACGAGAGACCTTTCCCATCCATGGAATGGGCGTGGGGGGGGCTCGCACAACAAAAGGAATTCTTTACATGATCAATTTACTACCCGACCAGCGCGGGAAAGGAGTCTACCAGAGATCTATCTTCTCACAAACCTTCGTCGAAAGAAAAAAAGCATCGACGCGTGAAAAAGAAAAAGCCTATCGGGACGGTTCTTCCACAGGACCGAGAAAAGACGATGCCGCCTGAACTAAACGAAAGAAGAAGAGGTGGTACGCTGATGGAAGACTCTCCAACGTGAGGGCGCTGCGGGGGGGTCGGCGATCCCTAAAGAAAATCCAGCAGAGGGAAAGGTTTGCTGTGGCGACGGAAAGCGAAACGTTTTCCTCGTATGGCCACTGAAAGACATTAGAAAGAGGAAAGAGGCCTCCTCCCACTAGCGGGAGGGGCACTTGTTTTCTACAGCTGGAGGGAACGGACCTGGTGCCATAGTAAAAACTCTTTGGAAAAAGGTGCTACCTGAACGGTCCCCACAGAGGGGGGGAAAACGGCGTGAGCGCACCCAAAGGGCATTGGAGAGGGGGGGAACCTTTCCTTCTGGGAGTGTGCGGGCGAGTCTTCGGGGGAGGGGAAAAAAGACGGATGGACCGTCCCCTTTTCCTGAGGGAGTGTGATTAGAGGTAACTTCCTTCGCGCAGGAGGATGCTATGCTACGAGCGACAACGCGAAAGAAATAAAACCGGTGCCTGTTCAGCAGCGAAGAAAAAAGGGCCTCCATTCAAAATTTCGACTCCAGGGAAAAAAAAAAATATAAGACCCCCCCCCCCCCGATCCGCAGGGGGAAGGGAATCCCCCCTGCTTCTCACCAAGAAAGGGACGGGCCTATACATCGGACGCGGGGGACTTCGTCACCCAGGGGGGGAAAAAAACATCCATTTCATAAAACACCCGCAGCCCACCATAATAGACAGTCTCGAAACCGAACACTAGCAGCGATCGTGATTTTTTGAGTGAGTTCCCGGAGTACACCGTGATCAACCAACAATTTTATGCCGGGCGGCGGAAAAATGCGCGCCGCGGAAAAATGCCTTTCTGACCTGATAGCAGTGGTTCTTCTCCAACCAGCCCATGACTCCAGGAAATGTCACCCCCACCTCCGACGGCGACCGGACTCCCCGTTACATCGGCTGCCTTCTCCTGGTAGGCAACTAGACCAAGGCGCACACGCACGTGCGACCTAGCACCCCGATAAGAGGAATTCTCCTTTCCGGTCGGTCCATTGAATGAGTCGTCCGAGAAGAAATCCATGTCCTCCTCACCAGTGAAACGGGGAAGAAAGAAGGAAGGGGTTCGCACCTAGCTACAAGGGACTCATACTTCTGCTAAACGCGAGGGGGGGGGAGGAAAGACCCGGGACCGGCTTCTGACATAACAGAAGAGAAAAACCCTCACTTCGGCGTCAAGAATCCTGCGCCAACCGGAGCCCTAAAAGTCACCGTTTAAGAGAGGCGGAGGAGTAGGAAAAGAAGAGGGAATGAGGGGAGGTCTTTCCGTGGGGGGGGAGAAAGAAAAGGGTAGTTCTTTCCGTTTCCAAGAAAGCCTACGTGAAGGGGGGGGCGAGCGGTCCTTTTCTTCGAACCAAAGAAGAAAGAGAAAGGATAGAACTCATCACCAATCGTTTAACTCCTGGCAGCATTCGCATGAGAAGAGAAGGGGAAATCACGGGGGTCTTTACGTAGCGGAGAAAGAAAAAAGAAGACCCGTCTAAGTCCGACAGCAGCAGCGAGAAGTGACAGCCGTCCCTTCGTTTTGAGCTGGGTTCGCGGGGGGAAAGAAAGGGCAGGATGAAGAACTTTGACGATTGGGAGAAAAGCCTTTCTCCTTCGAAGGACCACGGGGGGGGAGTCGACCTTGGGCTTGCAGAAAAGACTCCCCCAGCTTTTCTACTCAACGGATCAGTGCCGGGGGCGTGCGAAAAAGCCCCTTTCTTCTGGAAGCGCCCGGGAAGAAAAAAGGAGTAGTCGTCTTCGGCTGATCCCGGTCCTCGGAATGATCTTTTTGCTCAAGAGCACGTAAGAGTAAAGGTGCCCATCATGTCGCCTATGACCTGGGGGGCGAAAAAAGAAGGGACTACTTCCCCGCCAGACGTCTTCAAGGGGGCGCGCGGAAAAAGCCAGGTCGGCAAAAGAGGAAGCCGGGGGCTGAAAAAAAAAGACCTTGCTTCTCCAGGTCCGGGGTCTTCAGAGGGGAAAAAGTTGCCATGCCAGGCGGCATGGAAGGGGGGGGCTCTTTTCTCACATTTCCTAGTTTCTGAGGACGTCCTTCGGGCAGGGAGAAAAGGAGTCTTTCTCGGAAAGGGAAGGAAGTCCTTTTTTTCTGGCAGGTCCATCCTTCTCACGAGTGAAACGCCTACAAGAAAAAAAAAAAGGGCCAGGTGGACCAAGGTAAACGAAGGAAAAACCCGGTGTTTGCGCTCACAGTCACGTTCTACCACCTCGGGGGATGGGAAAGGAGAATCGCCGAGGAGAAACTCTCCTTCGGGAAGGGGACTCACCACGTATTCAGAAGAAGCCGACTCTCGGACCCCTTTCCCATCTTACCCGTCCGGAATTGCCGGGGAATCTGCTCCTGACCAAAAAATCTTAGTAACACGTTGGGGACAGGGCCCGGGAGGGAAAAGAGAAAAATGGGGCCTGCTTTATGGTCTTCGGGGGAATTTTCCAGTCGAAGAAGAAAAGGAGGCCAGCTCGGTGTCGCACAGAGGGGAGGTTAAGTCGGTAGTCCGAGGAGGGATTAGCCTTATGCAGGAAGTGTTCAAGGCAAGCTCTTCCCGCTAGGAGGGGGAGAAAGGTTGTGGAACTCCAGATGTCTCATCATCTCATAACGAGGGGTTAGTGCGCCCATTCTCAGATCTCCGGGTCAAAGAGGGGCGCCTTCCGCGCTGGGGAGAAAAACGGTTCCCTTCTCTCTTGTAGAACGCAGCTTGGAAAAAAGGGGAGAGCCGGCGCCTTTTAGACCAAGGGCATGTTACCTGGCTAACCGGCCAAATCCGTTAAGAACACCTAGCTCCGAGAACCGCCCGGAAAAAATCTCCCTACAGAAGGAAGGAAAAACGCCCTCCCCTCCACCGATTTAAGCCTCTCAGAGAGAAAAAAAAAGGCTCGACAGTCCCTTCCAAAAAAAAGAGGGTCCCTATCTCCATCTTTTCGGAAGCGTCTCTTCCGGAGAGGGCGATACTCGGAGAAAGGGGACCCTTTCCATCCAAAAAGGACTCCTCCATGACTTCAAAAATAAAACCTCCTGGTGTGGGGGATGAAAAAAACATTCTGCTGGAGAATCTTCTTTTCCTGATTTGGGCGAGAGAAGCAGGGGGTATGGATTTCAGTCCTTGTGTTCACCCTGGGGAGTGATTTATTTGACTTCTGAAAAGACCTTTCTCTCAAAAGAGAATGACGGCCTGCCGCCGACATCATGGAGAACGTGGTAAAGGCCTTTCTTGTCCCCAAACCCTTTTTTAGTGTGGCAGCAAAAAGAAGGGGAGGGGGTTCGTTGCGAAAGGGGAAGGGAAAGGGTTTTTGTCACTGTGAGGTCGATCCTACTGTGGGGGAGCTTGCTGGGGAAAAAAGGTCGTGATCGTCTTGCAGAGGGAAGGGGGGG
>Ga0179593_1257870_pt1 | contig 12288 bp, 19 predicted proteins | sample CZODoug2_1_08_16_FD_185931 | JGI IMG/M metagenome (GOLD analysis project Ga0179593, IMG submission 185931) | Vadose zone soil fungal communities from Angelo Coast Range Reserve, California, USA - CZODoug2_1_08_16fungal (PacBio error correction) | ecosystem: Environmental > Terrestrial > Soil >...
GAGTGTTTTAAGAATTTGAAAAAAAAGGAAAGAAAGTACAGAAAAGGATGCCACACAAGGGATGAGCGAGACCATCAGACAGGGACACGCAATGGACAACCAGGTACAGAGAACGATTGGGACAAGAGAAGATAAGGGAGGGCGGGTTTGGTTTTCTGTTGGAATAGAAGGGAAGGGTTAGCCGGACCCCTGCGTTATCCGAAATAATGAGGAGATGCGGACGGGATCTCCTAGGTTTTCCCAACGGCGGGTTTGTAAAGAGGGGGGAACAGTCCATGAAACGATTTCAGAGATAGCCACAAAAAACTACTCAAGGAAAGAATTCTCCTGGACGGCGGATACATGAGGGGAAACGCGGCGGTAGCCCCCTTGAAGAAATGCCTTCGTTACATAGCGCGCGATAACCACTAATACTCACTGATGAAAGCCGGATGGACCCGTGAGCGAAACGTCTGAGACCAGGGGAATTACAAGATGGGGGTGCATTGCTGAAGTGGGCGCCAATTCGGTTCTACAGGGGCCCTGGGACAAAGATTGATGGCCTTCTCAAAGCACACCTGAAAGGAAAAGTAGGGTAGGGGAGCCATGTTAGGGGGGGAATGGAGAAAAAAACGGAATCGGTACAATCTTTAATTTCAGGACTCCTGGAACGCAGGACAGTCTCCAACGAAAAGTCATGAAACTTAAGGAAGAAAGCAAAGACGGAACTGGAAGCTTAGACTTATCATTGCTTTGGGGGGAAAGATCAAGATATGGAGGGACAGGAAAGGGACGGGGTTTATTTAGTGGCCGCCGAAAAACATTCCGAAGGGGGAAGGGAGGTAGCTGCAACGGGAGAGCAAGAATAAGAATGTCGAATGTTTTTGCAGAGTAACTGGGGGTTAAAGCTTTTTGAGAGAAATTTTTAGAGATCTTGGGAGTTGGGGAACCTAAGAAGTAGAAAGACTACAGGGTCCCAAAATCAGGAATCTTCCTGACAGGAGCTTAATAGAGGGTCAAAATAAGCCACGAAACCAGGAAAAAGAAAAGCTGGAAAAAACAGGTCCCCGGTGAGAAAATAAGCCATTGAAAATAAACAGCGCAACACAATGTTCCCGCACGGGGCGAGGTAAAGGGCGGGAGGCCTGAGTCCAAAAAAGAACTTCAAGCAGGAAAAGAAAAACAAACGGGCACGAGCAATGCCCAGAAGAAAACCGGTTACAATTGCATGTTTGCCCCAAATGGTGAGGGGAAATCAATGGGAAAGGGGGCGCGGGCAAAGGGACGAGGTTCCAGGCCACGCAAAAATCGCTGGAATGCATTCAAGAACCAAAGGGGGGAACTTCAGGGTTGAGAAAAAAAACGAAAACGGAAATAGAGGAAACAGCGCTATGCCCTCAAAAAGGGGCCCCTGGTTTGGGGGAAAAGGCCATTGGCAGCACGCGGGGGAACTAAAAATCCACTAATAAAAGTGAAAATCCGATAAAGTAAGGTAGAACACAATAAAAAGGAAGTTAAGAAAAACGGGCAAGTAGGAAGAATACACCAAATAGGCGCGCTCCTGAAAAACCAAAGTCAGCACCGCGTAGCGAAATAGAGGGTTTTGACATAGGGGGTTTAACAGGGTAATTCCCGGGCACCAAGGGAAACAGCAGGAGCCGGAGGGGAGAATGACGAGCTTTTTCGCGGCGACGGACAAGCACGAGACCTCCTTCCAGGAAATTAGGAAGAGACCGTGGGGACAAAAAAATCACGCGCCTGGTCAAGCGATTGTCCTTTCCAATAGAGATTCCCCCCCCCCAATTGTGGGAGGGAAGGTCTGGGAGAGGGGGGGGGGGAGAGAACCACGGCCATTAAAAAGATAGTTGTGTCATATCAGACTAAACCATACGGAGGGATGAAAAAATATGCATATTAAGGGAAAAAAACATTTGGGCCCCAAGTAAAAAATCTTGCTTGGTATAAGGAGGGGCAAAAACCTCTCAAAAAACACCGGGGGGAGGGGGAGGGGAGAGAGAAAGAATTCGTGAAAGGGACTTCATCTCTCGTTGTGAACCGGGGGACCAAAGGATGGGTGACGGAATAGAAGGGGGAGGGGGAAAAGAACGCAGGGAGTGGTCCTTTCACAAATCTCGTTGTAAAAAAGGGGGGGGTGTAGAGGGACATAGACCGGGAATTCTCCTCTCAAACAGGCCAAGGGGCAAATTTGGCGGCGCGTGATCTTTAGAAAGCGGAGGGGACTGAAGGTCAAAAGGAGCTTCGCGCAAACTTTCTTCGCCAGGAACTCTCACAAAAGAGGGAAAGTGGAAAAAAAAAAGGCGCCAAGCGTTATAAATGGTTGCCACAGGGGGGTCGGCCGTCGGCCATGATTGGGGAAAACCAGGGGGGAAATAGCTAGGTCTGCAAAGGATCAGCACTGTGAGAATTAATTACCGGCAGTGGACATGTTTGCAGGGGGCTGACAACGAGGTAAAAGGGAGGTGGGAGTCTATCTGAAATTCTATCGGGGGGAACATCAGAGCATGAGGGGTGACATCTGCTTCCCATGGGCCCTCCAGGCCCAAAGGTCCAGGACTAAGGGAACGAAAAGGGGTGGGGAAATATTGATGGGGGGGGGCAAAAAAAAATGAGGGAGTATGGACATAAGGGAGGGGAAAGGAGGGAAGCGACAAATGAGTCTGGCTAAGTTACAAAGGAACCGTCGGACTGGAGAGGGCCAAAAGCAAAGGGGGGGTCCATTAGCGGGAACACGGAACTGCAAAAATGTTGAAAAGAAGGGCGAAGGAAATTGGGAGCGGGGCCGGAGGAAAACTGTTGGCATCTTATTTGGTCGGGATGGGGTTAAGGGGAGATTACAGCGCCAGGTTAACAAAAAGCACTTTTGTGGGCTGTGGGGCAGGGAAAGGGGGAAGTTTAGCTGGGAGATGTCAGGAGGCAAAAAGTGGTGTCTCGTCGCTCAGCCGATTGGCTACACGCATGTCCCTGTCTTGACTGACAGGGGAGTTCTGAAAATCGGGCAAACGCTAGAGTCTCACTTAAGTCTCAAAAATTCGACTAAAAATGGTTTTAGATAAAAACTGAGCAAAAAGTTACCTTTCAAAAAAGGGGCGAGATGTAGTATCTTATAAACGTGGAAGAGGGACGGAAAACTGCGGCCCAGGCGCAGCTAGCTTAAAAAATTCAGAGGATGGAGAATCTATCTGGTGCCAGACGGTCAAAAATAAAGGAAAATCTAGAAACCCAGGGGGTGCAACGAGGTTGGACGGAGAAGAGGATGCGGTGAAATACTGAAGAGTTGTGGTGCGACGGGGAAAGCTCCAGTGAAAGCCATGAAGGGAAATTGAAAGGGGTCGCAGTGGCGAAAAAAAGAAGGGTGCTCGAAAGGGGGGGGGAGAGACCATGTCTCACCCTCCTCAAACGGTTAAAAACCGTAGTGATTCAGTCTTCTAAACGTGGGGAACATTGAAAAGGGAGTGGCCACACGCTTGGAAAAAAATAAAAAAAAAGAAACAAAGGAAAAGGGTAAATGGGAAAAAAAAAAAATCTTGACAGAGCCAGGACGCAAATGGGAACGCGGGGGAAACGAGGAAGGGGGAAGGGGGGGGAGGGCTTGAGGCGCTTGACGCTAGGTAAAGCAAGGGCAGAAAAGTTTTAAAAGAAGGGAGAAAGGGTCCCCCGTCTTGGCACCCGGATGATCTCTGCGACCTGGCGTGGCGGTTCTCTACATGAAAGGAGGGGGCATTTCCGGAATGACCCACTGGTCCAACTAAAACCATACCATCAAGTTGGATGAACCCTGGAAAGAAAAGAGAACGGGCCAGATAGTGGGGGAAGCGGGAAACTTTCAAGGCAAGTGGATACCTATCGCGCTAAGGGAAGAGGGGAGAGGCTAAACCATCGGGTCGATAACACAGGTACCGTTCATGATGGCACGTAAAAGGCGGGGGTCTCATCATACTCTTAAGGGGGGACTGAGGGGTGTTCGGGAATATGTAGTCCGCCGAGAATTCTAGCAGTACAAATTGGGGGCTTCCTCCAAAAGAAGGAGAGAGAAAGATCTCAAAAAAAACAAGGAGTTGAGAAAAGAGAAAGAAGTCAGGCAGGGAGGGGTGGGGCGTAATAAATTGTGGACAGAGACCTATCCGGAGAATGGAAAAAAAGGGGTCAAAGAATACAAGAAAGAGAGAATGAGCAAAGAGGACAGTTAAAAAAGGGTCAAGACTGGGAAGGAATTGAGATAACGATGGCGTAGCATCGACCTCAAATACATTGCATCGGGTGATTTTTTCGGTTATCGCCTGGGGAAAGGGGGAACCGTAACCCTGAGGTTCCCATACTATCCTGGGAAAATAGAGGAAATTACTCGAAAGTGGAGAGCCTGAGTGGGGAGTTTAACACTGGTACCAAGAAAAGAAATGACCGTTTCTGGAGAGCACCTCACAAAAAGGGGAGGAAGCGAATAATACAGAAAAAAGCGGATGGTTGCAAACAGCGGCTTGCTAAAAGGGGACTCAAAAAGGAAGGGGAGTGAAAGAAAAAGTGAACCCGCGCGTAAAAAGGAACGACTTCAAATGGAGGCGAAACGGTCAAAAGGGAGAAAAAGGGCGCAGAGTGAGATTCCATCGTGTGGGACGGGGGGAGGGGGGGGGGAGCAGGCGCCGCACATGGAAAAAATGCCTGGGTAAGAGAGAAGGCAGAGAAACACAAACGGGACGTCCTGAGTAATCCGAGAACTGATGTACTTCTCTTCGTTGAAAAGGGTGATAGAAAAAGGGTGGTATCTCCAAAAAAAGGGATCAGCTTTTGTGTCAGGGGAAAAAGGGAACTTGGACTATTAATACGTACACCAACCAAAAACGCGGAGACTTAGGGTCTCGTAAAAAAGAAAACAAAGGGGAATCGTAATCGGAGTGATTTTGGAAAAAGAAAGGACAAGAGAGAGGCTCCATAATCATGTCATTTAAAAAGAAGATGTCCGGAAACCAGGCCGAATTAGGGGGAAGGGAATATCGGCAGGAAAAAGGATGAAGGGGGGTTTTTGGGGGGAAAGAGGTGTTTTGAAGAATCTTGGGGTAGGGGAGGAGAAGGTTGGAGAGAAGATGTTTTAGAACCTAAGGTTAGATGTTGAAAAGATATGGCCGGGAAAGAAAGTGGCTGCAAATGAGAGCGTCAGAATAATTCCGAATAAGGAGACCAAAGATAGGGGGAAAAAAGTCAACCGGAAAAGAGAGCCATTGATACGGGAGGAAAGAAAAAAAGGGGAAAAACCTGGTTTCCGGTGCTTAACCGAACTGGAAGACCAAACACCGCCAAAACTAAGAAGAAGGAACATAAACGAAGTCAAAGCAACTGCAAGCAAGACCTGGAGGGCACATTTTGGGAAAAAAACGCCGGGTGAAATAAAATCTCAGTAAAGGGTGATGGGGGGGAAACAAAAGAAATCCGGGGAAAGAGAAACAGACCGCCGCTCTGAGGAAAGTTAGGAAAAAGACGCTGCTGAAGGTTCTACACGCGAAAAACATGACCAGAAAGAAAGTCTGTCCAAAAAGCATAGGAAAAAGAGCTGCCTGGCCCTTTGGGCCCGTCCATGGGAAGACTCGAACCCTTCAGAAGGGCAGGGGAAAAATCACGATATAATTCCCGCGGGAATAAAAACAGAAAGAAAGGGAACATAGGGAAAGAAACAAAACAGGGTAAGGAGGGAAGGTCTACAACAATTCGCGCAGGGGGTCACTGCAAGACCGTCCAACGCGGGCTAACAATAAGTGGGGGGGGGAAAGCCATGGACCGGCTGCAAAACGGGGAAAAAAAAAAAATTTTCTAAATAGAGGAAAATTGGAGAAAGAAACGTGTCTCTTCTACTTGTAAAGAAAGCAGCAGCGAAGCGCAAGGAAAAAAGTAAAGGAACGCGCCGGGGTAACAATTCGAAAAAAGGGCAAGGGCGACATTTTACTTGGACAAAAGGGAGAGAGAGAATTTCAAAAAGATTGCGAATAACCAGCTCAGGAAAAGATGGGTTTGACGATAAAACAAGCAATCTTTTGGGGGTGATCGGGAAATTACACTCTGCTATGGAAGAAACCGTGTGGGCCCAAGAAGCAACGCTCGGGGAGAAGAACGGGGGCAAAAGCAGGATCACAACCACTTATTATTGGAAAAGATAGGTCTTGACCATTCTTATAAAAACAAAGGAAGAAACTGCTGTGTTGACGGGGGACCAAAGTCGGGGGCGTACTTAATATCAGAGTTCATGAATAACCTGAGGATTTGTTTGAGAGAACTTAAAACAACTCGTCTTGTACCGAGGAGGGTGGGAGAATTACCAAAGAAAAGTCAAATTGGGAGGAAACAAAAAGCCCCCGTAATGGGCTCAATGGTGAAACCAGTCAGGGGAGGGGGGAAGAGGGGGAAGAGGCACTGTCCTGGAACTCTTGGGCGAAATTTCTTTTCGTACAGGAAGAAAACGCAACAGAGGTAAGGGTATCCAAAGGGGGGGGAGGAGAGAGTGGGGGGTTCACCTGGTCAGAATTACCTCAAAAGGGATGGAAAAAGAGGTAGGGACCGCTTAAGTGTCGGAAGGAGAAGACGCATGGGTTAGGAGATACGGAAAGAGGGCAGTTTGGCGGGGGGAAAAGGAAGAGGGAGAAAAGATGGGGGGGGAGGGCTAATGCACTCTAGGATTTTTTGAAAAAGGTGAAGGGAAAAATGGAAGGGGGGCAGGGGAAAAACATGTCTAAAATGGGAACTCGGGGGAAAATAGACCATTGTAATGACTGTGAAAAAGAGGCTTGTTTTGGCCATAGTGGAGTGAAGGGAAGGGGAGCGTTTATAAGACAGAAATGGCATTAAGGGAACACGAGCTGGGGTGGACGATTCTGGAAACTCGTCTGGTAGGGTAGTTGAAAAAAAAAATGGACACTTCAAAATGCTCTGAGTGTCAACCTGATGGCAAAAAAAAAGAAAATTGTCACAGTACGAGGAAAGGGAGTTTTGAGAGTGCGGGGGGGGAGGGCCTGTTAGGGCAAAGAGGATTTTTGGAGGGTTTGAAATCGGCCATACTCAAGGGAAAAAGAGCGCTGACAATTTGGTGGGCCTGTAAATGTTGTTGCAAGGGGGCTTTAATCTCCTGGGTGGGGGGAACAAAATAATTTGGGAAGAGAACAAAAAAGGGTATTGGAGAGAGGAAAGCCTTGATGTTGGAAGAAATCGGGAAAAAACTGATACGGGGAAAACTATAATAGAAGGAGGGTCTCAAACAAAGGAGATAAAGAAAAAAAAAGGGGGGGGGAGATAAAAAAAAGGAAGGCAAAAGGTTCCTTGTAAAAAAATGACTAAATATGCATAGGGAGCACTGGGAAACACTGCCGGACTCAAGTGAGGCCCGTGTGGGCATCATCCTAGGGGAAAAAGGGGGAAAAGGGGGGGGGAGATCATAGAGGTGTCAGACCTTGCAGGCATGATACGCTCTCAACAGTGCATGCTTTTTGAGGAGAAGCGCTTCATTACTGAAAGAAATGCGTTGTGTTGATAAGGGCGGGACCGAGTCAAGTGCACAGGCGTCGAAATGGGAAAATATGGAGCGTGGCATAAAAACCCCATGGGGGATCTCAGTGGAAAGAAGAGAAAAAGGAAAAGGAAATCATCCCTTTTTTCCCGGGGAGAGGGCGAGAATAACGTTTTCCCAGGGGAAAAATTGTGCGGAAAAAAATTGGAGAACATAACAACGCAGGCAAAAAAGATTAACTGGATAAAAAAGCTCTTGAAGAAAAAGCAAAAGGGGAAGAGGCCAGCCAGGAAGGGGTAAATCGGAAGAGGAGGCGCGTGACGAGGGTAAAAAGCCTTGTGATTGGCTGAAAAGGGGCGCCAGACCGTTCGGATCAGAACCAGATGAGGGAACTGAGAAAAGGCGTTTCTCCCGAGGAAAATTAAGCTGAGGGACGGATCCCAGCGTTCAAACAAAATAAACAAAAACTGGTAGAAAATGGGGGAAAGAAAAAATAAACGAAAAAATCACAGGATAGGGATGGGCAGCAATGGGAAAGGGGTAAAAAAGGGGGGGAACGGAAAAAAAATCACAAAAGAAAACCAGAGAGATGTGTGGAGCAATGCTACGACAAGACTTTAATATCCCAGAAAATGGGAAAATGATTGCGGCCTGTAGGATTTATAATCAGAAGAAGGTTCTGTTTTAGTTCGGGTATCATTTAGGGAGGGGAGGAGAAGGCCCAAAAATCGTTCGCAAAGGGCGGGCAAAACTCACAAAGAGGAGATATCATCAAGAAAACAATGAGGAGATTAAAGAGGAGGCAGGGCGGACATATATTGTGGGCGGAAGACCATTTGTCGAATGGAAAGAGGCTAAGGAGGGCCAAGAAAAAAAAAGAGATGAGCAGGAATCACAGTCCACAGGGCAGAAAAAGGAATGGTGGAGGAGTAGAAGCGCCGCAGACCTTAACGCGCGGGTTTAAATGTTCTGTTTATCTAAGGGAAGGGTAAAAAAGTTCAAAAGGAGGTCCACATCGTCCAAAACGATGCGGGAAGGTCAGACGGGAGGGGAGAATAAGATGGGTGATTTGACGAAAATGTGGCAAAAGGGTAATAAACAGTGTAATGGAGACACGCTCACGAAATTAGCAGGAAAGCATCATGATAAGAAGAAGGATGGGAAAGGCGCACATTTCCAACGCTTTACCTATCGTTCACTCTCGAAAAGAAAAAACCGCAAAGGGAGCAAACAGAGGGCCATATAGAAAAAAGTTGAAAGAGAGGGACAAATCGGGGGAAAGTGCTATGTTCGCAATCCGGGAAGGACCTGAATGGCCTGGGACACGATGCTCCTTGACAAGTAAAAGGGGAAAAAAGGGAAGGGGGGAATTCATGTGCACATTCAATTACATTAAAAATAGAAAGATTTAAAATGAACCTATACCAATAGTTGTTTCGGTAATCCTTGTGAACTAGGGAATGAAGGGAAAAAGCCGGCTTACCGGGGCCTTCAGAGAAATAAAAAACTCATCCATGGGAAGAACGTTCACAATTCGTAGAGTACTGTCAGCGGAGCCTAGAGGAGGAGCCACTAATATTTATTTAAATAGGCGGGGACTCCCCACGGAACGGAGGGAACGGCAAGAAGACACAGTGAGAACTCAATTCAAGGATCATTTTGTTAAAAGAAACGGGGTTGAGCTTTTTTAGAGAAACCATTTGGGGGAGAGGTGTGGGGAAAAAGCAGAGAGCGAAGCGGTACACCGATCAAAAGGCACGGACTCAACTCGTAGCGGATAGTGAAGTCACCGAACAAGTCATGCCTTAGAGACGGCGAAACCAATATCTTAAAAAATAAAACGGGAGGAGAAAGAGCCGGGACTACTAAAAAAGGGAGGAAAAGGGGGTAAACTTTTATGGCCGATACAGTCTCGGGGGGGGAAGAGAAAAAAGGAATAAAAAAATCAGGAAGAACCATGAAATGGAAGAGAAAAAAGGCAGGGAAAACACAATTAAAAAAAGGTTAACAGCCGGGGGAAAAGGAGAACATTTTATGTGAAATCTCCATCCTGAAGGGACGAAGAAAGCACCGAAAGAGAGTGGAAAAAATGAATCACTCCATCGCTGGAGGTCAAGGATAGAACAAAAAAAAGGATGGGAACACAAACCGCATAAGGCGGCCACGAAACTGACCTGGACACATTTGGGACTGATGAGGCAGACCGAGGAGAAACCTGCAAATGAGGGAAAAGGACCGAATATCATTACGAGGTAGACAGCAGAAAGAATTCAATATGGTCAGAAGCAAAAATTGGAAAAGGTCGGAAAAGAAAAAAAGCTCATGAACGTCCTAGAGGGTAGAAAAGAGGGGGTGGGGATAAAAAAAGGTTGAACATTCCTGCCCATTGGCAAAATTTATAACCGCGCTTCGCCGTCTGTAAGAAGATAGGGGGCAGGACTGGGACAAGAAAAAGAGTCAGAGTACAGGGACGAAAAACCAGGTTACAATCTCAACTCAAAATGGGGAAACGCATTGGCCGGTGAGCGGATAAAGAAGTCGCACTTTTGAAGTAAACTCTTGAATAACCGAGCAGACAAAAAAAGAGAATGGGGGTTTGGCAGGCTCGGCTACAAATCCTCTTTTTGGGAATCGGATGCACGACGGCCTAGTTAAGGAACGCCACTGGGGTAAACCAGGACACAAAAGGGAGCGGGAGGGGTAAAGTAATGGAAGAAATAATAGATAAAAACGAAAAGGGAGGAGGAAAAGAAGAGATGCGAAAAAACAGGAAGTAAGAAAAAGACAGAGAAGGTGCCGTGGGACTAAAAAGGGACGTACTAAGAAGAGGGGGGGAGGAGAGAACGAAAGGCTTGGGGGAGCCTTTTCAAACAACAACTCGATGTTGGGGAAAAATGTGGTGGTTTCTAATGACCAGAGAAAAAGGGAAAAAAAGTAGGATCTACTCTGCCAAGTCAAATGCAGGCAGGGCAACATTCATTTAGCTTGGGAAGGACGGTAGGCTGGAAATTTCCAGTTCTCTTCTCTTCAATGAGGGGGAAGTAAACTTCGCCCGCGCAAAGTAGAAAGGGACGAAAAGAAAGAGTCAAGAAAAAAGAATCAACTGGGCAGGGGGAAAATGCTAAACAAGGAGGAAAAACCCTGGGCAAAAGAAGGCAGTAGCTCCTACTGTATAGATTAAAAGGGAAAAAAAAGTGTCCATTGGTTTCTTTTCAAATGAAGGGAAGTAGGTAGGGGGATAAGTATCGAATGTTAAAAGAAAGTTCAGGAGGGGGCCTGGGGGGAATCGGTCTGCCAATGCCATAAGGGCCAAAAATTCAAAGGGGAGGAATGTTCCTGGTTGGGGGGGGGGGAGAAGAGGGTCAAGGGGAACTGGGGTTATCGGAGCCATACTAGGGGAGGAAAAGAAACATTCAAGACTGAGGGCGGGGAGGCGCATTGGAAACTCTGGAGAGGGGGAAACAATAAAAAAGGAAAGAAAACAGTCTCTTTTGGAAAAGTTGTAAAAAAAGGGGAGGAAAGTGTTTCCATTTCTAAACGGGGTCCGGGGGAAAGGGTAGGGAGGGGGGAAAACGGGGGGGACCGGAAGGAAAATGTGGGGACTGGGAGTTGGGAAATAATTCTTCCAGCTCCGGGGACGCCAGAAAAAATCTGAAACTGGGGGGGGGGAAGAGGAGCATTATGTCAAGGGGATGATGGAATATGGCAAACCGGTGACGGGCACCAAAGATGGGGGGGATTCGCGATCCTTATGATGAGGGGGAAAAGGAGCATAAGCTCCCGATTGACAAGGGGAAAGAGGAGGGAGCAGGAATATAGAGGACTCAGTGAAGAACACTTGGCCCATCATAAAGTGGGGTTAGCGACATCTCTCAAGGGTTAAACTTGCAAAAAAAATGCGGGGGGTCCAGCTGTATAGAACTTGGGGGGAAATATGCCGTAAAAGAAAGAGTTCCCTTTGTGCAGCAGCTAAAAAGGTAAAGAAGTGATTGGGGGGGCGTGAAGGGTTGAAACCATTGCCAATCACCAAGTAGGGTAAAAACGAAAATTGCAAATGGAGGTGCGGGGAGGAAGTCATTTAAGTGTAAACGTGGGTTTTGATACAGGAATGCTAAGAGGCAAAGGGAACAGGAGGCGAATTTAAAATGGTCGGATGCAAGCCAAAAGATGTGAGGGAAGAGAAAACTGGTGCAAGAGGACAAGGTTCTCCACAGACGGAAGGAAAAAGAGTGTCAAGTTGGTGGGAGCATATAGAGGAGTGGTAATGGCCAGTGAATGTAAAACCCGAAGGGGGAGCACATAAGAAAAAAGATTGGTCTTTGCGTTAAAAAAGAGAGCACCGGGAGCAGGGGGGGGGGGGAAAAGACAGCCGGCTTCCTGGAAGGAGTCGTAAATAGGAGCGAGGGAAAGATAGTAAAAGGGAAGGAGTAAAGGGGAGAAGAGAGGACTGAAGAATAGACGACGTCTTCGCTGTTAGGGGGAAGAGGCTAACCTTTGCTGGAAGAGGGGAGTCAGAAGACTCTGAGTGCAAGGGATGAAAAAGGTCCAAATAACAAACACGGAAGAAAACCTCTGAGAGAACTTCCCACAAGGGGCTCAAAAGGATAGGGGGGGGAAACAGGGGAACAACGTAGAAACGAAAAAAAGGTCAGTAAAGGAAAGGCAGAACAATAAAGTTTTCTCATAAAAAAGTCCAATTTGAGGATTAGAAGGAGGGGCTCGCGCATCTCTTCGAGCGTCGGGGAAAGGGGAGGGAGCTTCGTAAGGGAAAAAAAAACGTCAAATAGACCAAAAAAAAAAGCAAA
>Ga0179593_1658623_pt1 | contig 12288 bp, 18 predicted proteins | sample CZODoug2_1_08_16_FD_185931 | JGI IMG/M metagenome (GOLD analysis project Ga0179593, IMG submission 185931) | Vadose zone soil fungal communities from Angelo Coast Range Reserve, California, USA - CZODoug2_1_08_16fungal (PacBio error correction) | ecosystem: Environmental > Terrestrial > Soil >...
TGGGTGTTAGCTAGGCAGAGTAAAAAAAAGGTGACATAGGAAACGTTAAAAGAGCACAGGCACGTCTTTTATAGGTGACAACGAGGGGGAACAGCCGGTAGGGCGGGACAACGGGGAGGAAACAAAATAAAAGAAAACAAAACAGAACACAAAAAAGCGAAAAACCAAAAGACACCACAAAAAAAACAAAGGGGGGGTGGGGTCTTCGGGCCACACACAACCCAACAGGACCACCTACTGGTAGCTGGTTGGAATGTAAAAGTAAAAATAGGGAGGGTGTATAGATGGGGACCAACGGAAAAAAAAAAAAAACAAAGAAAGTAAAAAAAGATGCACACGCAAAACGTCAAAACACTCACAATGGTCAGGAACACAAAAAAAAACTGGAACCAACGAAAAAAAAAAAAAAAAAGAGTGAGTTCATTAAAAACAAAATGTAAAGGGGGGGGAGACACGCAGAAAGGCACCACCCCCCAACATGGCGCTCGCCCGACGACACACGGCGGGGGTCCCCCCCAAACCAAAGAACAATCCGCCCATACTTCCATCTCCACCTACAAGGTCAAAAAAAAAAAAAGACCAAGCCCTAGACACCCCACGCACAAGCCAAGCCCACCCATCGAGCTAAGAAACACCGGGCACTCAACCAGGAACAAATAAAGCCACCCCAATAAGACACATCACGATTCACCCAAAAAAAGCCGTCAACCTTCCTGTAAACCCCGAAGCACACCCCCCGGCCTCTCAAAGCAGCCAAGCAGAATCCAAAAACACAATGGGGAAAAAACGTCCACAAAACTCAGAAAAGTCAAAGAACAAAAAATAGGAGGCAAACACGCAATATATTTAGAACCACCCCCGAAGGCCCCAACTCCATCTGGCTGCATATTGGAATTCCCTGGGAAAAGAAATAACGGAAAACGAAGGACGTGGACCCCCTCGACGAAATTAGTCCAAAAAAAGCAGGACTGCCACTCGAGCCCAGGAAAGAGCTGCCAAAGAGCCCAGTCAGGAGCGCGTAACAAGGACTCGAAAAGGAACGAGAAGGGAGCATCTGCAAAAGGAGGGAGGGGGTCGTGTCTTTTCGCTTTCTACCGGTGGGGGGTGGTAACAAGAGGGCCCACAGGCGACGGGGGAAGGAAAAACGAGGGGGAGATTATAACAGGAGAGGTCACAGTTACTGGGTGCGTACAAAGGGGGGAACTACTTGTGCCCTGCCTCTCTGTGAAAAATCCAGTTCGAGGCAGGGGGGTCGTGGCGAAAGAAAAGAAAGGAAACCGCAAAAAAAACAAAAAAAAACAAGGCAGTGACCAATGGACAAAAGGAGATAGGAACAAGGGCTTAGAGCAACCACAAAAGGAAAAGCAAATGTAAGAAACCGGGAAATCCAATACAGAGAACCTGAAAGGGTTTGAAAGAGTCAAAAGGGGCCGAGGAGCCGAAAAGGCAAAATTCCAACAAGCGCAGTCGTTTTAAAACTGCAATACGAGGGGGGAAGACCTCAAGGCCCCTCAAACACGAAAGACGGGAAGGGCAAAAAAGACCCTGGGGTGAAAAAAAAAAGAGGGGAGTTGGGGGGGGGGGATAACTAAAATGGCTGGAGCCGTTCTGGGACGCAGGAACGAGGGTACTAAATGAGAAACAAAAAACTAAGCGAAAAGGGTAATTCCAGAACCCGTTTATCCAAGACCAAAAAAAACCGTTTGGAAGTAAACGAACAATCATCTCTAGATAAAACAACAACGAAGGAAAAGAAATAAAAATAAACACGTGGAAGGGCCGGTGGTTGACACCCTAAAAGGTTGTGGGGAAAGGGAGGAATTTCCCTCAAAAGGGGAAATTTAAAAAGCGGGGGGGGGGGTAGAGGTATTTAGGACCAAATTGCCTCTTCTAACGGAAAAAAACGCTAAAAAAAACATGGAGTGGTAAAGAACAAAATTGAGGAATACTGAAAAAAGGGCGGGAAAAAAAGAAGGGGCCGTGGAACGGGGAAGGCTAGGATAAAAAAAAAGGCCTGGCAGTAAAAAGGGCGCTTGTCGGCAGGAGGGGGGCGTAGGCAACTAGTACCATACAGCCTGTAACAAGCAGGAACTCACTTGTCAAAAAAAAAAAACGGACAGTGCAAAAAAAAGGGTTCTCTCGCAGTGGTGGGACAGCCTCCGAAAGGTGAAAAAAAAAAAAAAAAAAAAAAGGGTCTTACAGGGTGAAGAAAAGGTGGGGGCAATCACTGGCGCGGGGAGGGGCCAGGGGACGGCAGCAGGCCACACACAAAACCGAAGACAAAAGGGGGGGAAAATATGCTCGACGGAACGACAGGGACGAAAACGCGAAACCGGCTCGAAACCAGGGGAGAGAGGGTTCTCGGGACGGGGAAAAGAAAAGGTGGGGGGGAGGGCGAAGGGCCGGTAAAAACGGAGGTTGTGAACCTACATCGGGAAAGAAAGCGTCAAAGGCCGTGTCGTGGAGAAGCGGGGAGGAATAGGAGATGGTTGGGCTCAGTCACTGGTTTTGCAGAAGGTGGGGGGGTGGGAGGAAGATGGGAACTGGGAACGATGGACTATCCCGGGTTCCCCAAGATGAAATCTGCGGCACGGAAAACGAGGGGTCTGGCAGGTCAGGAACACGGGGGCCGGAGCAGGGATCCGCTTATCCTGGTGAATTGGACCAGGGGGAATGAGCACTGCTGGGAAAAGAAGTGGAAAATTCAGGAAAAGCAGCCGAAACACTTGGGTTGACATGAGCATAGTATAAAAAGCGGCAAAGGGCAAAAAAATGGCACACGCAGACGCATGTCTCGCATACAGGCAGAATAGGTTGGTTGTTTTTAGGACGCGGAGACTGAGAAGGAAGTGGCCCGGAGATGGGGGGCAGGGTTGGAAAAGCTTTGCAATGGTAATCTGAGCTGCTTAAAACGGTTTGAAATATTTTTTCTGAAACGCCCCGCTAGTTTCACTGGACAGCAAATCGCTCCCGAGGATGCTTAAACAACTTGGCGTGTTTTTCCCTGTTGGGTGAGGGAACCGGATCTCTCAGGAGGGGCTCAAATCAAACAAGAAAACCGTGGGTGACGACGACCCTGTAAAAAAAGAAATAAATGCCGGTAAGAGCCTGGGTCCCCCTAGAACCATTTTCCGCTAAAGAAGAGAAATGGGGCCAATAACTCTTTCGTGAGAATTCAAAGTTCGGGGACGACAAGCTGGTATTGACGAAACAGGCAACCGGAAACTGGTATCGGGGCCGGATGAATAAAGAGAAAAAACAGTACTAAGGATTTACTAAATCAGGAGGGGTTTCTAGTGTGTCGGGTGTCGTCAAAAAAAACTATGCGCGTCGGACATAAAATTGCAAAAAACCACGGAATTAGAGGACGTACACCGCGTCCAAAAACCGGGGAAAGGAAAAACTAAGCCAGATATAAATAAGAAAAAATCTCCGGGGGACCTAAGGAAAAAATCCAACGCCGTTGGTCCAGTAAAGGTCCCTGCATACTCGAAAAGAAAGTCAGGAGACACGGGAACGACGCGGGGAGGGGGGCACCGCCGTAGTTTCCGGCCGTTCCTCAAAAAAATCGAGGAGCTACCCCCCCACTCGCCGTGCCAAAGAGCGCAAGGCCTCTTTAACAAAGAAACTAAGCCGAGGCAGAGGGGAGACTACACCTGCGCACTATCCTATGGAACGTTGTGAATCACCGATGACTCACTGGGGGGTTGGGACAAGGTGTGGAGAAACCTGGACCGGAAAGAAGAGCCCTGCGGCAGCTACTCTTCCGTGACGCATGCTAGGAGAGAAACATTATCCACCAGCAAGACGACCGCTCTTGGGGACGACCCGCGAAGATAGCTCACCGGTGGGGGAGCCTCAAAAAAGGTGTGGGGGCGCCGACCTTGAACAATGACCGGCGCGGGCGGTAGGCGTGAGTCCAAAACGCCAGCAGCAAAAAAAACCAAAAGCCACTACCGGGTGGGGGACAGTTAAAAAGAGCGGTTGTCGAGAAAGGCCCGTGGGTTGAGGGGATACAAACAAAAAAAGGAGGAGCCCGAGCCCTCGAGCTGGTGGAAATCCGATGCAAACAAAACGCGACACGGTCAAACCGAAGGTACTGTCCGCTGGTAGAACAAAAAAAAGAAATCCCCTGACCCGTGGGGGGGAACGACGACGGGCACGCCACCTCTCCCAGGTGCAGTGCCCTATAGACTTGACCAAAAGCAAAAAAAACCAAGGGGTCGCGCAATCCTGTCCCGGCCTGACCAAACCTTCGCGGAAAAAGTTGTGCATCGCTGAAAAAAGAAAGCAAATTATCGCAATGATCGCGGTAAATCAAAAAGGAAACCCGCCGATCGACAGTGAGATGAAACTCCTCCCTGCGCGGGGCCAGGAGGGGGAACATTTTTATCTGTCAGAAAAGGGTTAAGGGCTAAAAAAGCGTCGGGGTCAACTGGGCAGGGGTGGACTCAGTCACCTAACGCACAAGCCAGCAAGTTGCCTAAACGGCCCTCTGTAACAAACGGACTACCACGGGGGAGCTGACTTGGAGGAGCAGGCGCAAAAAGAAATGGGGAGGCCCCTGGGGTATGCCCCAGCTGGCGGCGGGAAAAAGGACATGTTTCCGGAAAAGCCATACGAGGACCGAAGGGGGGGTCTTTCCAAAGCGAACGCGAAAGCCAGCCCCCCGTGGACCGGGATCGAAGCACCGAGTCCTGCCCCCCGCCAAGCACGGTATGAAAAAAAAGACAAAACTACCTTAACACCGAGTGATCATGAGCTGGCCCCTAAAGGGGTCCAGGGGAGGCTCGCAAACGGGAGGGGAGGGGGGGCCAAAAAGAGGAGAGTCGAGTGCCTTGCGGGCAAACGAGCCGCCGTCCCGATCACGCCGCGCCGGAAAAATGCAACAGAGTGCGGCAATTGTGGAGGCGTTCTCCGTGAACGGGCAAAAAAAAAAAAAAGGAACCGGGCCCCCGGAAAAAGCACACCGTAAAAACAAGAGCACATCGCAGGGAGACGCCCGGCTCGCAAACCGCACGTGGCCCTCGAACCCCAAGCAGGAAACCGCCCTTGTTCAGCAGTCCAAAAAAAAAAAAAAAAAACAAGGTACCACCAAAATGGGGGAGGCATCAACCACGCCACTAGACATCAAAGCGGGGTCAACAACAACACGTAAGGGAGAAGAGATATGATGTCGAACGGGGAACCTGGGACCTCAAATGGTTGATGAAACCCGGGGGCTTACGAAAAAAAAGAGGGAACCGATCTCGGGTTAAGCAAATAGCACGAGGAAGCACACACCCGGATCTTCCTCGCCTTAGAGCAGCTCAAAGGGACAAAAGCCGTACGGTGCCAGGCAGAGGAGGTACAAAAGGGGAAGGAGACATCGCCTCCGATCGCACGAAAACGCCTCCACTGCACCCGTCGCCACATCGCCGTGGGGGGAAACCGGGAAAAAAAAAAAAAGGAAACTGCTAAAAAAAAAAAAAAAAAGTGGCAGTCTCAGGCGGCGACGCAGCTCAAACATAAAAAAAAAGCCCAATATGAAGGAGCCAGATAAAAAAACCAACGCAAAGGGTTGTAAATGATGCTCACATCGACTCGGGGGGAAGAGAAGAGAAAGAACAGGTCATCTCTGAGCAAAAGGAGTCAGACGCTTTCTTCGGAGAAACAACAAATACAACAAAGAAGGGGGGGGGGGAGTCAAACGAAACGCCTCGGGATCGGGAACACCCAAAACCATTTAAGGAAATCTCGAAATACGTCCACCCCGAGCCCCCCCTCGGGGGCCACCAGACCTTCGGGCACAAGGGGAACCTACCAAAAGGAAAAAGTCAGCCGATGAAAAAGCCAACGTGCACCGCCAACAACTCCGGGAAAACCGGCCTTTGAAGACACAACTTAGCAAGAGGGTAGGACGAATGAAAAAAAGTCCGAACACAACGGTAAAAAGCCGCGTGGAAAGCTCCGCCCACTGTTGACGATCAAAACCAGCCTTAAAAAAAATTAAAGGGGGGGGGGGAAAGAGGCAGGGGCCGGGGAAGCAAACATTGTGTAACTGGACCGATCCTCCGTCATCAGGCCAAAAGAGAAAAAAAACGTAAGCTGCGTCAACTTCAGCCTGAGGTGGTGGTCCAGGGATAAGATATTTATCAGGCGAAACAAGTTGCAAATCAAAAAAAAAAAAAGCCTCGCACAGGGGCGAACACTTCAAATATGCAAACAGGGTGCACACACAGGAACTTTCTTCCCACAGCAGAGGGAGGTAAATCACGCGATAACCAGTCACGGCCCAACCAACACCTAGGGAAAGGTCACGTAAAAGGGGGGGAGAAAAGTTTCTCAAAAAAAACCAACCGTGCTCGTCCAGAGCGGAGAAAAAACGGGGGTGTAATCCATTAAGTCATCTCAGCAGATCGTGTCAACGAGCCAGGGGGGGGGCAAAAAATGGGGGAAAAAAACATCCAAAAAGGGTCGGGGGGGAAGGTTGCCGCAAGCGTGGCACGCGGCAACCGAAAAAAATCCCTCAGGAAAACAGGGAATCCCTTTTCGCAAAAAGAAACACAGAAAACACCGAAATCTCAGGCAAGGTGAGGAAAAAAAGAACCAGCCATGAAAGTGGAAAGTCGACAAGAAAAAGAGATGGGCTGAAAAATTGAAGAAATCGCACGGAACTGGGGAAAGATAATTCGAAGCGATAAAAAAAAGCAAGGGGGAAACCACCTTGAACCTGCAGGCGGTGAGCGGCCCGGCTAAAGACAAAGAAATAGGGCTCCCGGTGAAGCGTAGATCGGAAGCAAAAAAAAGACAGTCGAAAAAGTGTTCTGGGGAGGCAGAGGAGACTCACTTGGGGCCACGGACGAGGGGGGGGGGGGGGGGTGGGAGGAGAAACTCGGGCCGATAACCACGCGGGTTCAAGCGGCAAAAGTCCCGCGCCACCGACGGCAGGGGGGGGGGGGCAACTATCGCGCAGGAAAATCAAAAAGGTTTCTCATCTTAAGTGTCCCCCGGCGGGGCAAAGGGTCAGGGGGGACCCAGGAAAAAGGGGGCGGGTGGTTCGGAATCAAGCTGAAGGGAGCTCCTGGGAAGGGGTCAGGGGGGGTTCTTTTCAGATCCTGAAGTGGACTTCCGAACCACTGTAAAAAGAGAGAAGAAGGGTCTCCACCAAAGGGGTCACAAAAAAAAAGGAAACGAACCTTCGAAAGTAGTTCGACACGCGGGGCGGGGGTCGAATCGAGCCCCTCATCAAGAAAGGAGGACTGCCTCGAAAAAGACAGCCGGGGGGAGCAGGAAAAAAATCCGAAAAGCCGAGGAAAACCGTGGAAAAGGTGTCACGGTGCGGGGATTTGTCGAGACAGAGATGTCGAAGGGGGAGAAGTGCGGTATCCTACCAAGGGGGGGGAAAATCCCCCCCTGAGGGGGGGAAGGGTAACAACGCCCTCCAGCTTCCTCCTTGCAAACATCACGCCTGTGGCCACGGACCAACAGCTGCAAGTGGCAAAGCGAGGGGGAGGCTACGAGAAAAATAGGAGGGAAAAAAAAGGGGTCACAGAAAAAAGTGAAAGAACGCGAGTGGTCCATCAAACCCATCATAATCAAGGGCAAAACCGGGTGACCACGGGAGCTCCCGTAAACACAAGAAGGAACGCCCACGTCAAAACCCGGTAGCTGAGCGAGGGCACGCGAAAAAACGCCCACCTATTGATGCCCAAAAAGGGGGGGCGGGGGTGGGGGGGGAAGACGTCTGACCAAGGGGACCAGGAGTGACAAAAAAGGAGGGGGCCAAGGCCAAAGAGTCACACAACAAATCAAGTCAAATAGGGGAAGCCTCCCACCAACGTTCTGGGGGAAAACATCTTCACCAGAACGGCAAAAACTGGTGGAGGAAACGAAGCTACCTGACCCTTGGACTGGGGGAACAGGAAAGTGTCACATCGCGGGGGAGGAGGGTCAAACGGCGAGGAGATCCACGTCCTCACAAGAAAAGTCAAACGGTCGAAAAAGGTAAGAGATAAAAGAACCCATGGATGCCAAGTGTCCCAAAAAAAAAATCCAAGAAGGACCCACCAAAGTACTTTTTCCCCCCCCCCGACCCAAAAACGACGGTTGAACCATCGGACGGGAGGGGCCACAAAAAATCTGAAAATCAACCACCATCTACCACGAGACAAGGATCTAAAACCGATCTCCAGCGGGCTAACAGCGGGATATGAGAAGGAGGGGAATTTATGGTCTCCTTCGGGCAAACAAGAAAACGGTTGATATTGGGAAGCTCTCGGTTGGTTAAAAAGGGGGGGGTCAAGAAGAACCGGAAAAACTACGAAAAAGAGGTGGGGAGAAAACCGGGACATCAGAAAAATAAAGCCCTTACCCGGGGGGGACACAACAAAAATAACCACCAAGGGACTGATGTCTTACACCAAAGTGAAGGGGGAAAGGTAGCTAAGAAAAGGTGTTACAATCCCCAGGGGGGTTGGGCCCTTACCATTTGCGACGGGGGAAAATTCAACGGTGGAAACCCCGAGACGAAAAACAAGGAGGGGAAATCAGTCCGTATAACTTTCGGAAACCTTTTGATCTCCTCAAAGGAGGGAAAATAACAAAAAAAAGCACCTGCAGTGGGGGGGTAAGAGAATGGAATGGTGTATGGGGTTCTAAACAGGGGCTGCATCTTCGCAAAGAAAAAACGTCCCTAGTACAGAATAAGATACACCAAAAAAAAAGAAGGGGATGAGACACCTTTCACAACACAAAAAACCGGGAAAAAAAAAAAAACAAACTGGGAAAAAAGACAGAGTACTCTCACAACAACACCCAAATTAGAAAATGAGCGAGAAGGCGGGGGGGGGGCAGGAGAAAAAGGTTGGGGGGTCCACGGTTTTGTGGAAGGCTGAAGTCACCTGAGAGCGTGGGTTGGGTCTCAATGGGGGGATGACCAGACCGACTTGTTTGCGGAACGGGCCAATGGGAAAAACCCAATCCCCAAGTCTAACAGGAAACGGGGGGGAAGATAGGAGGGGAAACCCCGGAGGCACCAAAAAGCGCAAGCAGACGAAAGTAAAAAGGACTTGGCGCTTGCAATTCCGACGGAACGCAAGATTTACAGGAGGGGAAAAAAAACCACTCACGTAAGGGGGGGCAACAAGGCCGCTGATTGCAATAAAGACAGGAAGGGTTTACCTACGAGCCCGGGGGAAAAAACAAAGATCAGAAGGGGGGGGGGTCCAGATGGCCAGGCATGTTTTTTTGGTAAAAAGCCGAGGGTGTAACGGGAGGATGCAGAAAAGGGACAAAATCAAAAAAACGAAAGGACAGGAAGGAAAAAAAAAAAAAAAAAGCGGTCCTTCGGGGGGGGTGGGGGGCCGACGCCGACTCGAACGGGCTATCGAGATTCAAAAAAGGGAGGTGAGAGAACCGTCTCGGGTGGGGGGAAAAAGGCGATAAGATGGGGGGGCAAAATACTTCAAGTTTTACTACCAAAACAGAAGCGGGAGAAAAAAAAGAGAGGGGGGAAAAAAATGTGGAAAAAAAAGGGGGCCTACAAGCGCATCCAATCTATGGTGGGAAAGAAGGCAAGTAGCAAGTTTTCAGAAGGGGGGGGGCTCAACTTCGGAAAGAGCCGTCCCCAAAGGGTCCAAAACAGCGACGCATGACCGCGTTTGAGGCTGGGAAAAACCGAGGGAAAGGGAAGCTTTCAGGGGAAAAGGACTGGCCTTTCTGAGCCAATCTGGTGAAAGAAGTGGACAGGAGAGTGGAAATCTGGGCCGGACGAAAAAAGTGGGGGGGGCTGCGATCGCGACAAAAAACCCAAGGCCACTCCGCGCCCCCAGGTGGAGGCAAAAAAAGGGGGGAGTTGGTGGGGAGGAGTGCGAGGAAGCTGATCAGGACCGACGGGGGGAAGAATGAAAAGGGCACGTGTTCGTTTCCTACGAGGCGGGGGGGAAAATGCATGGGAAGCGGTTAGCTGGCAAAAACGAGGAACCCTGTCCGACCGCAATCTGGGGCAAAAAAAGAAAAAAGGGATCACCGGCACCGGAAGGGGGAAGGCCCAGGTTTGCGACAACGGGGTTTTACTGGACACAGGGGACTGTGCAGTTCCGTGCGCACTAAACCCAAAGGTGGGGAGCTCTGGGGGGGGGAGAAAAACTGGGAAGGAAAAGAAGGTCGACAACTCTTTGAACGCCCCCGCCGACACGCACCAAGAGGGCAGAGAAAGAAAAAAAAAAGAAACAAGTGAGGGGGAAAAAGGAAAAAACTCGGGTAGTGGGAAAAAAAAGCACGACCGGCTCGGGAGAAGGCCGAGGCGTGGAAAAGGCAAGGGGGGGGGGAGGAAGGGGAAATGGAATCATCTGTAAGTTCGGGGGCCACAAGGGGCGGGGGGGGCTAACCACGCCCGGTGCTCGAAAAGCAGGCCTAAAAGTATGCCTCAAAACTGGGAAAAAGGAAAAAACGGACCCCCGGCAGAGTTTCACAAAAAAAAGAAGAAGACCGTATCCGACCCAAAGGTCTGGGGGAGAACCGTTCCCAGAACGCCGGGGTGCAAAAAAAATAAACTCAGCCAGGAAGCTGAAAAATGGGGAGGGGCTAACAAAGGGCGGGAAAGCGTCGGCCCTGGGGAAGGACGGACGGGGGGGGATTCAAAGAGAAAACCCTACTACATCGCGGCGGGGGGGGGGGATGAACAAAAAAAAACCACTCTTTCCCCCAAAAAAAGGGGGAAATCTGCGGGGGTTCAGGGAAAAAAAGCGGGCCTAAAACGCGCAAAGCAAAGTACGACGTACCAACGAATCCTCGCTGGCGTTGGCCGAAAAAAAACCTTTAATAGAAAACGGGGGGAAAAAAAGGCAAAAAAGGGGGTAAAAAAGCCTGCTTGCAATCGGATCAAGAAAAGAGGGAAAGAATCTCCTTAAAAAGAAAAAAAATCATCTCATGCCCCACGACGCGGCAGGACAGGAAAGCACAAAAAGCTAGGGGGGAGGAAAAAAAAAGGTATCTCGAGGGGTTTCCCTGCGATGTGCGGTAACAACAGACCGATCATGAACGGGAAGAAAAGGGGGCACAGGAAGAAAAACGCCCTCACCACCCTCCCCCCCCGACTTTTGGCCAAAGAGTCGACGCGTAAAAAGATCTTGCGGGTGAAGGGGAGGGGAAAAAAACCCACAGCACCTAAGGAATGCCCGAGCCCGAGCGGGTCGCTCCGACAAGAACAAAAAAAGACACGTTGACCAAAGGGCGGTGGAGGAGATGTGAAGAAAAAAAAGATCAACTCCCGGAAAAAGTTGTGACCCGGTGGCACGCCCAGGGGTGAAAAAAAAAGGGGGGCAGGGGAGAAAAGGAAGAGCGATTCTCTTCTGGGCACAATGGTCAGTCGCGCAAAGAGCCTCGCAGGAAAAAAAAAGGGAACACGGGAAAGGGAGGGGGGGACCACGTAATCCGCTTGCTCCAAATGAGACTTATCGTGAGGAAAGCAACCACACGATGGGTGCAAAAAAAATGAGATGATGAAAGAACTCGCGGGGCAGGAGGTAGAATGGGAAAAAGAGAAAAACGACACAGGAAGGGGGAAAGGGAACAGCGCGGTAAGGGGGGCCAGGTGGTCAAGTCGAAAAGAGAAAAACAAGCTCAACGGCTACAAAGGACCAGACGGAAAAGCAAAAAAAAGCTCAAGCAGGGGAAAAGAGTGGCAGCATTCGAAGAAAAAAATGTGGCCAAACCGTGCCAAAGATGGGGGACCGGGGACGGTCAAGGGGGAAAAAACGGGGTCGCGCTCGGAGCAAAAAAAAAAAAATGAGTGAACGGGGAAGAAAAAACGAAAGCGCGGGCACAAAGCAAAAAAAGTGGGCAGCTGGGGTTCGAAGAACGGGGGGGGAACAAGAACGCCCTCCTCAACTCGATGGCGACGTTTCCCCCAAACAACGTCCAAAGGAAAAGACGAGACAGCAAGTAGAGAGGGGCGCCGCGGCCGTCCACGCGAGGGACTCAAACGGGGGGCCCACGCGCCACCCACCTCTAGGGAGGTGGAAGGAAAAAAAGGCCGACCCCCAAAGAAGGGCCCTCCTATCATCGGCCACCAACAGTGGGGGCGAACGGCAGCGTTCGCCAGATAGAAGAAACAAAAAGGACAAAGAGGAACCAAGCCGCACCTCGGGAAAAAAAAACGGGAAAAAACGAGCTGACTGAGACAGATCGCCGTCTAGCAAAAACAAAGGGGGGGACAGCTGGAAAAAAAAGGGCACCCAGAAGGTTGTTCCATAAGTAAGGGGAAAAAAATAAAACACTTGAAAAAAAAAAAAGCACGAGACAGCA
>Ga0179593_1289385_pt1 | contig 12287 bp, 8 predicted proteins | sample CZODoug2_1_08_16_FD_185931 | JGI IMG/M metagenome (GOLD analysis project Ga0179593, IMG submission 185931) | Vadose zone soil fungal communities from Angelo Coast Range Reserve, California, USA - CZODoug2_1_08_16fungal (PacBio error correction) | ecosystem: Environmental > Terrestrial > Soil >...
GGCAGAGAGTAAAAAACAGAGACTGACATGGATAAAATATGGTAGGGTAGGAAGGAAACTTCGGAGTCACCCGCTAAGGTGAGGGTAAACGAGAATCCGAGGCAAAACTTGCAGAGGGAAAGATATTACAGTACCAGGCCCTGAAAATCCAAAGGAAAAGGAAAGGCTGTCGAGGCCCAAAGCAGAGTTGAAAAAAAGAAAAAGACCCTTCTAAGGGAGGGACAAAGAAAACCTCTCAACAAAAGACAAAAGCAGGGCACCAGGAGAAGAAGACCCAAGAGGAGCGTCGTGAGGAGAAAATAGGGATACAGCAAGGGCAAACGAACTTCCCGGGGGGGGGGAGGGGAGCTTAGGGGTCAATTTAGGGAAGTCAAAAAGGAAAACCGCAGTCTGAGGGGGAAAGCTAGTTTCGAGGGAGTTCTCATGCGTAACAACAGAGCGAGAGCGACAAGGTGGTAACAATACAGAAGAAAGGGGGCCGCAAAAATCCTACTTACGCCATGGAGTTTGTTGGCAGGGGGGAAAGGGGGGGCGTTGAAGACGATTACCGACAGAAGGACGTGAAAAGTCTCGACGCATACGGGCTGACGTGAACAGAGGGGAAGGCAACAAACATGAAGTGGGAGGATCTCTGAGTCTTCGAACAGGAAAGAAGCGTCGCAGAACCCAACGGTGAGGCCAAACGACAAAAAAGGGGAAGTCGTCCGATACGTTCTTCTGAGACAAGGGTGGAACGAGACCAACAGGGGACCGAACTGCAGAAAACAAAATGAGAATCTGGACAGACGCAGATGGGGACGAGCACAGCAGGGTTCAGGAAATCGAAAGGGTGAGATGAAAAAAAAAGGAAACTTCTGCGGGAGAGAAGCAGGGACGGTCCAACCAAACTCATTCAAAGGAAAAAAGAGGACGCAAATAACGTGTTTCGAGCGGACGTGGAAGAGCCAAAGAACATTAGAGAAAGCACAACAAGGCACTAAGTGGGGGGGCCTCTAAAATAAGAAGGGAGAGCCATTCTAAAACAAAATGTTGCTTGGGTCAAGAGAAATCTAACGGAAGACAAAAAAGGGAGGTATAATTACAAGACCAACGGAAAAGGAGTTACTCTCCTCGACTCAGGTGAATCAAGAAAGAAGAGCACAGAAACCACTTGAAGGCCCGGTTGAAAGAAGAGACAGGCAGCCTTACATCAAAAAAAGAACACTTTCGCATGGCGGAAAAATGAAGCTGAAGCGGAGGGACTGCCGATGCAGAGTAAGCGAGTATGTCCCGAAGCCGCGAGAGGATGTCTACAATCGAGTAGATTGCTTAAAGTGTGTAGGCCGGAGAAGACGGGGGTGGAGGAAAAAAAAGGGTTCACCTCTAGATAGCTTGCTAGGAAGGAAGCGCCCGAGAAGTTCTCCGCGCAATGGAGGAGATTATGGAAAAAACCCGAAATCAGATGGGGAAGAAGCAAGCTGAGAGGGAAAAGGGGAAAGAGAAGCACTCCTAACCCGCGGGAAGGTCTTAGTGCTATCAGAAAATTAAAAATATGGTTTTCGGAAAGAGAGGAGAAAAAGCGATTGGGCAGGATGAAAAAAGTCGCGGCAGCCGTAGACGTTGGAAGAGAAAAAGTGAAGGCAAAAGAGAAAATGGGAGGCATCAGACTCGACGAATCTGGGGACGCGGGGAGGGAAGAAGTCGAGTAGGCCTCGCATGCAGGGATGGACGAGTTTAAAGACCATTCATGTGGAGGAATAGCCACACCACTCTGGTCATGAAACTGATGCCCTTGAGTAAAGTCCCCGAATGTGGGAGTGGGTTGTGCGAACCGGATCAGTCGATAGGGGGCTGCGCGGGGAGGAAAGTAGTTCAGGGAATGAAGGTTTTCTCCCGCGACTTTAATGCCCAAAAGAGACATTGGCACGACTATCGTGCGGGAGAAGAATAGCGAGATTAGGAGAGATGCATGAAGTGGACCGGAAACACCAAAAGGGTCAAAAGAACGACGCGAGTACAAAAGGCGGTCGGGCTAACCTGTACGTTTCGAAGGCCGAGAATATATGTGGAAGAAGCTGATTACGGATGACAGCCGGCGGAACTCAGCTTAGGACGGCGAAAAAACGACTCTTGATCGAAATTACGCCTATTACCCGATCCAACTTTAAAGTAGCCCAGCTTTGTAGGGTTTCAATCCAGAGGGCTCAACTCTATAAGAGGGGTCGGCATGGAGACAATCGCGCAAGGGGGAAAAAATTGGGAACAAATCTAAAAACACCAACAAAAAAAGAGGAGAGGAAAGAGAGGAAAGAGGGCAAGTCAAAAAAAACTTAAGAACGACCAACCACTTATAGCTTCAACATTCTCTGAAAACCTCTTAAAAAGCTCGAGTCACTGGAGGTAACTGGAATAGAGGCGCAGGGAGCAGAGGCTTCACTAGAATACGCGTTATCAGAAGGGGAGAATCAATTCACGAAAGAGCGGAAGGAGAAGATTGCCAGGTTCTCGCAGAAGGGAAGGGTTAGCGCTGCAGGAGGGGGACGCAGCCGTGGGGGGTGGTGACAAAAAGACTACTCAAAGACTCAGAGAGGTATTCGAACGAAGATAGTTGGCGGTCAAACAATTTATGAAAGGTGCGCGAAAAGGGCCGGGAAAACAGCATCATCGATACGTAAGCAAAGGGAACCGCGGTAAAAATCGACGGAGCTTCGTGAAAAAGAAAACACCTTTCGCGGAGGGGGGCCGGAAGAAGCCGCGAGGGGCGGACCCGATTGGGGCCTTAGGACAAGAACATGAATGGATTGAAAAAACCATCCGGCAAAGCCGCACCGACTAGCATCGCGAGAAGGAGCAGAACGCACAAAGAAGAGAGAACGAAAGGGAAGGGGGACATGGGGAAAAGTCAGGAAAACAAATGAGGTGAAAAAACTCCCGCCTGAACAACTCTATTCGAGAGTGAGCATATGAGACCGGAGAAAACAAGAAGGGGTAAAAATTACTGAGAGAAAGAGACAGCCGGCGGCGTCAGGCTGGGAAACGGACTTGACGCATTGGGCCATCGCCAGGGCTAGCGCACAAGGACGGTGTCTAAGCTAAAGGTGAAAAAAATTAATAAAAAAAAGCTGGGAGCTTGTCGCGAGAAAAGAGAGCGCCCAGATCAGGAAACTTCAGGGAAGCAAGACTGGACGGGAACCAACAAAACGCAGGCAGGGGTGGGGGGGAGACAAACAGGTCCGACACGCTAAGTGGCAGGCAATCTCATCAGCGACTAGTCACGTGAACGCATTAGATAACTCTGCATCAACAGCGGGTCGTCAGGTTCGCCCTGAGAAAGGTGAAGAGTGGGGTGGCACGGTGAAGGAAAGGGAAGGAAGAAAAACCGGGCCTTCATGGTTTCTACTGCGCGTCGTGTGGGATTGGCAGGGAGAGAGGGAAATGGTGGAGGGTGGGATCGGGAAGGCTTAAAAAAGACATGTTAGAGAACGGGGAGATGTGAAACGAAAAAAAAACTCCAAATTTTGTTAGAAGGAAACAGAGGAATCCTGTCGCAACAAAACTCCGTGCCTGGTGTCGCGAAAGGGCGATGGGGCGAAACAAGTCGAGATCAACTTTATGGGGAAAAAACGCTGCTGAAGGGAAGGGGGGGGGAGGTGAACGTACAAACTCCTTCAACAGGCGAATGGTTGGGTCATATCACAAAAAAACTGCCCGGAGGGGACGCGCCCACAAAAATCGGCACCGAAGGTTGTGAACGTGGCAGGGCTTCGGGGTAAAGGGGTGGAGAAACCACCTGAGGGGGATTGCAAAAGAGCCGCCGCCCAAGGGAGCGAGACGCGCCGTGGTCGTACGGTCCTTGACAATGGGTGGGAAAAGCGCCGCGTGAAGTCTGACTAAGGGAAAAAAAGCCCGCAAACTTACCTGCCGATTGGATAGGGGGGGGAGTTAAAAACGTAAGAAGGGACGTCGGATTTACGAAAACAAAAAAAAGATTGAAAAGGGAACTTCACCGAACACACAACACGGCGTAAGGAGAGGGATTTTGAACTTAGATGGGGATTGTTGACGGAGAAGGCCATGGCACCCGGATAGGGGGAAAGGAAGTCTGACGACTCCAGCTAATCGGAGGGAAACTTAAATTAAAGCGGGTAAAGACGAAAAATGACACGCAAGGAAAATCAAACAAAGTTTCGGCAGGGTTGTAGCAGAAGGGAGAATAGACCTTCCCTCAGCAAAACCTTAGAGGATTTAGGATATCAGGGTGGCAAACAGCTCGTCACTCCGCTTGATCAAGGGAAAGGGGGAAAGACAGAGAACCAGTCTGGGGTGGGTTGTGTTTACCAGCCTGCTCAGGGGAAACTCAAGCAGTTAAGGGTCTCGCCGACTTATTGGGAGGGACTCAGGGGGGCACGGGAAAAGTATGTAAAACTGAAAAAGAACATTCTCGTCCCCCACTACAGCGATCCACAGCAGTCTAAACCGCAGCAATCGGGAAAAGCAGGAGAAATAAGGGAAACTGTCCCTGAGGCGAGAGCGATCAAAACAAACAACGAGGATTTATGTAAAATAAAAGGAAGACGATTCAGTTCGAAGACCGTGACTGCAGAGAAACTTTGCAACCACTGAGTGTAGTCCGAGGGATTGAACGAGGAAGCCAACGCGCTTCAGAGAATATCTTAAAATTGCAAAAGAGGCCCTAACAATCAGAAAAAGCGAGACAGAAAGAACAGTACTTCAACCGGAGAAAATTTCCAAAAAAGACACCAAGAAGTGCTCCGGTCTGGACTCAAAACCCGCAAACACCTCTCAAAACCATCTAGAGAACAAAAAGGGCAAAAACTGATCAAAGACTGAATCGAGGCGGAGGGCTGAGAAAGGTACGAGATAAAAGGGATGACAGGAAAATTAAAAAAAGCCTTTCCTTGGGGGAGAGAACTTGCGGGGCAGTTCTCGATCTGTCAAAAACGAACAGCGTAGTTTGTAATCCTCTAGCAAACTGAGTCGACATGAAGGCTGAAAAAGATTAAAACGCTGCAATTTACGATCCGGAAAAGGAAAAGTAAGTGGGACCAACAAGAGAATCCTAAGGCCGGGGGAGGGGGGGGGGCCGGGGGGGAAGGTGTGGTTCACAAAGATGCCGACGAGAGCGTGGAGAGGGGAGCCGTAAACAAACGGGTGTACAAAAGCAGACAAGACAGGAATTAAGACTGAATTCGGAAAAAGGGGAAGACGCGGGGACGCTGAAACCAATCAATTATGCCGACTACAAAGGTCGAGGCCGGACAGACACAGGACAGGCTCTCAAAGTGTGGAAAATAAACATTGGAATAACTTACCCGACACAGGCAAAAAAATAAGAGCGTGCCGACAGAGGGGTGTCGCCGCACAGCAAGGAAAATGGAAAAGGATAGAGTTGGGATCTCAAAAGAAAAATGACAGCTGGCAGTTGAGGACGTAGTTGGCCTCAACTCAAGACCAATTAAACTGAGACCAAAAATAAAGGGGACGAGAGACGACTGAGGTAAAAAATCAAAAGACTCATACCCAACAAAGTGAGGCTGGGGCCAAGCGATCCGGGGTGTTAGACTCAAAAAAGTTTTAATAACAAGTTGAGTGGGTGGTGCGGTGCGGATAGAAGACGCCGTCAGACTAACAATTTAGAAATATGTAAAAAACAACATTCTTAAACTAGAGATCAATGAATAAACCTAACAACGACCGCGAAAAACAAAAGGACGCAATGGCCTCGCCGGACGAAGGAAAAAAGAAGCTCGCGATCACCTCCATGTGCTAACCAGGAAAGAGGAAACGTGCCTGCGGAGGGGAGAAGAATCGGGGAGGTACTGTAAAAAATAAGGCGGAGGATTTAAATGAGTTTGGACGGACTTCGGGGGGCGTGCCGTGGGGAGCCGTCGCAAAAGTTGTCTTTCAGGGCGAGTTTCACAAAGAAGCTCTGCGAAAAAAATTCCATGAGCTCCAAAAAAGATTAACCGCTAGGTTGGGGAAAGAGGGTTGAAAAACCGAATAAGAGGGCAGCAGAGCCAAAAGAGGAAGGTGCCAACTGGCCATAGGAAGACATCCTGACTGCAGAGGAAGGTAGGGAGGGCGAGGAAGCCGTCTAAAAAAAAAAAAAAAAGGGGTTTTCGCCGGAGAAGATGAGAAAACGAGCGAAGGGGTCCATTTCTTCGGATAAACGAGTCTGGGCCGAATAGGAAGAAAGTATGGAACAAAAATCACTTCAGACGATAGGCTGTCGGGGTCTTTCGAATCGCGCAGGCTTACGGAAAAGTGGCAGGAGAGAGTTAAAAAGCCGTCAGGGATGAATAGAAGCACCAGAGGGACAGTACGACTGATCAAGGGGATTAACGCAAGAAGCGAAAGGGGGAGTTGGGGGGTATAACGAAGAAGCAGTCAAGTTACCGAGGGAAGCGACTTTTCGAATTCTTAGTTTTGGGGGCAAGTAAAACTTTCCTGTCAAGGCACAAGTCTAAAACGTTGGACCCTGCAACGAAACATCGTTTCGCCGCAGAAAGACTAAGGGGGCGGCTAAAAGCGGGGAAAGAATTGAGACCAAACAAAAACCACCGGCTGGGCAAAAAAACGAAATTCGCTGGAAACCTGAAAAAAATCGGACAAATTAAATATTGGCGAATCCTCTACTCTATCCGAAGAGAATGACGGAGCCGGCGATCCCTAGGAGGAACGACGACTACGACCATAGGAACAACTGCACCTGAGGTACAGCAAAAAAACTTCCATGTCGCCGCGTGGGAGGTTGTAAACCGGGAAGCCGACGGAAGACGATAAATAGATTGTGGGAAGGCTGGCATTGGGCTACAAATCCGCCAAAGGGATCTCACAAAAAAACAACGGATTAGGGGATAGAAAAAAAGTACCTGCGGAAAGTTTGAGAAAAAGAAGAAAACGACCACAAGCAGGATATCGGAGGCACTCTTACCGGAAACCTCAGGAAAAAGGAGAGGATGACGGAGGGGTTGACGGGACTCTAAAGCAGAAAGGTGAAAGAATATGAGGCTTAGAGATCCTCGGGGAAGGTTCGGAACGCGACTAACATCTTACATCTCGTCAGCGGCCTTATAATAGGTTATTCGCTCAAAGGAAAGGAAAACACGCGACAGGGGTGCCACCAGAAGGGGAGGGTGGGGTTGGAGAAACGACTCTCTCAAGCATAGAGAAGAGGTCGGAGACGAACGATAGTTGAAAGGGCCAAAGTTGATGACTTGTGGGCGTCATGAGGACGCGGAAACCAGCATCTATAGGTGGCGTCAGCACCACCAGCGGTAAAGGTCGACTTATCTTCGGGCCGCCCCCAAAACACAAAAATTCGAGACGTACGGTAGCAGGATCATGAAGAATTGGAAAAAAACGATTGTGGGAAGGAGAGGGATCCACAAAGGAAGTATTGGGGAACACGGGAGCCTGGCAAAATTGGGACCGCACCGGGAAGAGGGCCAAACGACAGCAACAGAAGAAGAGGGCTGAAAAGTGCTCTGGGGGGATAACTTGAACAATATCGGAAATAGAGAGAAAGAGGACAAAGCCTAAAAGCTCTAGAGGGAAAAATCTTCTCAGGAGAAAAAAAAGGGTTGCAAGGGAAAGCACTATACAGGAAAAACGGTCACTTTCGCTAGGATGGCCAGTTGGGAAATCACATCTTTAGCAAAAGAACATCTGATCGTCGTGCATAAATACAAATCGCGCGGCAGAAAAAAGCTGGGGAGGAGAAACTAAACGGAAGCAATCAAGAAAGAGGAGGGAAAAAGGCGAAAGAAAAGACGTCGACCAAAAAAAAAAAAAAAAAAGACGTGGCCTCAAAGCGATTGAGCAAGACTGAGATCCCTTATCGGTGAAATACGCGATAGGCATAGGAAAGCACGCCGCGGGCGTCAGGTCGAAAATGCTAAAAAAGGGGGGAAGCGACGAGTAGGGAGGAAGGGGTCAGGCCCGGCAGGATCAAAAATCATGGTTTCTCGCTCGTCGTGAGTGAAGGGATCGAGAGAGGAAGTCCGTTGGGGGGATGGTTGATTCTGCTCAAAAAGGGTGAAGGAAAATGGAGAGGCAAAACAAAACCAAACTAAAAGGGGGGGGAAATAAATTCGTAGAAAGCAAAAACCCAGCCGTGCCGGTTGGAGTCAAGCGGGAGACGGTGCGGCTCTCAGGGAGGTCAAAAAAAAGGGGGGAGCGGCCGCGGCATTGCATGAGTTAGGAAAACGATGCGCGCAAATGCAGCACTTAAAAATTGGTTGTGTGCCAAATAGAGAAGTAAATGACCGGGCAGGTGAGCGCCCACCGCAATTCGGCAAGAGAGGATTTGGGGGGCATGTGTCTGGAAGGTCTGGAATGTGAGACCAACCTTTGGCCTCCTCCAACATTGAGCGGAGCCTCGGGAACGTTCTGCTTCTCAGTTGCTTTTCAGCTAACGGGAGTTCTCCATTCGTCCCGAGAAACGACCAAAGTCCTGCCGAGGGAGGCAGAGGAGGAACAAAAAAACGTCAGCAGAGCTTGGCGAGATTGAGCGAACGCGAGAGGATTAAAGGAGGGGGTGCGAAAAACCACCGAAAAAGACCCAACGCCCCCGCTAATACTGCTGGGGGGAACTTATAGGGGGTATGGTTCCGGAACGTCAATAAAAAGAAGGAGAATAAGGGAAGCAGTCAGGCGCCTCCAGCGGAAGCAGGGGAGTTCACGACGCAAGCAGGTTGAACGGAGCCCTAAGAAAAAGGGCGCAAAAAAAAACAAAGGGAGTGCGGGAAAGGGGGGAGCAACAGGGTTATAAGCACTGTCTAACATCACGAAAGGAATGACGGGGAGAGGACAGGTTGCCCGCTAGTCGCGCCGCTGGGCATGTTTGGAGGGGGGGGAACAAACGTAGGTGGGGGGGGGGGAGGGGGGGAAAAAAAAAAATGAAAAAGGCAACCAGCCGTTCTTTCACGGTAATGGTTAAAAGGGCCGAATGACACTTAATATCGTCCAGAACTGAAAGAAGGAGAAGAGGAGGATCAGTTCACAGCACTAACTCTCCCCTCATTGATGCCGCAGCAATCAGGAGGATGCAGAAGGGGGAGGAGAAGTCTCAGCAAAACTCACACAACAAAGATGAGAGATCGAAAATATAGTAGTCGAAAAAAGAAGGCATTGATCCAGAAGTGCCAAACCGGCCGAACTGAGGGGGGAAGGAGTGAGGGGGGAACAGAAGACCGAGGCGACCTCAGAAGGATATTAACTTTCCGCAAACTGAAACAATCCAGAAAGGGAGAGAACAGAAAGGGCCAAGATCGATGGGACAAGGAACCAAATAATAGAAGTGTACGGGTTAAAAGCAAAAGAACCAAGGCGCGACGAGCAACCCTTATCATACTACAAGGAATCAAAGGGGAGGCGGGGTAGAAAGGGAAAAAGAATAACCTGCTAAACCAAAAAAAAAAAAAGACTTCACTTGTTTGGTTAGTGCGACAGTGCGGTAAGGTTACGCGGGGGGACCACGTCCGAGGCGGCGGGGAAGACGGACGAAGAACAGGGATTAAAGTCACGAGCCAGGAGGCCATATCAAGGACAAAAAGATCTCCACAAAGAAATCGAAGGAACGGCAAAAAAGGGGAAAGTTTTGGGGGTTCAGGCGTTTCGGGGGCAACAATTACGACGATAAGTAAAAAATCTCGAACTAAGATGATCCGTGCAAACTAGGAGAAAATAAAAGAGGAGAGGCAGCGCGAAGGCAGAAGAACTTGCCGACGCCGAAGGGAAAAACAATGTCAGGAGACGACTAACTGGGGAGAGCTTAAGAAAGTGGGGCGGATAAGAAAAAAATGGGGTGGAGGGGAACAAAACGGGTACCTAAAGGAACACAGAAAAATTCGAAGCGTGAGAAACAATTGGTTGGGAGGAAAAGCACGGTTGAATGGGAATGCAAATAGAAAGGAAAACAAAGGGTCAGGGGCGACATGGGAATACAATACGTTCCTCAACTCGGCCCAATGATCAAGGGAAGAGACATCTGTTTGAGAGAAGACAAACCGCCACAGGAGAAACGGGACAGCAAAAAACATCTGGGGTTAGCCGCGAAAGTTGGAAAGACAGTTGTCCAGAAAGGTGCTGGTGGGGGGGGGCGCAAACGAACATCTCCGAGAAAAATTTCTGAGCAGATTCACCGATCCCAAACGAACCAGGATTACTCTCCGAGGATGAAAAATTAGCAAACAAAAATAAAGAAAAGAAAAAAAATGAAGGCCAGGTGTTGTCAGAGACGCGCAAAAAAAAAAGAATTCGAAGTAACTGGCGCATGGGGGAACTTCAAAAAGCCAGCGTCGAAAGGCAGGAGATTAAGCGAGAAGTTCACGAAATAAGGCCCGTAGGGCGCAAAGAAATGTCGGAACGTGAGGTGGGGAGGGGGACAGGGCGCCGTCGCAGCAAAGGGCAAAAGGTAAAAAGCTCTGCGCTCAACTTTACTTCGGAAACTAACAAAGCGGGGCTGCCGGAAAGGGACGGCGATTTATCAAACCCACGATCAGATGCCAGCATCAGCTGGAAAATTTGGGGCAAAACTGCCAGAAGAAGAAGAAAACCAGGACGCCAGGAAGGTCGTTGAGTGCGATCAAATGCTCAAAAGCGTTGGTGTCTAAAGAATCCGAGGCGAAGAGGTGGGAGATTGGGGGGCGTAGCGAAAATCGCTGTTCCTAAGTTTGATGAAAAAAGAAAGAGCCTCGACTTGACTCGGAGTGAGTAAGTTGAGAAGCTTCGCGGAGAAGTCGGCGGGAAGGCCGCGTTCAGGGGGAAGAAGGGGGAGGAATACAGGAAAAAAAGCGTTCCAAAAAAGGATGCAAAAGCTTGCTTACCAGGAACGGAAGCGAAAAAAATGTGTCGGGTGGGGAGGGACGAATAGGCCGCCAGGAAGGTTCCCGAGGGGGGAGAGGCTGACGTAATTTCGATTGTGTTTTGCCCGCGACGTTCCTAAGCACAGGAGAAAGGTGGAACCCAAGAGGTTAGAGGGAAAATATTAGAGGAGGACGAGCGCTCAGGGCGAACAAAACCCAAACGGGGCCGTCCAAAAGCGCTGAACGTCGGCTGGTTCGAAACTTAAAATATTTCGAAAGGAACGGCGACGCCGAGGGACGAGCGATGTCGCACTTCTAACGCACGAGTATGCAGACACAGACGAAATACTCTGGCATGAACCGAGCCGTAGAGTAAAATCCCAAACTTCCATTGGAAGGGCGAGTTTGAAGAGTTGTCCCGCCGAAGACAATACGCTATAAGGGGGGGGGGAGTCAGTGTTCTACAATCGAGGAGGAAGGGAATCAGAGACTCAAGGGAAAAGACAAGAACTTCGCGAAAGTGGACTGAAGCAAAAACTTAGAGCGATGCAAAAAGAGGCGGAAGAAAAACAGCTTGGAAAACGAGAACGACTGGAGTGTTCAGGTTACATACGGCGCAGAAAGTCGAAAAAGGGCGAGGGAAAATCCGCGTGTTCGCAAGGGAACTAATCAACTTGCGCAAATCCGTAAGAAGCGTAATTTCGGGGGGACGGCGAAGGGCGCCGTTTAGCGCTCAGGGAAGTTGACCAAAGCCGGTAGGGGGGGGAGCACGGGAACGCGCAAAGAAATATCTGAAAAGATCGAAAAATTGTTAGTTCCAATGGGGAAGTGAATTTTGCGGGCGGAAAGGAGAGGGGAAAAACTCATCCTCTACGAACACCGGACGCGGGAATGCGACTGAGAGGAGGAGAACCACCAAGCACACATTCACGCCTTAGAAGGAAGCCAAGCGGTCAAAGTTCGTACTGGACCCTAGGGGGGGGAGGAAAAAGAGGACATACATGAATGTCTTGAAAAAAGCCGGCACTGGGTCAACCATAAAGAAGAGAAGCGAAGAATGCGAACGAAAACCGAAAAAATCTAGGGAAGTGGAGAAACTGGGGCAAAATTTCTCAGCTTCTTACAAAATACGGCGACGCACGAAGAAAACATCCTGACCAATCGCTGAAAACGGTCGCGACGGAGACAAGGAGACAACCAAGAGGGGGAGGAATGGATGATAAAAAACAGGTCCGCCTCAGTCTGTTCGTCCTGTAAGGGGCCAGTTGGAACGACAAGAGGGATCGACCAAGATGATCGGCGGTGTCAGAAATGAAACTCAGCGCGGCAGGCCCAAGAAGGGGAAGGACACCATACAGAAAAGGAGTGAACGAGAGCCACGAAACGAAGGAGAAACAAAATACAAACAAAAGGGGAAGGACCAAGACACAAGCGTGGGAGAAAGCAAACCCCGCGCCTTATTCTGAAGTAAAAGGAAGG
>Ga0179593_1357226_pt1 | contig 12287 bp, 17 predicted proteins | sample CZODoug2_1_08_16_FD_185931 | JGI IMG/M metagenome (GOLD analysis project Ga0179593, IMG submission 185931) | Vadose zone soil fungal communities from Angelo Coast Range Reserve, California, USA - CZODoug2_1_08_16fungal (PacBio error correction) | ecosystem: Environmental > Terrestrial > Soil >...
ACGGAAGTCAAAAGGGGAAGACGGCCAGATAATCTCTGCAGCACGCGGAAAGTGAGTCGGCTGTAGATCGAATGTCAACTCCGCCAAGAAAAAACAAAAAAAAAGCGGCGAGCAAGTCATTTGTTAGAAGCGGAAGACCACGTAACCTATGGTCCCCCCTGACAACTTGCGGGGGCAGATGGCTCTCGAAACGAAAAGGGGGCACAATCTTACAAGAAAAAAAACAACACACCACCATCGGGAAAAAAAAATTATCAGACGAACCACGAAACATCCCTCTTTTCTTCATCTTGGGGGGGGGGGCAGAAGCATCCCCGGACAAACATTCATCTAAGAACGAGGGGCCAATTTTACTTCTCCGAAAAATGAGGGGGAAGGGGTGAACTGTGCTCCAATCCAGTGGGGGGAAGGGCGGAACAATGAAAGAGGCCATTCAACCAAATCTCCAAGGAAAGAAAATGGAAACCTGCTTCATAGAAGGGGTATGAGGGAAATGGGAGCCCACTACTTTAGTAACTCAGGACCGGGGGGAGCTCCATGAACCTTCTGGAACACGGGGGAGACCACCAGGGCTGGAAGGGAGGGGTCAGGATAAGAAATGGTCATTAAATGGGTGCAGAGACTCGGCTAAATTTACAACCGCCCTGAGAACAAAAGGTGGAAAAAGGAAGACTCCCGAGTCATTGATGGTTACAGCAAAATCAAATCTTACATTTAAACGCGTGATAAGGACATTGGGAGGGAACCGGGGGATAGAGACTCACAAAATAAAAAAAAACAGGATACCAGCGGAGGTAAGAGCAGTAAAGGATACGGAAATCTTTGTTGCACACAACTTCCGAGAGTACTAAAGAATAAACCGGGAGGAAGCATCCCAAAGAACAGGCAAACCGGAAAAAAGACAGCGTTCCCATGATTCGAGTGTTTGACTCAAAAGAAAAAAAAAGAAGCGGGACGGGGCGGTTTGCAGCTGATCAGGCGGAAGTGCTAGGAATTGGCAGACCCCCCAATCAATGAGAGTTGAAAAAGCAAGGAAAAAAAATCCGAATCAGGAGAGCCTCAAAAAGAAAAAGTGTTATCTTGAGCATATAAATGCAAAAGACTCGCTGCAGAAAAAAAATTTGTGGGGGTAAAAAAGCCAACTGGGGGGGAACTGAAAGCTTGCCGCGACTGTGGAGCAAAAGGGTTTCACAAAACAAGTGTGTGGCGCAGAAACCCCAGGGGACCATCTCGGGAGTAACACAGAAAAAGGGGGGTGAAAGGAAAATACTTTTCCATTTGGGAAGGCGAGAGGGGAAAGACAAAATTTAAAAGAAGGTTCACCAAAATGACCTGGGGGGCGGGACGACTTAAGATCACAAGAATTGCCAGGGAGTCGTAAGTCTTCTCTCTAACACAGACGGCGAAAAAAAACAATAGGAGAGGGATCAGGTATCCTGTGGAAGTGGCCTAAAGGCAGACTCCCAAAGACTTAACTGGGGGAACCGGTAAATGATTAGGAAATAGCCAAGATGTACATTAGGGGGTCGTTTTTTAATCCTGAAGGGGTCTCCACCTCCGGTTTGGGGGAAAAAAAAACGAATAAAATGCAAACTCCCACGGTGGGTCAAAGGAACGAATGACACAGGAAAGCGTACCTCAGGCTAAAAAAAAAGAAGGACAGCACGCCGCTAGGGGGGGAAAATTCCCGCTAGTGACGCTGGATTTGGGGGGCGGGGGGAAAAAAACTTGCAGAAAGGGGGGAGGGGTCATTCAAAAAACTAGGGCAGGGGGGCAAGAAGGATCGAAGAGGCAAGCAGCAGGTGAGAGAAGAAATACGAGGGTCATGGCGGGCGGGACTTGTCGCGATCCTAGAGGAAGTCAAGGGGAAGTGATTCGAGAAAGCCTCAAGACTAGGTGGGGAGAATCGTTCCACCGTCTACATCTTACAGTCCTTCAATGAATTCAGAGGGGGGGGGGGAAGCATATTGCGGGCGAAGGGCTGCCGAGTACAAAAGAATGCATGTATTCCCGCGGGAAGCGTTGCGGCCGGGGCAGAGTCAAAGAGCAGCGGGGAAGACCAAACATTTCAGCCAGGGAGTTTCCCGGAGAAAGGCCGGGACAGAGCAATGTGGGGTCAAATTTCTGAGGTTGGTGGGGAAAAAAAAATTCAGGGCAAAAATCGGCATGGGGACAAAGCGTCTTCACAACCGTCAACCCCTCTCAAATATAAGTTACGGACAAAAACACTAAACCCGCTAAAAGGGGGAAGGAGATCCCTCTTCACGTAGGAGCTGATCGCTGTTTATGGGAAAGGGGGGGGGAGTTTTAAGGAGGGCGGGGGAAGGCACAGTGTTCTGACAATGACAAAGGAGCCTTCATCGAGTACTTTGGGAAAACAAACAGGCTCTTAACCTGTGAAGACAGATCTTTGAGGTCTGCAGCTTCTAGGAGGAAACAACGTGAAGTGAATTACACAATATCAACCCGTTGGAAAGTGCTCCTCCCGACCATGCTGAACTGGCCCCTTAACGAAAGAGGGAAAAATTCTTCGGATAGAGTCGCGGGGAGGGGGGAAGTACCATGAGAAAGAATGGTCATCATCTGAGAGAGGCAAGGCCGACTTTTCCAAAAAGTGGAGGTGTCTTCAGGGACAGCAAATCTGACGAATTGTGGAGTCCGCGAAAAAATATTCTAAGAAAAGTGAAGGGGAGACCCTACTGTCATCAGCCTCCGGAAAGGGAGATTTTTCAACTGGAAGGGTCACTAAAACGTAGCAAGCTTTCTGGAGCGGGAGAAGACGAACTGCATCACCTGGGGAGGGAAATGTCCCACGATCCAGGTAAGGTGGGGTACGAGTCGGTGGAAGAAAGGTACCACTCAAACATAGGGGCTCCGCCGAGGGAAAAGAAAGGATATAGTTACAACGGAAAATTAGCAGGATGATTGCGCAGCAAGGGGTCAGGGTCCGTGGGCTTTCGAAGAGGGGTCGCTTCAACAGACCTCTAGTAAAAAATAGAGTCGTCAAGGGAAGTGGGGTGCCAAGGAAAAAGAGAGCGCTCAGTTTCTTATAAGTGGGACGACAGATTCGGACTCCAGGTCGCAGCGTTGATGGAGACACCCTTTGGACGCCGGGCAAGGGCAGAGATTAGGGAGGGTCTATTAGATCGTTGTTACAGTCAGACGGCCAATGGAACTCCTCCGCCTCTGTGGAAGATCATGAGCAGAGGGAGGATCCTAACAAAGGACATGGAGGCTTGCTATCGAACGGAAAGAAGCCCACTTAAGGGAATCGCGTCAAGAAAGAGGGACACCTGGGAAATAGACCAGTGCTGGGATTAAAGGAAAGACGGGGGGGGAGGAAATCTGACTTTCAAAACTGCAAGAGCCTGACACGGAGTTGCAAGCATGGGTGACATCTTAGATAGGACACAAGAAACTAACAAATTGATTCTGAAAGAGAAGGTCCGCCATAAGAGGAGGGGACTTCATCGACAAAGAAACAACGAATAGGGCGAAAACGTCTAGGGGGAGAAGACGCGACTGTTGTGCATATTTGGAGAACCACTTAACCGCGGCGTTCGTAGGGAGAAATTTAAATCAATCGCGTTGAGAAATAAAGCAGATAAAGAGTGCTTGTACATCAGGCAGAAGGGGATTGGGACTGGGGAAGGGAGACTTCCATTAAGATTGCGGGAAAGGGGGGGCATTGCGCGCCCTGGCCTGTCCAACGGGGGGACGGTGATAATCACCACGGGGCGATGATAGGAACATCTCTAGGAGGGGGGAGGAGTAAAAGAAGGAAAAGGGCATGAACAAAGGGCTCGAAGATAGACATATTTTCTAAATGAAATCCTTTGAAACAGGGAGAGCAGGGTCAGCGCCAAGAAGCGGAGGGAGATGGGGATGATTAGCCGTCCGTCAGGAAAAGAGTATCCATCTCCAGGGGAAGGTATACAAAGCCAATTAACGGAGAGAGGGGCTGTAAGCGTATAAAACCGTGACCGAAAAACCCCAAAGAGGATCAAGGGGGAATTAAGGCGTGCGTACGAGTAGAAGGCCCCATCCTTGGGACACAACTCGCTACGTCTCAGGAACCTAACGGAGGCGAAAGGAGTTGTGTAAGAGGCGGGCCAAAATCCCAGCGACGTTATCGCCAGGACCCAACCATTTGGAGGGCGTTTTACGGAGAACAAAGGACCAGTGTGGAAGAGAAAAGTGGAAGGAAACGTTCCGGGGGGGGGAAACCTGGGAGGAATTGGTATGGAGAGGAAGAGAATAACTTCTGTTTTGGCGAACGGGGAACGGTGTTGCCGCGGAAGGGGAAGTGGGAGGAAGAAACTCACAATCGGGGCACAGGTGGGGAGTTAAAAAAGGAAGAAGAACAAAGGAAGAAAAAAGGTACGACGAATAGAGGCCCGCGGCAAGTGAACGTTATCAACGGAACAAAAATTTCCCAGGATCCAAGGTAAAGTTGGCCTCGGGTTCGGGGGAGGAATACTCAGGTAGGGGACTGGAAATGTAAAAGTAAAAAAGTGAGCCTATTATGGGAAGAGGAATAGAGAGAGAAGATCACTATCGAAAGGCTTGGCACGAGTTACATTTGAACCACTCGGGTCCTGAGAAGGGATCATGAGGTGTCACATCGGATCAATACCCTCGTTATTGAACTTGAAGCGACACAACTATTCCTACATACCCCTATCTGACTAGGTCCTCGGAAAGTTAACTGGGGGCTAGACTGAGTGTCTTGCAGAGTATGAACTTAAACAGAGAAGGGTGGGTTATGACGCGCAAGGAAGGAAATGAAAGGTCTCTTCGATTTTGGCTAGGGGGTCATAAAACTATCAGAACCAACCCGAAAAAAATGGGTCTTTCTAGGGGGCAAAGCGCTTCGAGACAGAAAAACCGCAAGGAAAACCGTTAGAAGAGCGACGAAACGTGACATCTCCAAGGACAGCAACGATGGCGCTTAAAAGGCGAGGTGAGATTAAAGGGGAAAGTCTGGGAGTCACGGGAGGGAGAGTAGAAGATTGCATCGTGAAAATCCTGATGGTGAAGAACGCTTTAGTTTAAGAGGGTCAAATTGAGTGGAGGTAGGGATACAGCCATTCATTATGATTGTAACCGCTAATGGAAAAGGCATACTGGAAAGAGAGGAGCGGACAGCATGGGCACTTTTCTTTAGATGCACTCTTTCAGAGAGCGAATGGGGGTGGGGATGGAACAAGGTTTTCACGGAACCTACATTAGGTAAGACCAATCATGTCTTACGGCGTGAATCCGCCTCCATGAAAAAAAAATCTTGTTCTTGTGGACAAGGGGGTTCAAGGGAAAGAAAGGCAGCACAGAGTTCATGGGGTTAGAATGTAGTATCTTATGCTTCGTGGAGGACATCGCTTAACGATACTTGGAAGACAGGGGCAGGTGACTAAGGAGGGTTCCAAATGGAGTGACCCCTAAAAAGGAAAAGCAAAAATGAAACGAAGCTACGTTGACGTCGGGGAGTCCGGACGGTGAGGGAGGGCCTACAATTCGACATTGTCAAGGGTCCTTCCGGGGGACGGGGGGAGCGCGCATTAGTGACAATCACAAAATATACAGGGATAGAAAAAGGAAAAACCGAACCGGGGCCTACGGTTGGCAGTAATGGGGAGACTCGACAGTCGAAGAGGGAAAGACCTTCGAGAACTGGAGTAAAGGGGCGGGGTCACGGAAAAGGTTTCGGACTGTAGTGAGGGCACAAGGGACAGGGATCTTTATATCCCACAGACTATTGTGAATACACATGTTAGGAGGCGGGGGTTTCTAAAAGAGAAGGGCTGAAAGCTAATTCGAAGATAGGACAAATGTAAGGGGGATCATGGTTAACAAACTTAGCCATGGGGGGAGGCGCTAGTCCTAGAGACGAACATAATTCAAATTATCGCGTGGTAAACTGAAGGGAGAAATGGGAGAATTAGAAGATGGAGGGGCAACCACATCTTATGGAAAGCAACGATATCCAACGAAAACGGCTGAAGGTACATAAACTCAGATTATAGGTGATAAAAGAACATAAGAATTCTCTAAATCGAAGGGGGGGAAGGGGGCATTACGAATATTGCTTCAGGTGCTTCTCAATATACGACCCGAAGTAGCTCCTGAAAAGGAGGAGAACGGTGGTGAAAAAAAAATCAGGATAACTACTTTTACTATCATCCTTATACGGGAGGACTTAGTAGCATTCCTGAGTGGACCCACTGCATGGAAAGACAAAATCGTCAAAGAGGTAAGGGGTAGGGAGAGGCTGAGGGCCTGGGAGAAATCAGTCAAGTGATAATTTATCCAAGCTGGAGAATGCACACAGGAATTCAGTGGGGTAATGGAAGAGAGAGGATTTTAACAAATTCGAGTTGGTATTTATCCAAATACATGCATTAAGGACAGAAAGAAAGGGGACAATGCTGGGGAACCTGGGTCACAGGAGGGGAGTTATGGGAAGATTCAAGTGCTATCTCAAGTAGAAGAAACGTTGATGAGTCCAGAAAAGAGGGCGTCCTTCAACCGGTTGGGGGGAAAGGTGGCCATGGTGTAGATGTGGGGGTTCTAGTCCGGATTGGGGCCTAAATAGGGGGCGGGGTCGCAAGTAGACTACTGGGGTTCACTGGAGAGGTTACACGGGGTAATCAAGCGCGGAATTAATGTGGAGCGAGTCATCCACAAATCTAAGATGTGACCATGCTGTTTGTCTTGGAAGAGAAAGGTGGGGGCGTTAAGAACGAGGAGTGGGGCACTTGGGTCAAGTAGAAGTTTCATTGGATGAGAGTGTGAAGTTTCACTAGTCGGGCGCGCTTCCCTCTCGCGAAAGACTATGGTTCTTTCTGGTCTTCCATGGCGAAAAAGGGGGCAGCTCGGAAAGCAGTAGAGGGTTTTAGGGAGTGGGTGGCGTTAAAATTACGATGACGTGCAACTACACTGGCGGGTCTGAAGAGATTCTGACTTCATTGTAAAGTTTTGGGGGAGGGAAGGGACGGAAGTGAAGTCGATCAGACAACATTGTGGAGATCAAAAGAAAGCAGGAAAGGATGCAGAAGAATCTCATCCCTCTGAATGGGGGAAAAGAGGAAAAAGATCGGGGCCAAAATCTCCAAAAAAAGAGAAAAGACAATATTGGATCTTTCATGGGAGAGCCTAAGTCAGAAGGGCTGGCCAAAGCTAAAACGTCGGCTCTATTATAACTCGACTCAAAAGGGAAAAAAACGAACAAGCTGGGCAGAATCAAGGCAAAGCCAAAAGCGGAAAAAACAGACATTTATCTCTCAACTGTAAAAAAACGCCGGGTAGGTCGGCTGAGGGGGAGGGGGAAAGGGAAAAAAGGGGAGGAGATCAACACAAGAGAACACGCAGTGCTCCAAGGGAGGGAGAAAAACGGAAATCTAGGCGGTCATGATTCATATGTAAGCCAAGACCCCCTTGAAAGGGAGGATTCTAAATGGCACGAGTCAACACAACTCAAACTGGAAGCAAAAAGTGGACAGAAAAAAATCATATTAGGGCGGAAAGGGGGGAATGTGTCCTGGGGGGGATGATCCCAATACGGAGGATCGAATTTGAAATAAAGCTGCTGAGCCCACAGGACTAAACTCTCTTTTCCTCTGGGGAATGGAGAAGAACAGGGGAGTAGGCCGTAGAATCATTGGAGAAAAGAATCGCAACATCCTCACCGGATCCAATTTTGAAAAGCTGAAAAGGTACTAGTTCAATGAGGATTGACCGAAGAATCAATCCAAATAGGCGTACTCTTGAGAGGAGGTGAGAAGGCGAAGAAAGCAAAAAGCCAATCCGGAAAAGAGGAATCGCTCAGACAATGTAAATGAGGGGGTAACACCAGATTACGAGGGCTAAGGCAAGTGAATCTAAATTCTAAATCATGGCTGAGAAAGTCCGAAAAGATCATCTTTAATAAAGTGTGCCAAGGAAGCGAGCTTGGGGTAGAGACAAATTCGATTGGTGTCCACTCCCTGAATAGAGTGCTCTGCGCATACCGATGCAGGGAGGGAGAGTTCGGTGGAGGGGATCATTTGGAGAAACCCTGATCCTAAAAAAAAAGAAAAAAAAAACAAAAAAAAAAAAAAAAGACTTCCGAAAAGAAGACTGAAGAGTGAAGAAGGAGGAGAAGTAGCAGGTCTAGAAAAAAAATGTCAGAACGGCAAGAAACCAGGGCATTGAGTTTGCAACGAGAAAAACTTGTCGGAGTAGTAGCGGGCCTTGGACCGATGAGTGAAATAATTTGAGCAAAGGGAGACAGCTGCCATAATCCAACCTTGGGGGTAGGGCCAGAATGGGGAAGGAAGGATCACCCCTGTACAAGTGCAGCACATTCGAACCGTTTAAAGACCAAAACCGGAGAAACGAAAGAAGAAATGAAAGGAGAAAAGTGAGATTCTCACGTGGCAGAAGGGAGGAGAAAGTTTCTGTGAGGAATGATACAAGAGATTGCCTCGTGGCGGGGGAAAGGTTAATCCGATGGATCCGAGTTTTGGAGGAAGAAATCATCTCGCCAAGAGGCAACGGGTGAAAGGCACAACTTATAAGAAAGGGTAGAAAAACGAAAAAAAACGACAAAGGATAATTAGTGGGATCAGCGGGCGAAGGAGGTCCTCCACCTAGGTGTAACAACGAGCATGCAAAAGGGGGGAGGACAGTAACAAGCATGAAAAAGATCACGGAGAATAATCGACGACGACTAATATGACTCTTGCCCACAGGGGAAGAAAGAAAAGAGAGGTTTCGGTACGGACAAAAAAGTGGACCTAGTGAGTCTGGTCTTTATAAGGGGGGCATTGGATCGCCAAGGAGCCCCATTCGACAAAGCCTTCTCAGCCGGCGGGGCAGAGAAAGGTGCCCCCCCGTTAAGGAATTGAAGAAAGGGCACGGGCGTACGGCTGCGGCTGGCTGAGCTTGGGCGGGAGAAGTCAGATTCTCCATCGATGGGACGGACGCCTTTGCAGAAGGCAATCCAAAAAGCGCATGGGGGGGGGTACCACCGGAACAGAGGGGGACTCTCAAGAAGTAGTAACGATGAACTGAAGGGTCCCTATTGAGTGGAACGGGAAGAATGACATCGGGGGAGGCTTAGCAAGGGAAGTCAGCTGTCATCTGGGAAAACATGGTTAGAAGAGGGTTGACGGGAGTACCGGGAAAAGCTCCGAAGGAAATAAGACGTCCCGAAATGGTGGTGGGCTTTAACCTTGGTTATTTTGTTTTCTCCTGCGAGAACCAACTATGACGGGCAGCGTCCCGTCAGTGTAAGAATCACATCAGAACGGTGCCCGAGTCTGGGGAAACGGCGCTCTCAGGGGGGGAGACTCAAGAGGCCCTGAAAAGAAAATAGAGAGTTGGTTACATGTTCGGGGGTTGGAGAGTCATTTGCGGTCTGAATTAAACCTCTCGTAATTTACAAACTCGGGGGGTCAAACTGATGAACGGAGGCAAAATGACTCAAGCCAGGCGAAAAGGAGGATAAGTGGGCTCGCGCTAATTTTGCCGAGGTTTACGGTTACCAGTCGGAAAGGTTTACTTTCAAAGGTAAAAGCAGGGAGACCTCCAGGGGGTGGGGGGGGGGGGGGGGGGGGATTTGGGGGGGAGGGGGGGGGGGGGGGGGGGGGTGGGGGGGGGTGGGGGGGGGGGGGGGGGGGTTGGGGGGGGAGGGGGTGTTGGGGGGGGGGGGGTTGGTTGGGTTGGGGGGGGGGGTGGGGGTTTGGGGTTTGGGTTTTTGGGGGTTGGGGGACGGGGGTTGGGTTGGTTTTGGGGGGGGGGGGGGGTTGGTTGTGTGGTTTTCTTTGGGTTTTCGGGTTTTGGGGGGTGGGTGGTTTGTGGGGGGGTTGGGTGGGGTGGGGTGGGGTGGTTTGGGTGGTGGGGGGGGATTTTTGTTTGGTTGGGGGTGATGAGGTTATGTTTTTGTTTTGAGGTAGGGGATTTGGGTTTGGGGGGGGGGGGTGGTGGGGGGTTTGGGAGTTACTATTGGGTTGGCATGTTTTGTGGTTTTGTGGGGGGGTGGTTGGGTGGGTGTTGGTGGGGGGGGGGGGTTTGTTTAGGGTGGGTGGGAGGGTGTTTGTCTGTGGGGGGTGTTTTTTGTGGGTTGTGGGAGGGGGGGTTTTGTGATGGTGGGGATGTGTTTTTGGTGGGGGGTGGGGTCTTTTGGTTGTTGCAACTCTTCCGCATCACGGCGCCCGCTAAGGGACTTACGCGTGCACGTGGGGCTCGTCTTCCTTGTCCCCGGACCGCCGAATAAGGCATGCTATCGCTCTTTAGACAGGGAGGACAAGGTTCCAGGGCGTAGGTTTTCGACAATCCTGAAAGGGAGTCTCCTCAATTAACCGCCAAAAAAGGGAAACGGGGCGAAAAGTGGTAGAGATTCAATCAGTGAAGGGAATAAAAAAGTTCCCAAACCGACGTCGAAGTCACGCTTCCGGAACATTGCCTCCTCCACTTAAACATACTGGGGGGAAGGGAAGGAAAAATAACTATTTACGACGAAAGGGAAGCCGGTGCGCACATTGAATGGCAGGGGCACTTCTATAAACTGAAATTGAGTCGGCATGGATGACTGTAGCGCCAAGAAGGGGGCATGACACATTAGGCCATCTCGGGGGGCATTTGAAGAACGCTAGTTAAGTCAGCAAATCTCTGCTACTTTCCTGGGGTTTTCACGACTCAGGAGGGAGAAGTTCTGGAAATCGGAACGAATTCTCACGCCCAGGAACTGTAGCAAAGCGGGCACGGACATTTTTCGAAAGGGCGAGAAGTAGATGAATTCCATCAAGGTATGGAGAAGAAGGGGGTAAGGGGTACTGAGGAAGTCGGACAGGGGAAATAAAAGAAAAGGTCATTGGGACAATAATCTCTTACCTAGACATAAAACGAGTATAAGACCCGACATTTGCATTTATCTCTTGACAATCGCAGAAGGCCACTGAGAAGGCTAAGAACTAGTCCTAGGCCAATCACGGTTCCAAGCTTAGGCACCTATCATAGGTACTTAAAGGGGAGGAGGTAAGAGTGATCAAAGAGGAACTTAGAAAGAGAGGGGTCTCCTACCATCTTTAAAAAGGAGGGCACAAAGACTAATTTAGAATCGGGGCCAAGGTAATTGGCTATTAAAAACTTGATAAAAACCAAAGATAGGAAAAGAGCTGATACCGGGGCAATCGCAACCGCTAGAAAGAAATGAGTAAGGCCAAGTGGTTCTTTATTGGAAAAAAAAAAAAGCAGGGGGACAGTTCGACCAAAAGGCTTGCAAAAATTCTTTCGTATGGCAGAGATGGGAGGACTGAGACCCATTCCGCTTGATCAACGAGGGAAAAGAGGGAATCGGAAAGGACATAGAGGGCACTGTCAGGAGGAGAGCCGCGCTTCCTGAAAGGGGAATGGGGGAAGGCCTACTGGCCAAGGAAAGTGGAGAAAGGAAAGTCATATCTAAGAATGAGAGGAAAGAGTAGGGCTGAGGAAGTTGAAGGAAATCGCGGCTACTACTAATGAACGAATAACATTTGGGAAGAGAAGTCGCGCGAAGGGGAAGGCAATGAGCAGTACGAAAAAACACAGAAAAAGGGGGTAGACCCGGTAGTAGAAGGCCACCGAAAAGTAGAAGCAGATAACCGTAAGGGAGAGCAGGGTAACCTCCCTTACGAGAGGGGCATTTGAACTCTCACAACCGACGTGACGGCCAAAAGCGGGTGGCCCTTTGACAGGGCACGAAATCGGCGAGACCCCTGGAAAAGATTACGTTGAACAGAAGAACAAACTGCCCAGGACCGCGAGGAATCACCAGAGGCTGAGGAAAATTGAAATGACCCTCCCAGGTGGGGGAAAGGGAAAAGGAGCTGTCCCGAGAATAGTGATACTGGGGGGGGTTGAACCCTTCGGATGAACACGAGTGGAAAGGAGGAGGAGCTACACGGAGTTGGGGCAGAGGGGGAAGCGGGTTTAGCTTCATTTGAGGGCGGGAGGAAGGGGGTCTTTGCAGGGAAACACTGAACGAAGAAAACAATCTCAGACAATTCCGAGGGGTCCCCGGCTCAAGAGGTAAAGATGCTATGTTTAACTTAAACACCCAACTTCCGCTCTCAATGCAAGATGCGACTCGTTGTGTTGGGGGACTGCGGCGAGCTAGGGGGCGACTGACTTGCGCCAGAAACGACATTGTAAAGATGAAAGGTAGACCCTCTTGCCCGTAGTATCTCCACAAATAAGGGAAGCATGGTGGTGATTGGCGGGGAAACTTTCATTTTTGGAGAAAAGAACTGGGGGCTACGGAAATTAAA
>Ga0179593_1390836_pt1 | contig 12287 bp, 13 predicted proteins | sample CZODoug2_1_08_16_FD_185931 | JGI IMG/M metagenome (GOLD analysis project Ga0179593, IMG submission 185931) | Vadose zone soil fungal communities from Angelo Coast Range Reserve, California, USA - CZODoug2_1_08_16fungal (PacBio error correction) | ecosystem: Environmental > Terrestrial > Soil >...
ATGCAGAAAAGGGAAACACGAGGAAGGAAAGATTGGTTGGGTGGCATGATTTTGAGAAAACTGGGGGAAGGGGAGGGAACCCCAAAAACAAACACACCCAAAAAAAAGTAGTGACCCGGGGGGGGGGGAAGGACGTGTAAAGGAGGGGGGGGGCCGTACAAGCGGCACATCAAGTTAGTAGGGGGGGGGAAACTGACAAGCCATCAGACGGTGGCTGTTGAGAGGTTGCCATTAGAAGAAAGAAGTACAGCTCTAGTGGAAGCCAGAAAAGAGTTCGTCGAGACGGCGAAAGCCTCAGCCAAGAACAGAATTTCAAGGGATCCCTGAAGCCTGGGTCGGAAAAAGAAAAAAATTTGAGGAAATAGAAGAAAGTAAGCCATTTTCACTCGGAGTGAGTCACGAATCCCAAGCAGACAAGCAATCTTCTGGCCAAGCTTAGCGGGGGGGGACGAAAATGGTGCCTCTTTACGATGGCTACGGGCCTGAGGACAAGAGGGAAATGAGAGGGTCTCAAGGAGATGATCGACCCCATTACCCGCCCAGCCAGACGTTGGGAGAGGGGAGAACATATCGAGTATGGGCCCCCGAAATAAATTACGCAAAAATGTCCGGGGTAAAGGGAGTGTCAAGTTCTCGATGTGGCCTTTTGCCGCGCGCCGAAAGATAATGAAGAAGCCTTTGAGACAGGAAAGAAGGGATCAGCGCACGGCGAACAACACAGGGTCTCTGTAGGAAGAGAGGGGGGGAAAGAAAAACGGAAGTCCTTAAACCCACTTCAAAAGAGCCTTGTATGTATGAAAAAATGAAAAAAGAGCGATAGCAAAACCCCTTTTCAGAAAACAGTCGTATTGTTGGAAGACATAGGAAAGAGGAAAAAATGGATCGCGAGCAAAAGTCCGGTAACACAGTTGACTAGAGAGTTGCATAGTCCATTGCCTCTGGGAAATATTCTTTTGGCGCCTTCGGACCGTTAAAAAGGGAACCGCGAGACTAGGGTTTAGGGAACTGGGCCCGGCCGGCGGCGAAGTACTGCCTCTGGGGGTGGGGACGGCGAAACCTTTTGCGATAGTCAGAGGGGAAAAGCATAGCGGGGGGGCTTTTGCTAAAAAGAACCAGGGTAGCTTCTCCTGCAAATAAGGAAAAAAATATGGCCGGCATTAATGATCTAATCTTTTGGGGGGGGGAAGGAGAAAAGAAGACAGACTACGGAGATGAGGGGAGGAATTAAGAATTGGGGGAGTTAACTCGGCTTCTTTCGTAGTCGGAGGGGCCAAATCAGTTGAGGAGAAAAATCGAAAAACGGTTTTGAGATTGACTTTTTTAAGGCAAAGGGGAGAAGGAAGAAGTGAGGCGGAGAGATAAATACAAAGGACCATCTAACAAACAACGCCGAAGTCTGGCTTGGAGTTCAAGCCGAATAGAAAGGTCAAACGAACACGCAAGCGGAGAACATGGTTCCCTCCATTTTGGGGGAAAAGGGAAAAAACACCGAGTCAGGGAGGCGAGCAGAGTTTCCGCCAAAGAAAAAAAAGGGGAAAGGGTTCCTGCGGGACCCACATGGGCCAAAACGGAATGGCCCAAGGAGCTTTAAGGGAGGCACGAGAAGGAAAGAAGATAAAGGGCTAATGAAGCTGGAAAACCTACAGGGGGGCACGGGGGGAATGGCCGGTCGCGGAAATCGAAATTGGCGAATTAATACACAAAAAAAACAACGCCTTAGGTCGGGGATGGCATGCGCGGGCAGGAGGGGGTGGGAATTCGCGGGCTGATAGCGTTGGAGATGTTTTCAGGGGGGGGGGGGGAGTTGTGTTATTGGGGAAGAAAAAACAAAATACGATATGAAAACATTAAACACAAAACGAGAGGACCAGCCAAGAGAAAAAAAAACAAAACCAAAAACCGGGGAGAAAAAAAGGGAAAACCCCCACACCCAACAAGTACCAGTAAAAAGGTTAGAATTCGGAAACATTGAGAAAAAATATCGAAGGAGTGGGGGGAATGGATGTTTTTCTTAAAATCGAAGAAACCTTCTTATAAAGTGGAGAAGGAAGGAGGATGGGTGACGACTTTCGGAAATTGAGATGTACTGAAGGGGTAGGAGGAGGTCTTCGGTTGCTGTTCACCCCAATCAGAAAGTAAAAAAAAAGAAGAGGGTATAATAAGGAAGTGGGTGGAATGGGCGCACCGAGAAAAGTTCACCGAGGAAAACACAATGGAAGAGAGGGAGCCAGAGCAACCGCCCCGAATATCTAGTAACCCTCAAGTGAGGGAAGAGAACAAAACAGTAAAAATAAGGGAGAGGAGGAGAATGGGGAGCAACTGTTTCCGAAGTTCAAGGATGGTAAGGAGCTTTCCCGCCCGTGTTTTTTTGGGTTGGTTTTGGGGGTTGGGGGGGGAGTTGGGGGGAGGGTTTGGGGTGGGCCATCGTAGGTTTCTGAAAACTACAAAAAAAAAAATACACACAGAGAAAGAGGAGAGAAAAGAAGGGTTAAAAAACAAATCCGCCTCCGAGCGCAAGTAGCAAATGGGATGGAGGGAGTGGGACATTAGACAATTAACTGCCAGCTACAAAGCGAAGTGACAACTTTCGGAGGGGGGGTCACGCGGCTGAAGCCAGAGCTTCCTTCGCCTCTCTGAAGGAAAAGGAAGAGGAATGGAAAGCATGGAAAAAATTGGGTCCAAACGAAGGACAAATGTCGTGGCGCAAGCAATACAAAAGAGAGCCTGGTGGGACGCAAGGTTTCAAACTGGGATGGAAAGGGGAAAGTTCCGCTTGGGGGAGGGGGGAAAGGAAAGAACGTCAAGGGAAGGGTACTCACACATAATGCGTCTGGCGGTTTGAGCTGGGGGTTGAGAGCTAAATCCTCAACGGATAGGAGAAAAGGGCGACGGCCAAAGAAAAGGCACAAAAATTGTTTCTATTTGATAAAAGGAAGGAGGAAAAAAAAGAAGGAGCCGAAGAAACTGAAGGGGACGAACCATGGAAGGGAGGAACCTCCTCAGGAATTGAGAAGTACTAAGACCCAAGGAGTACGTTTACGGTAACGGGAAAAAAATGACTGAAGTGAATGCCGAAGTAAGGTCTCTATAAAAGAGAAATGCATAGCAGAAATGTTTTTGGGCAAAAAACGAGGTCATCCAGAGCAGACAGCCAATTTCGCCACCATCGTCCATGACAAGAAAAGTTTGAAAAACCTTTTATTAAAGAGAAAAAAGGGAAAAAAAGGTCGAAAAAAGAAAGAATATGGAACGAGAGCATAACAAACTGGTTTGAACCTACCAGGCAAAAGAGCTCTCCTAGAGGGGTCGATGAATACCTAGGTCCACAAATCGCATTGGCCGAAGGGGGTTTGGGGGGAGACGAGGTCAGTGTGGGTCAAAAGTGAGAGACTCATCGCGCGAGGTGAAGCCGTCGGCGCATGGGGGGCAAAGGGCCGCGGACCGACGAATGTTTTTAAAGGATCAGTGGAGAAAGGGAGGGGTCAATGTGTGTTGAAAGAGGTTCGGAGGGCGAGCTGCAAGCTAAAAAAAGCCAGCCCGCATTCCACTGGGGAAAAAAGGGGGGGGCCCGTTGATAAATCGGGGGGTCAGAGCACAAACGTCGCTAGGAGGTTAGGGTTTATCGAAAGGAAAAGAGGAGGGGTTGCAAGCCCGAGAGAAGAGACTATAATATTAGCATAAAGGAAAGAACCAGACGAACACAGACGTTGTCCACTTGGAAAATAAGAAAATGAAAACGGCAAAGAAGAGGGAGCCCTTACTTGTTAAGGGACGAAACTCGGTATGGGGCAGAACAGAGAAGGAGGAATAAAAGGAAACCATGCTGATTCTGACTACTCGAAAAGAACCACAGAAGGGGAAAACTTGATTCTGCCTCGGGTGACGATTCTGAGCATAGGAAAAATCACGCAAATCCAAAGGATAGTCGGGCAAGGGGAACCTCGAACCGTTCCTAGGGGTGCAGCGGAACCCAAAAGCACCCAGGGCAGGCACCAAAGGAAGAGAAACATGTAGGGTGTCACCGCCACGTCACCGTAGGTGTGGAAAATCCCAATATAGAAGAAAAAAAGAAGGGTACCATAGGGAAGAGAGTGGTGCTTCTCATCACTCTCTCAAGGTATGTCCCCCTGAGGGGAGAGGGGAAAGGTTAACACATTGACAGAAGGTAACTTCTGTGGTTGGGGCAAGAAGAGAGGGGGTACCCAGAGGGAAGGGACTTTGAAACCGCCAGTTTACGTCCTTGTTTGTGAAAGATCCCCGGAAGGGGGAGGAAGAGAAACTCCTTCAATTGTCTAAGGTCCCCCCCTGACCAGGGAAGAAGAGGCTTTATGATGTTCCATTGAGGAAAGGAACTGTCACTCAATCGTAGGGAAACAAGACTGTTCTGTCCTCTAGGCCTCAGGACGAGAAGAAATGGGAAGAATTTCGCCCCGAAGGCGAACTGCTTGAACCTCCGCAAGGGAATCTCGAAATCAGAAGGGACATTGAATCAGTAGGGGAAGCCAAGAAACTCAAAACGTCAATCGATGGGGAAGCGGCTCGGGGGTTTCTTAGTTTGGAGAAGGGACTCCGTGCTACTATGTAGGCTTCGCGCTTGAAAGGCCAAGACGGAAAGGCTTTCCGGCTGAAGGGACGGATCTCCAGAAAATCCAATCGAGAAGTTTGGGGGGACGCTTGAATCTAAGGGGGGAACCGGGCTACGGTCACCAGTCGGAGAATGGAGGAGTGGAAGGAGACGATGTTCTACGTGGAGACTCAGCAGGAGAAAAGACCGTTCAACCAATCCGGGACGAAGAGACCTATCCATAGGAACGGGGAGAAGAAAAATTATCGTGTCCTGTCAAACAAAGTAGTTGAAATGAAAGAACGGGAATGAAAACTCGCAGAGATGATGTATGAAATCCCAAATCTCGTAAAACACAGGGAGGGGCAAAGAGATTTTGTGGGGGGGGAAGCATAGAGAGATTATTCCAATCGGGAGAGAAAAAAGGAAATCATTTGAAAAGTTTGGTCGGAGGAGAAGAAGAGAAGGGCAATCGTCCGGCTTTTGCGCGCAAAAAGTTGAGTGGGGAGCCTGGAGACAAGCACCGTTCCCACGGTGGGATGACTATGTGGAGGAAAATGGTGATAGATAGGCGGGAGGGGGCCCGGCGTCCGCGGTTGCCTTCTAAGGGGTCGATTCCTCTACAAGCCGCATCGCGAGTGGAGATTGCGAAGGAAGAGGCTGACCCTAATCATCGGAAGGTGAAACTGGCCGGACTTCACGCTAGAATATTGGGATGTGACTGAGGTCGAAAGAGAGGGGGGGGATTCCGGTTTTCATATTTGACGATTGTGGCATGGATGGAGGAGAGGGCGGAAACATTTCCCTGAAGGGAGGGGCCTAAAGTCGTCCAAAAAATGTTTTTGGGTAAATTTCTTGGATTACGACGGAAGAGAATGTGTTTTCGCGGCGTCGCGCTCCAATCAAAAGAAAAATATAAAAAGGAAAATGATCCGGTGAAGGAGGGAGGTTAAAAAAGGGAATACGTAAAAACGTTTATCGAGAAAGCGGTACAGGAAAAAAAGAGCACAGTGTTTGAAACGTGGCGCTACCGGATTGACGAGGAGAAGGGGGGCAAAAAAAGAACAGCGCCAATTGGGTAAGGAGTGGAACCACCAAGGGGTGGCAATGCTGGTCCATGGAATCCTTAATGTCTTGAAGGGAGAAGAGAGACGCCTCCGTGAAACAGCGCGGGGGAAAAAAGGAGCAAGACAAGGGTGCAACACTGGAGTGACCTTGAAGCCGGGGGGGACATCCGAAATGTCTGAAAGGTTCATCATCAACCTCCAAAGGTCGCGCAGTTTGAGCGGCTTGCTCGAAGGAGGGGGGGGGTTGTTGGAGACGGACGATTGGCGAGGGGGGTTCTGGTTGGGGGGGGGGTGGTGGTGGTCTTTGGGGGAAAGAAAAGAGAAAAGAGCAATTAAAAAAACAAAACTCCAAGAAGAACATAATCCAACACCAAAACAACAAAACGGCTGAAAGGCAAGCCAAAAATTGAGGTAAAGTAATGACGGAAACATTTTCAATCAGGAATAGAGGAAGGGGAGGACGTTTGGGGTTGAGGAACAATCCGGAACCGAAGGGAAAGGGTCGAGCTCTCGGGGCGGGGGCGCGGAGACCAGATCCGTAATCGGCTGTCGTGCAAGTAGGAGAGAAAATTGTGGGAGGAGGGGGAGGAACCTGAAACAAAAATGAGACAACACCACAAAGGATGAGTATGAAAAGAGAGATGGGGTGCATTTGAAAAAAAAAAAACGTTGTTCTCAAGACGGCCAAGCCAGCCGAGAACGAGAGGGGCAGAACCCGCACCACCGGAAAAGAGAAGATGAAACATGAGCATCCTTGGGCGGAATTGAAAGAAAAAACATCAGGAACCATCAGGTGAGGAGAGGGTTCGCAAATGTTTTCCGAGTCCGAAATGTTTCTTGGAAGAGGGACGAAGGTTGGGGGGAGTGGGGTTGGTGGCATATTGCTATGTTGGGAGTGTTAGTATTGGGGGGAGGGGAAAAACGAACAATGAACTCAACCCAAGAAACAGCCAACTATACAGCGATTAAAACAGCCTCCGGAAGTCAGACAGACGAACTATCAAGAATTCGGAGTGTCTGCTTGATGATAAGAGGCTAGTCCATAAGGACGACGGAAGGAAAGTTCAAACGTATGCGAAGTTTGTTCCCTCTTCATTGGAAGTAAAGGGAGATTCCGGAGCAAGAGGGCGAGAAGAACTGGAAAGACAGCAGGTGCCCATTGGTCCACCAGACAAAAGGTGGAAAGGGGGGCGCAAACGACTTCTTTTTTTTTTCCACACACCCCCCCCCCCGGGGGGGGGGGGGGGGGGGGAAAAACCACCTCCTGAAAGAGGGAGATCCACGGTTTCAAAAAGGGATTTAAACTTGTCCTCTTGGGGGAGAAGTTTAACGAGGCCAAGTGTGAAACTCCATCCATAAGGCTGCGATGAGTTTAAGCACTGTGGGAGGGGGGGGGAGGGAAACCGCTGAAACTTTATAAGGAAAGTTTTTAAGGAAAGGGAATCTACCCAAAGGTTGGAGGAGTTAGACCTAAGGGGAAAAGAATCCGCCAAAAGAAGGAAAGAAAATCTGCAATATGTAACGACGCGAGCTGAGAAATATACCCACAATAGGAAGGGGGTTCATCAAAGACTACTAAGAATGGGTTGAAGCGCACGTAGAACACCGCTGATTAGTGAAAAGAAGATCTAAAACAAGTTTAAGCAGGCACAAGCTTCATACGGAGGAAAATCAGACATTAGCCACAAAAGAAGGTCCATCGGAAAAAAAGGGGTTCTTTCTAGAAGGCGACAAGACAAGAAGCGCAAGAAGTACATCCAAAACTAGCAGAGAGAAGATCAACTGTGACCTGACCCATGGGAGGAAGAAAGAAGACGTTGGGTGATGCAGAAGATGTTCAAAAGAGGCAGGTGCCGAATGTTTTTTGTCACGAGCGTTGGGCGGGAGGATACAGAATCGCGCATGACGTTGGTAGCGTCGTGGCGTCATTGAAGGAGGAGGGAAAAACAAGCATGTGGTGGGAGACGTTCAGCAGGGGATCTCCAAGGATTAATCGCAAGGAATGTTGACGGTAGGATGGCTCTAAGAGCGAAGATAGAAAACCACCGCATGCTAGACCTGTTTAGTAATGTAGCACGAAGAAAGGGAGAGGGGACAACCTAGCAACAAGGGAAGATTTGCGGGTGTTGCAGAAAAGCATCGAACGGCAGGGAAGGTGGGGCAAAAACGCGCTCACTCGCAGAGTAAGAAGGGAAAGCAAAACAATGTACTAAACCAGAGCATCAGAGAGTTTATTTACTAGTGAGAGGAAAAGGGGAAACGACGGATTAAAAGGAAAAGAATGGGAATTGAGATGGATAACACTTGGCATGGTTCAAGACAATCTAGAAGGGAAACCCGTCACATTCTGGAAAAAGTGCTGACTGATTCTGAAATGAAAAAGAAAGAGAAAAGCTTGGCTTCTGACGACTGGGGGACTGAAAGGATGTACATATTTGGGAAGCAATCACAATCCACCGTCTGTGGTTAACGAATCCCAGGAGGGTGCCAGATGAAAAAGTTCAAAAAAAAGCATTTACCGGCAGCCCGACAAAGCACTCTCCAGGTCTGTGCAAGGGGAAAGGAAAAAAGGAGGGGGGTCATCAAAAAGAGATAGGAAACCAGAAAAGTGAAAAAAGCGTATCAAATAGGGTTAATTCGCAGGATCTTCAAAAACGGCTTGCTGAAAAAAAAGGGAGAGCCAAAGTTAACTATTTGAGAAGGGGGGGGAAAGCTGTGCCGAATTTTTTGGTAAAAACGAAGGGGTAGGAGGGAAACCTTGTAAGGTGCCTGTGAAGGGCCCTGGTAGGGGGGGGGGGGGAGTAAAGATTGCACCACCAATGCAAGGGTGGCAAAGGGAAAGAAAGACTGTGGATGGGGTGATGGGGGATGTTGGTCAAGTTCTTCTAAGAAACGCTCCACTCAAAGCGGGGCAGCTCAAGCTGTTCTACCTCGGAGGAGGGGCGACCTTTCAGTCAGAAAGGGGAGGGGAAGTCGGCCCGAAGCTACAGTGGGGGGGATTGTAACACCAACCAAGTTTTTTCCAACTACAAAAGGAAAAGTCCCTTGGTCCACTCGTTCGTTCGTCACGAGAAAGAGGAGAATCGGAAAAAAGCGCTCAGGGGGTTGGCTTAAGGGGGTGGGAATCAGGGAATTGACTATGACTCTGCGTCCAGGAGCCGTAAGGAGTTAAGGGGGCCTTCAAAACACATTCTCGCAACACAGCCCATCGCGACGTGGGGGGGGATGGAAAGGAAAAGCTCTAGGGAAAATGCTACATTACTCAACCAGGTCTGCGGCGCTTCCAAGGGGGGAGAGGGGACGGACGACGCAATAAATACCGTTTGCTACAATCCTTAGGAGAGTAAGGGAGAGAGCTAACGGGCGAACAACAAATGCTCTGAGGCTGGAAAAGTGAAAGGAAAGAAGGGAATAAAACTTCACCCACTTCTCGCTTGATGTAGCTGACTCCCAAGCGGGGATAAAAAACCTTCGGCAACGGCGAGTTGTTCTCCAGGGGGAAAGAAGGAAGAGGAGTCGAGAGGACTGCGACTGGAATGGAAAACAGTGGGGAATAATAGAGAGAGCAACACCGGCTTGAGCGGCAAAGAGTCTGTTGTCGACTTTACGTCCCGCCAACCTGTCCCACGGGGGTCAAAAATGAAAGGAAGGGTGGAGAACCAGGTTGATCATGCGGCGGAGCGTCAAAAAGGGTTCCGGCGAACCTGTGGACGATTAAAAAGAAAAAAAGAAGAAAGTGTGACTAAAATTGACACGGAGTAGAGGCACAGCAGTCAGACTGAACTGGCAGACTTCACTCCCATTTGTACCGGCTGCGAAAGCAGATTGATTTCGCGTCGGTTACGGGAAGGGGGGATAGGGAGAGGGGATGACTGGGCGGGAGGGCTTCCAAATGCAAATGGGTCTAAAATCGACAACTTTTGTGATTTTAGTTGGGCAGGAAAAGGGTATACGCCTGAAAAGAAGCGCGGCTTTGAAAGAGAAGAAAACCGGAAAAAAGCATAAAAACTCAATCAAATACTTCCTTGAGGGGTGTCTGGCAATGAAGACTCACGTTGCAGAGAGGGAGACCTGGGACCCAGTGTTGAAACGGCGCTAACAACAAAGGAGAAGGGAATGCACGCAGGGAGGGTTTGAGCCAGAACAAGGTGTTCCGGAAGGACCACAATTTCACCGAATTGGCCGCCTGAATGGCAGGAAGGAGAGGAAAAATCAAGTGGAAAGGAAACATAGCGGGAAAAAACTACCTGGTGAATGGCCTTCCGTAGCGCTTTCATAGAAGGGGTGCGAAGGTAATCACGCACCCCTCCGCCGGCCGTTTAAGGAGAGGGAAGGGCAGAGAGGGGGGGCTTTGTGGGTGTGAAGAAAAAAGTAAAAGAAGATGAGTGGAGCTGTTGGTGGGGTTGAGTATTGGGGAGGGGGGGTCAATAACAAGTAAGAGATGAATAAACACAAAAAAGAACTCCATCTCCAGCTCCCCAACACCAACCACCAACAAAGGCGTCACGAAAAGGAAAGGGTAGGAAGACTGGGAGAAATAATATCAATTATTGGCTGACGGGGTGGGGTGATTGAAAGAGGGGGGGGGGTCTACTAATCTTCTAATTTTAGAGCTCGGGAAGGTATACCGATCGTCCAGCGAAAGGTCTTGAGACGTCGGAACCTGTCTCTTTTTCGAACTGGGGAAAAACCAGAGAAGAAACACCAAAAAAGACGAATGAATAAAACTATATAGGGGGTTGGCTTCAGCAACCGACAAGTTGCTCCGACGCTCAGTCCATCAGATGAAACGAATCGCACTAAGCCACGCCGAGAGATAAGAAACCTTAAGAACTGGTGGGAGGAAAGAGGGATAAAAAACAATAAAAAGTAAGAAAAGAAGGGTATATGAGGACTTTCGCAAGGGTTCCTAATTCTGTATGTGAGCGGAAGCATTGTCAGCCCTTTGGGGGGGGGGGGGGGGGGGGTTGTGGGAGATGGAGGGAGTGGAGTTGGGGGGAGGGAGGATTGATTTGTGTATTAAAAAAGAAACCAATACAAAAAACCCAATACAAAACATCTCCATCGACGAGAAATCACCCGAGGGTCGAAGAGGGCGAGCACGAAATGCTGGGCTGCGTGATTACAGAGGAAAGAAAAGGGCAGATTCAAACTAAGAGAAGTCCAGGGGGCGAAGAAAGAGCTTTAGTTGTGGTGAAAACCCCTGAAAGGAAACAAGGGAAGCTTAGGGACCTACTCGTAACTCCCTTCTGGACAGAGGGCAAAAAAACAGGGCCAAGACAATTGTAGATGCTCAACCTCATACCTGGAATGAAAAGGTGAAATCCCGTGTAAAACCATTCCAAGAAGGGGGATGGGAAAGTTACCTTTCCAGAGGGTGGTCTCTGAACGGGGAAGACAGGAAAGTTTACGAAAGAACATAAGGGACGGATATTTGCTTTTTATGTTGGCATTGTATCATGAGAAGAAAAAGGTTAAGGAGAAGGACGGCCACAGAAATCTAAGAAAGGGGGGAAAAAAAAGGTTAGAACGCCATTCAGGGAAAATCCGCCGAAAGCCGGGACTCCGCAAGTCAAACATCGTCAATATTAAAGACGGGAGGCTGAAAATCTCAAAAAAAAAGGGGGAAAAGTCCAGACGAATTCTGCTGAGAAGCTCCCTAAGGGGAGGGAAAAATGAGCGTTCAAGGTTCGCAAAAATGGTAGAAGGCACCCGCAGGAGCCGCGCTGGAAACCAAGGAGTCAAAAAACGTTCCATCCACCAGTGGGACCGGGTCGACAAGGAGAAAAAAAGGAAAATGGAAAGCGTCAAGCGGCTATCAAATCGAGAAAGAGGGAGCAAACTGGGAACGCCACCGCCTCTCCGAGAAATTGGGGGGCATATCCCGAACCTATGGGGATCAAAATCGAATTGCCGAGGGGTTATCAGAGAGCGGGGGGGCGGAGCTACAAGCAATATCGAGAAAGTTGTTAAGCAGGGACGTCACACAGGAGGTTTTCCGCGGAAAGAACCGAGCATGTTTTGGGGGGGAAGAAGAGGCGGGGAAAGAGAATCGAAGGGATTTGGGGGATTTTAGGGGATTCGGCGAGCTGCCGCAAGAAGACATGCTAAGGGTTGTCCTCTCCCGGGGACAGACAGATTGTTCATCCGATCACAAAGGAGGGAGAAGGGGGAGGTTATGGTGCCGAGAAAAGAAGAGGACTAGAGGAAGTTCATACCGCGAGACGAAGAGGATCGTGCAAAACACAAGGTACCCCAGAGAAAGCTGTAAAAAATGGATTGCACATGTTAGTCCTTTGACGCAAAAAAAGGGAGAAGAGGCACCGGACTTGAGGAGAAGAGAAAAAAGTGACGTATGGACCCTCTCAATTCCCGAAAATTCGATTATTACCGGAGGATCGGACGCGACGATTACGAACATAGAGGCTTTCCAACTATGATGGAGAAATGCAATAAGATTGAAAGTCAGAACCAAACACCGGAGGGAGTGAGGGAAACCATTTACCTCCTCCCCTGAGAAGAAGGTCTTGAAACCAAAAAAGTGAAACCGGACCAGGAACTGCACGCTCCCAGTCGTTGGAAAAAGAAAACAGGAGGGGGAAAGCAAAAGTCGATAGGCCACCCAAAGAACTTTCCCAGAGGAAATCGTGTTAATA
>Ga0179593_1392029_pt1 | contig 12287 bp, 14 predicted proteins | sample CZODoug2_1_08_16_FD_185931 | JGI IMG/M metagenome (GOLD analysis project Ga0179593, IMG submission 185931) | Vadose zone soil fungal communities from Angelo Coast Range Reserve, California, USA - CZODoug2_1_08_16fungal (PacBio error correction) | ecosystem: Environmental > Terrestrial > Soil >...
GGGAAGACGCGGAAAAGTTATAGAAAAAGGAAAGTCCCAGCTTCAAAGAACGAAAGGGAACAGGACTTCCTGTAGGGCGTGGGTCACGCAGGGAGGGCTGAGAAAAGAGGAGAATACAGACGCAAGGAAAAGTTGCCTACTAATTTAACCGGGAACGGATAAAGGGAAGAGAAAAGGCCGCACCAAAAGAAAAAGAGGAGGGGCGCAATCAAAAAGGGGAAACGAATTATGGTGGGAAAATAATTTGGATGGGGTCTAACGGTTTATTTGAGGGAGAAAAGGGATCAGAAACCACTTCTGGAAATCCTACTTGAAATCCACGCATGGGGTGACGCGAGTTCTTGGCGTAGAAAATGGGGGGAATAACGCATGAGGAGGGGGAGAGAAACAGAGGGGAACGGGAGTGTCGTTCCAAAAAAAAGAAGGAGCCAACAAAGACTGACCACTGAAAATGAAAAAACACAGGTTGCTATGATAATTTAGTTGAAGTTCCTAACTAAGAACTTATTTTCTAAGGAGGTTGGGTTACTGGTTTGAAAGTGAAAGATGGGTGCTGAAAAAAGGGAGTGTAAATCTTTAGATCGTGGGAATGACGAAAGTGCGCGGGTACTGAGAACGCGCAGGTGAGGCAGGGTCAGTGCGGAGCGTTCGTGTTGGCACCGAGGTCCATGGTCAGTTAGGCGGAGGCATAATTCCGACCGAAAGAAGAGAGCGATTGTCTCGCTCATGGTGGAGGGATGTGGTGGGGGAGGGATATATGAAGGAGGAAGATAATTTTTCCCGGCATGGAGAAAAGGGATACGCACCAGAAAAACCCGCGTCTTGCTTGCAGGGAAAAAGGGGCCGCAGGAGCTAGAAGTGTCAAGTGGGACGGGTCCTTTCTGTTTATCAGGGGAAGGGGGGGAAAAACAATCGGATAGAATCCTATTACTGGAAGCCGAAGGAGTTGGAGAAGATGGGGTGTTGATCGCCAGAATGTGGGAAGGGGAGTTGGGAAAACAGAAGAAAGTCTCTGGTTTGGTACTCGATTAACTTCCTGAGAAGAGAATGATTTGTCGCAGTTTCTTTTGGGATGGGGGAGCGAGGCGCAAAGACACATTCGAGTTCGGACGAAGCAGGGTTGGGGGAAAACAAGGGATTCAATCTTGTCGATCAGGGGAAGGAAAAGGGAGTACCAGGTGGGTGGTGTCGCTCTCACTCAGAAATTGGGGAGACGAAATGTCGGAAGAGGAATATATGCAGGATTGGCAACTGGGAAAAATGCGCTTGGTCTTTGAGGAGGAGGGGAGGTGTTTTTCTCAGCACTTTCGAGAAAGGAAAACGGCTAAAAGGGGCCTTCAAGGGTTGCTATTAACCAGACAATATGCCGGTCCCGCCAAGACGGATGAGATTATACTAGGAAGGTGAAACTTTTGAAAAACCGGTGTCCATCAGGTGCGGAGAGAGGAGGGGCGAAATGCGAGGGAAGGGAAGGCACTGAAGTGAGAGAGTAAAGATAGGGTTCGCCGGGGGTTAGCTCCAATTTGAAATGTCATCGGGATCGGAAGAATAAAACCAAGTGTATTGGAGAAGGAGAACCCTTTTCCCGCCTGTATCCAAAGAAGCGGCCCTGGTGAACAAAACCGGGGAGGTGTCCTGGGTAACGCAACACGACTTGCCTGGCCGAGCGAAGGGGAGGCCAAAGGGGACGTATTTAGAACGCGTGTGAAGAAATTGGTTGCCTAGATTAAAAGCGGAGACAGCAGTGAGGATGGTGGCGTCCCCATGGGCAACGTTGAGTTCCTGGCCAGGAACGTCCAGTCTCTACGACCATTACGAAAAACTGTACGCTTGTAGACAATTAAATTAAAAAAGTCCCACTTTCGTAAAAAAAGGGAGTATAGAAACATCGGAAATGGAAGGCGGGTGTTTCCAGGAGGAAGGGCTAGGAGCCATCTTAGAGGCGATGGACAAGTCAGGCGGCTTTGAACTTCGTCAGAATTTGGTTCCGAGGGGCAGCACTCTCAAGGGATTGAACCCTTGCAGGGGAGGGAAGATTTTTGTTTCAGCGAGGGGGAGGTCCCAAAACCGTAAGGTTAGGGGGGAGGTGGTAGGGAAAGGCCTCCGCCAAGCCAAGGGAGGACGTGAGGATTTCAAGCATTGGAACGGAGAGGGGGGGAGATTGGGCGCCTAGCGAGACCGATGGGAGGGGAATTGTTTGCTCTAGCAAGGGGGGATCTCTGATCGAGGGGGTAGAACTAAGATAGAGAGTTCTAGGGCGTCGAGAAAATTAGGGTTGGCGCTGGAGTTAAACCGAGAGAGGTAAGAAGAGGACTGAACGGGGAGGATGTAGGAGAGGGAGGCGTACGAAGGGAGTGTTCTTACTGGGCAAAGGGGGAGGGGGGGGTATGGACGATGGAACTATGCAGGAAGGTCGGTGGGGGAAATTTCTGGTCGCAAGAAGTAAAAAAAATAATTTAACGAGTATTTCCGTGAGACAAGGAGAGAACAGGGATGGAGTGATGGAAGCTATGGCGTGGAGAATTTTAGAAGGATGTTGCAGGGAAAAAGGGAACGGAGGCTTTTATATTTCTCGCGAGGGAAGGAGATTGTCTTAAGAGCTTGAACATCTATAGGAATAAACGGTGAAGGAAAGAATGTGAAAGAAATGTATTGGTGGGGGTTGAGTACCGGTGTGGTCGAGCAAAATCAGTTTAGGCTAGAGTGGGGGAGGGGGGACATTTGCCAAAGTGGTGGAAAACCCTTCGAAAAATTCTTAAGACTGAAAGTGGCCGTTACAGCAAACCAAAGTTCGGACAAAAGGAATTTAAAAAAGACGGGCAACAGTTCGGAGCCAAGGGGAGGAACTGGCCTCTGGCGATCAGGAAAAGTTATCTTACTTAAATGAGCAGAAAAGTCAATAGGAGGGCGTGACAATTCAAAAAAAAACGTATAAAAAAAACCGGGAAAAAAGGGGTCCATGGTGGAGTTCAAAGGGGGAGGATGAGGAAAGAAGTATTGCAGCAACCTTAACGGTGGGAGGGAGCGACTTGATGGCGGGGATAAGGACAGTTGGAATCGGACGGCTAACAAAAACAAAAAAGGGGAGTAAGGCTACCGTCAAATCGCTCCATGACCGGATCCCAGTAAATCAACGCGAGATAGGAAAAAGGTACTTGATGCAAGAGGGCGGGCAAAGGCCCTACCGTCCACAGGAAATCCAGTTTTATCCGTGTTGAAGTGGGGGTTTAAACCCAGGAACGCAAGAGGGGGTCTGAAGCTTCGGCCAACGTCCAAGCACGAAGGGATCGACGCTTAAAATGTAGTTGCCTCAAGAGGGGGAGCACCGGACCAGGTCTCAGCCTCATCGCTGCGTGAACTCAAAAAAAACCAACAAAGGGGAAACACAAGGGGAAGGGGGGGGGTCATGTGGCCTAATAAGGGAAAAAACTTGAAAAACGTACCCACCCACGATATCCATCCGGAAGAAGAAAATTGCACAAGCCTCAAGAAAATGGTTGGAAGGAAAATAGATCATATACTTATTAATCTAAAAAATGGTCCAAGGGAAGGGAAAGGTTAATTGAAAATCTGAAGTCCTCGGGGCGAAAAATCGCCAGTCCGAAGCGCCACGAGAAGACATCCCTCTAGAAACTTCAAATTCCCATGAAGAAGAACATTAAGACTCAGAAGCTCAACGAGCGCAGATGGGGAGTGGCCCAACACCAAAAAAACAATGTTCATACCGGAGAAAAAATCATCCGTCAACGCGAATCCGATGCAGTTAGAATCGGTCCAGATTCCACTACTTCCCACATCACAGGGTCTAACTACCTACTCCATGACGCAAGTCTCTAAACTCTCCTCCGATGGTACAAAAAAAAGGACTGACAAGTTAAAGTCGACTCAGCTAAGCGCTACTCTTCTTCGAAAAAAAAAGCGACGAGAAGAAATATGGAGACCAGGAGAGGGGAAGAAAAACCCTTCTAAGAAGTGCCTCTTCGAATGGGCGAAAAAGAGAAAACACCTCGGAGGAAATTGTCAATCCTCCAGGCATCTTGAGAGGGAGCGGCAATCTCCTCAAAAAGAACGCGTTAGACCGGGAGGAAGGGGGAACAAATGAAAATCTTGCGAACGCAGAGAAGGAGAAGCGGGACGCCTGAAGCGAAAATTCTCGACGGAAGGAGAAGAAAAGAAAAACTCACGTTGAAGAGGGCTCCGATAATGAATACAAAAAAGCAGGCAGTTATTATCTATGGGACGAAAGATGAAGAAAAAATTGACAGGGTTAAGAAAGAAGGCACAGGGTTTTCAGTCGCGAGAAGAGAAGGCAAAAATACAAGAGTTCTCATGTAGAGAGAACAATCGAAATCAAACTCGACGAGGTGACGAGAGGAAAAAAATTCCCTTAAGAACTCACAAGGCGTACAAGTTCCTCAAAGGGGACAAGACGTTGGGGGGAAGAGGAAGTTCACCTCAAATGAGAAGGGACAATCAAAGGGAAAGTTACAACAGGGAGAAACTTTTTTAAGGGAAGCTATCAGTTTGGTTTACATGAAAAAAGAGGGCTTCGTTCCTGCAGCATAAAGGGGGGATTCGACTAGAGGATGATTGTGGGAAAATAAACCGAAGACGTCAGGGTCGAACATTCGCTTAAGAACTCACTTATAAAAGCAGGACGGTCGCCTGCAGTCTTCGAAGAGAAAGACAATTCCTCACCAAAGGGTAGGGAATCCCACTTCTGGGGCATGCGTCGTCATAGGGGATCTAATAGAGGGAGGGAACGGAAGAATCTTGGAATCAGCAAAAAAAAGCACGGTAGCAAGCTGGAGGGGGGAGGTATCGAAGGCAAGGCGACAGAAAAAATCTCAAAAGACTAACGACTCCAGAGAAAGTTTTCAAGGGGGGCGGTCGGGGGAGAGAATGCTCAGAAAAGACTAGGAGTTCTCCACAAAGTTCTGCCAAATCAGAAAGCCACGACAACTAGGAGAATGGAAACACTAGGAAACCTGATTCGCACTCCTTTAGAACTGGGAGAACCTGATTGAGGACGAACCTCGAAACAAAGGTAATGAAAAAGACAGCGCCGCCACAAAAAGTATAAGGAGCCGAGTCTTTCTGATACCGGGAAAAATGAAACTCCCACAAAAACAGCGACCAGGTCAGTCGCAAACCAAAAGAAGAAGGAAAGAAGGAGAGGGCCTCAAAAATCAGAAGAAAATGAGGAATTTGTCCTACATCTTCAAGAAGGCAAGATTCAGAGAGGAGGAAAAAACTGACGAAAGAAAAGGAGAAGGGGACACCAGATAGTCTAGAGTCTTAAAGGGGAAGAGGAGTGATGAACCAGGCAAGCCTCCGTAGGGGTAGATATTTATACATGGTGAGCAAAATAAACCCTTATAAAGCGAACGAAAGCAAAAAAAATCACAAAAAATGGAGAGAGAAAACATGATCCTTACTGGGAACGTAATTACGGGGCTAAAAAAAAGATGCCTCAGGTACAAAAGGCCCGGTGAATATAGAGTGATTCCTCATCAGACCGGGCGACCCTAACATCGGTCAAGAGAGAGGACTTAATTACAAAAGAGAAACAAGAGAAGGGCGTATACGGGGCCGGCAAACTTAGCGGAGAAAAAAAAAAAGGCAACGGACTAAGAAAAAACTTTAAGAGGAGAAGCAGGGAGTTTCATAAAATAAAGAATGATATATAAGTTTATTGGAAGTGTGGATAAGAGAAAGGGAGGGGTGAAAACTACACGAAGTGCCCTCCTGCTAAAATTCTGGCTAGTAAACGGGAGGAAAGTGGCAAAGCCCTCGCGTTGGATCACATGAGTGGAAGGAAGGATTTCCCGACTTTATGATATGCGGAAACACGTTTCGAAAAAGAAGAAAACATAGGCTGAAGAGAAGGCAAGAAGAACTCATCGCGAAACCAGACGTTTACTGGGGGGGATGGGGGGGTCAAACAGCCGAACTTTGGTGGGGGAAGGACCAGGTTGGGGAGAAGGTCGTTAACTCTTAGGAAATAGAGGAGAGTATCTTCCCGAAGAGATATAAGAAGAGGAGACAACACGAAAGGAAGGGAAGAGATTAAGCTTGGTATCCTCGCTAAGGGTTGGAAAAGAGTGAAAAGGACTCTTCCGTGAATCGTCCATAGAGATCAACAAAAACGATTAAAAAGAAAAAGAAGAAAGAAAGGGGGGAAGACTAATTCTTAAGAAAAATGAATTCAGAACATACTCACGAAGAAAGAGGACAATAAGGTCTGGAGTAAGGCGAGCGATGGTAAAGCTTAAAGACGCCCCCCCCAAAGACTCCAGAGGAAACCTACTATGTTACCAGGGGCCACGGAGACCTTCCACTAAAGTGGAGGTGGCTTACACGCCTGACTGGCAAAACAAAAAAGAATGGGGAGAAGCAAGCGACTATGTCAACGGGATGGGAGGTTTGGGGAGAAAGGTGATGATGGAAAATCGAAGACATAGAAAGAGGGGAAACTTACATACCAAAGGTGGGGAAACTCTACTTGAGGTGGAAGGAACAAAAGAAGGAAGTGAGCAAGGGTTGAATAAAGCCCAAAAGAAAATACGTCTATAGAACAAATCTCCAATAAAACAATACTATATAGGGGAGGGAAAAAGGGTTCTATCCAATAACTAACGAGGGTTCGACAGAATGATTTGGTATGGTACGCTTTGTTTGAAAGGGTGAGATAAGTTGGCGCAATAAAGTACTCAGAGGGGGGAGGGTGATTGAATGGCGCGTGACCGAGTTTCTGAAGGGGGGGGGGCGAACGTTCATTTTCTCAGCATTATGTCTGAATCAGAGAAAAACACAATGGTTGAAATATGGAAAGAAACAACAGTTACCCGACACGGAAAAAGATTGGCTCTCAGTTGGGGAGGGGGGTGGGGATGTGGGCGTGGAGCTGGGTACGGTTTCGAGTTGTGCCGAGGAAGGTGGACTGAATTTCGATAAAAAAAAAAAAAAAGGGAGAAACGGTGGGAGGGGAGAAAGAAAGTCAAAGTGATGTATAGCAAGCGGGGTACAGGAGGGGACGCGGGGGGGGGATTAGCAGGTTTTAACATGAGGGCGCTTATGAATTTTCTGGAAGGGAAGAGGAGGGGGATGTCGTGGTTTTAGGTGAACAGGTAGCACTGGCGAGATTACAGGGAGTACTAATGACAGGGGTGTAGGAGGGGGACTGGGGGGGGGGGGTCCAAGTGACTTGAAAAACAAAGATACGGCAGGTTACTGTGCATTGAGTGGTGGTTCGGGGTTTTGTGGCTGCCGCGTGGGGATGAAGATGAGTGTTGTGGTGGGGAGGGAGGTGTCGGGGAGAGGGGGGCAGGGGAGAACGAGGGGAAATGGGGGTGTTGGCGATCAGTGCGATCTGGGTCTTATCCGAGTCCTGGGGTGGGTTCGAAAAACCGGGGGGGGGCTCGGATTTGTTTAGGAAAAGCGGAGATGGAGAGAGAGCTGATTAAGTCGCTTGCAAGGAAGACAAAGAGCGGGATTGGAAGGCAGGAGTTGATTTGGCGGAACAAATAGGATGATCGGGCGCATACCGGATTGCCTTTGGGTGAAAAAATGCAGCGGCGCTATGCTTCAGGCCCGTATAGAGGCCATCGAAAGCGAAGGTGGATTCAAACTGGATGATAAGGGGCATGAAAGTTGGGAGGTTGTGAAAGCCGAAGGGGCAGAACCTGGAATTGACGGAATGGCGAGAGTGGGGAAACTTTGATATTTGAGAGAAGATTCTGATCCATTCAATAGAACATAATCAGCTTGATTTAGGAATGAAAACACCGAAAGGGGACTCCTTTATCCCAAAAAAAGAAGAGCGCCACAGTTTCGTTGGAAACCTTGTGAACTCACGTGTAGTGAACCGGTTGCTGATTAAAAATCTAAGAAAAAAAACAAAAAAATTAGAGAAAAAACTACTATTATAAAAAAGGGAGGATAAAAAAATTTTGTTGGCAGGGAGCGGAACGAGCAATGGAGGCGATTTTTTTGAGTAGGGTCCAAACGTTATTGTCAGACCGGGCACGTCTAATCGACGAAGTACGGCCCCGAAGGACGGCTTTTGGGAAAAAAGGAAAATTGAAACAGAGGGCGTAACAAAGGTAAGAGATACTCCAGTTGTTCGGCCTTCGCAAAAGGCGAGGAAAAAAGAAGGGGAACGAATTTACCCGTCGGCTTCCGGAGGTAGACGAAGAAGGGTGGTCCATAGGAGGAGGAACGCAACTTCAGCTGGGAACGGGCGCGAATGTTTCAGAGTTGGCGTCCCGAGCCGGAAAAGGTGGGGAGGGGGGGCGTTGATTCCGAGGAAGCCGGCCAGATGAGGAATTGGAGGGAAAGAAGGGGAAAGCAAATCGCTCAGTGGTTGCGCCTTCAGGGAAGAAGCACTGAAAAAGTGAAATTGTTGTTCTTCTCCGAGACATGGTTTTAATCAGACGGGAGTCGATGCGGAGACGAGGAGAAAAAACGCGTTCGAGGCGCGGGAGACCTTGAAACTTGGGAACTTGGGTCCGTGAACAGAGAAGGGAGGAGTAATTCTAAGGTCCGAGATGGAGAGGGACTTCTGGTAGTGGTGAGACAGTGTGGCCCTGGTTAAAAAACTATGGTATGGAGAGGCCTTCTGATTGAGAGGGGACGGAGGGCGAGGCGGGGATGGAACATCCAATAAAGGCAGATTGAGACGTTAGAAAGAAGGCTAGACACTCATAAAACTGGAGGTGGGGAGGCGGCCGAAGATGGAGTTTCGATTCACGAAGGGAATTGCGCTAAGTTGAGAGGGGAGCTGGCCGAGAGGGACGCGGTGGGGAAGTAGAGGCGGGCGGATATTCAGGAACTGTACTATAAATTTGGCACTGAAAAACAGGAGTTCGTTGGGGAAGAATGTTAGTATCAGGGACTAGGACGTGGGTCTGATTTTGGAAAGGTTTTGGAAACTGAAGGAAACTGAAAGTCGGAAAACAAGGTTCCGGTTGATCATTTGGTAGAAGACGATTAGAGGAGACGAGGGGTGGAAGGATGATCAAAAACCACGATGTGGAAAGTATGAGCGTCGATCTGGCTGGCGGGAGGGGGGCCCAGACTATCAGCCCTGCGATGCGGAGAAAACAAAAAACAAGTAGACACGAAAACGATTGAGAGTTCTAGAGGGGTTTGGATGCAAATGAAAAAGATGTAAAGGAATATGAGGACCAGTACGGGGAAGGAAGGGCGAACGCTTTATGGCGGGAATGAAGGAAAACATCATAATACGACGCGGGAGAATGATAAGAAAAAACAACAAACAGTTAGGAAAATGTTCTCCCGAGAGTCAGGGGGACCCGATTTTAATGATCCCCGAAATCAGCGCGAGACGTGCCCCCACGTAAAGGGGAAAAAATATTCTTTGGACGCGCTGCAGGTGAAAAGACATTAACGAAAGGTTTATAAAAGGGGTATCCGTTTGGGTTTGCCTGGGGCAAAAGCAAACAACCATCGAGGTGAGACATTACCTCAAAACCCGTAGATAGACCGCGTCCCAGGGGGATTGCAGACAGAGAGACAAACCCGAAAAGGAACCTGAATTAAGAAAAGCTCTTTTCTACGGGACGTGAAAACTGCCACAATTGGGGGAGGGGGGTGGTAAACCGACTTGAAAGCCCGTGGCAACACCTTTTCCCAACAAAGACCAAAGAGGCGCAGCTTACGGGAAGATTAAAAGGTCAAGAACGAAAGTGGGGTAAGTTATAAGATAAGGTAAAGTGGAGCTAGATTGCAAGTCCGCTCGGAAGGACAAAGCATGAGAATCGAGCCATCACATAAAAGGCCGCCGGACGCCAATTTTCGCCCCAATGAACGAGAAACTTCGCAATCAGAGAAGCCCATCATAAGAGCGCCTGATCGAAAACTATAAAAAATGTGGGGGAGGTGGCCGCAAGGAGGAAAAATAAGGAACATTCAACTCGAATCCGAGAAGAGTGGACCCTTCTAAAAAGGGCCCACGTCACTCCCACCGGAGAAAGCAAAAACCACAAACAAAGCACTGCGTGTTATCAGAGGACTCAATCTCCTGGGACACGCAAGCTGACCAAGGGGTTTGCAAATCTCTCCGCAGGAGCGCGCTCGAGAACGCGACTACGCCAGAAGAGGGCTATTTAAAAAACTCCATGCGAGAGAAAACAGGCCGAAGGAATAGGAAAGGTCAAAAAAAAACGAAACGCTAGGCTTCCTTCCTGTTCCAGAATCCACGGGGAAGAAATCGGCGCGGAGACGCCAGCGGGCGCACGAAAAAAGGAAAGCGTGAAGGAGAAAGCCTAAAAATAGGGAACGCAAGGGTGGAAAGAGTAGCGAGTACGCCCTGCATACGCTTAATACAAAATTCGTCAGGAAGAATAATAGGGTCCATGCCTCTTGGAAGAGAGGCAGGAACCTGAAAAAAAAAACCAGTAAGTTGAATCATGTTCCTGGTAGCGGGAGTGGTAAAGAAACAACATTTCATGGGGGGGGGGGGACACGAGAACCAAAGTCGGTGGGTATGTCGTCGGGATAATGCCGTGCCAGGGAAAAGGAACTCAACACGTGAGTGATCATGGACTCTAACCATCGCCCCTCAAGGGCGCTCAACGCATTGTCCGCTCGTCCAAAAAAGCCAGGAACGAAAAAAAAAAACCTCTCCACCGTTCTCTAAGGGGCCAATGCCTCGGCCGGACAGCCTCAATCGGCAAAGGCAATCACTTTTGTTTCACAACATTAAAAAATGGGGACCCCGCTACATTTGGGATAGCAGGGACGGGCAGAGGGGTGGGCCTTCGAGAAAGGGGGGTTCTTCGCTCGATTGGACAGCGCATCCACACGTAAACAAAAGAGAAAAGGTACACGCGATCCAACGTAACGAATGCAATTAAACGAAGACCTAGGGGGGAAACACCACGAACAAAAAGGAGACTCCCGTTGCGAATCCAACAGAAAGCAGGGCGTCAAAAGATGGATCGAGGACAGGGAGTGGTAATCGGGGAGGGGGGAGAGGAAAAAACATCAATCGTCAGTAGAGGAAAAGAAGTCACACACACCGAAGAAAGCCTCCCGCAACCCAAGCCCCCCCAAAAAGGAAAAAAGGGTTTGTCCAGTGGGCCCGAGAAGCAGCGCGATTCCTGCTCCGTCTAACTCTGGCTAACCAAGTGCGTCTAGAGAGGAAAAAAACTCAGGGCTGTCAAAGAGAACTGATCGAAAGCAAGTGCCCTTGGAGGACACAACCTGCAATTCAAGCTAATAAGAAAAACGCGCTTGAAGAAATCAGGGGCCACCGAGCCGCACCAAAGAATCCGGCGGGAAAACAAAGGCAGGGGGAGTCTTCCGCTCTTTAGCAGGAGTCATCGAGCGCCACAAACCCTCGCCTGGTTCTACAAAAAGGAACGAGGCGGGGAGAAAACATAAAACCTGAAAATGAAACAAGAGGCAAGATGAAGCGATGGAATCACCTGCAAGCCCAAGAGGAAAGGCCCCCATCTAGGCGGGAAAAAGGCGGAAACTCAGATACCTTAAAGCGCCGCGGTTTCGGGGTGGGAACTTTCCGACAAATGGCAAAAGAAAGGAACCCATCAAAGCTCAACGCCAATACCAAGGAAACCGCCATCTCGATGAAACAGAGAATATTGACGTCTGAATTCGGGATCGTCAAAAAAGAAAATGGGTGGATCAGTCGAAATAAGACCAGAACAGATAAGAAAAACCTTCGCCGATCCCTAAAGTTCACCGAAGTGGGAGAGACCAAGATATACCAGAGGCGAATACCGAGGAAGGAGAGAAACTGATCATTCAAACCGTACCAAAAAAATTGTCAGGAATCATGGAGCTGGGGGGATAAAAAGACAAGATCTACAAAGTGTTTTATGAATGTTGTGGGGGGGGATACTCGAATTGCGTAGGGCAAGACAATGGCGTTCCCGCTGCTCTAAATCAGTCTGCGTATGAAGGGATTCAGATTCATTGGAACCGAGCCCTCGAAGTGGAAAAAAAACCACAGCAGGGATTGAATGGGGATGTCCCGCACGGGGCCGTCTGATCGTGGCATCCTAACCTAAAAGAAACTGCGGCTGACAGAGACCAGGATGAATCAAGGTCGTTCGTTGCGAGGGTGGGGACCATCATAGAAGGGGGGAAGGCAGTCGTGGAAAGGTCAAAGGCGGTAAATTGAGGGAGGCAAGCAAGGGATCATGTTCCGTCGACCTCATGCAAGAACTGCAAAAAGCGAGGGGGGACGATTAAAACTCGGGAAAAAGAAAAGGTTGTCTTGCAAGGATTGACAGGCGGTG
>Ga0179593_1412045_pt1 | contig 12287 bp, 11 predicted proteins | sample CZODoug2_1_08_16_FD_185931 | JGI IMG/M metagenome (GOLD analysis project Ga0179593, IMG submission 185931) | Vadose zone soil fungal communities from Angelo Coast Range Reserve, California, USA - CZODoug2_1_08_16fungal (PacBio error correction) | ecosystem: Environmental > Terrestrial > Soil >...
GAAAGCCATATTCAGTGAAGGAAAAGGGGCTCAGGTTTGTGTCATACCCAGATGCTAAGTCGCGTGATAGATAGACGAGCATTGGGGGACAAAAGAAAAACGTGAAAGGGCAGCTCAGAAGAAAAGTCTCCTTGGTCTCAAGGGAGATGAAGAACAACCCCGACCGTCGGAACTAAAGACGTATCCTCTCTAAAACACCCAAGAGGAGTTGGGAATACATCCGGTTCGTTGAAGCGCAGACGTAGAAGTCCAGGATAGAAAAATTTGCGGGGAAAATCGAAATAAAGGGAATTGGAACACGTGGGGTGGTTGGCGTGAACGACACGGTAGGACTTAAAAATAACAGAGCTACGAGGCAAAGCAGCTAGGGGGGGGAAAAAGCGTTAAAAAAAAAAAAAAATCGAACAGGCCCTGAAGAATATGGCAGGGGGGAAAAGAAATTCTATTGACGGAAAGGCACACAGAAAAAAAACGAAGAAAAGGAGGAAAGCTCCGAAAGGGTTGGGGACCCGCCGAACGGATTATTTGTCAAAACTTCATGTTCTAAACGGAACAACGCAACAGTGGGTAAACCCGCCGCCATGAAAGGGACTCTGAAAAATCTCTCGGTCCCAGTTCAGTCAGGCGTCCACTTCAACTTCGAAAACTAAAAACGATCAAGAAGCATCTCCTCCATAAAGCGAAGGGCTTGGGGTTGGAAGCACACGGGACAATGCGGCCCGAGTCCACTGGCGTGCACGGAAACTACTGGGAAAGTCCTAGCTCACGAAGCAAAAGCACAGACGGTAGGAGAGTCGGAAATAGGGGTGTTGGGACAGGGATCTCTTTCCCCTATCCAAAGGTCACAAAGGAAATGAGTCCGGGGAAAATCGCCGGGAGGGAAGTTCTGAAAAGAAAATGGAAAGTTGTTTTTTTCATCTATAAGATCATTCGGGGGGCCATACGGTTTCCTTGTTGCGGTGCGAGAAAAATCACTAATTGGTGTACTATGATCTCCGAAGAATCAAAATAAACTAGCGGGGAGATGAAGAAGGATGAGGAATAAAAGGCTAGAAAGTGTTTGCACATTACTAAAATGAGGCCGTGGAAGGAAAAAGAAAGTGAAGTCGAGTGCTCCCTGGGTGCCGAAAAAACATTGGATACAAGAAGTGGAAAACCAAAAGAGGGGGGAGAAGAAGGAGAAATAATAATATGGGGAAGTCAATAAATATTCACTTGGGGAATACACACCCACCAGGGAAGGAGGAGGGGGGGAAAATGGGGTTGTGGGTGGGGAAAGTTTTTGAAGGGGTGAATTTGGGTCGTTGTATAGAAATTCAGGGTCGGAAGGCCAGGAAAATTGAAAAGGCAATGAATGGGAGTAACGCAAGACCTCGGGGGGGGCAACAAAGAGGGGGTCGAAAATGGAAAAAAAGCGAAGAAGAGTATCAGGGTTTCTAGATTAGTTCGGGGACCAAAGGGGGAGACTAAAGGGAACCCGAAGTGGTTCTCTTTTTTGGGGCGTCTGGTCGTCGTCCATGGTTTTCGGGGTGTCAAAAGGGAAAAACTCGGGACAAGGAAACCAAACCTCATAGTTCGGGACGAGTAAGAGAAGGGCCCAGATTGGGATAAATCTCATTGTGCCCGTCGTCTAACCGCGGGGGAAGGCGGAATCAGGGGGTGGGAAGGGGGAAAAAAAGGGTTAATGCACATCGGGTGCACGGAGGCCGTAAAGAAGGTTTGCCGAGTGGGATGAACTCCCAAAAAATGTTTAAGTAAAAAAGAAAACAGCGGTAATAAGAATTAACAGGAACGCTAAAAAAAGAAAGGGGACCGAGGGGGGGTGGAATTGTAACTCTCCTAATCTAAAAAATTCCGTCGAAAGAGCCGGGGAAAAAAAATCAGATACGTCGTTATGAAGACGTACCACCGAAAAAGAGATAAAACTCCACCCAAGGTGTAAACCAAGCGCGCCCACAAAAGGAACCCTCCCCACTGTGTTTTTGGGGGGTTGCCAAAAAAACACACGACTCGGGCAGTCAACCCAGGGGAAAACAAAGTGACCGTTAAAAAGTCTCTTGGGCGAGGCGGGAGAGAGGCGCGGCCCAGAGGGAAAGTTGTGTATTTTATATCCGGGCGGGAGAGGGGAAATGGCCTGTGGACGAGGTTCAACCCTTCGGTAAACTGGTGGTGGGGGGAGAAGCTGGCGAAACAGAAATAAATTGTTTTTGAGCTATGAAAAGAGGTTGCCCTATTGGGGCGAAAAAGAAAACAAAGAAACTTTGACCCGTCCACTTTCTAAGTAAAAAATACTGTCAGAAAGAAGAAGAAGGAGTCAATGATACGAGAAAATCAAGATCCCATTAAAAAAGAGAAAAGATAGACGAGGCAACAGAAAAAGAAATCACTCCTTTTGCCGGTCCACTGAAAGGGCAAATAGTAAAAGTATGTACTCTTAAAAACGTGGGTCGGGGGTATTTGTTCGGTAGATGGGGAGCAAAAACAACAACCTGTGCTTGCGAGTCCTGCACCCCACGCACGAGTATTTGGACGGGACGTAAAGAGGGTCAAATTTGCAAACAAGAAGCGGAACAACGCCACTGGGGGGGGCGAAAAAGTGGACGGCTTAGGGGGAAATGGGGAACCAGGGCTGCTGGACATTGAAGTTCACACAAAAACCAATAAAAAAGTACCCATATTCACAATTTCCCCTCGTCTACTTCCCCATAAAGAATTCCCACCGCGTGCGCGCGGCCTTGTGCCGAGTCAATATGTTTGGATGGACGACCTGCGCACAGCCCGAGGCGTGACTGACCCTGAGTGAACCTTTAGTTCCACGTTCCCGCGGCAAGCAAATGTCGGCAATCAAAGAAAAATACCCAAACAAGAACCCGGGGAAGCATTTCACTATTCGGAAACCTTAATAAACAGACCGCATGAACTTCCAGTTACGAAACGTCGGTTTGTCCATTCAACGTTTGGAAACGGGTCGCACGGGCTTCGACTGTGATTTACGGTGCGGACCTTGAACATGAATATGGGATAGGGCACATGCATCTTGGGTAGCGCTGAGTCCAAAACCGGTCCCACTGAACGGGCATCAGGGATCACCGATGGGTCCTGGGGATAGTTTAACCGTGAAGACGTAGGGAGGCGCTAGAAGGATCAGCATGGGCGTCACGGGGAAGTAAAAAAGCGAAATGGATGGGGGACTCTCAGAGATACACACAACAAATCGGCAGCGTGGGATTTCGAGAACTCAGTGTCGGAAGGGTAGAGAGACAACGAATCCGAGATACGGGTGCCCACGAGTACCGGTTAGCACACCCGGGGGCGAGGGCGCGAAGCACGAAGAAAGGGGCCCAGATAACACGGTAGGAGGGGGTTGGGGGCCCTAGAGAACAACAATTGTAAGGAACGAAAGGATTGGTGGAGGAGAGGGAAGAGGAGAGAATTGGGGCCAACGAAAGGGATTCACAAGGTAGAACCACCGAAAGGCGCGACAGAAGAGAGGTCGGATAGGTAAAACCGCCAACTAAGGGAAGAACAACCAGACAGGAAGTAGGGGGAGAGGGCACATCGTGTCAAAGCGGGGGAGGGGGAGGTAGACCGTCAGGGTAATGGAAACAGCGAAGGGAAAGAGCCCCGGGGAATGTAACGGGAAAAGGTGACCAAGGGAAGAAAGTGTTTGGGGAAACAGAACAAGGCATAAGACGTTCTGCGGCCCACCGAGTGGGTCCATTTTAACTTATAATACAGCCACCGCTGAACGTCATAGACATCTCCCCCCGGGGATAATCTCGCAGAAGGGGCCCAGGTGCACCAATTCGCTATTCACTTCCAACTCGTACATTCCGTAGACGAAAGAAAAACAACCCTGGCCCAAATCTTGGGGGGGACAGCTAGAACCATGGGATGGGCACTTCCTGGTGACCAAAATCTCTAGGTTTTGGTCATAGGGAGTACCTTACACGAGTGTTGCCTCTGGGGCTGAAGGACAGCTAGGGATGCCGGGGGCCACAAGTCGACACGAGAGGCCTAGTTCTAAACTGAGTATGGGGGCGGGAGTGCTGTGGAAAAGGGAAAGGCAGAGGCGTGGGGCTGGAGGAGACCTTCATTTGGCAAGCCTACCTAATTTTTCACTAGGTTAAAACCGAAAAGTGAGGGAAGACGCATCAAATACTGGGGGGGAATTCTTGTTGGGGGGGGGGTGGGGGGGGGGGGGTAAAGTTGGGGGGTTTTGAGGGGGCTTTCAGGTATGTGTAGGTTGGAGTTTTAGGGATGGTCCTCGGAACGGCGCTATTATTTTTGATGAGGGGAAACTATTGATTCTGGACAAAAACGGAAGTTGGTGAGACGTAGACCCTAAAACCAGCACGAAAAAAACACGATCCAGAGAAACCATGCTACAAACCAAGTGGAGGACGTTCTTTGTCATCTCGAAGGGTAGCCACCCAGGACGAGACGCACGGCGCACGAGAATTAGGGGAGCTAGGCAGGATGCGGGGTACTGTGGAGAGCCCAAGGGACTTAAAAATGGACACGTCCGTTACTGCACTGAAACACCCGGTGAAACGCCAAAAAAAGGTAATAACTAATTACCGGGATGGGCCAAACATCTCTTGTTGGCGCGAGGTAGTTATGAGCGTTCAGTAACTCAAAATCAACAGAAGGAGGAAAAGGTCCAACTCTGGAGAGAGAGTAAATAGCACAAATCCACATCCCCCAATAGGACTGCCAGGTCTGCGGGGAAAAAGAAATTTATGACCTACATGTCCAATGGCCTTTCTTAACTCGCCCAAAAGGAAACGCCGCACAGGGTCAAAGGGAGGTAAAAGAGAAAACTGTGTGGGAAAAAGAAAATATGGGTGTCATCCTCGAGAATTAAGGCCTGAAAGACTGCCAGAAAGAAAAAGACTGACGATGACCGTCCGCGCCTCAACGGGGGTCAAGGTCCCCGCTCAAACCCCAAAGGATGAGGCGGCAGGCCGTATGTCGAGAAAGGGGGCCCGGGAAAAGGAACGGGTTGTCAGCCCCCTGAGAAATTAGGTGTTAACAAAACGGTGGGGGGGAGCTGGCACAAGGGCGACAGGCGAGGCCCGAAGTTGTAGAGGCCAACAAATTGCATAGGAGAATTGGAGCTCAAAGGAAAAGAAGGGATAGTCTGACACGCGTGAATAAAAGAAAAACCAATTTCCAGATGGGGAAAGCGGAGAAGAGGGAACGTTGAGTGAGCCCAAAATACACCTCAATCATAATATATACAGTCTCTAAAGTTGGGGTTTCATTATGGGGGGGGGGGGGGGGGTTCGTTGGGCAGGCCGGGGGTCACTCTGGGGCCGAAATGATTGAGTACAGGAAAGTCCACAAAGAGTAACCCAGATCGGAGATAGTGCTTCGTCGAGGACGAAGAGGCATTTAATGGGAAAAATTAAGGGTTATAAAACGAAGAAATGAAGCCGGGGGAATAGGTGGAAGACCGGTCCTTAAGAGTCAAAAGGAGAACGATTGGGAGAAAATAAGGAGAATCTCGGAAAGTCTTGTGCAAGGGAAAACTTCAATCTCCTGTTAGAGGGGGAAGGAAAAGGGGTGGGGAAGGAAGGACACTGGATTGGTCTGGGGAAAACCGGGACGGAAATTGGATGTTGGCTTAAAAAGGTCACTCGGAGTCAAAAAAAAAGTGTTGCAAATGCAGCTCGCCTTTGGCAAAAAACGAAAAGTAAGGTTAATGGGGTGTCATTGTCGGGAAAATTGGAGCGGGTTCACGAGTCGCGCCCTGAAGATGCGCTCGACCTCTAACATGTAAATTTTGCCGTGTAGTATGGCCACTGATGTTTGAAGTCCAAACAATGAAATCTTAAACGGGGCGCAAAAACTATGGTGGGGGGGAAGATAAGAAGAGAAATCGTCGAAAAATACTGGAAGATCCGCCTTCCGGGACAAAGGTTTTACGCCGGGAACTCAATGTACGAGTCTGAAAAAAAAAAGCCCCCAAAACCATAGCCAGGGGCAGTGTCTGGCAATATGATTCAACGTCCTGGGTTGAAGGAACCACCCCAAAAACCTACCCAAACTTCGTCGAAACAAGAACGTTAGCAGAAAAGGGAAGGGGGGCGGAATGATCGTTAGAAAAAAAATTGACATGGAAGAAGAAAGAAGCTCCAAAATGAATTAGGGAAGGGAATGACTGGCAAGGGGGGTACCTGGACGAACACGGAAGAAAACTGAGATGCTAGGATAGTCCAAAAGGAACCCGAAAGGGGAAAGTAGCAACCACCAAGAAGGTGTTTGCGTAAGAACGCGACTTGCAGTTTTAATTTCAATGGGCCAAAAGTACAGAGAAAGAGGGCCGGGTTGAGGGTTAAGCCCTAGAATACGACTTGACTTGGAGGAATTTGGAGTGAAGAAAAAAGAAGGAGAAGCCAACAGGTAAAAGGGAGAGACCGGGAGTGGGGGGTAGAAAGGAGTGAAAGCAGACGGGGGGGAGATTCAGGTGGTTAAAATAGAGAATTATTCCTAAGAGGAAGGTCCGGAGACCAAGAGGATCAAATCAAAAGAGGGGGAAAAATAAGGAAGGCTTTCATATGACAAAAGAGGGAAGAACCCTGCAAAGGAAACTTTGCGTCACATCAAACGGTAAGGGGGGGAAGTGTACGGAGAGGGGGGGGGAGTGGCGAATCAAGAGGGCGCATAAAACATCTCGGCTCCAGGGTACAGGTAAAAAGGAGGAAAAAGAAGACGAAAAGAAAGAGAGAGAAACAGTAATGGGCCTCGATACACGCGAGAGATATTGATTGGTGGGGGGGGGAACGACTCTTGGCAAGGTTCGGAAAAGTGTAGGAGAAAAGGTCAGAGATCAAGGAGAACTAACCGAGTAAAAAGAGGTCGGCAGCGCCAAGTACCGGGAAAAGGGAAGAAATGCAAGGGGAGGAGGAAAAGGAGGAAAATTCGGAAAATCAAACAAGGAAAATTGAGCAAGGCGACTAAAGGAAGACTTATTGTTTCAATATAAAAGTCAACGGAAAGGGGGAAACCTCTTGGGGGTGTTGGAAAAGCGAGCAACAAATCCAACGAAAAGGGGGGAGTTAGCACAGAAGCGAACAGGGGAAATCCCATACTGTAATGCGGGCACCTAGAAGAGGAGGATTGAAAGAGATCCAAAATATAAAGGCACGAAGGAAAAAACGCGGTGGAAAAAGATCAACACTAGCAAAAAAAAAAACTGTTCAGGAACTCAACCCCCAGGGAAATGTAATTTTTCAAGAGAAGAGAAAAGAAAAAACGAAAACGTGAAAAAAAAAAAGTTAGAAGGGAGGGGGCAAACGAAGACCTTTGGGCTAAAACAAAGCCCAAGCTCACCAGAAAAAAAAGAAGGAGAGAGAAAAAGCGCTCGTACGTCCCGCGGTCCGGGGACGAGTAAAAAGGTACAAAACTGTGAAACAATTCCTGGCTGGAACCTCGGGGAGGACCGTGCAAAAGAAAAAAAAAAGACCGGGCGACAGGGAGGAGGAGGAAAGGTTGAGCAATGAGGCCGTGAGCAGGAAAAGGGGGACTAGAAGAGGGGGGGGAAGATCCAATTGGGAAGGGGGGGGGGGGACTGCCCTTGGGGGAGGAAATTAAAAAAAAATTTAGAAGGAATGGGAAAAAAAAAAGGAGGATCAAATAGGGAAAAAATGGAGGATTTCACCTCCATCCTCGTTCGGCCATCAAGGAGGGAGGCGCCAGGGAGAGGGTCGCGCCACTAGGGGGGGGTTGAAAAGGAAAAAGAAAAAAAGTTAGATCGGGGGGAACTGCTTTATAAAGACGTGGAAAGAAAGGGAAATGCGAAAAGATACTTCGCAAAGGGTCCTAATGCGAAAAACGCCGAACGTAAGGAAAAAAAGGTTAAGCTAAAAAAAACGCGCTGGGGGAGGGGGGGAAAAGATAATATCACTGAACCTGAAGGTGAGAATAGAAAGAGTGGAGGGACAGGAATAGAAAGTTGAAATATATCTGGAATTGTTCAAGTTAAGGGGGTGCTTGGCAAAAACCGTGCTATGTTTTAGGCTTAAAGAAGATAAAGGGGAGAACTAAGAAAAACTAGGGAATCTAAAAAAGAATCTGAGGGGAGCCAACAAATTAGTTGAATGGTTTAAACTTAACTAGGGGGGGGGGGGGGGAAAACCGAAAAAAAAGGGGGAAAGTCGGAATAAAGAAATAATTTTTTTCCAGGAAAAGATCTTAATTATTGGGAAATGAGCGAAATTCTCCCTGGAGGGGGAAGAAAAAGAAACGGAACAAAAGAGTCACAGGGGCGAGAAGAGCAAAAAAAAATCCGACGGTAAACCAAAAAAAAAAAACATTCACCGCTCAGAGGAAAAAAGACCGAAGAGAGAGCCCCTCGCAAGTTCGGCCTCCCAAGGAGCGGAAAAATTGGGACGGGGGGGAATGGCCCTGCACGTGCAGTACCACGAGGAGTAGTCACGGTCTTGTGCAAAAAGGTAACCAAGACAATGGAATCCTCAGCAGCAACTCCGTAAATGGTGACTGCGAAGGGGTTGGGGAGTGTTATAGAGGGGTTCCAAACGAAAACAACGTATGTAGGGGAAGGAATCTAAAAGGGGCAAAAAGGTCGCCGGTCGATATGAAAAAAGGGACCCTGAAAGCTGGCATTGGTTGGAGTTTGAAGGGGGGAATAGGGGGAGAATCCATCCAGGTCAAAAAGTTTTAATGAATGACAAGGGAACGGGGGGGAGGTGAGAAAGCCTATTGTTGGTGTTTGGGGGGAGAAAGGGGAAAAAATACGCAGCCTCAGGGGGAGAGGAAAGCGTGGGGGGGGGGAAAGGATTCCGCCCACCGAGCAGTGGGAGGGAGGTAACGCCAGTACGAATGCGTCAACTGTTGGCAAGCCCTAAAGGCGAGTTTAGTGAGCCTGGGGAGGCTTACTCAACATGAAAGGAAGAAATCAATCGTGGCTCGCGTTGATGGGAAGTGGTGGTCTGTCCAGGTTTGGAAAAACAAAACAACGAAAGATAAGATTTTTCCGGAAGACTCATTGTATAAAGAAGATTTTTACAAAGACCAACCATAGGGAGTGAGGCCTGTTGGTTCTGCAAAAGTTGCGATTTTGGACGGGGGGGTCGAAATAAAGGGAGTGGTCTAACGAAAAAGGTGCATATGCCCAAATGAAAAGGGAGTGAAGAACGGAAACTGGAACAATCTGTAAGCGTTGGGGAAGTTGAGGACAATTGAACAAAATTTGGGGTGCACGTTTGTGGAATACAGGTAAAAATTCTACCGAGTTCGGGTACCGACCGCCCTCAAATTCCCAATAGTGGGCGCGTGGTCGGGTTCGAACACAAAAAAGAGAAAATGGGGAGTTAATAGTCAAGGAGGTACAGGAAGCATTTCTGAGGGTAAATAGAGACATGTGATAAGCATGTGGGGTGGTCTGAGGTCGAGTCCGTGAAAGGTTGAGGGAGGATGTGGGTCGAAAGGGTTTGGGCTGGTATGGCTTTGAAATAGAAGGAGGGGGATGGGTGCCCCCTGAAGAGATGGGTGCGAGCAAATTTGTACGTGAAGTGTGTTAGAGAGGGCAAGAAATGGAGGTCCGGCAGTTGACCTAAGTATCTTCCAGGAAGGGGGAAGAAAAAACTAAGATAAAGTGGGGAAGACTAAGTTTTGAAATGATGAAGAATATGTCATGGGTTTTGACTCCATCAGTAGAAATGTCAAATTGGTACCCTATTGACCTTAATAAGGGGGGGGGGGGGAAAAGGCAAAACTAGCGTCAGCCAACCAATAGGGGTCAAAAAAAAACTGCTAAGCTCAAAGACAGGAGGGGGAAACGGGGGAGACTGAGGGGAAACCAAAAGTGACAAACATAACTTTGTGAAAAAGCAGGGGAGACGTTGGACCGAACAGTCCGGTGTGGGTATATCATTGGCGGGTCAAAATGCCCAGGTGGAAAAAAAAAGAAGGAAAAATTGGGGGGGGACGGGGAGGCAGGGACACGAATCATTGTTGACGAGAGGGCACCGGGGCCGGTTTTTGTTTGTGGCAGGGAGGAAACACTTACCTTCCCTTAACCGGGGCTAAAGCGAACCCATGAGGAGAAAAAGTGGAGAAGCAAAACAATTACCCAAATTTTCCAGACAGCAGATTGTTGACTTGAGCCATCAGAGGTGGTTTATCCTCTTTTGGTTGTTTTGCCATCCCGCCTCGAAGGAAAAAAAGGGATGGGAAAAGGGGGAAAAAAAAAAAAAAAAGGGTGCGAAGTGGGGGGGAGTTCGGCTAAAAGTGAAGAAGGGGAAGGGGGGATCGACGTCACCACTGAAAAAAAGGGTGTTGGGGGGAGTTTGAGAGATAGGGGGGGGGAAAGCAGAACTTGGGGAATTTAAAAAAAACGGTGCCTTCCCAAGAAAAAAACGACAGGGTGGACGGGTTGAAATTGGTGAGGAAGGCGTGTGAGGAACAAAAAAAGGGGGGGGTCGGAAAAAAAACCACACTGGGTGTCAGGAATCCCAAGAGCCAACACAACTCGGACACCACAGACATGAACAGCAACCATGCTCAGGGGAGTTATCTCTCCGGAACCACCAAAGCATCCGGTATTAGCGGCGGAATACCCTTTTTGGGTTCCCGGATAAAATGAGACGCGCCGCGGAAGACTACGCCGTGCGAGCGAAAATCCCCCATTAGTTTAGGGTCCGTGTCCTATTTCGTCAATACGACGCCCCGACAAAGACCGCCTGGGTAGGGTGACTAAGGGGGTAGGGGAACGGGGCCGAGTAACGCCATGAGCCACTGGGCGGTGGGGTCGCAGATAGTGGGTTCAGGTAAGAATGGCATATAACCAACGACCAGGTAGGGCAAAATTGATCTAAAGGAGTGTTGGGTTGGGTTTTTCTGGGTTTTTGGTTTTAGTCCATTTGTTTGGTGGTTGGTGGGTTGTCACGTGGGGTGGTTGTGGAGGGGGGTTTGGGTTGTTGCGGGCCTATGGCATTGGTTTGGGGTTCGCCACGGAGAAGTGTGGAAGCCAAAGGGGGGGTTGTTCCGAGGACATGAGAATTGGTGTTTTTTTTTTTTGGTGTTGCGGGGGTGTTGTTTTAGTAACCATGAAACCTAGCATCGGTGGCACGAAGAACCACGGCGTGGACACAAAACTATGCCCTGGGTGGTGTCACCCTGCCACCTCGGGTGCCCCTGCGCATAGCCAGCCAGGCGAGGGTGGAACCTTTTGTGCAGGTGTGGCGGCCCTGCATATCAAGACAGCAATAACGCGTCGGCATGTTCGGATAGAAGGGGGAAAGACTCCCCTGAAAAGGGGTCAGATCCGGAATAACATCCGTGAGGAAAATACATAGTGTAGTTGGAATCTCTCTTTTTCTAAAATCATCTTCATGGGCCATTAACCACATGCGGTCTACTGAACCACAAAAGTAGCCCTCTAAGGGGGTCCCTCCCCGAAAGGGTCAGCCACATCAATATGGCCTTCTCGGACGAACATGGCAACTACACAGAGAACAGGAGTTCAGGGGGAATGTAAATATACTTATATGGTTCAGAACAAACAGGTAAACCGTGTGTCGTTGCACGCCAAACCGCCGCGGGCGTCATCAAATGGCTAATAGACCAATTCTCAAGTTGAGCTACAACCGGGGGCCAGTACGCACTATCCGCGCATCTGCTAGAATCAGTCCCCAACGGGTCTGTGAAATCTTGTGTAAAACTGGCCCTGCACCTCAATCCACAACTGTGGACTTCCATATCGACGGTGGGCATCGCCAATTGCGATCTGGAATATTGATTAGGGTTCGCGAAACAGTAAGAGGACTTAAATGTGTGGAGAAGTCAAGGACAAACCTGTCTAAAGGGAGCTGGGGCAGATCTTGCAAAATCCATGACCTTTTAGAAAACCCTAGGTGAACTTATCTTGGCATGGAACAAAGGGTTTTTGAAAAGGAGGCGGTGAGAAAAGCAAACAGTTCGTCGACAGAGCCCCATGAGAAAAGTGCCTCCGGCAGTGGGACTCTTTTCAAGGCTCGCGCACGGGGGCGAACACAGGAAAAAAAATGCTAGGGGGGCATGTGGGGAGTATGGGGTATAGGCAGTTGAACCAAGGGAAGCAATCTCTCTGCAACGCGCGTTAGAAATAGGGGGGGAAGAACATATGCAGAATGAGGGGGGGTGAAGGGGGTCAGCAGCAATTAGGGGATTCATCATTGGGAAGAACGGAGGCATCCAAGAAACGTGAAAAAAAAAAATCACGGGAATTTGGGTAGACATGACTGTGAGGGGGGGGGGTGGGTGGCTTGGAAAAAAAAAAG
>Ga0179593_1418566_pt1 | contig 12287 bp, 14 predicted proteins | sample CZODoug2_1_08_16_FD_185931 | JGI IMG/M metagenome (GOLD analysis project Ga0179593, IMG submission 185931) | Vadose zone soil fungal communities from Angelo Coast Range Reserve, California, USA - CZODoug2_1_08_16fungal (PacBio error correction) | ecosystem: Environmental > Terrestrial > Soil >...
GGCGTACACTTAGAAAAAAAAATCTGGAATTCGACGCCCGGACATTAAAGGGAAAGGGGAGGACGAAGCGGTTTGGTGGGGGGTTTGTGGTTGGGGGGGGGGGGGGGGGGAGACAGGGGGGGGGGGGGGGTGGGGGGGGGGGGGGGAAAGAGGAGAGGTAGTCGGGGGGGGGGGAGGAAAGGGGCAGAGGGGGGGGGGGGGGGGGGGTCGGGGGGTCAGGAGGAAGCGGTCTAGGGGAAAAGGAACGGCATAAAAAGAACTAGGAGGAAGGGAAGCAGGAAAAGGAAGGTAGGGTAGGAAGGAGGAAAGAAAGAGAAGGAGAGGGGGGGAAAAGAGTGATGAGAACGAGAGAGAGGGGGGGGGGGGGGGACGGGGAGAGAGAAAAAGCAAAAGGGGGGGAGGGAGAGGAAAACCGAGGGTGAACAAGTAAGCGGGAAATAGAGAGGGAGGGGGAAGACAGGAGGGGGTGGAGGAGTGAGGGGAAAGGATGAGGTGGAGGGGAGGTAGAGGAGGGGGGAGGGAGTGGGTAGGTGGGGGGGGGAGAGGGGGAGAATGAGGGGGGGGAAAAAGAGGTGAAAAGGGGGAGGGGAGGGAGAAGTAAGAAGAGAAAGATAGGGAGCAGATGGGGGGGCCAAGGGGAGAAAAAAGGGAAACAATGAAAGAACAGAACGGCGGGGCGAAAGGAGGTGAAGGGAGAGAAGTGGAAAAGAAGGGGGAGGGGAGAGAAAGAGAGGAGGGGGGGAAGGGAAAGGGATGAGCATGAGGGATACGAGGGAGAAAGAAGGGGGAGGGAAGGGAAAGGGGAATGGCAAGGGATGCGGAATAAGTCGGAAGCAAGGCAGGGGGGAAGAAAATGGGATGAGGGAGAGAAGGGGAGAAAGGGGAAAAGAAAAGGAGAAGCATGGAGAAGGGAGAAGCGGGGAAAGAGGAAAGATAAAGGGGGGAAGGAAGGATAGTGGAGGAGTTGCAAGGAAAGAATGACAGACAAGAACAAGAAAGAAGGGCAGGGAGTAGAGGAAAGGGGGATAGAAGGAGGGGGAAGAGTTGAGAAAAGGGGAGAGGGGAGATGAAGACGGAGGGGGATGGAGGTAGAAAGAAGAGAGGAGGGAAGTAGAAGAGAAAAGAAGAAGTGGTGTGAAGTGAGTGGCGAAAGCAGAAGTAGGGAGGATGACGGAAGGAGGAAGAACGGGCAAGGGAGGAGAGAGGGACGGGTGGGGGGGGAGAAACGAAAAGGGGGGTGGAAAAGAACGTGGGTGAGGGGGAGGGGGAACGAAAAAGGAGGGAAAAGGGGGGGAGGAAAATGGGAGGGGGAGGGAGGCTAAACGGGAAAGGGAAAGTACGAAAAGGGAGGAAAGGTGAGGGGGCAGGGAGGCGGAGAGAGAGAATAGGGGGAAAGTAGGGGGGGGAGGAGGAGAGGGAGGAAGTGGTAGTAGGGGGGTAGAGGGGTAAGGCGAAAAAGGGGTAAGCAAGATAGAGAGGGGGGGGAGGAGAGAGGAAAAATAGGGGCGGGAAGAGATAGAAGAAGTGGGAAAAGAAAATGTGAGAGAAAATCGGAAACGGGTAAAGGAGGGAAGAGGGACAAGGATGATGGGGAAGGAGGGAGGGGGGTATTGAAAATCGGGTGGAAGGGGGGGAGGGGGAAGGGGAGGGGCAACAAGGGTATGGGGTTAGAGAACCGAAGGAGGAAGAACAATTAGCAATAAAAGGAAGAGAAGAAGGGAGGGGAAAGGAGGGGAGGTGAGGAGGATGGGGAACGGGGGGAGGATAGAGGGAGGGGGAGTGGAAAAGAAGGAGCAAAAAAGGGAAGAGGGAATGGGAGGGAGGGGAAGGATAGGGGGGGGAGGTAGAAAGAGGAAGGGAGGGGAGAAAGGAGAGAGGAGGAGGGGAGATGGGAGGAAAAAAGCGAAGTAAAGGACAGGAGGAAAGAGAGAAAAAGAGAGGGAAAAGATCGTGCCTCGGGGACCCGGGGTGGCGCCGAGGGATAAACCACCAGAATACCTGGCAAGAAAACGGGGGGGGGGCTGCGGCAGCGATCAAACAGACTTGACTGAAACGGTGGAATTTCTAATCCGCGGGGAAATACCTAAACAGTCAAACTCGGGGGGTTCTTAGGAAAGTCGATACCGCCGTCCCAAAAATAGTCCCCAAAGCAGAGCGGACGCCGCGGATTTTATTACCTCAACGCAAAGAAAATCCCAACAGAAAACTCTGAGGAATACTACGCCAACTTCACAGGGGGATTAGACGCGACGAAAAAGAGCGGAGACGGCGAAATCTGTTGATAAAACCTAAACGGGGTTGGATGGAAATAAGCAAAGGTAAAAAAGAATGGCTGTCCTGGTCGTCACATGTGGGAGGTAATTCGCAGTGGAATTCTGCTTTTTAGGGACTAGCTGTATAAAAAACATAATTTACGAAGAGAGGGCGAAAGGGGGGGGTGGTCCGCAGGAGGAGAGGGCTAAGTGTCGTTCACATGAACAGCCCACGAGAAAATTTCATGGTGTCGCAACGAAAAAACATACAGTAGTGTGGGTCTACTCGGGGGGAAAAAAATGCCCCAAAAATGTACAATCTGAAAAAATACGAAGAGGTTAGAAAAAAGGTCAAAGTGGATCGACGCCACCAAGAAGAGACCCATAATCCACACGAGCTAACCTTTTGGGTCAGGAAAAAGAGTGAACCTAAAGTGGCAAGAAAACATCGTGGAGAAAAATGAAATAAGAGAAGGGGTCTATTGGCGGTTCTGGCCCATCGCAAGGGGTCCGGTCTAGAAAGAAAGTTGAGTCAGGTTCCAGGAAGGGGGAGCATGACACTGAAAAAAAGAAACACAGAGAGTAGGGTACTGGAAGTAGTCGTAAAAACGTTTTGGGAGGTTTCTTATCTGGGTCGACCTGGTCTAGAGAAGTGTGTCTGTTTAAATAAACTAATTCCACCTCATAGCAAAAGGACAGCCACAAAGGGAGGAAAAAACGCGGTCAAAACTGTCGGGTCCAAAGTGGGCGCAGGTGTTCAAAGATTCGTTGGACTTAACAGGGAGAAGATGCAGATCGGAAAAGAGACTATCGGGGTGCGCTTACAGTCTGTTCGTGAGGGCGGGGGGGATGGGGGGAGATGACGTACTATAGAGCGCAGACCGCACGATAGAATGCACACATGAAAAAGTAACCAAACAATAAGTGTGGGAGAAATTAATACGACTGTCCAACACGGGGCCTGTCAAGAGATTGACGGAGACTCGAAACAAATATGAGAAAATAATCGCCCGCTCTTAGGGAAAAGAATTTGGTGGAGTCACAACAAACGGAGGGGAACAGATAGAGAGAATACAAAAATTGAACCGGACGAGAGACCTATCTACGGCTTTTAAAGTAGGGGAGGTTACAAGCTGTCGTCAGAAGAGAGGGTTACGGGACCGCAACGGGAAGTGACCAGGGTCTTCCGGACGAGAAACTCGGGGGGGGGGGGGGGGGGAGGGTCTCGGGGAAAGAGTTGACAGGGGGGGGGGAGACCAATGTTCGCTCTCCTTGCGCAGGCGGTACAGAAGGAATAAAAAACAATCACAGTAACAAGAATCTCCTCAACACCCCCCCCCACACCACCAACCACACCACAAACCGACCCCACCCCCCCCACCAAACCCAAGACACCCACAAGACCCCAACCACAAAGGGGGGACTTCAGGACGGGAAGAGGGTATCGGGCTCCCTCCAGCCCTGTCCTCGATTCATCAGGGGGATAAACCGAGAAAGGGGGGAAGACCAGCTGATATCCTCTTTGGTTGAAGGGACGGGGGGCTCTATGGTGTGACGTGCTCAGGGGAAGAAAGGTCAGGACCAGGAGAGCTCACAACTTCGCCAAAGGCAGGGGAAGCCGGCCAGCTTCAACTCAAACCTTTTCTTAGATGGGTTTGGAGCTTGAGCTTAAGAAAAGGAATTCTCACAGTTCGTGCTCCTAAGAGGCTGACTCTCCTTTAACGCAGCTTAAATCGCGGGAGAGAGGGGGTGGGGGAGCAAGCTGGGGAGAAGGCCTTCGGCAGGGGGGTTTCAAAAGCGGTCGTACTTTAAAAGGGGGAGGGGTGTGGCCCAAGCTGTGGGGATTAGGGGACTTCCAATTGAGGTCGAGAAAAAAGCGGGCGGGGGGGGTGCGAAGTCTCGCTTGGGGGCTCTGATGGGTCTCGCTTCGAAAAATGAGATCATGGGGATCGTGAGGCTGGAAAGGTCCTTAAAGTGGGGGGAGAAGGGGCAGGGGTGAAAGAAAAAAAAAAAAAAAGAGTAGCACTATTGGTAAAAAACTCGTCGGCAGCAGGAGGGAGGGAGAGAGAGAGATCAACCAAAACCGAGGCTTCCCTTACTATACCCAGGGGGGGAAAGAAGGGAGGACCGAACAAGACGGGAGCGTTTCATCATTGAAAACAAATCGGTCGGTAGGGGAGAAACTCAAGGAAGGCTGCCTCTAATCCTTAGGGCGGCTAAGAATGAGAGGGGCGGGAGCGGGACTCACTAGTTGCCGGGGACGGAGAGATTCATGGGGTTCCTCCTTCCCGGCGGGGTCCGACGAGGAGATAAGTGCCAGGAGGGCCGGTAAGAACGTTTGAAAAAGAAACATATCTTGCCTAGGTGCTGAGGGGGAGCTCCTATTAGTTCTTTCCTAAACATGGAAGTTAAGAGTTAGAAGATGGACGTCCCAAAAGTGGAGGGGGGAAGGTATTTGGGGGGTTTTTTAGGACTGGTGGTAGTCAATCGTCTATGAAGGGAAAAACAGGAAATAGATAGGGTGGGTTTAGTCGAGCGCGCGCAGCACCTCCTGGGGAACTGGGACGAACGCAGCGCGAGAGGAAAGCCTCGACTCGTCGAAAGGTAAAAAGAGGGGAATAGTCTCTCAAAAAAGGGGGGGGGGAAGAAAAAAGTATGTTCTAGAGAAATGAAATACAAGAGGGAAGGAGAAGCCGACTCAATCACATGTACCATTAGTTGAAAAGTCGCAGAAGAGACTGACGAAATCAAAAAAAAAGGGATCGTGCAGAGGTAAAGGAGTATTACTCCTGCTTGACTCCAAACATCAGTAGAAGGGAGAGAAAAGGGTGGTTACTTACTGGGAATGCTGGAAACGGCTTCAAAAGGACCTGGTTGAGGGAAAGGGAAGGCGGAGACCGACCAGTAAAGCTAGGGGGACTTGACCGACCCGTCGCTGCAAAGCCCGGACCTTCCAAATACTTCCTTGGTCCAAAAGCTTGTTACTAAAAAGGCCGGAGAAAACCACGAAAAGGCTGCCGCAGGAATACACACCGCGGCTTTGACGAGCGACGGGCCCTCTACAATCGTAGACAAGAATCTCACGAGGTCAAGGGATACGGGGGGGACAAGGGAAAAAGAGTGGTGCTTATCATTCATCTGAATCGACCCCCTGTTCGCCCGTAGGAACAGACGGGGGAGGAAATGTCTCCAGTAGGGAGTAGGGGAGAAAAGTATATCGACGAAAGCATGCTTCCGAAGATGGCGACAAAGGTGAGGGTTCCCTCCTTCTCGTATCGTGGCTTGACAGGAAGGCAACAAAAATTTGGTCATCTTCAACTAGAAAGAGAACCTTCGCGGGGAATGAAAGGAGAGAAACATGACACTTCCAAAGACACCTCACGAGACGGGGAGGACGACGAAGGGGGGTCGGACGCACCTACAGCCCGGTGAAAAAAACCTAACAGAAGGAAATACACTCTTGGTGCACCTAACCACTGGAAGAAGGCACTCAAAGGTAGGGAAAAGAACATCAGCGCAAAAAGGGGAGAGCGCTGAGGCCTTCGGATTCAAATGGTCCCGAGCAGCTAAATGAAGGACGGGGATGTCATGAAGCTGAGAAAGAATCTCTAATACCAGATAGGGAAGGGTGACTCTGGGAACTATGGGGGGGGGGGGAAGGCGGGGGGGGAGGAAGTTAATTTTCTAGGAGACTTACAGAGCAACAAGACCACTAGCGAAAACCCTAAACCATGAGGCTTTCACGGTCCAACCGCCTGGAAAAGGGAAGAGGGATACGGGAGAAGGAGACGGGAGAAACTATCTACGAGCACCGAGAAGAGATGAGCTATGAATAAAAAAAAAATTGGTTCCTTTATGTGGAGGGACAGAGAAAAAATCTTCCTGAGGAAATAAAGCGCCGATCACGATAGGAACGGTCACGTGAAAAAAGAAAACCACCTAATGTTTGTAAGCATGAAGGGAATCCAGCAAAGGGGAACGGGGAGAGGGAAAAAGGGCGTTCTACTAGCATAAGAACAAAGAGGCACGCAGATATAGAAGCTCGTGTGAAGACGTGGGGTTATGAATCTGCTAAAAAAAAGAAAAAGAAAAAAAAAAAGAAAACACATATCATGGGGACCGCCACAAAGAGTGAAAGTATAAACCAACTGTCGCAACGGAAAAGAAGCAGATGTACCAGAGGGTCTCTTTTCTTCGGGAATAAGATGGGGTCTCTGAGAGGTAAGGTGGGGGTTCGGGCGCTTCTCTACCATTCTTTTGGTGGTTTCGGGGGGGTTCAAAAATTAACGGGAAGGAAATCGTGAGAGGGAATTCTCTTCTCGTTAAGTTACTCGTAATACAGAACGGACAAGAACTGCATTGCGATTCTCTTTCCTTTTTAGAGGGGGAATCATAAAAATTCGAAAGGGGAGAAGAGCAGACGAGAAAAAACAAATGGTTCTACCCTCTTAAAACTCGCCGGGTTAGGGCGTGGGGAGGGGGGGGAGAGGAATGGGGTCCAGGCTGATCCTTTTTAACCAAAAAATCGAATATCCCATAGAGACATAAGCGTAGGACCACAACCGTGGCAGAGCTGCAAAAAGGACGTCCCCCCCAAAGTCAATTTGAGGGGTCTTCGCGCGTTCGGAGTAAGATTCAGGGAAAGAAGACCTTCTCATCATCTGAGAGGCCGTCGACCCGGGGGAGACAAATTGAAAGGAGAAGAGCAAGGAGGTTCAAGAGGGAACGAGAATCGGTCCATGTGAGGAAAAAAGAGGGGAGTCTGGACCGTGGTATTAGGAAAAAAAAGGCCGTTTGTGGCAGGGAGACTTCACCAGGAAGGACGAGAACAGCGAGTAAGGGGGTGATACCATAAGGGAGCTCGGGGCAGGGTAGCACAAATGAAAGATAAACGAGGAAGGAGCTAGCAGGGCTCGGGAAAGGCTGAAAAAGCTTAAGTGGCTCTGCGGTGTAAAAGACAGAGACGCAAAGGGTTTCTTCGCACACTAGGTGTCCAGGCAAATCTTCTTAATGCTGATGGAGTAGATCATAAGAGATTCAACAAACATAAAAAACGCCTCGACGTAAACACAAAAGGGGAAGACCTGTTACCCAACAAAAAAGAACATTCCTGGGGGGGGAGAGGAGGCAGTCTGTGAAAAAAAAGTTCGCTTGCTCAAACTAGGAGCAGCATCGAGAGGTAGTCTACAGAAATTTCTCTTTCTTGGCGAATCAACGGGGGTCAGTGCTTTGGGAGGGTCAGAACTGAGGAACGTGGAGGTGCCTCCAAGGACATGGATGTCGACCAGACTCATGGGGACTCAATAAAGTTGTGAGCCGGCGTGACGGGTCGGAAGAAACCGAGACTTCTGAGAAAAAAGCAACTTAGACAGACAAAAGGGGGGCAAGGAGGAAGATTTGCAGGGCCGAGGACGGAAAAACCAGGGGAAGAGAAAGGCATTTATTAAGAGCTTATAGGGAAATCCGCAGTCAAGGAAGATAGGTGGTGGATGGAGTAGTGCGGACTTTCTCCTCTGGGGAATGTCGATCTCATCGTGAGAGGTCGACGGACAAGAGAGTAGGAAGAGGGAGGAGAAATAGATCCTCAAAAAAAAGAGGGAAAGATGATATGTGAAGAGAATGCTCCGACAGCGGGAGGTCGCAAAGAGACTATCGCGGGCGAAAACTGTACTCAGTATTTTCTGGGGAGAGCCGAGCACGGCGACATAAAAACCGGGTGGAGAGAAATGATGTAACAACTATTACTACAAAACCACCAAGCAGTAAAAGTCGAAGAAACCTTATTTTTACGGCTTCCACGAGGCGGGAAAAAAGGAGGGGCCTTGCAACGGTTGGAAGTGAAGTGATCAAGGCGGCTGACTCACAGAGGAACACGGGCCGTCCGAACCGGGACTCTCCGAAAGAACCAACCAAACAAAAATCTGCCCGGGGGAAGTTCTCAGGGGCTTACGGAACGACCGGGAAACGGGGAAGGGAACCCTCCAGCGCTAAGACGGGAAAACCAGCCCAGAGGCTTGGAAGTAGCGACGAAAGAGGGAATTTAGGGAAAGAACCGCGCGCGGGGGCGCAATTCTATCTTTTCCCTAAAAACCCCTATTTGGGGGGCACTGACCAGGGGGACACCGACAAAAAAACGGGGGGAATGTGGGGATAACTGCGCGCGACACCCGTGGGGGGAGGGTAGTTGAGGGGGAGATCGGCTGTTTAGAGTTGATCACAAGACAGAGGGGGCGCAAGAATAGGCAACAAGTTCGCAGGGGGACCGCTCTTCTATGTTTCGGAACCACAGTAACACAACCTTTCAGAGGCAACGATCCAAATACGCTAAGTATCGGAGACCATAAAGAAAGTCCCTATCATCATTATCATCGCCACAATACGAACAGTAAGCATACTCACCGTTGGAAGTAGAAAACCACCACATCACCTTATTCGAAAAACACAAGAACAAATTCCCACAATTGTTTCCGAAACACTGGGCCGTCCTTAGAAAAAAAAGAGGCCGAAAGAAAGAAGGGGATCGATTGCATAGGTTCTTATGCCCGTACGTCGAAGGCATAGGAGCAAGAGACCACGAACTTCATGGGAGAACGTGACATGAAGATGAAGACAAAAAAAACAGCATAAGCAAAGGGTAGGAATTCGCTGGAAGGAAAGGGAACCGGAGGGAAAGAGCGGAACGTTCTATCATAATGATATTCTTTTCCAAAGCAGGAAACCAGCGCGGAAAAAACACACAACAGGAGAGATCACGGGGTACGGGAAAAAACGTTTCGGGTGGAAGGGCTATTATCTGAGGAAAAAAGGGGGGGATAAGAAGAAGACTATAGAAAGAAGGCAAGGGGGAAAAGTCGGGCTTTCGAAAGGCTGAAGGGTTGACATGAAGGGAGGTACTTCATCCGGCTACTGAGAGACTCAGAAAAAGACCACAAGTAACGATGAAAAAACCGGGGGGAAAAACGTGGGCGAGGTCAAGTGCAGAAGGAAACACGGACAGGAGCGCGAACCGGGCGATGAGGGTCAAGGTCCAGGGCAATCAAACAGCTCGACTATGACTCTCGGGGAGTAATAAGGGGGGGAAAAAAAAAGAAGGTGTCTGCTGAGAAAAAAACAAAAAAGGAGGAGGAGGTAGAGAGATACTCACAAAGGCCTGTACACCTATGAGCTAGCTGGAGGGTCGAGGGGACATAGGAGATCTATTCGCTTCAGGCTAGGTCGCGCTCGGGTCGGTACCGTCGTTGGCAACTTCACGGAGGGTTGTGTTTAGGGGGTCATAGTGAAGGGGCTCTCTTGAAAGGAGAGAGAGTAAAAAAAAAGGAAGGGGACTCGTCAGTCTACCTACATCAACCGAGAGGCAGCGAAGAGACGGCAGTCTTCCTGGTGGAAAAAATCGTCGACAGAGGAGCCTGGTACCTCGGCATAGTAAAACAAGGGTAAAAGGTGGGAAAAAAAAAAAAGGATCTCTCCAGGGGGTCTAGTGGAGGGGGGGGCGCGAAGGGTGGAACTGAGGCTTAGGGGTAAACTCACTTCGAAGAGAACAGAGAACTGTAAACTGGTAGGCGAAAAAAGAAGGACAAAAGCCTATCTTCAACTTCACGATGTTATGAGATCTGGGATTCTTACGGAATGTCCACGAAGGAATGCGTTGGAATAGGATAAGAAAATTACGCCGTCCTCCCAGGCAATTCGCCGGCAAAGCTTATGTTCTCCTCGTCGCGGGGGTGAGGGGAAACAGGGGGGGGGGTAGGAAAAGAAAGGGGAAGAGGAAACTGGTTCAGTTTTTGGCGACTCCGATGGGGGGGGGGAGAGAATGGGACCACGGGGCGACCCACTCGGGGATTGGGGTAAAGTCTACTGGATTACTAGGAATGGGTAGAGAGGGGGAGATCCCTCTATTATTCTCTGAATTTTATGTGTAAAGGGCGGCACCAGCGTTGGTCGAAAAGGCTTTGAAAAATACAAGACTACTAAGGGAGGGATGAGGAGGGGTCAGCAGATCTCAGAAAAAGGTATGTAGTAGATATACGCGAACACCCGGGGACTTCTAACGTCCTACACATTTGAAAAGGCTAATAGGAAAGCAGGAGTTGGGGATTCTAGGGCCACAATAGGGAGGGGCTGGAGAACCAGAGCAGAAGATAAAGTCTATTCTTTAGTCTAAACCAGTAGGGCGCTCGCCGTAACCAAGATTTGAGTTGGGAGTCAGAGGGACGAATGTTTAAAAACCCAGGTAGGAATAGCGGATAAAGCCGTGGACCTGTAGGGGGAAGTGGAGAAAAAGACGGTCTGGAAAAAAAAACAATAGATTGCCGAGTGAGGCTGCAGAAAAATTCTAGTCCAGTCCACAGGGGCAGCTTACTGCCAGGGGGTGCAGTGCCTAGGCCCATGTAAACCAAATGTTTCCGCGCACATTGAAGGAGGGGTTAAGTCAAATTCTTAATAGAGGAACCGAAGGAAACGAAAGGGGTGGTGATGGAGTCGAAGTAACTAGGCTCTACTTGGAATTGGACGGACTGATCGGCTAATTCCCGATTCTAGTCTGGAGAAGGTGGAGATAGACAAAAAAAAGGAGATAACACAACTTAGTGGTAAAAGAGAGAAATGGGAGATAGAAGAGTCGTCAAAGAGAAGGTCAATTCACTATTCTCGGAGAGCATTTAGAAAAAGGGTCTGGAGAGACCGGGAGAAGTCGAAGAAGAAACACCTGAGTCAGGGGTTTACTTTCAAATGCAATGGGTACGTTCAAGCACGGGAACTATACAACCCCTCGTTCTAAACCATTTGGTACTGCGGAAAATCGGCGGCAAAAAACAGGGGTCGTCAGCTTCCGGCGGTGGGAGGTTCCTAAGAAACTAGGGGGAGTAGCCGAATCGAAACGCTGGGGGGGAGATTAACGACAAGAGCTACAACCGCCAGAACTTAACATCCGAAGAAAACTGCTCCCTGGCAAGGGAAAAGGAAACGACAGACACAGAGCGAGAAAAAAAAAAGAAAACCGCAGCGGGTTGACGATAAATAAACTCACATTTCTAGCGGAACTACCGCCAGAATGACGCAGGCAGGAGCTGGGGGCGCCTTCAAATTGGGGAAAGTAAATTTCAGCGCCGCCAAAAATGATGGCCGCGGAAGACCTGGAGGGAAGGTAGAAGGGGGGGAGTATCTTTATTTTTCAAAAAAAAAGCGTAAGAGCGAAAAAGGGAAAGCATGCTGCCGGGAGATGGCTAAGGTTCGACCGGACTGCGGGACGGATAGGGGATGCACAGAAAAAACCTAAGCGTTTCAGGCCTGAAAAGGATCCCATGAAAGCCTCGAGAGGAAGGAGGAGACAAGGCCCTCACATCATTATGCTCCAAATCACGACATCGTTAAGACGAAGTACCGTTTAAGCAAGGGGAAAAAATAACAGCAAGGGCTAACCCGAAAGCCGGTCAAGACGCCAAGAGGGGGTGAACAGGGGGAAACTCCTTCTAAGACAGAGGGCGTCAAGCACTCAGCTACGTCTAGGGTGCAGCGTGAGGAGAAAAAGGAATTCTATTCCTATTATTGCCGGACACGATGAAGGGACGTAACCAGTAAATAATCAGAAGATCTAAAAAAAGCGGAATGACGAGGGACGGCTTACATTATTTGAAAAAAGAAAAAGCCGGACTAGGGGCATGAGATTAAATGGTTATGGACCGAAATTGAAAAAATAGGAGACAAACTAAAACGGGCGAAAAAAAAAAAGGGCTAGTACGTAAAAACGTGGCAATTTGTCGGGGTCAAAATGATAGAAAGGAAAAGGAAAATGGCGAAAGGACAATCCTTCCCGAAGAAAGGAATGAGAGGAACGCTGGCGGGTTAAGTAGGGGGTCTTACTAGTATGGCCGGAACTATGCAGAGCCGGATGGAACGTTCAACGACACCTACACCCAAGGTGGGTATAAGCAGGGAGCCGAAGGGAAAAGGAAATGGAGGCAAGAGAGAAACTCCTTGAAAGGAAAGATGGAAAGAGTGAGCTGCATAGTCCGACGTAGGTGAAGACGGGGGGGGGGG
>Ga0179593_1607550_pt1 | contig 12287 bp, 19 predicted proteins | sample CZODoug2_1_08_16_FD_185931 | JGI IMG/M metagenome (GOLD analysis project Ga0179593, IMG submission 185931) | Vadose zone soil fungal communities from Angelo Coast Range Reserve, California, USA - CZODoug2_1_08_16fungal (PacBio error correction) | ecosystem: Environmental > Terrestrial > Soil >...
CGGGAGCAAGATTGGGTGTTTTTTAATACAAAGGGGTGAACCGAAAAGGGCCCTTGGCCTTCCTCGAAAGGGGTGGGGAAAAGCACCGCCCATGAACAACTGTGGGAAAAAAAAAACGAAAAGGGGGAGCGGGGGAAAAGCTGGTCCCTCGGATTGATCATCAAAAAGCAATTAACCAAGGGGGATCATGAGAAAAAAAATTTGGCCCGCAGGTGAAGTCGGAATAAAAATAGACCAATATATAAAGGAAACACGGGGAAGGGGGCTGCCACAGAAATTTCCGCGTGGAAAGATCGGATGGGTTTTTGCCGCGGGGGGGTGGGGGGGGGAAACAAAGCGGGGACGGCAGTCCGGCCGGGAAATACAAAAGGTCCCGAGAAAAAACGAGGAATCTACCGTTCCGAAGAGTCCATGAAATCGCTAACAAGTTGCAGTTTTTCCGGAGGCGAAAAAGGCGGGGTAGGGGGGGTCGCCACAGAAAAAAGACATAAAAACGGGAAATACCATGTCTCAATTTGAGGAACGCCCAGAATGCGGGGAAGGACGCAGGGGGGGCTAGTGCATAAACTGAAAAAGACAATCTCAAGCGTAAAAGAGAGTATGGACCAGAACGGAAGAACAGCGAAGAAAAAAAGTGAAAACTTAATTAACAGGAGAAACGAATTAATGCGACAATCCGGAAAAGGAAGTTGAAAGCCCCGTTGAACAAGGATTCGCTAGTCCGGAACCCCAGAGGGGTGGTCCCTTTGAAAATAACAACGTGCCAGCGAAAAAGGGGCCGGGCAAAAGCCACATGTAAATAAGAAAAAAAGAAAAATATCTTTGAATGTATAATAATATCAGATCATCCCACGGAGGTGACAAGGGGAAGGTGCGAAAAAACACTATTGCAGGCAAAACCAGGAAAATTGTGTGAGGATAAACACAGTTAGTGTCCTTAGAGCGTGAAAACGGGCAGGTACAACTACCAAGGGCCACAGCGGACCGGAGAAGGGCACCGGGCGGGACTGGAAGGGCAAGGGGGCGTGAAACGAAACCGTGCAGGGGGGGATCAAAATGGTGGAAAACAAGGTCAAACCTGGAGGGAAAAAGTGGGAAAGGTAACTTCTAAAACGGGATTCGACAAAAAAAATTGGACCCCGGGAGGGAGCGCGAGGTTAAACAGGGGTGGCTAAGACGACGAAAAAACTGACTCGACACTGGAATCAGCGCAACGCAGATTTTTCTGGGGGGAAAAAATGTCAAAAGAAAAAAAAAAAGACAGCGGAAAGGCAGAAAACATTGGAGCCTTAAGGTGCAGGGGCCGAGAAAAAAGTAAAAAAATTTTCAAAGTACAAACGCGAGCCGGGGGGCAGAAAGAGGGGGAACGTATTAAACACCGTAGAGAAAGAAGGGGGGATCAGCGTTGCAAAAGGGGGCCCAAAAAAAGGGGGGAAAATCTCATTAATAAGTACCCCGAGGTGCGAACGCAACCCATGTCCAGGGAAATTGTGGGACTGTACCCGGTGGGTGGACCTTCTGGGTGAAAAGAATGTGGCCGAGCTGCAGCGGAAGAAAGAAACGGGAGAGACCCCGTTGGCAATACTTGAAGAAAAAAGAAAACGCATGCATGGGAGAACTTCATCTTGGCCCTTATTAAACGGCCGGTGACTTTGAAATGGTAAAGACAAAGGTGTCGTGGGAGTACCAAGTGCAAGAAAAACCAGGGACAATCGAAACAGGAGGGAAAATCTACACTCGAGGGGGAGAAAAAAAAAGACATTTGTTAGCAGGGACGTCTCTTGGGGGGGGGACCAGGTTGAACGTGAAAACGCGAGAACCTCAAAAAAAAAAAAACGTTTTCACGTAAAAATCAAAATTTCCGGGGGGGCCTAGGGACGTGGAAGACTGTTCCATGGAGACAGAACGGCGTAGTAAAATTATCAGAATCAAGGGAAGAGGGAGACGGCGGGAGGATTGTCAAAAGGGAGGGGCAGAGTCGAAAGGGTATTTTGACGCAAAAAAAATTGAAGCGTTCCAAAGGCGAACCCAAAAGAGACAAGTAACAAACGGGAGGAGGTGAAAACACGGATCGGTGGGACTAAGAAATGGGCCGGTTGATGGCGGAAGACAATTTTTAAGGCTCCTTCGGTCGAAAAGCAAGTTTGGATTAAAGAGAAGGAGGGTTGCAAAAGGGGAGGTGTTTCACCAAAAGAAAAGGGAGGGGGTAAACTCCAAGGGGGAGAAACTGTTGCCAATGAAACAGAAAAGCCTTTTTAGGGGGGGTTGAATCCGAAAAACTAACCAATCATAATAACAAGAAACACCTAAAGAGCAGGGTTTTTAAACAGGTGGGTTCTGGCTGGAAAAGAACATGGAGGGAAAAATATCTGAAGTAAGCAAATATCTCAGGCAGGAGGGGGGGGGGACAGGTTGTGGGCCATAGGGTGTAAAAGATGGCAGCCGGGTGGAGTGTTTGGTCCACGATCAGGTAAAAAACAACGGATTAGGAAAAGAGAGATTTCCAAAACGAAAAAAACTGCATGGAGACTTGCACAACTCCCAAGTACGTATAAAAAAAGACGAGATGAAAGTTTGGGCAAGAAAAAATTATTTGTCCAAAAAAATGGGGCAGGTCGAGAAAACCAAGCTCGAACAAAAGAAGGGAAACGGAGTTTAGAGGTGGTGAGTTTCATCACCACACCTCCACCAAAGGGGCTGATGAACCAGGTGGGGCAAAGTGCAGAAATGACCAAGAAAAAGAGACCCATAGGTCACACTCGGAAAAGCCGAAATGGGACCGGAGAAAGGTAACAACTGGCGGCGAAGCTTGGTAGCTAAGGAAACAAGGAAAAAATAGCACACAACATAGCAGCCGCTCAACAAACGAAGAAGGGGGAAAAAGGAACTTCAGACTTGGGAAGTGGGGGGAATCTCTTAACTCAGGGACTCGATAGGCAAAGAAATGAAGTCCGGAGAACCCTTGCCAGGAAGGAAAAACGAGAGCGGAAAAGGGAACGAGAGGAATCAATCAAGAAAAAAAAGGAAAAAACATGGAAAGCCTTCTATTGCAGTCATTGTTCAAGGGGAGATGGGCGACGAAGACTTACGGAAGTATCGAGAAAGGGTACTCGGGAACAGAGAACGTAGCCGAAACTCCGGAGGAAGTGTGAATTTCAGCGGCGGGCATCCCGTTAAGGGGGACCTCTTGTGGTTCAAAAGTTAAAAAAAGTAAACTGAAAAAAGAACATTCAAGTCACGACCGTGGAAGTAAAAAATCAAAGGGGGGGGGGGGCCTGCAGGAAGGGAAAAGAACTGTAGAAGCGAGCGCCCAACCATAGAAAAAGCTCGCAAACGGGAAGCAGCTTGTACTCTGACATTAACAAAGTCCGAAGAAAGGTACTACCAAAGGAAAGGGGCCAAAAAAGGGGGGGGGGGAAAAACGGAGAGAGAGTCGCCCAAAGTGGTGGAAAGGAAAACGGACGAAGAAGCCCAAAGAGGCGCGGAATTAGAAAGTAGAAGGAGAGAAATTTGGGGAAAAAAAAGAAAATGGTGTCAAGAAGAATCGGCAGCCAAGGGGGAGGGAACATGGTTGGAGGCGTGGGCCGGCAGGAACGGAGGAGCATCAAGAAAGGAGTGGGGAACGGTTGCAGGCGGAGCGTCCAGGAGGGGATTAATGGAGGGACGGTCCATCAAGAAAAAAACCAAAAAGGGTGAGTCAATTCGTTCAGGGGGCGCGGAAAAAAAAGGTGAGAAAAGTTGCGACACAATTTCACGTCAAAGGGGGGGGGGGGAAGGAAACAATAAGGGGGGACGAGAAAATGTTCCCTTTGCGTTGGAAGAGAGGAAACCGCCCAAAAGGCCGAAGCCGAAAAAGCATTGGGAGGAAGGGCTGGGGAAAAGGGGACTATGGAACGGTCGATGTAAGGGTGAAAATAACGCGGTGGTTGGACGAAGGACAACGACGGGAGCAAAAATGTTCAGAAAAAGCCCAAGGCAAATAAAGAAAAAATCGAGGGCGCCGTCAAGGGGGAGTCAGAAAACAACAGGGGGAGGACAAGCCAACCTTGAATTTCCAGGCCGGGGAAATAAGAAAAGAAGGAACTGTGAGCTTCCAAATGGTTCGAACAGGATAAGCGGGGGGGGTAGTTTCGGGGAAAAAGGGCAAACGGGGAGTGCAGTTAAGAGAAACCCTCAAGGGGATGGGATGTTCGGGATAAACAGGAAACCGAAAACAAAGAAAGTTCGCGTGGACTGCCAAGGGGGGGCATCGTTAAAAAAAGGCGCGCACGCCAAAAAATTGAAAGAGAAGAAACGAAACGGAAAGCTAACAGTCTGTCTCCGGCCAGAAAAAAAGGAAAGAGGAAAAAACGTGAAGAGGGTACGTTCGATCGGGCCAGAGAAAAGGTAAAATTCCTAGCAGGAACGCGCTCGTGTTTAGCCGCGTGAAAGGGTAAAATCTTAAAAAAACAATAAAAAGGAAAAATGACAAAAGGGACGAGAAGGGACGGAAGTAAGGTAAACGGGAAAAAACAAGGTAAGAAAAATACAAGTTGCTTGAAGGGGGTAACGAGGGGAGGGATGAGAGTTCGACGAATCCAAACCCATGAGGGGAGGGGCCTGAAGGAAACCAAACCGGCGGGCTCGAAAAAGGGGAGGGTCAGAAGCGAACCGCAGAAAAAAGAGTCGCAGCCAATTCGACTGGCATGTTAAAGGCGCGGAACAAAACCGCGACAGGGGGGGCCCATCAGTAGTGGGGGAAAAACCGTGGCCATAGGCCCTCTCCGATACTCTCAAAAACAAACAAAAAAAAAGAACAGGGGGGAAAAAGAGAGAGAAAAGAGAAAAAAAGGAGAGAAAGGAGGGGGATGGGTTAACACCGAAAAGACATGGGGCCCAAAAAGACCTTAATTGGAAAAGGTTGGATGAAGGGCGCACACCTGGGGAACAGACAAAGGAAAAGGGGGGGAGGGCATCAACGGGGGAAATAAAAAGGAAAAAAAAAGGTGTCGGGAATTATACTCCTTCGATCAGAAAGGGAAGGGGGGGGAAAATGAAAAACGAACAAAAGATTTGCCGCAGTGGCTAAAAAACCCACACCACAATCAAATAAAAAAAAATAATTCCCAAAAGAAAAAACCTTAAATAGACAGCAAAAGGTTGGGACCGGTGGACCGTAAAAAGGGGGGAAAGTGACCTGAAACAATTGGCGCAGGGGGGATGGCACAAAAAAAAGGGAGAAACCGGCTAACCACGAGAAAGGTCCGCATCATTCAAACCAAGGTAAACTTTTCCCTGGTGTGGGAGGGAAAAACAGAGAAGGTCTTGAAATCTGACAGGATGACAAGGTACAGCGACAGGGGGACGGTCACGGAGAGGCCGAGAAAAAGAAGGCGAGGGGGGCGAGGAGTAGGAATAATCACGGGCAAGGAGAAAACATGTACCCGGCGGCAGGGAAGGAAAACCTTGGAAAAAAACCGAATGGGGGGACCGCGACTTTGGGCAAAAAGTGTAAAAATCACCAATGCGAGTGGTAAAAAAGGAGAGAAAAACTGAGAGGCTCGGAAAAAACCTCGAATGGACACCGCAAAATGTTTCGCAAAAAATGGAAACGGAAAGGGACAGATTCTCCCAACAGGAAAGGCAACTGGTGGTGGAAAAGGAGCCGACCATCGGGGTAAGGTTGGGAAAGCAGAACCGGAGTTTTGTGCGCACAAGGAAAGAAATCACAAAGGGCTGGGGGGACCAGTGGGGCGAAACATGGAGGTCAGCAAAAAAAAGAAGAACTAACAAGAAGGTGGCAAAAACTAACAACCCGGGAAATTTTACTTAATCAAGGGGCAAAATTCCGAAAAAAAAAGCCGACAAGACGGGGCTTACGGGGCAAAAATGAAGCCAGAGGGAGTACGGAACGAACCGGCAAACTGACAAGCCCCAGAAAAAAAAAAAAACGGGGGGAAAAAGGGAAAAAAGAATTCAACGTCTGAACACGCAGAATAGTACTTGGCGCCGGAGTGAAGAAAAACAGTCGAACAGAGAAACACGGGGGCAGAGGGCGACCGGAATAAAAAACTTTCAGGATCCATCAGTAAAAAAAGAACAGGACAACGCAAAAAAAGCGGTGGGAAAATGCATGTCAAAATGGGAGTAACTACCGCAGAAAGGAAGCGCCAGCAAGGAGACTACCAGAAAGGCGATGGGGGAGTTGCCGACGGAAGGGGATTCAGCAAACAACATATACAAAAAGCACCGAAAGGGGGAAAAGAAAAGGAGAAGGATTGACGGGGGCCGCTGGAGCAGGGAAAAAATGGAAGAGGAAACGTGTGGGAAGCAAACACCAAGTTGGGCGAAGCTAGGCGAGTCACTCCAAAACAAACCGTGGCAGTTGGGCCAGAAGGCAAGCGAGGGCTGATTGAATGGGAAGAAAATTGGCGCAAGGCGAGACAGTATGGAGAAAACTGGTTCGATCAGGGTGGGACATTACCCTTATTTGGAGGCCACTCTCGAACCAGAGTTAACACATCCGGCCGTTGGGGGCGAGAACGGCGTGGGGAAAAGTGGGACAAAACATGTACAGGGGCGGGTATCAAAAAAAATTGGTAGAACCAGAGGCCGACGGAAGAGCCGATTCGCTCAAGATTGAAAGAAAAAGGCGAACAGAAAAGTAGGGGAGAAACCCGTCTTGAAGGGTCAAAGGACTGAAGGGGGGACTAACCACAAAAGCGTGTCGTCCGCAAAAAAAGGGGTCCCGGAAAGAAGGAATACTCAAAAATTTTTGATTTGATATCGAAAAAGGGGGAAGGGAGAGGAAAGGGGGCTCACGGACCAAAACGTGAGACGAGTGAGGGAAAAGTCAAGGAGGAAGATTTTATTGGGACCCAAAAAGGGGTGGAAGAAGCTTCCGCCAAAAAGATCAGAAAAGGATTGTGGGCAAATCCACGAAAAAAAAGAAAGTGGGTAAGGGAGGGGGAAGGGACACCTTGGAGTACGAAGAGGGGGGTTCGGGGCGTTAAAAACAAGCAAAGCATGGCCGCAGGTGGGAAAAATATTAATCAAAGCTACGGGAGACACGCAATCGGCGGGTGAAGAGGGGGAAAAAGGGGAGTTTGGGGCTTTAAAAAGAAGGGAAAGGGTGAACAATAACCAAATGAAGGCCGGGGGAGGGGGGGGGTGAGAGGACGAAAAGAGAACCGGAAAATCGCGAGATAAAAAAAAAAAGCCCATCCTACTTGTGGGTTCGAGAAATTTGACAGAGGGCTTAACACAGAGGGAGGGGAGGGGTAAATATAAAACCGGCCATGGTCTAAAAGATCAAAGCCGGGGGGGAAAGAAAACTCGTGAACGGGGCAAAGAGACAAAAAGAAAAAAAAAAAAAAAAAAGAAGTTGGGGGGGAATGGCACGATAGAAGCAAACCACCAAAAAAGACAATAAATGAAAACTACACCACAACGTAGGGGTGCCAGGCAACCAAAGGGCAACGCTGTTAACGATAAAACCAGATGAAAGGGGAAAAGGTGTATGATTGGCCGAAGAACCACGGGGGGAGCCTCGGAAAAAAGTCACAGAAAGATGCTGGGCGGCGTTACACACAAAAAAGGGGTAGTGGGACACTTTGTCAATCACCAACCGTAAAAAAAGGAGCTTCATGCAAAAGGGCATGAACAATTCCCGCCGCAGAAAAAAAAAAAAAAAAAAAGTACCAAAAAAAAAAAACTTTAAGAAAACCGAAACCGATCTGCGGGATAGACAGAGTCAAAGAAAGATGAGAAAAAAAGGCGATGGGAGCGAAAGCCGAAACAATGAAAATACGCAAAAAAAAAAAAAAAAAAACACAATTACGATCAAAAAGAGCTTATTCAAAAGCAAAAAAGGTTGAGAAATGGGGGGACTTGGGGAGATGGGGGAAAAATCTTAAAACGCTTCCTGGTAGAGAGGAATCAGAATCCAATAAGAGGAAGAGAAAAAAGCAATGCGACTGCGGATATAACAGAGGGCGTCAAAAATCACGAGAGAGCAGAACCTCTTCGTGGTCTCGACTGTACAACACGTATTGGGGGTCGAGGAAACGCCGGAGACATAAGTGTGGCGGGTCAACGACGGGATAAGCCGCCGGGAGGGGATATGAAAGAATCGGGAGAAAATTCGATACGTCTGGTTATGCCACCTGAGGGGGAGGGAGAACGGATGGGGGGTAGAGGGAGAAGGGTATGTGGGGTGGGAAAGTGGGGAGCTGAAGAAGTGGAGAGGGGAGGGGGGGAGAGGGGGGGAGAGCTTGAGAAATAGGAGGGAGAAGAGAGGAAGGGCAGAGGGAGTAGGAAGACGGGAATACATGGCTGAGGGACGGGGTGGGACGCGGTGGGGGGTAGATAAGAAAGGGAGGTGTGAGGGCAGGGCGAGTGGAGGGTGAGAGGGGGTGAGGGCGGAAAGAAGTCGAGGGGTGATGTACGGACTTCCTTTAACCACGAAACAGGGACTTGGGTCAAAACATTGAAGCCCGTTAATAAGCACTCTCACGGCAAATGGGGGAAAAAAAAAAAAAGAGTCAACGTCGAACGACGGCCAACGCAAGGAACCATTCGTAAGGAACCTGGGGGAAAGTGTAGGCGAAGTTAAAAGAAAAAAAAAAAACCCCCAGCTAACGGGGAAAGTGTGAAGAGGACCAAGTCACGGGGAAGGGCGTGAAAAAATAAGGGAAGCCCCAATTTTGTGGGGCGCGGGCAACTGAAAAAAGGGGGAAAAAAAAGGCCGAAAAAAAGGGATGCGTAAGAAACCAGCTTGAGCCGGACCCCCACGGACGGCAGTTTTGGGGTTGGGGGAAGAAGCAAACGCCAGAAACTCGAAAAGGGGGAAAAAAAGGGCAGAGGGAACTGTCGCTGAAAAAATCGTCAGCTTGGGGGTCATAAGTAAAGGCGAGATAGCTAAGTACTAAAAAAAAAAGGGGATCCCAATCCGGCCTCGGACAATCTGGAAAAGGGGGTCGTAGCGGAAGTAGCGTGCTTGAACCAAACGAAAACACCAAATGTCTACCGGTGGTGCCGGAACCAAGGAAGCCAGTTTAAAAAGAAGACCGCCAATCGCCGTCCCAGACTTCCACGAAACCAAAAAGAAAAAAAAAGACAAACGGGGGGGGGAACGCTCGTTGTAATGGAACTGTCCCCCGGAGGGGGAAGGGGGGAATGAAAAGTGGAGAAATCAAACGTGCCGGGCCCCGCGAAAAAAAAAAAAAAAAAAAAAAAAAAAAAAAAAAAAAAAAAAAAAAAAAAAAAAAAAAACAAAAAAAAAAAAGAAAAAAAAAAAAAAAAAAAAAAAAAAAGAAAAAAAAAAAAAAAAAAAAAAAAAAAAAAAAAAAGAAAAAAAGAAAAAAAAAAAAAAAGAAAAAGGAAAGAAAAAAAAAAGGGGGGGGGGGGGGGCAACAAGGGTGTAAAGCAAAAAAGGGGAACCAAACTTGGGGACTCAAAAATCGGCAACATTTGTCAAGAGAGGGGGTTGGGAGGAGGGGGGAGGTGGGGTGGGGAAGGTGGGGGGGGGGGGGGGGGGGGGTGGGGGGGGGGTGGTAGGGGGGGTGGGGGGGAAAAGGGTATGTCAACGGAGGGTTCGCCGACCAAAAGACAGCAATCAGGGGGAGTTTCAAGGAAAGGAAAAACCGTTAGCATCCATTGGGGGTCGCAAAGTCAGAAAGGGGTCAGGGGGGCGCAGGCGATGAAAGGGTCGAGGGATCGTTTTTCCCCACTCGGGGGGGGATTTAGTGGGGGGCACGAAGACCCACAGCAGCCGAAAACCGCAGTCTCGACACAAATGTGTAAAAAGAAAGAAAAAAAAAGCGCACGGGTAGAAGCCTCGCCCGTGCTGAGGACTCAGGGGAAAAAGCTAAGGGAATAGAAAAAAGGGATCCGAACAACCGTCGGCGGTACGGTCATAGGGGGAAAAAAAGTGAAGGGAAAAAACAGAAAGGGGTCCTTTTTCAAATCCGTGGGGATCAGAGCGAAAGGAAAATCAGAGGTCCAGTCCGTTCTTTGGTGAAAAAAAGGGAAAAACCAGAGACGCCAAAAAAGAGGGTCCTGTGCACGGCAGAGAAGGGTCAAGAAAAGGGGTGGGGGCACGGAACGGACAAGTTCGGAGGAAAAGTGGACTAAAATACACCAAAAAAATGTCGGGAAAACGGGATCCAAACCGTCGGGATGCCTCGAAAGGAGGAGAATCAAAAAAAGGAGACAAAAAAAGGCAGCGAAATTAGGCTTTTCTTGTCAAAAACAGTAGCGACAGGCCGAATGGGAAGAAAAAAAGCGAAAAAACCACAGTCGTGGCCAGTGAGAATCAAAAAGTCACGAACGAAGCTCAAACAAAAAAACAACAAAGGAGATAAAGGAGCTCAGATAGTATTGGTTTGTGAAATATCAAATGGAAAAAATTCTTCAAATCCGCTGGTGGTGGGGGAATGACAGGATAAAGAGACGACGGGACAAAGAGCTGAATTGGGGGGCGACGGACCATGTTCCAACCGATAAACCGCAATTCGACATAAAAAGGGCGGGGGGGATAAGGAAGGCCCCCTCAAACCGAAAAAAATAGTGCCAGGATTTTCCGTCGAACCAGTTCAAGCCAGGAACTTGACGTGGGAATATAAAACTGGTCATCGACCCAACCAAAAGGGGCCGTAAAAAGGAAACCTCGACCCTAGACGGCGGCAAAAAGGAAACCCGGGGATATGTGGGGTTCCCAACCGAAGAACAAGGGGGCTAAAGGGCAAACAAAGAAGCAAAAGGACTTGATTCTTAAACGGCATCTACAAGGGGATAAGCCGAGGCGAAACAGGAAAGAAAAAAACGATATAGGTTTCGGAGCGGCAATAAAAGGTAAGGAGCGAAAAAGTAGAAAAGCACGGGCCGAGTCTAAGGCCAGGCCGCGTGGGCACTATGGGGGGAAAAGACCGGGGAACGAAGGGGGGGGGGGGCCAGTCTGAAAAAAAAAGTCAGGAAAAAGTGGCATCACGTGGGGGAAAACGAAGGACCATCGAACCGGAGAACATCGCAAAAAGGAAACTTTCTATGGGACCATCTTGGAAAAAACACAGGAAAGAAAGAGCAGGATTCAATTTGAAACCAACCAAAAAAGGAGAAAAAAAAAGTGGCCACTGGAAATTCTGAAAAGGGAGGGACTGCGGGAAAGAAAAAAAGGTGTTCCCCTAAAGTTTGTGGAAAAAAGGGGGGGGAAGGAAGGCGAACGTGCCGATTGGTGTGGGGGTTTGGGGAAGTGCTGTGGAAAAGGGGGACCTGCAGGAGGGGAACTGGCGGAAAAAAGTCGTACAGGATGGGGAGAAAGCCAGGGACGATTTACATTCAAGTTAAAGCGAGTGGACAGAAAAAAGTACACGACAAAATGGAGAAAAAAAGGACCATGCAGGCGAGGAGGGGCCGTCCATTAGTCACATGGAAAAGCATTAAACAACAGGACCAACTGGCGCGCAGCCATAAAACGAAAAAGGGGAAAAATGGGGGGGGAATTCAACGTTCGCACGATACAGACGGACGCAACGGCTTTAACGAAAAAAAAAAGGGTCAAAAAAAAACAAAGAGGGAAAGTTCCAAATGGACCGACAACTGAGAATCCGCAAGAAGACCCAAAAAAAAAAGAACAGGGCAGGAAGGAACGAATGTGTTTGGCGACAGAAAGCCGGAAAACGCAAACAGGGAAGGAACTGAAGGGGGGCGGGGGGCCGATCGATTACAACCATTAGTATCAAAAAAAAAAAAACAAAGAAAAAAAAGGGGGGGCCTCAAAAAGGAAGTATTTTCGCAGGCGCAGGGGGAGGAAGGGGAAGGGGGCACCGTTGGAACCGCCCAAAAGGGGGGGTGGCGCTGGGCTCGCGCCAAAAAAAATCGCTATTCAAAATGAGAGTCGGAAAAAAAAAAAAAAAAGTGGAAAACCGAAAGTGGGTCCTCGGAACACTGGAAACAGACGCGGGGAAGGGGGGTGTGAAATGGTGAAGCCTCATGAAGGAAAGGGAAAAAAAGATAGCGCGAGCGTGGGAGAAGTGTGCCGTTTTCGACCGCAAAGGACCATCAAGTTCGTGGGGAGGATTAACCTGGAGGGGACGGGAACTGGTCACAGCAGGGCAGACCCCATGATAACGGCGGGGATAAATCACACACATTTGGGGGCCGAACATACGAAAGAAGAGGGACGGCAAAAGGGCATTGAAATACGAACCATCTGCGAGGGTCCAGTGGACCGTATGTCGAAAACCAACCAAACCGGACGGAAAAAAAAGGGGAAAAGGAGAGCAACTAGAGGCTTTCCATGAAAAATC
>Ga0179593_1280224_pt1 | contig 12286 bp, 9 predicted proteins | sample CZODoug2_1_08_16_FD_185931 | JGI IMG/M metagenome (GOLD analysis project Ga0179593, IMG submission 185931) | Vadose zone soil fungal communities from Angelo Coast Range Reserve, California, USA - CZODoug2_1_08_16fungal (PacBio error correction) | ecosystem: Environmental > Terrestrial > Soil >...
TTGGGGCAAGAAACCCACTGGTAGTAATTACATGGGCAAAAGCACATAGTACGGTGAATCATTCGGGGGGCTCAGAAAAAAAAACTGCTTGCCGAAGATTTTACTGGAAAGAGCTTGAAGGGGGGGAAAAAAGGGGCCACTCCCTCGGAAGGAGTCCTAGGGGGGGGGGGAAGAACTAGGACGTGAAGGAAACCACGGTTACCACGGAAAGCCCAGACGGCCAACCCAGGGACATTAATTGACCGCCAAAAGGGGGAACAAGTATCGAAGGGCAGTGCGTAAAAAAAAGAAAGCGAGATTAAGGCAAATCGTCTATGGGAAGTCGGGGGGGGGTTCTCACTTGTGGAAAACCTGAAAGACGAGGTTTTAAAAAAAAAGGGGGGCTGCAGCCCAAAACTATGAACCGGGTCACAGGGCCCCAATTCCAGCAAGTTGGTTGGGGCACCAGAAAAAACAGACTCTGTGAATCGGCTGTGAAAAGGCCACGTGAGGATATCTACGAAGGACAGAAAGAGGGCCGGGCAGAAAAGAGATCATGGGGCAGATCTCAACAGTCCACGGGTGGTGGGAATTGCCGGGGGGTCACAGTGTCCTGCCCGGGCAACTGAATTTGGGTCTCGGGGCCACCGAAATTCCACTTCAAGGGTGCAAGGAACACGGGGGGAGAAAAACAAAAAAAAAGGGCCGAAAGACCAAAAAAAAGGAAACTGCTCAACATGAGAGGGGACGGTCCCGCAAGTCCAGAAAACGGTGCGGGGGGGGCAGTGTCGAGGAGCCGGGTAAAGCGCGGGCAACTGTGAGGCACCAAAGCTGAACTGACTCTTCTTTGGGGTTGTGGGTAGAGGCAGACAGAAAAGCAGCGGTCAATCCATGGGCTTGCAACGGACAGGCGGGGCCCTAGGTCTCGCAGCAAACCGGGGACGGCAAGCCCCGGACAAGTTACCTTATGATCCTGGAGGTCCCTGGTTCAAGGGGCATACTCCCGGCCACACTGCAGTGACCAGAACTAAACGGGGTTGGCCGGGTTGCAATCGGTGCCGAAATAGGGCCGGAGGCAAAAAAAAAAACCCTTACAACGTAAAGAAAGCCCCAAGAAAAACAAATCGAGGGATGACGGTATAAAGTCGCTCACCCACGGGGGATTGACTTCCGCCCAACTGGCGTGGAACCACATTGACAGCTACGAAGTCACTCCTTGGACACCAAGTTTCCGTACGGAACCGACCCGTTCGGGGTCACCAGTCTCGAGGAGAATTGGATGGCGAAAAAGGAGGAAACACCGCGCTACCGCGACAACCCGTGGGGGAAACCTGAAACAGGGGGGCCGAACCCCAAGACGGGTGAAAAAGTTGTTACCCGGAGGGACGGGAACCACAGAGGGTCGGGTAATGAACCCGTAACGCGGACAGGAAGCGGAAAAGGACTGAAAAGTCGGCAAAGGGGGACACAAGAAGGCAGCGGAGGAACCCTCAAGGGAGGGAAAGTGGTCAAGCAAAAGTACCCGCGGGCGGCACAAAAGAGCGGAGCAGGTTCCAACCTGGGCCGGGGAACGGGTCAAAAAAAACCTGAAAGGGGTCACGTGCGGCTCAGGGGTTGGGGGGAAAGCGTAGTAATGAACGTGGGCAAACTCAGTAGTGGCCGGATTGGGGGCAGGCAAAACATGGGTTGAACCATGTCCTGAGGGGGCCCAGGGGAATCGGGGATGGGGGAAAGGGGGAGGTTGTTCAAAGCGCCGCGAAAGCGGGTGGACACTTCGCATAACCCATGCAACGCCGAACAAGGCACGTCAGGCCCCAAAAGGGGGGGCAGGTATAAGGGGGCCATTTTTGGGTCCCGCCGAAGGAAGGCGGGGTTTAGGTACGTAACAAAACCACCAAAGCTCTCTCACGGGGAAAAAAAGTTACGAGGAAGGGCCACTTTGTACGCCGCAATCAATGGTAAAAAGACCCCTGCCTAACCTGGGGGGGGGCTCGCTGGAGGGGGGCAGGTGGCTGGCGCCGGCAGGGGATGGGCAGAGGGGAATCAACAACAGAGTTTTTGCAAAGCCAAAGGTTCCAGAACACCTGCCAGACTGCTCCCGCAACGATCCGGGAAGGGCAGCCAGCCGTAATAAATTGGAACTCAGGGGCTGGGGAAGACCGATCGCCGTCGGGGGACCCAACTTCACCGGACGAGGGAAAGGGGTAACAAGGAAACCGAAAGTTCCGGGGGGAGATTGGGGGGGCCGAAAGAAGCTCACCTGAACATGTACCTGGCGTGAATACGGGACGAAGCAGCGGCTGTCCGGAAGTCGGCCATGGGAACTGAAAGGAAAGAGGGTTCACACAGGCTTTTCCGAAACGGAAAAAACCTGCAAGACGACGAGCCCTTGCCCCGAAGCAAACCGGGGAGACAACTTTTCAAAGAGGGGGAAAATCCTCTTTTCAACCGGTGTCCTGTCAAATGCTGAACTTCAATCCTTCCGCAAGGGGAGACACGCAAGATTCTTTTGTTTTGCGTAAAAAGTGGAACTACAGGCTAATGGGGGAAGAGAGAGCCACAACAAAAAGGGAGGTAGGGAAAAGAGGGAGGGAAACAAAAAAAGGAAACCGGATCCTTCCGGAAAGGTGCCGACCTCATAGGTGGGTTGATCGAAAAAGCCTCGTGCCGAGGAAAAACTTGACGCCGGAAAAGTTGAAACCGAGAGGCCAGGGGTTGGGGAATACCGCCAACACTCCTGCGTCAAGTGGATCATGTCGGGAGGGCAAAGAACACGACGTAAACCAGAAAGATTTGAAAAAAAACAGTTAAAAGAGAAGAATCCCTGCGAACCAGTTCCGCTGAGGCAAATTGTTAATGAGAAAAAACCCGCCGAACTCTGTCCTCACCGGTAGGACGCTAAGACGTACAGGCAAGTGTGATGAGCACCCCTGAAAGGGGGCTCAAAAAAAAATACTCAAAGAACGACCTTGCCTTGGGTAGTAAAACCAAGAGGGGCCAGTGGAAGGGGGAAAAGACAAAGCTTCGGGATTAGGGGTCTGGCCCAGTCGCAGAGCGTCACGTAGGTAGGAGATTCGACAGGGGAGGAGTTGGCGAAGATGCGCGGACTGTATCACAACTGGGCAACCTCGCCCGTGGGTGTCAAAAGGGGGGGACAGGTAAAAGTGATTGGTGCACCACAACCTGAAACTGTTGTGATGGGGAAAGTGGGTCGTATCTGACAAATTAGCGATTCCGTGGCGAACCCAAAAAACGCAGGCAAAAAGGGACTCGCCCATGGGGTCGGCCAAACGTGGTCGCGAAAAATGGGAGAAGAGGCGGGGAACAAACCAAGGGGCAGAAGTCGGACCATGTTTAGCACGAGAAGGGATAAAGGCTACGCAAAAAACCGCCGGCGAGGAGGGGGAACCCACCTCCACAGTGCTCAAAGACCGCCCCCTGGGTTGGCTTGGCCAACAAGGGTGCAAGAAAAAAAGGGCGGCAGCAGTGGGGAGTGTGTGGTGCTTTCTGACGGACGAGGGGGTACAACCAAACACGGGGGGAACTCAGAAGAGAAACGCGTCTTTCCACGCCGGGATCACCAAAGACACTAAATCAAGGGGGGAAAGAGCCGGAGGAACTGGTAACAAAAAAAGGACAATGGACAGGCACAAGCTAGGAGGGAAAAAACAAGGGAAGAACTTCAGACATAGACCTTCCCACACGTGAAACGGGTGGAAAATCCCCTGTTATGCCAGAAGTGTAACTGTTTGGCCATCATCCTCATGCGATAGGGAAAAGCTGAACCAATGTGGGGGGTGGGGCAAAGGCCCGGTGGTAAATGACTGACCCGACAATGGGTACAAGGGGAAGAAGCTTGACGTCGTGAAAAAGTAAACGTACGGGGAAGTGCAGATGGAAAGGTAGCATCGTCAGTCACAGAACCTCAGGTTTTCAGTGAAAACAAGTTTTAAGCTTGGCAGACTTTCACCCTCGCCGTTGGGACTTCCATGGGGGGAAACGGCAAAGGTAAGCTGTAATCGGGGAAAAAAACTTGGGGGGGGGGGGGGGACTTTCTGGGAGCAGCTGCATTCCGAGAAGTAGGGGGGGGACGTTTAAGGGACGTCAAAAAAGTTGATGTCCAAGGTCCCTGAAGGCGGAGATTCGACAAGGGCTGCCAAAAAAGATCAATGAAGGAAGACTTGTCGGCAAAAATCCTGCCGAATATAGGGGGGGGGACTCAAGGGGGGGTCTGTGGGAAGGTAAACGGACCTTGCAGGCCTACGGCCTAAGATGGGACGGACTAAATGGGCAAACCAAAAAAACCGGGGGTAGCAACGGAAAAAAACAGGCGGTTGAAGGCTTTTCGACTTCAAAAAAGTATAGTTACGAGTTGGGTGCAAAGGAGCCACGTGCCACGTAAAAAGAGACCGGGAACACGGCGGGGATTTGTAGCATGCAAACGTCGGGACTGGTTTCCCAAAGCACTTAAAAAAAAAGGTTATAGACCCTGGGGGGGGGCTCACGGGGGTCGCAAAAGAGCCAAACGAAAAAGCCAGAATTTCCATCGGTAAGTTGCTACTTCTTCCATGGGGGGGGGACGGAAAGACACTCCAAAAAAAAAAGGTTAACCACTTGTATAGAAATGAACCTTCCCACCGGACAATGGGGGGGGGGAAGGGAAAAGATGGGCGAGGGGGTGGCCGGGGGACCAAGCCTTTATGCAGCTCGATGGGGGGTGGGCGTTCAAAAACCCCTGAAGTCAACTGATGTTATTGCAAAGGGTTTGGGGTCCCAAACCCTCAGACGCAGTTTACCGTTACAGGAGTTGAGTCAAGCCCATCTAGTCACGGGGAAAATAAGGGCACGGCAATAACACAACGGTCCGGGAAAGTGAGACGGCAAAAGAGGGTGAGGTGTACAGGCCAGGATCGGGGAAAAAAAAACGGTGGGCCCCTCACGATCGAAGCAAGGGGAAAAAAAAAAACGGGGGAAAAGACATAACGAAAAGCTGTTGGCGGGAAAACCCACCAAGGGGTGCCAATGTTCCTGAAAAACGGGCCAGGTTCGGGGGCTGGTGGGGGAAGCCCAGCTACAACTGTGGGAAACACCAGGATAGGGGGGAAGGGGGGACACCGTTCAGAGAGACCAGAAAAGATGACGGACTAAATTTGGCGTCCTGTCCTGCAACTAACCGTTCCCTGGAGGCGAAGGGGGGACAGGACAGCAACTGACCCGTGGAACAAGCGTGTGCAATTGACGGGTTTGAAAAACAAAGACGACGAACTTCGCCGAAATCTACTCCTACATGCCAGGAAAGGAGGACAGGACACCGAACTTTATCGTTGGTCACCTAAAAACTGCGCCCCGTCGTCCGGGGCCTTGGGTCGAAGGGTTGGGGGGGAACGCAAGAAAGTATCCACAGGGCTGGGAGCTGGCCCCAGGCCTACCGAAAAATCCGTTGCGGACCAAAGTTAATCGGGGCGAGAAGAGTTGCACAAGAAAGTCTCGTGCGTCGGGGTAGAAGGGACAGCTGGACTCTATCAGGAAAGGGGGACCATCTAAACAGGAAGGAGGGGATTAACTTTCCGGAAGTGAAAAAAGGGACGGGGTTTGGCCCCGTCGCCAATGATGTGGCTGTTCTGGGCAGTGAAGGAAACGATAAATTTCAGCAGGGCCAGGAGAAAACGGAATACCTTCGTAAACGTGATAAAAAAGAGCCTGAGGCTGGGGAGGTCGGAACCCCACCGGGGCTTGCACTAAATTCGGGTTTCACACGGAGACCCGGGCTGGGCGAGCTCGCGCTCGAAGTTCAACGAAACCCTCCAACTGAAGGTCCATGGACCCTGGCAGTTGGGAACCGCTCGAAAAAAGGGAAAATAGGTAAAGCTCCGAGGGGCGGGGCCTGGGCACAGTGGACAAGGAACTCCAACCGTTTGGGCCTGTCCACCGGAACGGCGTTTCGGAACATTTCCAAAAGCGCGCGGAGTTCCAGAAAAAAGGATTCCGGGAAGGGGGGGGAGAAACCAAGGGGGAGGGGATTGCGCTCGCAGCGACAGTCCCCCCAAAGGCGGCTGAAGAGGATGTGACTCCGAGGGTCAACCCCGCAACACCGATGGGGGGGGGAAATGGGGAAAAAAATTGAATTTTGGGGGGCAAGACAGAAGACAAACCAGGATGCAAATAGCGCTGTTGCCTCAACCCACGCAGGGGAGGGGAGGATGCGAGGTTAAAACCGCCTGGGAAGATAAGAGATCGGGGGGAAAAAGGTTCCTTTCGACACAGGCAAGGGGTGGGTGTAGCTCAAGGGGAGGGGAGGTTGGGTTTCTCGGGGGTGAAGGGAGCAAGCAACAGGGGGGGGGTGTACCATCTACGACAGTGAAGCATGGAGGGGGTGACGGGGGCTATACCAATCACTGTACTGGAACGAAGAGCCCCTAAAACCGGCAAAAAACTCCTTGTGACTCATTTGGACAGAAACAGAAGACAGTCCCTCACCGAACAGGGGGAGAAACGTGTTGGGGTTGTCACTTGAACCAAAGGAAACCGGCTCTAAAAACAGACTTGGTACATGGGGCAAAAATCACAGAGGAGGAGGCGTGGGTGCAAAAGGAACAATCACTGGTCCGGGGTAAGGTGTTGCGAAGCATTACCGGCGCAAAAAAAAAGAGAATGCGAAATTTGTTTCGAAAACAAACAAAGATCAACAGCACCGCCGGACAGGGGAAAGCAAAGGCCTCACAAAAAAAAAAAAAAAAAAAAAAAAAAAAAAAAAAAAAGAAAAAGAAAAAAAAAAAATAAAAAAGATATCAAAAAAAAAAAAAAAAAAAAAAAAAAAAAATAACACTCAAAAACATAAAACAAAAAAAAAACAAAAAAAAAAAAAAAAAAAAAAAAAAAAAAAAAATGGGAGACCTGCCAAAAAACCCGGTCAGCACAAAGACTCGTGAAATAACGCCTTTGAGACTTGGGCAAGCCAGTCAAGAAGACTTATTCCAACTCATGGCTGAACTACTGAGAAGAATAAAAATCAACTTAAACAAGAACGGCAGGGGGGAAGTTGACCCCTGGGACCAATAACAGCCAGGAGGGTATTGCCCAGGTAGATGGGGAAACCCGGGGAACTGGGGACAACAAACGACCAATGGGGATCTTGTATCCTCGGTACATTGGCGTAGGTCATGCAGAGAAGTAATTTACCACTCAAAAAACCAAAGGTGGCTCACGGGTCACGCAAAGGAGGGGTACCTAAAAAAGCCCAAAGGCTTCAACAAGACAAGAAGTACGAAAAAAAAGGGGTGGGCTGCCAAGCATCGTACCCTCGGGGAAAGCCCCAAACGGAACACGAGGGTACCAAGAGATTGCATGGTGAAAGATCTAAGATCTGTGGGCCTTAACCGGGGAAAAATCCAAAAACAGAAAAAACCATGAAGCTAACTATGGAACGCTTCTTGAACGGGAGGCCAGAAAAACCTGTTTCGAAGAAAACCAACCAAAACCGTCAAAGCGTGGGAAGAAAAACGAAAAACCGAAAAAAAAAAGGCAAAAACGTAGTGAGAGTTGAACCCATCGGGCTCTAAAATTCGGTCGATCGACGGCGTGGGACCAAAAAAAAAAAGCAACTGGGGGGGCCGCGCGGCAAAACCAGAGGACAAAGAGTGCGGATAGAGTGGGGGTGCCAGAGCAAGACGACTCTGAAAAAAAGGACCTATCCAAACAAAATGGCATGGCGGAGGCAAATAGAAAAAAGTCATCCAAAGGGGGATGTAAAAAAAGAAAACGACTTTACAGATAAGCCTTGAAATGACCCACGATAGACCCTTCCACATGGCCATACCAAAGAAGAATAGAAACGACGCCGGACGGTTAAAACGAGGGAAACCACGAATGACGGGGGGTCGTTTCCAACCTGTGCACAACTGGAGGGAACCCACGGGGCCCAATGTGGTACACCACGTCGGGCGGTGGAAGTTGAACTAAGATCGCATGGGGCCTTCGGAGAAAAGTAAAAAACCCGAAATGGTGCCACGGAGAGACGGTACCAAGGAGTCTCTTCTTCCCTTTACGAATTTCGGGAAGCTCCTTGGCCGCAGAGCAAAAGGGCCCCTTTGCCGGGTAAATAAAGGTGAACTCTTCCCGACTCCCAGGGGTGTAAGGGGAGTATAAGAAGTTAGGAGAGGTCCATAGGGGGTGGATGTATCAAAGGGTGGCATGAGGGGGGCATTAGAGGTAATCGAAGACTTGCCGGTAAGGTCCGGAGGTGTGTAAATTGGGCCCCACAGATCCGGTGGGGCTTCGGACTCTGTGCAATAACAGTCAGCCTCCCCTTGTCCCACGTGCCCGGAAGTAAGCGTCAACGCGGGTTGGAACAGGATCAACGGGGGGGACACGGGGGGTAAGGTTCGGCCCCGGGGTTCATCCTGGGCCGGGTTTAAAACGGCCGGTCCCAATTAAAAGACAGCTTCAGAGGAGCTGCAAGTAGACGCACCGGCGAGACACCCGTTCAGAACCCAGTGCAGGGGGGGTGGTCCCAAACCCCGCTGGTTCCAGAACGACGGTACGAAATTCGCTCACAAAGTAAAGTGCGGAGGGAATCGGGGGTTTAGCCACTCCTTGACTTAGCCAGCAGGTGGGTGCCGGGAACTAGAACCAGATCGTTATAAAAAAAACCCGTCATTTCATAACCAATTGGCCTTTTGGGTCGGAATGCTTCCCCTGAATGTAAAACAGCAACCCAGAGGGACGACTTCAGTGTCGGAGGGGTCCGGGGCATCCAGAAAACCGACCGTTTCCTGTGAGACCGGAAGATTCACAAGGCCCAGGCAAAAAAGCTCTTCAATCGGGAGCGACGGTTGGTTGCTGAGGGACACAGACAGCATGGTGGATCTGGGGGGGCAAAAAAAACGGGTACCAGCTGGTGAGTGGGAAAAAGACCCCCGGGCAAGCCATTGGTCGGGCACGGTGAGATTACAACGGGGCCGAAAAAAAGCTAAAGAAGATGGGATTTTACGCAAAGTAAAGAGGGAATAACAAGAAAAAACCTCAAGGAAGAGGGGTAAGGCAGAATCAAGACCTTCCACGGCGGGTCGGAAAAGCAATGATCAGCACGGTTCTCGGTGTTCACGGACATCCCACAAACATTAGAACTGGGCTCCGGGAAGGGGGGGTGCTTTCCTTCCACGGCGAGAATATCAAAACAGGGTACCTTTTGTTAGAGCGGGGGGGGGTGGAGGAAAAAGCATTAGGGAGACCTACATTAAGTGCGGCGTCCAAAACGGGGGAAAATTGCTACAAAAAATTTACAAAGGGAGAGTAAACACACGGGGGGGACGAAGGGGGGGAAAAGTCCAAAAAAAAAAAAAACTGTCAGCAGTGGAAAAAAAAAAATTTGAAACCGCCGCACCTTTTTAATAAGGATGGCAAGAGAACTGAGAACTCACTTGCGGGAGGGATAGGGTAAAGCTTCGATAGGGCACGAATCTTTGCCAAAGATGCAAAGAGGGGTGGGGCCGGGGGGGAAGATGAAAGCCCCAGGTCAGGGAAAAACAAGGTAACGAAAGCGAGCACAGAAAAAACGGGGAGAAAGTTCCCTTATGGGGGTTTGAACGAAACTCCTAAAGCCGGAGGTACCTCTCCGGAAGACCCGTGCCAACGGCGCACCGGAAAAAAAACACCTTTGTCAAAGGGGAGAACAAAACGGGCAACGCCCGCCAGTTTAGACGAACGAGAAAGGTACAAGCTTAGGGAAAGAAAAAGGAAGGTACAACAACTGTTGCAAAAGGGGCGACTTGAAGAGAGAGCGTAAAAAAACCAGGAAGAAAAAGGGACAAGGGAATCACCCTGGGGTACAGGCCACTCGCCTAAGCGCGGGACACGGTGAAAGAAGCGGCACGTCGGCAGGGCCGAACCAGAGCTGAAAGTAACTTCTAAGAACCGAAAAAAAGGGGAAACACCACTGTAATGTCTTCACCTTAGCCTAGCAGGGGAAGTAGATCCTTTTAGGTAAGGAGAGAAGGCTTGTTAATAACCCGGGTGACCGCAACTTTAACTTGAGCCATGCGGATTCACCACGGAAAGGGGGGCCCAAACACCGAGTGTTGGGAGGAAAAAGTCCTGGGAAAAGAAAAGGCGGGGCACGGCCGGCGTGCGCCTTGCCAGACGATAAAGGGGATTAAAAGGTCCACGGGCTCAAGAAGAGCTCACTTTACTAAGCAGACATGGTGGCCACAACGGAAACAAGGCCCGCAACCGGGAAAAACCAACTGAAAAAAGAGGTGACACGCATGCGCAACATTTTAGCACTTACTTGGGAAGGGGGAGAACGAGGCAGGGAAAAAAGGATAGTAAGGATGTGTCAGGGGAGCACGGGGGGTGACCTGAAACCAGGGGGGGACACCCTCTTGGAATAAACAAAAAAAAAAGTGAGCCCGGTCAAGGACAAAAAAAAGGAAACTGCCACCCGGGGTGGCCATAAACAGCAGCTGGGTAAGGCCCCGGTCACAGCAGGGAGAGCGACGAGAACGGGGGGGAAGAAAGACACGGCCCTGCGAAAAAAGATAAAGGCACTGGGTTTGGTTCTGCCGCATCGACCAGGCCAGACATGTCAACCAGGGGCCCATGGGGGTCACAACGAAAAAACCAGACGGCAAGGCAGGTGACAAGCCACCATGAAAAGTAAACACAAGGCTGGAGAAGGCTCGCATGCAGTGCAAAGGAGGGCCAGGGTGAAGTGCAATTTCAGGTTGAGAGAACCAGGCCAGGAGTACAGGCGGGAGTGGTTGGGTGTGCACTGGAGGGAACCGAAAGACAAGACTGGCAACCAACGTAAATTCAACGGGGACCTGATTGATATTTGTAACAAAGAAGAACGGGGCCTGCAAAGCCTTCCCCGTGGGGGCCCATGGATTTCGTAAAATGGACCAAATGAAGGAATCAGGAAACCGCGGTTAAATTCACGGGGTGACGGGGGGGCCATAATGTGGGTAAGGAAGATTTCTTGGCAACAATTGAAGACTGCCTGACCCAACTATCACGTAAGGCCAATGGGCCGGGTTACGGCAACCGCCATCGAAAAACCGGGTCCCCCACCAAGGGAAAAGAGCAACACCCCCTGTGCCTCAACCAAGGTGGAGCACTTCTACTTAAACCGTAAGCTGCCAACTGCCGTAAAAAAAACGGTCACCAGAGATACCTAAGTGCCGTTGGCCCCCGCCGTCCGGAAACGGGACTGTGGACCAAAGGTAGGCTGGCCGTTGCGGTTGGAATCCTTAGAGAAACACCGTAGCGGCCCCTCGAGTCGGGGTCCAAACGAACGGCAGCGGCAACCACCTTTCAGGGGGAAGGCAGGTCAGGGAATCGGAAAACTCGGGGTTGCGCCCGGCAAAAGAGAAGCTTGCCTGCGTTCTCTTTCAGAGGTAATCCGCAAGGGGAAGGTGGGGCCCGAAGAAAGAAGCCAATGTTTTAACGACGATGTCGGAGTGGGGCCTGACCACAGGGTCCGGGAAGCCCCGGGCAAATGAAATTAGGGTATGGGGGGGGGTGGGTTCGATTCGTGAAACGCCTAGGGGGGACGAAAGGCTGGGTACAGCGGAAAACTTCCGCCCCTGGGGGCTGAATCAAATCCCACCAAGGAGGCCTAACTGGAAGGGTGGGGTACAAACTTCCTTAGGGTGAGTACGTGACGCAACGCACCAGCGTCTCTCCCGACTGAAGGGGGCATTCAACCGGTAAAGCGAAAAGGGTGGAAACAAATCCAAAAGAAAAAACCGGAAGAAAAAAAATTGCATGGGGCCTAGGACGTGGCAGAACATATCGCGTATGTGTCAAGCTATCGAAAAAACACCGTGGGTTGCCAACGAGGACGGCCCCAGGGTGCGTGGGGGAAACCCGACTTCCTCACCGAAGGAGAAAATCAAGGGCCAGAACGCTACCTTGGGTGGGGCCCTGCGCAGGACCTGTGGAAAGGGTATAGCTGGGGGCCCCTGCCAGGGGGAGCCTTTTATTGTTAGAACCCCGGCCTTGGAGGGGGAGTATGTGGTTGAAAAACGGACCCAGGGGGCTCAACTGCGTTACAGGCCCTTGTCGGGACAGACAAGAAAGGTGGGCGGACCACCCTGAGGTCTGCGTTCTGTCAAATGGACCTGTGAGAACTGCGGGTGGAACACTCCCGGGCTGACGGGTTTCCAGAACATGTCCAGACGAGCCCCAGGCAGAATACAAGGGTAAAAAAAGAAAAAGTCACAAAAAAAACGAAAAGTCTGAAAGGATGAGATGTCAAGGGCGGAGAGCACCAACCCGAAATGGCGTGGTCAGGGCGGAACATGAACGG
>Ga0179593_1280504_pt1:0-2500 | contig 12286 bp, 20 predicted proteins | sample CZODoug2_1_08_16_FD_185931 | JGI IMG/M metagenome (GOLD analysis project Ga0179593, IMG submission 185931) | Vadose zone soil fungal communities from Angelo Coast Range Reserve, California, USA - CZODoug2_1_08_16fungal (PacBio error correction) | ecosystem: Environmental > Terrestrial >...
TCCTGATAAAACGAACCGAACTTGATCCATAGTAGCAGATGTCTCTAGCATTTGGTGGCGAACAGGGAGACCTCAAGCCTTGGTATTGTTAAGACTTAACCTATCACGAACGTCTAGTGTTAATGGGGGTGGGTGCACCCCGGGCGAATGGAAAACACTTGGTCACTCTGCCATATCTAAACAAAAGTTGGGTCCTTGAGGTCAAAAACGGGGTCCATAGGGTTGGGAAGGACCCCATGGAGACTAAGTAGATACACGCCAACAAACGAACCCATGGCCCTGGTTGGTAATGGAAGCGCACCTGCTTCAACAAGAGGATGGAGCAAAGTGGGACTAGGTGGCTCCACCCCAGTACTTAGGTGCCGTGCGGTATCGCAAGTGAATATGCAAGTTGGTCGGACAAAAAGAAAGTATGGCCAGTATAAACCTATCTCCTACCCAAGTCGTCTCCCAGAAAGAAAAAAGGGGAGAGCATCATAGCAGTAGTAAAGCGGAAACAGGAAACCAGGCACACTGTCCGGAGAGTCTGATGGGAAACCACATGAAAGGTTTGGGACCACTAAAAAGTGACAAATGTTGAGTACATGGCCAAACTGGGGTGGTCTATAAAAAATAGGCCAAAGGTAAAAATCAGAATAAGGGCGTACTATGCAGAAGATTAAGTAGCAAACGTGAAAAATCCGGCTGGGGGGAAAAATAATAGGGAATGTTGTATCTTTGACAATTTGTTGAGGGAAGGGAAAAAGTAGGCCAAGACGATAAATTAAATGTAGGAGTCTGAAACGGTAGGCTGCGCAGCAATGGGGGAACATGAATCAAAATAGATAACTGAGGAACAGGCGGTCGCATAGCGAAAGAACGGGGCAAGAGAGAACAGCTTCGAAAGTCAAGAGAAAACTCACAAGTCAAGGACGGAGGCAAGATAGTCAGGAAAAGGAGGGGGGCTGGGAACCGAGCAACGAGAGGAAAAGACACTGTCCAACGGACAGGGGACCAATACGGAGGGGGTAAAATTCATTAAAAAAAAGGGATAGTTCCACATTGAGACTATCCGCGGACAATCTTGCTGATAGGTTGACTTTAACCGAAGGAGCAGCGTCTATGGGGCAACCACACCACAACAAAAGGAAAAAAGAGGAAACCGTCACCCCAAAAAAAGAACCCCCGACTTCTGCAATTAGCTTAGAGATTGTAGCCTAACCACACTGGGGGGGGTAATCGAGAAGCCACACCACTACAAGGGGGTGGGGGTTAGACGGTCGAGGACGGAAAGGTGGGACGGATCTCAGTGGACTGCGAGGTTTCGGGGTGGGGCACAGGGAGGCAGGGGAAAATAAAACTAGGGGGAACTCTAAGGGGGGCGACAGGAAGGGAAAAAAAGAAAGTCGGGGCCGAAAACAAAAAAAAAAAAAAAAATAAAAAAAAAAAAAAAAAAAAGCCAAAAAAACAAAAAAGTAACTGTCAACAAATGGAAGGAAAAAAAAAGGCGTGGGGGGGGTGGGACCAGGAAGTACTGCAAAAGAGAGGGAAAATAAGGAGTGGTGCCAGACTGAAGGAAAACTGGCAAACGCAAACTCAAATGGGGCGCTGTGTGTGATGACTTCGGTCAGGGCGAAGGGTCCAAAAGAAAAGGAACTGGGGGGAAAGGAGGAAGTACTAGGGGGGGCGGGGGACCTGGAATGTATGGGGGAAGGCAAATCGGGATATAAAGGGGGAGTCGTCGATCCAGGAAACAGCGAGGGGGGATCGAGGGAGTACAAACAAAGCAAAGCGCGCGATCGCCTTTGCAATGGGAGTGACAACGGGGAATTGGGGTGTCTACAAGAAAAAGCAAAGCAGGGGGGGACGTTGACAACAAATGGGGGGGGTGAGGCAAAAAAGCAGAAAATATGAGGAAATGATCAAATCAGCTGGAGTTTCAAAGAGTGTCGAAGATTGCTTCCTCGCACATTGGGGGGAAAAAAAAAAAAGTAGAGCAGCACGCAGACTACGGGGTGAATCACACACAAACAAAAAACTAAGACAGGGGGGGTCACGAGTGCATTTCGGAAACTGAGGAACAGGGAACAATGAAGGTTTCTCACCAAACACAGGACGCAATATAGTGTGGACAAAACTGGAGACATTCAACGAATGTTATGGTGATACGCCTGTCATTAAGGACTTGGAGAAACAAAAGGGAAAGACAGTAGTGTATAAAGACGGAATGTGAAAGGGGGGGCGTAGGGGGTGTCTCCTCACACCACAGGACCTGCGCAAAACGGGGCGCGACGGAGGAGGAAAATAAGAAACTCGAAAAAAAAAAAAAAAGGGATAAGAAGACGGTGTAATGTCGTCACGATGCTTAGCGGCGCGGGGGGGTCGGGGGGGTTGGGGGTGAGGAAGGGGGGAGGGGTCGTCAGGAGGGCGGGGGCGGGGAAACGGGGGGGGGGGGGGGGGGGGGGGGGGGGGGTGGGGGGGGGGGGGGGGGGGGGGGGGGGGGGGGGGGGGGGGGGGGGGG
>Ga0179593_1280504_pt1:7500-12286 | contig 12286 bp, 20 predicted proteins | sample CZODoug2_1_08_16_FD_185931 | JGI IMG/M metagenome (GOLD analysis project Ga0179593, IMG submission 185931) | Vadose zone soil fungal communities from Angelo Coast Range Reserve, California, USA - CZODoug2_1_08_16fungal (PacBio error correction) | ecosystem: Environmental > Terrestrial...
TAAAGAAAAGGGGGGGGGATTCGGCTCTCCAGGTCTGTGTTTAACAAATTCTCTTCGAATAGGCAACGCGGCGACCGGGGGAGACGTGGAGGAGAGAGGATACCTAGATACCTCATGTTATATCAAAAAAAAGAAAAATAAAAATGGATTGGGGTAGGGGAGAGTTCTTTGACATGGTAGGATGCTTAGGTTTATCTAAACGAAAAAATTGCAGGTTGATATTGGGGAAGATCATATGGGGAGACCCCGTGTCCAAGAGAATCGTACAAAAGCCAATCATTATAGAGCAGAGTGGACGACTGGAGATTAGAAAACTCAGTGTGAGTGTTAAACATTTAGAGGTTATGAGCTCTTATACAGCAAATCATGCCTCCAAAAGAGAGGGGAAGATACGGGGTGTAGTCTTATTGCGGTTAGGCTGAGTTGGCGGAAGTTCGCGGAGGGATATTTGGGGGGGAAATGCTACAAAAAGTCGGGTGATCAAATGTGCGTTACCCAAAGTGCAGCAGGGATAGGGGTTTTTCAGACAAATCTAGAACATGCTAAAGCCAGAACGGGGGAAAATGCAATAATATGGGGACCTTAGAGCGGGGTCGGTAAGCTGGAATAATCTGGAGGGGGGTTTGTAGTCTGAAACGGGTCGGCGCTGGGGGAAATGTGGGTACGGAGAAGATTCGAAGCGGGGGGGGGCACCTGGAAGGAGTAGAGGGGGGGACGTCCAGAGGATATGTTCGCAGATCGGGTGTCGCCATACTGGTGAAAAAGGAGAGTCGCAGAAGTAAGGAATATTCCTGACCTCAATCAGGGGATTGCACGCATTGCGACCTAAAAGAATAAGCAGGGTTAGGGGGAAGAAGGAAAAATTTAACAGAAGTGGGAAATAAGGCTCAGAAAATCCGGCAAGGTTGACAAACCGGTACGTATCTTGGAAAATCAGAAGCCGTTGGGGGCGGGGTTGGGTATCTAAAACGAATGCAGGAGGAAAGAGCGGGGGTCTCAGTTGGACCATGTCTAAAAAAGAAGAAGGTGGGCCGGGGGGAAAACTGGCATAAGGGAACAGATATGGGAGGGCTTAGACAGGGTCTGGGACTGGGGGGGGGGGAAAAACGTGTATGGCATGAGATCGGGGTTGGGCCGGGCTACAGAAAGGGGCCGGAGTAATACGGCAAAAAGAAAAGGTTGACGTGGGGAAACCGGGAGGGGGGCGTGGGGGGTCAAGTCTTGGAAGATTCTGCGTGAAAAGAACCGGAAACGGATCGGAGGCACAATCTGAAGAAGAAAGGAAACATAGGTTCAATCCTGAGCGTTTGACCAAGGGTTAGGGAATACCTCGGAATTATTGTTCGAATCTACTCAGGCGAATGGAAAGCGTGAAAATATACTAGTCTCCTCAGCCGTTTCGCTTAGCAGGAATGATATACGGGATTGGAAAAGGGGGATGTGCACGGATATATGACCACGGTTTGGCTTCTATACAATTACGCGAAGAGCATGTAAGGGAAGTATGGTTTCGTCTAGGGAAGGAAATGCCATCAGACGTAAAATGCGAAGGCACTCATATTTTGCCGAAAAGAGTATGATATGTCAATAGGGTGGAGTAGGGGGGAACTGTATCAAACGCTGCTTAATTGGGTCCAAAGAAAATGAGGTCAGTTGCGGGGGGGGGGGGACGGAAGCGAGGCAGTATCGGGGGGAAAGAAAAAACGTCTTCTTCCGGGGGCATGGTCAGGTTTCGGCGGGGGGTGTAAAGCTCGAATCCAGGGAAAGGCCGGAGCGGGTAGACTTAAAATATACTGAGGCGTTGGCAAAAAAAAAGAAAAGTGGGAGGTAGGGAAGGCCGTCGGGTCTCAGCAGGCGGCGAATTGGGGGGGAGGGGGCAAAAAAAAAGTCGAACGCGGGAGGCAGGTAGTTCGTCACACATCATAGTAACGGCAGGGGAATATCAAAGACCCCGGGAAAAGTATTGAAAAGGATAAATTTTCGGGGGGGAGATCGCTACCATGGGGGACAAGAAAAAAAGGGTTTAAACATTTCGGATGCAAGAGGGGGGAAGATGAACGATATTGGGAAAGCAAGTTACACACTTTGGTGTTTAGGCTGGTTGCGAACAAAATCGAGACAGGGCATAGGATGCCGTTCAGATTCAAACAGGCAATCTGGCATATTTTGCACTACATTTATGGTGTTGTCGGGTTGGGCTGGGGATTTTGAGCTAGGGAAAACGAAGGGTCCACTTACAGGGGTGTGGGGTCGGGACGTTTCTCGGTACCGGCGCCCGGGATCGGGCGCGGGTGAAAGCAAGACAAAAAAGTTTCCCCCAGTTGCCGGGAGGTTTTGTACAGAATCAATGTTAGCGGGTATCGGGAAAAATAAAAACTGTTCTGCATGCATGAAAGAGTAAAGTCGAAAAACGTCAAATAAGGTGCAGGTAAAAACAAAAAGCTAAACGTGCTCGAGCAAAAGTGAAATACAGAGGACATGTCAGGGGGGGACTTCGGTCTTAAGGGGAAAAGGACAAATTTGTCAAATTTGGGAATCCCGAGACAAAGCTAGATTGCAAACAAAAAAGGGGGGATGGGTGGGCGTAAGAATCGAAGGGAAAGCGAGGTGAAAACGGGTTGGTTGGGGGTACTGGGGGGGCATCAAATAGGGAGTTAAAAATACTGGGGGGGGGGATTGGGCGTGCGTTTGAGGCAAGGGGGGGAGTGAAAGGGGTGCGGAGTCTCACTAGAAAGACCGGGTTATTCGGGGGGCGAACATCGTTTTATATTGGCAGAAGTGGAGATAACTGTCAGAGACAATCTCTATTCATGATCCGAAAAAGGAGTAGAAGTAATCTTTAAGGGGAGGGTAGAAAAAGGGGGTGCTGTGGGGGAAAAAGGTTCGAGTCAAAGGGTAGGGGGTCAAATTAGAAGCAGTACCAAGGGGGCTCCTAGGTAAAAGGGGGACTCTCTAAGTTCCGCCAAGTTTTCGCCGCTACGAGGGGGCTAGGACCCGCGATTAACAACTACAGCCTCGTAAACGCATGCTTCACTCGAGCGCAAAGGGTGAAGAGAAACGAACAGAAAGTTGAATGCTGCGACCCGGGGGCGGCGGATGCGTGTACAATCGAGGCATACGCGGATCGGTTGTTGAGGGACGGAGTGGAGGCCAATTACTTAACCTTGTTTCTGCACGAACGGCAGAGGACATGTACGTGAGGGCGTAAAGCTACCGCGCGGGTATGGGCGCGACTTTGGTAGCAAGAGTTCAAAATCGGCATGTGGGGGGGGGGGGGGGGAGGCAAAAGGTTTATCAGCCGTGTTTGGAAGGGGCATGAGGGACAGAAAGATCTCCTACTAAACTCGGACAAAAAAAAAAAAATAAAAAAAAAAAAAAAAAAAAAAAAAAAAAAAAAAAAAAAAAAAAAAAAAAAAAAAAAAAAAAAAAAAATGAAAAAAAAAAAAAAAAAAAAAAAAAAAAACACAAGAAAAAAAAAAAAAAAAGAAAACCAAAGAAAAAAAAAAAAAAGAAAAAAAAAAAAAATCACATCCTTGGCTTTTGCCCTGAAATAAAGTAGGGCTTCTCATCGAAGCTTGCTCGGGAGGGTCAGACCAAGACAAAACACAGAAAGGAAAAAAACAATGTAAGCGAAATTTCAAAACGTAGTGATTACCTGCAGGGGAGGGGGGGGGAAGAAAGATTGTGAAGTGGAAACTTCAGGGAGGTTGGCAAGCGCGAACAAGGAAAGGGATTTTGGGGATCAAATCAGGGAAAAAGGAGCTCCGTTTTGGCACTGGGAAAAGGGGGGGGGGGGGCATGGGCGGAGACCAGAAAGCGGTGTGTGGAAGAGGAGACAGTCAGGAGTGTGGTCATTTGCGGGGGTGTCCGTTATGGAAGAGTCAAGCGAGATGAATAAGGAATTTGAAAGAGGACTGAGGTGACTCAGGAAATACTTCCTTTTCTAAGCTGGATGGAGGCGCCCGTGGGGGGGGGTGGGGGGGGGGGGGGGGGGGGGGGGGGGGGGGTTCTGTAGTACATTTCTTAGGGATTCGACTAAGAAGAGGGTTAAAACATCTTACAATTGTCCGTTGATACATGGATGTAAAGCAAGTGAATAATTCTACAAACGGTTGCGATGATCAAAGCTGAATATATTGCCTAAGGCGGGGTCCATATTAGCGTGCTATGTTGTAGGGGTGGGTACATGGCTGTTTTGGATGTCAGTGGAAGGGGTGGCTGTAACAGGCTAAAAAAACCTTAGGGAGGGGGGTGGGGTAAAAGATGTGCGGGGGTTTTTTTCTATAAATGGCTAGGACCACAGGGTATCTCTGATTATATTGAAGGACGAGGGCAGGCTAGTGTACGCGACTATCTGGGGAGATAGGAGATGATGGGGAACTTGGTGTCCCAGGCAAGATGGAGCGTGAATACAAAGGGGCAAAGTCGCGGGGCGTCGGGGCTTTGCTTTGAAGGTCATTGGTTCAAAAACAGACTCAAGAAAGGAAGAAGAAAAGGGGGAAAAAAAAAAAAAAAAAAAAAAAAAAAAAAAAAAAAAAAAAAAAAAAAAAAGAAAAAAAAAAAAAAGCAGCTTGAAAAGATGGGGCGGGGGGGAGGTTTGAGAACAATATCGGAAGGCAATACGAAAGCGATGGTCAGAGGGTGCTCAACCCCTGTCCAGACAGACTTGCAAGGATGCAGGAGGAAAAAAATGAGTTGCACGGGGTTACAAATCGATACAAATGGAAAAAAAAAAAAACGGCCAGTAGAAATGTTCAAGTTGCTCGCCTAAAATCGTCAAACACTA
>Ga0179593_1320962_pt1 | contig 12286 bp, 11 predicted proteins | sample CZODoug2_1_08_16_FD_185931 | JGI IMG/M metagenome (GOLD analysis project Ga0179593, IMG submission 185931) | Vadose zone soil fungal communities from Angelo Coast Range Reserve, California, USA - CZODoug2_1_08_16fungal (PacBio error correction) | ecosystem: Environmental > Terrestrial > Soil >...
AAAAAGGTCTAAAGGAATAGATGACAAACGGAATTGCGTTAACTTCAATTTAAATGCAATTCTCCACACTTGCACAAACATAAGGAGTCCAATAATAGAAACAAAAAAAAATTAAAATGGGCCAGGCGCTTCTCTAAAACGGCAGGAAATCGAGTGGGAGGAACGGACTCTTAGTAAGAAAAGCATGAACGACACTTCCGGGAAACCTCTCGGGAAACCTGATCGACATAGAGCTATCTGGGGAAGGGACCAGAATGGTCGCTGCGGAGAAAATCGAGTGACAACAGAAAGCCTGATCAGGGGCGCGGGCGCCGGGTTCACAACAGAGGAGAAGAAAAATAGCGTCCTATTACGTTAAGAAATAAGCTGATTTGGATAGTGAAATGGGAACACAATACATCAAAAAAGGACAAAGAATAAAAAGGAAAGTAAAGGGCAGAATGAACGAAGAAGGGCACATTTGCCGGAGGAAAGATAATTACCAACGAAAGGGACCTAACAGAAATTAGCCACGCCGAACCTCGATAGTCCCATTAGGAATGAAATGACACAGTCAAGAAGAAAAAAATCTTTTACTCTGAAAGTTTGCGATAGGGGACTCGCGCTTCGCAAAACGAATGCAGAAAAAAGGGTGGGGCGCCAGGGGGCAAAGTGATAAAAAGGGGATTGGAGAAGCGAAAAATATCATTTGTACGCAATTGTCAAAACGTATCAATCATAAAAAGAGAAAAACAACTCGGCTTTGCGGAAAATAAAAGGAGGCAAAACCGAGGAACGGGCCGAGCCGCGTTGAGCGCCGCACTAAAAGAATACGAGAGCTTAATAATTCAGGCAGAAGGGAAGGTGAAAACGACACAAGAGGACCATACCTTGTGGCGAATCCAAAACTTAACTAAGGTAAGGTTCATCTCCGAGTGGGAATAGAAAAATAAGTATGGTGGCCTTCTAATTGGGGAAGGATGGATAAAGTTGATGATCAACATCATTGAATTCCCAATCTGAGACAATAGGCCACGAGAAGGTTGGATGAAAAAATCTCATTCGACAGAAAAGAGGAGAGAACCTTCAGGGGTTCAGACTATTACTATTGTAAAGGTCGATAAGACACTGAAGCGCAAAAACGAGAAAGGGTCTATCTCAAAAAAAAACGAGGAAGGTTTGGCTCTAAGTTCATGACGAAGGTCCCTGTAATATAAAACAAAAAAAACCGGCAAGCGGGAGGAATCGAGCAAAATCTAAGACGAAAAAGTGGGGAAAGATTTGCAGTATAAGAAAAGGGGGCTACAAATCTATTGAAGGAACAAATTGGGGAAACGCCAATTTACGGATCAACCTAGAGTGGGTGGGGGAAACGAGCATAACGAGGGAAGAAATGCGGACTGGTAAAGCATGACTTGATGGTTGGACGGAAGGGGGCCTCTTGTGAAAAAATTACTTGAGACCGGACGGGCGAGAAGAAGGCGGGCGATATTATCCTTAACGTCTATCAAGGAGGAAGGACGTTCGAGAGAGAATTGATTGAAAAGACCATCATGGGGGGGGTAATTGACTAAAAAGGAGCGTAGTTTGTGTGCAGAGGGTGAGACCGTTGAAGCGCCTGAAAGAGTCAAACCAAAGGGAGAGAAACTATTGGAACGGCTCAAAGGAAAAGAAGTGGCAGGGTGGTGCGATCACTCTATCTCAGTAGTACAGCAAAAGTGAACATATCTCAAAAGCTTGGGGGAGGGGATCCGAGGCCTGGGTTAATATCGAGGGTGGGGGGGGAGGCTTGGCGAGGTCAAGGAGCTTCATGATTTCAAGCAGGCAAATGGTGCAATGCAGTCGGTAGCGGAGATTAATTGACTTTCAAAGATTACGTAAAATTATCATTCAGGGAGTTGGGATTTTATTTTATCATTTCTACGGTCCCAAATCATCTGGGACTGGGGAAGCAACGCCGGGCATGGGGTGATCAGTTGGGGGAAGTGGGGTCGCCAAACGGAATCGGCGTAGGGAAAGTGGAAAAATCGAGAGGGGGAAGTCTGAGGAGCGCACGTAACTCCATCAAGATATCGGATGATAAGGAGAGAATATCTCATTGTCGAAAAGACATGATGAATCATGAGCCGTCCGCACTAGCATGGGGAAGTTCTAGAAGAACCGCCGGAAACATGTTTGGGAAGAAGAGGGCTGGGGGGGATGTCTCCCAAGAGAACTTGAAAATGGACGCGGAAATGTGCGCGAGGAAGTGGGCGAAGAAATTTCCTTTTAAAATTTTGTGGGGACTCAATAACTATTGACCCTACAAAGCGTCGAACGTGCTTGGATCTGTTTTTTTTTTCCAAAACTCGAGTTGCGCTTCTTGGAAGGTGGGGAATGCCAGGATCGAGTTGCGCATAAGTGAAAAGATGGTGGGGAAAGAGTTCGGAGAAAGTTAAGCTGTCTTGATTGCGTTACCCAGTTCCCATGGAAATTGGATGTTTGCTGACAAAAAACGGAAGGAGGAAGAGATCATACATTTTCCAAAGGGAAAGCAGATGGTAAAAGAGAGCATCCGCGATACTCGCATCTAATACTTGAAAAAAACTGGTACTGTCGGAGAGGGGAGAAGGGGGCAACCGAAAACGAACCTCTGAGGGGAAAACAGAAGTCGCACTTGAGACGGAGAAGAGTAGTACAACGATTGGGGAACGTAAAAAATGGAGAAAAAGGACAAACGAGCGCGACATTGCCGGCACAAATCCAGGGGATCCTCAAAGGCCGATCTCAAAAACCATTGTCCCTTCAGCGCGTGAAAAGTAGGGGACCAGGTGAGAGCGATGACAAAAGTAGCGGAAACCAAAAATCGGACTTTAGACCGGGCCGTATATCTATTAAGGATGGCCGTGGCTAAGGGCTCAGGAAGGAGCTGTGTGAGGGTGAGGCCTATTAAGAGCTTGAGGACAAAAATGAGGAGCGAAACGTTCGGGAGTTGGGGCAGGCAGCTGAGTTCGTTTCAATGTGAATCACAAAAAACATAAAAAAGGCCCTCAAAGGAAAAGGCGAGTTTTACGGAAAGAGTGAAAACTGGCAATCTGCAGACTCCCTCCTTAATGATGGACACTCGAAAAAATTCATCGAAACTGAGCCCGCAGAAAAATCAAAATATAGGCCCATGAGTGAGGTATTGCCACATGCCTCAATCTGCCCCGAGAAGAATAGGTTTGCTCTCTGTAAAGTTCGGTGAAAAAGGCATAGAAAAACGAGTTGCGCAGCAAAACAATGCATTATTTAGCGAGGGGCAAGTGAAAAGGGGGGACCAAAAGGTCTGGAGGAGCGTAGAACGCATCTCATTTTTGTCGCTTCCAGAACACCGTAGAAGCATCCTCCCTCAAAACAAGCCGACGCTGGAAAAAGAAATAAATGAAAAGGGCTCAATAAAAGCGCGAACGGGGACGAACCAGTTAGCCGCCGCCTAATAGAATGAGAGGAAGCTTGAGCAATGCTTTCCTCAGGAAGGGGTTTCCAACAAACATGGAAAGAAAAAACGGTTCGATCCACCCTTGCCCATGTACGGTGTCAGTCGCGAGAAAGGCGTTAAAGACATCGGCGCAAAACCGGGATCCGTCCCCGTCAAAGGAAGTCAAAAGGCATATGGATCGTTGAATGATACGACGTTTTGTGAAAAATCTCGAAAAATATGCACGGGGGATCTGATTAACGAAAAGCAGGGGACGAGAAGCGGGCCCTAATACGAGGCACCGTCGAGAATCACTGAGCGCAAACAATCTGATACAAAACAAAGGAGAGAGGAGAAATTTCCCAGGGGGGCGCATCAGGGTCCTCGCCGGGGCCTCTTCCGCACACCAGGGCGGGCGTCGAGCGGAGGAGAAAGGAACGCCAAATGATCGTAAGCAATAGAAACGCCTCAAATCGAGGGGGGGGAGCATTCCAAATTGATCCATCGCAATGGAATTAGTACGGGACGATCAAGAGAGTTTTTTCGACGAGGTCCTTAACGCGGAAGCGAAAGAAGGACTAAAGGAGGGAACGGACAGGGTCGGTCAAAGGTGTTGGTTAAAAAAAAACAATTTGAGGGAAGCTGTTCGTTTTGACGACCAGGATGCAAGATTGACTCTCGGCAAAAGGGCTTGCGGCCCGTTCGCCGCGAATTGGAAAAGGCAAAAGACATTGGGGGGGAATTTTCGCAAAGCCTCGGCTTGTTTGTGCAAACGGGAGGATGCTCAAGGGTTTGAAAACGACTAAGATGACATACAAACTCTGCAGGCGCGCGAAGACAGGATTGGGCGAGCAACGCGGAATGTCTTGCAAGCATTTCCAAAATCTGCGCAGGGGCGAGGGCGGGGAATAAAGTCACTAATGTGAAAGATGTGACGCGGACTTGAGTGCGAGGTTGAATTACGGTCGCAAATGGAAGGCAGAGGCGGAGGCTAGCTGTAAGGCTGGAAATCGTAAGAAAAAAAGGAGCTCAGTTGATGCTGAGTGGAACAGAAAGGGGTTGACTAGTGAACACGAAAAAAAGCTATTTGGGGAGCTGCCCTGGCAACGGTTGAGCAACATCTAGAATCGGCGAGGTACCTTGCACAATCTAGAGGGAGGGAAAGGAGGCCCTTATCCTTAACAAGTCCAAAATAATGCTATGAGGGGTCCGTAAAAGAAATTAGGGGGGAATTTCCCTACAGAGACTGCGCAAAAACTAAGCCAAGGAGGGAAGGAATGTTCGAGAAGCCGGCGGGAAAATGGGGGGGATCTGCTGGATTTTCATCCCACTCTCCGATTTGGGACGCAAATGGAAAAGCTGGGAAACTGGGGTTTAGGGGTCGTGTAAAATTAATAAAAATTGTCCGATCGGAAAAGCGTCGAAAAAAGGGAGGGAAGCGTCGGGGGGGGGGTGGAAAAGAAAAAAAGAAGCTGCGTCTTTTGAACCGAGGGATTTGTTCATAATAAATTATGGTTGGGGGGGCAGATCGGACAGGAGTTATGATTTCCGGCTGTTCCATGGGTCAAATGGGGGTGGATCTAGTCAAAACTGGAAGTAGGAAGGAAAAAGAGTAATCAAAAACATCAAGTTGCCAATGGGACAGTATGTTAATATAAAAACCCGGGAGAGAAAGAGGAGACTACTTGCAAACCAGACTAGCATCGGACGACGGGGAGGGCCGCGAACTCAGAGTTGGGAAAAACAGAAATCCAAGGAAGTCTTGAAGGAAGGATCGCTTTATTTAAACTTCAAGTACAAGAGGGCTCTCCAAAACGTCTCTGAAAGAAAAGCGTGGGACGTCAAAAAGGAGCAAAGGGGGGGGTGAGAACTCCAAAGACATCTGGGGCACAGGGGGGGGGCGGGAGATCGAGGCCCCAGGGGGGAAAACAAAAGAAGACAAGCTCGGAAGGATCACTCATGGAAAAAGGGAACAGGCGACCGAGTCAGGCCGGATCTCGATGCTAATGTGATTTAGGGATCTATTGCAGGAGTCGGCAACGAAGAAGAAAGATGCCCGCAGAGTGGGGGACCAAACAGGAGCCAACTAAATTTCTATAACGAGGGGGGCAGGACAGACTCGGGGGTGGTTAGACTGTCAAATGGGGAAAGAAGACAGCAAACAACCAGTTACGGAGTGAACTTCAAGAAGGGAAAAAAGGCAAACATGGTCACCAGTGGGGCAAGTTCTACCGAAAAGAAAACATCGAAATGCCTCGAAATGTAATCAGAGGAAGGACACCCCTATATTCAACCATTTAGTGGGTGAATGGAAAAGACACAAGGAACTCCCGCTCAGGGGGACCTTTCGCTAAAATGGAAAAGGGTGGCTGGAAAGAGCTCGACGAGTTCGATCAAACGAAGTAATTATGTCTTTGAACCGTGCCAGGTTGATCTCACGGGACACAATCCGAATGTTGTCCGCTTTCAGGAAACCGAGCCAGTCAGCCGCCCTAGGAACACGCGGCGTTGAAAAAAATAGGCTTTGCAAAAAGCCAGGGTTCCGATCGGCGAACATAAAGCCCAAGGGTGGGCGACGCCCGAAGAGATGCGCGCAGATGCGGAATGGCGGGTCCAAAAACGACAACAATGCCATAGGTTCAACCCTTGCCGAAGGGAGGGGGTACATAGTGTAGCAGAGGTTAAGGAAGCAGTAGAAAACTCTATGTTGGGAAGAGTGAGAAGGAATTTGGAGATTTGGAAAGGAGTCCCAAAGGTCTCGCAGGTCATGGGGAAACATGCGAGCACGTAGCGCCGCGGGTTGCGAAGAGGAGGGAACCGGGTCGAGGAACTAGAAAGCGATAAATCTCCTCTCAAACAACAACCTGTTAGGAGGATTCAGTCGCTCAGTGGGGCTCGAGTGCACCTCGCAAACCCGCGCGGGTGTTAAGCATGCGGAAGACCAATGATCTGGACATCTAAGATGAGAAAGACACAAAATCGAGGGGTAAACACAAAGTAAAGAAAGGGGGTAAGAAAGAAGGGGATAGTTTGCGACCCCTTAACGCGGACCGCAGAAGGAGGAAATGTAACCTTACATTCGGTAAGGGGGGTGGAACCACAGGAAACTGGCCCTCTGGTGTCAGGGGGAAAAAAATGAAGAGACCTCATTCTCGAGCAATATTTCTCAAGGTAGGCGGAGCAAAAAAATGACGCCCGGGCGCTCGACGAAATGTGGGCTGCAACGCTCAGTGGATTTCGCAATCAAGGGCTTGTGGGGACAGATGCTGAGCCCGGTTATAGCTACAGATGGAGGGGCACCGAGAAAACTCGAACGAATAGCTTCGTGGGAAGAAGCGAGGCGCGATATAGCCAAATTCCAGATCTCAAAGGATGCGCGAGTGCCGGGGATAAAGGCACTATGTTGAAGATAGGTGGACGCCGGCGCGGCCGTGTTAGGGGATGGGGAGGATGATTGACGGACTGCACGGCAAACTGTGAAATGGAAGCGGTATGCTGAGAAAAGGATGGCACTGGCCGTAAATTAGCGGCTCAAGTTGAGGGGTTATGTGGCGTCCATTGTATACGAAATCAACTTCTTTAAAAACGAGGGGGCATAGCTAGTTGGTCTGCTTCCGGACAACCTTCAGAAAGCGGAAGGGAGTATTTGAAATGACAGTTGAAAAAGGGAGCTCTGAGGACGCATCACAGGAGCAACTTGACCGTGCGATATCCGGCTGGAGGGGGGGAGAATGTCGGAGGGGACATCTCACTCACCGCACCAGAGATGTGATTCCTTTCGAGAGAAGAAAAAAAATACTTGCCCATTGGGTTTCTGCAGTTTGAGTTCTCAAAGAACCAGGGAGGGGGCGATTCGCGTGCGTTTTGGGGCACATTCATTGGGGGAAGAAGTTTAACCTCCAATAATTCACCGAAACTCTTCAAGCGGAAAGTGGTCGGGGAGAGAGGGTTGAAAAAACGCAAGATTTCGCTGCTTCGGGTTTAGAAAGGTTTGAGGTTGTAGTTGCCAAGTCTTCGGAGAAGGGGGCAGTCTGGGGACGTGATAGGCGTCAAAAATCAAGGGCAAGGGTCACATAATGTTGATGAAAAAAAAAAAATGATGGATGAAAAACATCAATTTTAAAAATGGAAGTATTGAACATCAACGCCCGATCGAAAAAAGCTCGAGGATGCCACACCATCTTTTCTTCGGCAAATCTGCAGAAGGGGGGGATCAACTGTAATCCGGGAAGAGTGGGAAAAACAATATCGATCAATCAAATTGAGAAGAGTGAGGACCGGTAGTAACTTCATGAACAAATGAGGTCTCGCCAAACTCAGCGAGAAATTTCCGAGGGAACAATTCTCAAGAGAGGGAACTCAAACCTAGAGGACCAACCATTTGCCAAACTTCCGCATTAAAAGAAAAGCGCAATAAAGGGTCGGAGACATGAGGAAGAGGAACTGGAATCACGGATCTCGATAGAGGTATTATCACTTGTGTGACTTACGCTCTGAACCTCTGGCCGCAGAGCAAGATCTGATTGGGAAAGGTCAGGGAAAGACGATTCCGACAGGTGTTCGCAAAAGAACAGAGGAAAAAAGGAAATTGGAAAGGCTGTTCAGGGAAAGAGAGCTATTTGGATCGTATCTGGAAATTCGGAACCTAAACGAGACATTTACGGATAGCTTACGAGAAAAATCCCGCCCTGACATAAAAGGTGCGTGGCGACCGAGAAATTCTCGAAAACTCGAACTAAGCCGCTCCCAAGAGGAGAAAAAAAGAGAGGCAAACACTAAGCTTGGCGGAGCCCTGGAAGTTTTGGAAAACGAGAGATCGCGGGAGGGGGCTCCAAAACGATTCAATATTCGAGTGCGCCGGGCACGGGATTAAACTCGGGTATTGCGGGCTCGTCGCCCAATCAATGGCGTTCCAACCGGCATACGCCATGCACAAAGGCGGCTTTGCGACTCCAAGGGGCTTTGCAAGAAAATTTCCGATAGGAGAAAAAAAGGAAAAGCGCGAAAAGAGGAGGGATAATGGGGCGGGGGATTTGTCAAAAACAAACAGATGGCCCCAGGAAATGTGGCGAATCAACTTGAACCCTAATGTCCGGTTAAGTTCTACGGCAAAAACAAACAACAACAAAAAACAGGGATGGGGACACAGACTGCGGAAAAACGGGGGGGCATCCGGTCAATGAATTGGGGCATATGGAATGGAGGACGTTGAGTCCAAAGGGCGAGCAAGAGAAATGACATTTTGATTTCGAGAGCATGCTGCAGTCTGCGCGACGCCGCTGTCTATTACGAGGGAAAGGGGAGATGACCACAAATCCTCTCCAACAACGAGGGAGAGATTTTGGCGCGAATCGACGGAATCGGAATAGAAATAGACGACACAATGGAGCGACAGGGGCCAAATTATCGGGCCATGCACTGATCTGACTCAAGAGAGGGGTCTCCAAGGTTGATAAAGAGGCTGAAGAGGCGACTGGCAAAGATCAAGAAATAGGGTGGGGAGCCGAGGTATAAAGGCTGTCCCTCCAAGGTCGGAGGGGCTGAACGGGGAAAAGGACAGGACGGGAGGGTTGGGAGGGCATTAAGGCAAATCTGGGGGGGGAGGGGGTAAAAATCCTTCGACCGCATTCGGAGGACCGAAAATTTCTCGCGGCGCGCAACGCGAACTTACTGCCCGTGTCGAAAAAAGAAGGAAAAGGGGGGGGGGTCATCATTGGGGGGGTCACAGGCCGCTGCTTGTTTTGGGGAGGGGGGCGGCTGATGTCCGTTTTATAAGGGGACGACAGGTAGCAAAAGTCAGAATTGGAAAGAAACGGAAATATAATGCTTTTTTGGGCGCAAATCGTCTTCTCAAGAATCAACTTTCCCAACGGCAAAGCTTTCTGGGAGGCGCGGAGTGCCTGTTGCACTTCAAACAATGAGTTCGGCGCGGAGTAATTTGCGAGGGGCATTCGGGAGGAATTTAGCGGTCGGCAACTCAAGGTTGAATAAAAAATGCTGTATTAAGGGAAGCTGGCTTTCACGGCAAGGTAAAGGCGCTTACAGGGGAGGGCTGGTATGTGTGAAGTATTATACGAAATCAACGGCTTCAGGCACCCGTAACAAGAGGGGGCCGACTTTTTTTGTAAACCGTCGCGAAAGGGTACCGTTGGGGGCAAAAATCGTCGTGGCTAGCAGAGAAAAGGGCGGGTAGTCCATCAGATAAAGCCGATCGAGAACGGAAAATGAATGGTCGAATGTCGTCCGATGATGGATAATCGGAAATCCGCCACGATATGTCATAGCCGTTTCGAGATCGAACGCCAATTTTGGAAAGAAGTTGGAGGGGAAAGACCGACTCCCTGGGACAAGTCAAGAAAGGTTCGGGCGGCGTGGGCTAAGCCCTTCATTGGGGGAATGAAATTTTAACTGTCCCAGACGATTGCAAACCTCCTCTTCAGCGTCGAAGTGCTTGATGATCATAACGAAGAGGGAGCTCTGGGGAAAGGGGGGGCGTTTGCTGAAAAAAAGAAAGATGGGTTGGGGGGGAAGTATCGACAGAAGTTTCAGCGGAGTGCTTGCGTTCTTTCCATTGGGCAATTGGATGTGGGGGGGGATCTCTCGAACACAACAAGAAGGAGAGCCAACTCCGTGCCATGGGGACTGGAGTCAAGCAGAGAGAGAAGCTCTAAACTGCAAACCATCTTTGAGGGAGAGCACCTACTGGATCAAACGACCTGAGTGGGGAAAAAGAGAAAACTTCGCCGGAAGGAACAGCTTGAAGTTGCATTACAAATGAAGGGGAGCCAACGCTGCAAGAGGAGGAAAGAAATTTCCGAGTCCAAGTCAGGGGGGGGGGGGTGGAACTCAAAGCCTGTCCAAAGGGGCACGGAAGAAATTCATTAACAGTGGGCGGACAGAGTCGATTAACTCATGTCGTAGAAAAATTGCTAACCGAAGGAGGCCGGCTATACTATTATAGGGGCGTTAACCCCTGGATCTTCCGTTTAAAAGAATCGAGGCAACGTACCTAAGAGAAGCGGGGGACCGTGTGACAAAAAGGAGCAGCCAACAGAGTCATGCGTGCTGGAAGATCTTTGTCGGGGGAAAATGTAGCAAATAAGACCAGAAAAAACCTTTTTTTACGACAGTGAACAGAGAAGAAAGTGCAAAAACAGTTTAAGGTGAAACCGACAAAGGAAGGGACCTCTAAAGGAAACCTGAAGAACAACTCGATATGACCCATTAGTAATGGAGGACAAACCGCGCCCGGCCGCAACTTGCCAGGACGGAGATCGACGATGTCCAAAAGAAGCTTAGTGCCTTGCCGAGTGGGCCCACGGGGTTACGCAGGTCGCCGCATCAATTCGGCGGAGAAAGAGAAAAGCGCCTCTGCAACATCCGGCGTCTGAGAAAACCAGTTGAAAGGACCAAATGTCCGAGCGCGAACGGCAAGACAAGTTGGGCAGGAACGAGAGAAAGCGGAGAGAAGCGCGAGAGGGTAAAACAACTACACCAATTCCATTTAAGGTTCTAGAAAAAAGGGGGGGCGAAAAAGGACGTCAGCGAAGGGGAAGGGAACAGCGTTTGACAGGGCGAAAACAATCTATGTGTGGGATCAAGTCCTTAGAAAGGGAGTGAAGCATTGAATGGGAATGATCCATCGAGGTGAGGAAAACAGTCTAAGAGAAATAAAGTCATGGGGGGTCCGATCACGCGAAGACCCACGGGGGGCAGAGAAAGAACTGAATCAATCTCTCAAAAAAGGAGAAAAAGGGACCTGCAGCTAATAAAAACTCGACTGGTTATGAGGCAAACCGGCGGCTTCGCGAAGCAGCTCATGATACTTTAGTGGGGGGGTCCAGAAAACTCAGAGATATCAATCAATGGACGACAGGTAAGAGGGGAGTGGTGCCGAGTCCTTACGCTTTCACTAAAATACGGAAAAGGTAAGTACGGAGGCAATTTTGGATTCTCCAAGTTGGTAACTGGTGTCGGGGGGCAGGAACGGCAGGTCCGGAGGCCGCTATAGGGATTCGGCGGAGAATCGGAAATAGGTCAGGGAGGGAGGGAAAATTTGGGTTGCGCAAATCGGGTTCGCAAAAGCCGACTTGTTTGCGAGGCGGATGATGCTCGGGGTGCGACAATGAGAATTGAGGACTATCGGGCAATACCCTTGATTCAAACTATGTCACGGAAAGAAGTAAAATGACATTCGGGTGGGGGAAAAGTCATCGTCGCTGCGGAGCGGGGAAAAGCAGGGGAGAAGGCAAGAAAGGCACTAATGGGAATATCGTGGGCTGCTGAGGAAGTTTAGGGTAGCGAATTATTTCTCGTGCGCAGCAATCAGGGACTGCATGAAGTAAGGAGGGCGTAAAAAAAAAAATTAGCTTCATTCGTGGGGAGAAAAGTATGTGCTCATGGCCAAATCAGCCTTGCTAAATCAACGAAGAAGAAGGCTCAGGTGGCTCATGTCAGGGTGGAAGGTCCGCAAGCGCGGATAGGTCATGACCGCTTGCCATCGGGTCTTGGAAGAGGCGGCAGCGCCAAGGAGCGTACGTAAAAATCAATATAGGAATCCGGGATCAGAATGTTCGCCGACATGCAGGACGGGGAACGCGCCCACAATCAGTGGGAGACAAGCCAGGGCATGGTTGGGGTTTTAGTCCCGAAATTTGCGGGAAAAGGTTCGCGCTGAGTTTGGGGTCAGGTGTAACTTGAGTTTAAAAACCAGACTAGGCCGACTCGCCGAGGGGGATTCTCAGGTTGGTCAATTAAAAAGCTAACTAAGTTTGACCAGTAGGGGCTATTTGAGCGGGGAAGATGGTTTGGCCTGGAGTTTCGACGGGCGTTTATGACCCAGACGGGACTCCTTGGGCAAAAATTTGG
>Ga0179593_1525883_pt1 | contig 12286 bp, 11 predicted proteins | sample CZODoug2_1_08_16_FD_185931 | JGI IMG/M metagenome (GOLD analysis project Ga0179593, IMG submission 185931) | Vadose zone soil fungal communities from Angelo Coast Range Reserve, California, USA - CZODoug2_1_08_16fungal (PacBio error correction) | ecosystem: Environmental > Terrestrial > Soil >...
CTCCTTATAAAGGACGGGACGATTTACATTGCCAGGAGGAAAAGGTTACCTCAAGCTCCTTGGGGAAGGGAAATAAAATCCACCTGGGGTCGGTTTGGGGGGAGGGGGTCTATCTTCCTGGAACCGGAAAGGACCACAGAGTCCAATACCGCGGAAAGGGGAGGGCTCACCACCCACTGGACCCCTAATATGGGGGAACATCTGATTACAAAGGGAGGAGAAAGTATGGAACGGGGGAAACATTCGCAGAGATTAAAACACTAATGAACCCTTGGGAGGTTCTTCGACATTGGGGAACACTTTGTGTAGGGAGAGTGCCATTTTCTCACTTCCGAGAGAAGGGGAAAACCTCACTGGGTAAAATAGCATACGGAAAGAGGGAAACAGCTACCCGTAGAGGATACAATCTGACACCACCCTAAGATGAGGAAGTGGCTTGAGCCCAGGAATCTTCGTCGCAGGAACCCTTAGGAAAAGGGTTCGTTTAAAGATGGGGGACATGAGGGAAGGGGAAATCTAAGCCAAACCGAAGGGGTTGTTTCTTATTTCCAAAAAAGGCCCCACTTAGACCGGAGGGTCCTTAGAGGGAAGGGGTTTTTTTTCCCTCCTCAACAAAGGCCCCTCTTGTAATAAAGAACGGACAAGGAAAAGGGGGGGGGTATTCGTAGTTTTGTTTTGTGGGGGGCTGAGTCCCCCTAGCCCCTCCGAAAAACCAACAAAGTAATTCATCAGAGGAATAGCCTTTCAAGAACACAGGGGCCCAGTTTGATTGCCCTTTCACCCCGAAACAGGGGGGCAGGGAGTTTTCAAGAGAAAAAAAGAGAGGCCTAAGGGGGGGGTAAAGAAGGTCAACTACAACAAAGGTTCTATATCAGGGAGGGTAATACTCCTACGAAAAGGCAGGTCATACATAAGTCATCTGCTAAATTAAGCCTATCTTCTTGGATGAGAAAAAAACGTAAAAAATTAATCTCTGGCGAATAAAAAATGTCCTGACTTCCACCGACCTTCCTAAAAAAAAATGGTCTCCTTCCTGTTGTAGGAAGTAAGGGGGAGGTCTATGGAAAACCCTCTTAGGGAGGGCAGCACAACCTTGGAAGTAATGTTTCGCTATCGGTCGCAGGAGAGGGGGATGGGAGGGGGTCCTAAATGTTCCAGAAGAATTGCACGTGTCCCGCCTTACTCGAAATGCTCGCATGAAAAAGGGGGGATATCACCCTCTAATGAAAAGATTTCCTTACGGGGAGGGGGAAAATTTCCATAGTCCCGCTTTCGCTGCACGAAGGAGGGAAGTCTCGGGGGGGGAAAGGGGAAGGGTCCTCAGGTCCTGCGAATGGGGAAAAGGGAAAAGGGCGTTGAAACCAAGGGAAGAGCTACCTTCCTTTTGATAACCGGAAGTAAAAAAAAAAGGCGGCTCCGGTCCTTGGAGAGAAAAGGCAGAACCTAGAGTGTCAAGGAGGTGTTTTCCCCCATTAGGAAAAAAATAATGAATTCGCAGCTCTCCCCACGGGGGGAGGGAAAAGGGTAGCACGTCCTTCATAGCCTCGCAAAACGAATGCCTTAAGAAAAGGAAAAAATCTCAATCATAAACCCTGCCACTAGGAGGGGGGAAAATTTGATTAGAAAAGACCATCTGGGGAGAGAGATCTTATCGGGAGAACGGTCCAAAAACATTACAACAAAAGAGACACGAAAAAGGGGAAAGGTAATTTTTCCATTCCGAAGATTTTTATGCGGGGATCTCCGCAAGGTTCATCCCTCCCAGCCCGCTCGGAGGGGGAGAAGGATTCATAACAACCCTCAGAATTTCAGGGTTCCTCCATGTGCGAAAAAGAGAAAGGAAAAAGACGAGCCTATCGAGGGGAAAGGCGCGTTTTGTTCGAGGACTGGTTGATCCATACGGAGAAAAATCCAGGACTTGCAAAGGCAGGGAGGAAACCCAACTGAGCGTGAAAAATTGTTAAAAGGCAGACTCAACTTCGGAAAGGAAAAGTTAAACCTAGCTCGGAGCCGCACAATTCGCAAAGGAGGTCGCCCTGGAAAGTCCGAGACAAATCAGATCTACGAAGGGGGGGAGAAAAAAGGGGAATATTTTAACGGAGAATCACGCTTGAAAGAGCTCTAACCACTGAAAAAAAACAAGCCCCCTTGATGAGAGGACGATTAACGGGAAGAAAGCAATATAGTAGGCGCTACTCAAAACCATCTTGCCGAGGGGGAAAAGAGAAACAAGACTGTAAAAGGGTCCCCTCCAATTTTCAGGAAGGGGGAATGCCTCCATTCCCTTATGGGTGTCATATAGCGTAAAAGCGTGATGCGGATCTGAGGATCCTTAGAAATGAGGTGATAAACAGTTAAAAAAAGAACGGCGACATTGTTACTACTTCAAACCAAAAAGGAAAACCCTACCGAAGCCTCCCTTTCGGGGGGAAGAGGGAAGGAAGGAAAGAAGACCCCATGGTGGGAAAAGGGGGGGAGGGGAAAATGCCCGTGAACGGGGAAAAAAAAAAACGATGCGTGCTGAGAAGAAGGCGATTCCAAAAAAGGAGAGGGGGTGGTCATAGCCCCAATCCGAAAGGGAAAGGGGGGGAGAATTTGCGACAGGAGAAAAATTGTCAATCTCGAGAAGAAAATATAGAGCTTTCAAGAGACGGCGCAATCAAAAAACGTCGAAGGAGGGGGGGATCTGCAACTCTATCCAAGGGGGAAAAGGAATTCAAGATCAGAAAAGAGGTAAGCGTGAAGGAGGGGGAAACACATCCCTTCACAAGGGAAACTGAATACTTTGCGAGAAGGATTCCGAGAACTGAGGGCATCGACATGGGGGGGGGGGGGGGAGAACAGTAGCCGTAGGGGGAAAAGGAAAGGGATCACCTCCTTTCTAGGAACTCATAGGCCGAAAAAGAACTGGCGGATCTCTTGGAAAAAAAAAAGAAAAAAAAAAAGTGCATGAGTCACACCGACTGAAGGGGCAAAAAAAGCAGGAGGGGGGTTAGCTGGCTTCTTGGACGAGAAAAAGGGTTCGTCGCAGCGATCTTTCGCGGGAAGAAGGTCTCCATATCCCGGGCTTGTAGGAAAGGGGAGAGAGCGAGAAATTGAGAGAGGAGAAAAGTTCAATCTTCCCGAAGTCTGTCTCTCTGCTAGGTAAGGAAAAAAAGCCCAAAAAAAAAAAAAACGAAAAAAAGAAGCCACCGGGGGGGGGAGGCATGTCTTTCTCCTTCTTCAAATTCGGGACGATGGAATCCTTTCGCGAAGAAGGGAAAGGAAAAAACAATTTTCCATAGCTCATTTGAGAGGGGGAAGTTGCACTCTGAGGGGAGGAGGACCGGAGGCTCGAAAAAAAGAGGAGACGCGAACTTCTCCAGGGAATCTTCTCGTCCGGAAAGGGGGGGGGAAGCCCTTTCTTCAGAGAAAGGGGGGAAAGGGGGATTGTGGGTCTACATCCCCACGGGGGGGGGGGGGAGAAGATATGGCTTCTTGCTTTGGGAGGCTTCTCTCAATTCGCGAAAAAAAGCATAAAGATGGATGAAACATTCCCCTGTTAGCATAGTTCTTCCTTTGAAAGAAAGTACTTCTTGGGAGAGGAAAAATGTCTTGAAAAAAGCCGAGTGGCATGTTAGTGAAAAAAAGGGTTTCTAAGGGGGGAAAAAGGAGCTGATATTCTAGGAAGGACTGAGAAAGAGGGGGAGCGAGGAAAGGGGGAAAAGGCCGAATGGGGACCCCACCTTCGAGAAAAAAAATTTTTTTTCCTCATCATGAATGAAAGGCCGTTTATCAAAAGAGTATGAGTGGGGGAGGTGGGGAAAAAAGCGGACAAACTGAACACTCGAAAAGGGGGGACCTCACCGAAAAACGCTAGTATAGCGGCACTTTCCCTTTACGAAAAAAACGAACAGCATGAAAAGGGAATAGCCCCGTACGGGTATGCGAAGGGGGGGCGTACACGTGCAATCCTTTCTGAAAAGGAAAAAAAGAAGGCCTAAGTACCCTCAGCGAAAGAAAGGAATAGGAAAGTGAAAAAAAAAAGACTAGGCGTGAAATATACCCTAAAGAACACCCAGACTGAGAAAGGTTCGGACATGGACTGCGGAAAGGGGGGTATTATTTTCAAATCATATAAGCTTCCTCCTATATGAGAAAAGGCGGAATGAAAGAGGCTGAACATTCGTAGGAGTCTTATTATCACCGAAAAAGAAAGGAGAGCCTTTCATTTTGGAGGAAAAAAAAGGAGGACCTAACCTGTGTCGTGGAGAGGAAAGGGTTGCTAATTGAAAGGTCCAAGAAGGGAAATATCTGTTCTCCAGTTATGTTAGAAAGAAGACCTGGGGGGGTAAAAAGGGGGTGGGCATAGGGGGGACCCACGTAAAAAAAAAAAAAAACTACTGATACCCAATAGTACTGGAACTACTTCCGTCTTGAGAGGAACCCTGAAACTAGGAGCCCGAAGTCGTGCTAAGGGGGGGGTGGTGATAAAACAGTAGTTGGGATCATCAATAGGTAAAAACGCAGAAAAAAAAGGTTCTAATAAGGGGGAAGAAAGAGGAAGCCTAAGATTTACAAATAATCCAAGAAAGAGGAGGGTGTTCAGATCGAGAGGAGGGGGAGACGAGTAGCGGAAAGATCCTTCAGTCGGCGAAATTTATACCTCGAATGAAGGAAAAAAAAGTAACGACAAAAACAGTGACACTTTCTCCGGGGGGGTTCTTCGTAAAGTGGGAAGGAGGATTTTATACGTTCCCTAGGAAAGAGGAGCAGGGGACCAAGGATTTCGGGGGAAAAGGGGTGGGACGAAATCTCAAAATTGGTTAAAGGGGAGGGACTTTCCCTCTAATATGTTAAGAAAAAAAAAAAGAAAATATACCTTAACCCCAACGCGACAACAAGGGGGAAAGAAAAACTGAGGGGGAAGGACTATGAAGAAGCAGTACATTTAAAATAAGAGGGAGAAAGATCTACAACAACAACAACGTATGGAAAAGGGAATCCCCTCTTTACGTGTAAGTAGGAAAAAGGCGCTCAGCGCAGTTTGTTAAAAAAGAAGAAAAGGAAAAAAGGGGGTGGGGGGGAAAGTCTATGGGAGGAATTTCCTGGGACCCCCTCTTCTCGAAATCCAATAACCGCGAAGGGACGGGAGATGAGGAAAAAAAAAAAAAAACTAATCTTACCTTGGTTCAAAAAAAAGTTCTTCCTCACCTTAGGGAAAAAGAGAAAAAACTGCTCAGATTACGGAGAAATTTGACTGGCGAGACCGAGTTCACAAAGGTGTCGTTACTCGTGAAATTCCTAGGTCTCCAGGAGAAAGGGGGGAGGCCCTTCGCAGACTGAAGGGGAGCCGCTAAAAACTCGATGAAAAAAAAAAGAGAGAAAAAGAAAGCTTCGGCTCGTGGCTGAAAAAAGAGTCTTCGGAGAAAAAAGATTTCGACCAGGGGGATGTAAAGGAGGTAAAAGGAGGGGGCAGTCTTCAAAAGCCACCTCCGGGGTGGGGGGGGGATAAACTCCTTTCAAAAGGAAAAGAAATTCTGTGCCGGAGACGGGGGGGGTCCCGTGGGGGGGGGGGGGTTTCCTCTCCAAAAGAAGAAGGGACGTTTTTCTCCCGGACAGAGAGAAAGGATTTTGGTTTGTGGGGGGGACGGGCGAAAGAATGCCCATCCAGAAAAACAATTTATTCATAAGAAAAGAAGTCTCTTATAACCATCTAGTTCCAGGGGGGAAACGTTCAAAAAAACTTTAAGAAAAAGGGTCATCTCCTCTTCTGGGGGAAGAAGGGTCGGTCCTCCAGTGTTTTTTTACCAAAGAATTCAACAAAAATGAGGGGAGAAAAAGAAAAGAAAATGGTCGGAGAACGAACTGGAACGCAAGCTCTCTTTCGCAAAAAAAATAAGGAGGCTTAATTTCCTAGGGGGAGAGGGGCACATAATAAAGAAAACATTACTAACCTTGTGCTCCGTAGGGGGGAAAGTCTTTTTAAGGCTTGAAAACCATAAAAAAGCGGCCGGGGGTGCGGGGGAAAAAAAAGAAGAAACGGTACTTTGTTCAGAGGAAAAACTTTAGGCTTGGAGGGTGGTCACAAAGAAGTGTCCCGCCTTATCGAGGAAGGAAAAAGTAGGGGAAAAGACTAAGGGAAAGAAAAAAAGGAATTTCCGGTTGTCTGAAGGAGGAAGCTTGCTCTCTCGAGCTTATAAAAAGGGGTGAGGTGCACTAAAATCCATGGACTGAAGGGGGAGTAGCTTGAAACCCTCCAGGGGGGGGAGATCCCTTCTTTTGAAAAAAGAAAAGAAAGGGAGGCTCATTAATTAATGATCGAAAAAAAGGGAAGAAAAGAAGGGACGTGGGAGAGGTGGGTGGAAAAGACGCGTATCAAAATCGGGAAGAGTAATCTCCTCTTATCACGTCCTGAAAAGAGAAAAGTCATCCAACGGGAATGAAAGAAAGAAAATGGGGAGGTATAACATTATCAAGAAATACCCATTCAAAGGGCCCTAAAAAAGAAGCATTTATTCTAAAGACCAGGGGATGGTAGATATCTTACGACTTCCGAGGAAAAAACTTACTACATATCCAAGAAAAAATTTCACCTGGAGGGGGGAGAAAGAGGGAAAAAAAAGTTCTCATTTGCTTTTTGGGGGGATGGATATTCAGCGCAAGAACGGTATTGGAATCCCGAGATTTCTATCTCTGGGAAAAAACAAACCCGCCCAGAGCATGGTCTTGGACGGGCGAAAAAAAGGAAGAAAAGGACCTATCTGATGGCCTTGAGAGAACCAAAGGGGAAAGTACTGATCGAACAGAAAGGACGGGAGTGCAATCAGACGAGCTCCAACTAATAATTTTGCAGTCAAGTGTAATCGGGAAAGTAGGGGCCTATCCATATCGCGGAAGAAGTCGCCAGACTGGAGGACAGTTTAGGGGGAAAAAGAGGCATCCATTCCCGAAAAAAAGAAAAAAGGGATGTTTTTCCTTTAAAAGGGAAAGGAAGTACCTCAACGCGTTGGAAGAGAGCCTCAACAAAAAAAAAAAAAAAAAGAAAAAAAAAAAAAAAAAAAAAAAGAAAAAAAAAAAAAAAAAAAAAAAAAAAAAAAAAAAAACCAAAAACAAAAAACCCCCCCCCAAAAAAAAAGAAGAAAACAAATCTAAAACTAGAGCCTTTAGCTGGATCCTCAGAACACTCTCTCTGAAAGACTCCCCCCCCTGAAGATGTCCCATAGGGGAAAAGTCGGTTGCAAACTATGGTGATGGAATCCTCCTTCCCTGATGGAACCTATATCTTAAGGGGGAGTGATTCTTCCGGAGGGATAAGACCTTTAAGGTGATAACCCTACTTCTCCCTTTTTACGACTTCACCCCCGTCGCCTGGAAAAGAGGAAGGCTGACGAGATGGGGGAAAAGTCTTCATTTCTCCGTTTTACTTTCTGTGGGAAAGTATTCACCGGGAGGAATAGGGAAAAAGAATTGAAAAGAAATCGATTTGCAGAAAAAGAAGAAGGGATACTTTTTTTGTGGTGAGGGGGAGGAAGGAGGATCTCAAGGGGGAAAGCTCGAGGAAAGGGTGAAAAGATATATATTGCAATTGGAGAAAGATCAAAAAACCTTCTCAGGGGGGGATCTTCCACTCTAGCCAGAGGGGGGAGAGAGAGTATAAAGATAAGCAAGGAAGGAATACGTTCCCGGGGGTACCACCTCCCGGAAAAAAGGGTGTGCTTACACGGAAGACGAAAAAAAACGCAGGGCAAGCCGGCGAATGGGGTGAATTCTGAAAAGGAACCTTCGGCTGGATCACAGAAGGGGGAGAAGGGATGATCCCGCAGGCAGAAGGGAGAGAGAGGGGAGAGATTTGGAAAAAGGCAGGTCGGAGAAAAGAAGCCCATTTGAAAGCCTTCCTTCTGGGAAAAGATTGCTTCTGTGGAAAAAAAAGACAGGTGCGTCTCGAGAGGAATCTTTCTCGGAAGGGAAAGAGATCCATATCCATTTAGGGGGGGGGAAGAGTTTGTGTTATAGAAGGGGAGATTTGATGAGTCGTTAGGGGTGAGGAAATCTTCCCAGTAAAAGAGTTCTTTCTCCTGTCAGGTACTTCTGCCGAAAAAGGAAAAGAAGGTTCAAAGGCTTGGAAGGAAAGGGATCTATCTTAGGCAAGACCTAAGGGAGATCAGACTTGAGTCTGGAGATGAACAAGGGTGTGACATAAAAAAAATCATTTTTTGATAGAGTTTTCAAGTCGGGAAGCCGGTTCTCTCCCGTCTGGAAAAAACCGGCACGACGGGGGGGAAAAAAAAAAGAGATCTGCGAAAGGATATTTTTCCGCCCGGGAAAAGAAGGAGAGATTGAGGGTCTTTTCGGGGGAGAAGGGAGGGAGAAGAGATCGCGATCACGAGCGGCGAGCCCTTCGTCTCGCAATCCAAACGCAATAGGGAAAAAAGGAAAGGACACTTTGAAAAGGAGGGAGGGGGAGGACTGTTGCGTCCCAGAGGGACGTTAGGGGAAGAAGCTTTTCCTTGAAAGAAAGAAATCCTAGTTTCATTGGGGGAGAGAGAGATCAATTTGTCTTAAGGAATTGAGGGAGGGGAGAGAAGGCTGGAATAGGTGATAAGAGAAGAAAATCCTTTTTTGAGAGAGGATCCTCGATTGGGAGGGGAAACAAAACGTTCAGAGAAAAAGAAGGGGTCTGCCCTTGGTGGCGAGCAGGAAGGGAAGGGAGGTTAACCTTTCCTGTGGAGGAAAAGAATGATAAAATATTATGTTTCAATCGGGGAAGAAGGCATCTCATTAAGGAGGAAGGGACATCACTAGTACGAGTAGGGGAGACTCTTCCATTTACTATGCAAAAAAGGAGGGCATTTCCTTAGGATTGGGGAAAAGTAAGGGGAAGGAAACATTCTTTCGAGTGAAGGGAAAAGGAATGGCTGAACACTTGGAAAAAAAAAAAATAATTAAAGAAAAAGTCTCTTTAGGGAAAGTTGGAAATTAAATATACCTGAAACCGGGAAAGGAAGAGAAAAAGGTTCGTCCTGGTGAAGAGAAAGGGGAGGAGGGGACCAGAGAAGGCGAAATCAAAAGAGAGGATAGGGAGGAAGTCTTCAACAGTGCGTTCAGTGAAGGAACCCGAAACCTGTTATCTAGCCATGGGGAGGGGAGGGGGGGTTAACACCCCCTTTAGTACCGGAAAAAGGTGGAGGGGAAAGACTCAGGATGAACTGTGGATAGTGGGGAGTCAAGGAAAGGTTTCTCCGCTAAATCTAGAAGAGTATTATACCTTGGGGAATGGATTTTCTAGGGGAAAACAACAGGAGGAAAAGAAAACGATACCCAAGAGTACTGGAAAAGAGGGTTTCTAACTTAAAGGGGGGGAAAAAACGAACGAAAAGAGTCCCACGAATGAGGCTAAGTGTGAAAGGTCCCAGACACAACCATTAGGGGGAAAAAAGATTTAAATAAAGCGTAAAAAGGGGAAGATAATGTTCCTGGAGAAGAAGAGGTAAAGCAAGCCACGAGCAAGGGCGAAATGGGTGTCAGATAGGGGTATCGTATCTTTGGAGAAAAAAAATTGCTACAGGGGGGGAGCCTTTGAGAAAAGAGGAAGGAAGAGGGCAAGAGTAAACGAAAGGGAAAAGAAAAGGGACAATGGTTCTGCGTAAAGGAAGAAAAGTTAGCCCGGGGAGAGGGGGAAAAAATTCGTAAATGGGGAAAGGGAAATATTCTTGTGAAGTGGGTGGTAAGAGGGGTCCTCGTTTATTTATTCATAAGGGAAATATCCCGGCCACAAGACCGTACAAAAAAAAGGGGGAATGGTAGAGAATACCAAGGCGAGGGAAAAAAGGGAGGAAAGGAAAACGGCAAGTTAATCAGGGGTAGGGATACGGGGGGGGGGGGGAATTATGAACATATAGAGAAAAAGAAGGTAACTTTTCCGTAGTTCCTGAAAGGGGAAAAAATTGGTATTCTCTACCAAAGGAAACAGAGTTGGGGTACGCTAATGTTGGGGGGGGGTTGGAAGGGAGACGGCCCTCATAATTCAAAAAAGGGTCCGCACAAAAAAAAAAAAATATTAACTTGTTTAAAAGGTGACGGGAAGATAAAGGAAGACCTTTGTCCCAATCTGCATATTACCGGGAAAAACTGGACGTCTTCTAAAGGGGAGAGGTGTTTCGTTGTCTAGATCGGGGAAATTCCGATTTCTCAGGAGACCCTTCTCAGACTTAGAGGACGATACGATGAAAGCTGAGCAAATCAGAGGACTGAATAGAAAAAACGCCCAAAAAAGAGGGGGCTCGTGGCTTTATCCCCCGGGAATTTCTTCGCAGGGGGAAAACGTAGGGTGAGAAAGGGGAAGGTAAAGGATTCTGCTTCTACTAAAAGCCTTGTTTTTTTTGTGTGGTTGGAGGAACAAAAAGGGAAAACTAGCCAATCGGGAGAGGGGGCCAGTACTGGGAGGTTTTTGGGGGGGGAAATCTCCACGACGGACGTGAAAAACTCCGGTGTGTCCGAAAAGGGGGGGAAGCTGGGGTTAGTAGGGGGGGGGGGTTCCCCCCTAGCCATGAAGAGCCCCAAGGTATTCAGAAGAGGGGCATAAGGCTTTAAAAAACAGACTAGTTACAATTGATGGAACCTAAGGCCTATGCTTTTTCAACAAAGAAGGGTTCTGTCCTCCCTGTGGGGGACCACCAAAAAAGGAAAGCATGTCTAATCACTCGGTTGGATCAGGGGACTAATCCGACGAACGAAATCCCAGGGGAAACTCATGGCTTTCGGAGAGAAGAGAGGAGAAGAGAAGTAATTCGCTGGCCCATAAAGGAGAAAAACAGGACGAACCATTGGTTCTAAAAGGGGTAGGGCATTCGGTTCAGGAGAGGAAAAAGGTCGGGGGTGCTGGAACACCGGAAAGAAAGGGACTGGGGAGCTAGGAGTTATTTAAAGGGGCCCCCCTTTTAAGGGAAAATGGTCCCTCCTTAAGAGAGGAAGGAAAGATCTGAGGAAAGGAAGGGGAAGAAAAATCTTTCCTGACATGTTCAGAGACATTCGTCACTACTGGCCTAGGAAGGAGGGCGCGAAACGAAGGGAGGGGAGTCGAGGGGGACTTTCCTCCAGGTACAGATATTTGGAAAGGCAGGGGTTCGCTTGAACCCTAGGGGGAAGGAAGAAAAAGAGAGGAGTCCAAAGCCTGTCGGAGAGAAAGAAACCCCAATGTCATAAACAGGAAGTTCAGTTTATCGAAGGGGGGGGGAGCCACAATTAGGAAAAAAACGAGATAAAAATCGAAAGATCCCACGTCTTATCGCAGGAAGAAAAGGATCCTCTCACGCCAAGGGGAAAAGAATTCCCTAAGAAAAAAAAGGGGGCTAATGGAAAAAAAAAATGGCCTTCATTTATTATAAATACCAAGGATCGTAACGACGTCCATCGGGGGAAAGAAACAGCTAAGAGCAGAAAAAGGGTGAAAATGTTTCCATTCCCCGAATGAAAGAGGGGGGGATGGATGGATATTTCGAAAGAGGATTTCTCCCCGAAAAAGCGAGGAGAAGGGAAGTGTCAGACAACCCTCCAGCAAAAAAGGAAGGGGAAGACAGTTCTCAAAATATAAAGGAGGGGAGAGAACGATCTATTTGACTGGCAGACAGTTAAAGGAAACCCCGTTGGAAACGGGGGGGTGTAGACCTTCTGGAAGAAAAAATCCCAACTTAGCTATGAAAAAAGGTTCAGAAGAAGTCGGAGGGAAAGTAGGAGTGGAAAAATCTCTCATCATTCGCAAAAGAAAAATTTTGAGAAGGGGGGGGGAGAGGAGCCTTCCTCGAAGAAAGAAGGAGGTGGGAAGATGTTTGAATTCCGAGAAGTATCACAATCTCCTCTGAAGAAAACCTTTATCTTGAGAAAAAAAAAAGGACAGAAAACTATCGAGAAAGAAGGAGAAAACGAACCCGGCTCGGCGCGTGGAAAGAAAGGGGTGAAAAAGAGTACTTTTTTGATAGCCGAAGGAAAGGATGGTTTCCAAAAGCGGGAAGATAAGAGAGAAACAAGTTATTCTTCCTGAGGATTGATCAGCAGTTAAAGGAGGGGGGGAAAAAACACCTACGGCTACCCGGAGAGGGCACCCCATTCCCTGACACTGAAGGGGGAAGGCTCCGAAATTGAGGGTTACAGCAAAAAAAAGTCTTAGGAAGTGTTTTACTGTAGGGGAGCCCTTTAACTATTAAAAGGAGGATGATAGGCTATTAAATAGAAGGTATGAAAAAAATTTAGGGGAGAGCCCCATCCTCACTGGGAGGGGGGTGATATTTGAGAAGGGGGAGAAAGTGCA
>Ga0179593_1596685_pt1 | contig 12286 bp, 17 predicted proteins | sample CZODoug2_1_08_16_FD_185931 | JGI IMG/M metagenome (GOLD analysis project Ga0179593, IMG submission 185931) | Vadose zone soil fungal communities from Angelo Coast Range Reserve, California, USA - CZODoug2_1_08_16fungal (PacBio error correction) | ecosystem: Environmental > Terrestrial > Soil >...
TGGGGGCCAACAGGGGGAGCGTCGCCCTCCAGGGCCGGGAAGAGCTGCAAGGCCCAAGGGTTGAAGGGTCTTTTCAAGGTGGGGAAAAAAAAAAGAAAGGTCTCGAAAGTCAATGGGAAAGCCATAGGGGGTGAAACGGTGATGGGACAAACCAGTCCTAATGGCAAGGGAAGTCCCTTGCATGGTGAATTACAGAACGAGCTACTTTGCGAATGTCGCCGGAAAAAGGGAAATGGAAAAACTAGGGGAGAGGTCCTACGTTGTCCAACGAACCCCGGGGTCCGTGTGTCGCTTCTCAGGAACGGGGGAGAGGAAAAAGGGAACCTCTCACCCGAAAAAAAGAAGAGGGGTCGTCTTATGAACACTCAAAACAGGGGTGAGCCACTTGGTCCACAGTGGCCCATGACGTCCAGGGAAGGAAAAGTGGAAAAAAGGAAAAAGGGAAAACCTTTCTCACCCGGAAATTGGACGGGCGTGACCCGACCCCCGAAAGCCGTGTATTCGAAACAACCGGGCAAAATCCTTCTGCAGAACAAAGTCGAGGAAAGTTTCTAAAGAGGGAAGAGCGAGAAAAACGGTCACTTGGTGGCCGTGAGATGGGGTCTCATTTGTTGGCATCGAGGGTAGAAAAAAGAAAAAAGGACAGACGGAAATTAAACAGGTGAAAGTCAGGGTAAGGTTTTGGGAAAAAACAACTTTCGGCCCTGGACCAGGTCCGTCAAAAAACAGGGAACTGTTGCCAACGAAAAAACTACGAGAGAAATGGTCCAAAAGACAGTTAAAAGCCCTTTCGGCAAAGGTCGAGGTCAAAAAGGACCAAAAAGCCGGGGGGGGGTTTGGGGGGGGGGCTTTCATGGGCCGAGGGAACAAAGACAAAAGAAAAAGCGGGAGGAAGTCATGCCAGGTTCACCCACGAGTGACGCCGGTCAGTTCTGACTACACGGGGAGAGGGACAGGGTACAGGAAAGCCGGGTCAAAAAACAAAAAAAGAAGCAGACGTGGCCTGTACGGGGGGGAAGACTAGAACGAATCACAGGACGTCCTTGAAAACATGCCCCGCTTAAAATGGGGGACCCCCTCCTACGTAAGGTAAAATACGTAGCCTCCTGGGTGGAACCCTCCCAAAAAAAAGCACAGAGAAAGTAAAAAAGGGTACGCCTTTTCTACTGGCAACCGCGTGTATTTGTACCTCCCGGGGCTTGGGGCTTGAGTTTTTAAATTAAAACATTCAAAGAAAACATCGGCCGAGAACCAATGCAAAGGGGGGGAATTGGGGGTTTTTTTGAAGTGGGTCGCAGCGTCAGAAAACGCTGGGGGCGGGGAGAAGACTGTTGGCAAGATGCGAAAGCACCATTCTGAGGGAAGGAGAGGGCATCCCAACACGTGAGGGGGTGAAAAAGGGCCTGCGACCGCGCATGGCGAGGGGCACAATCGTGGCAGAACCCTTAGTAAAGGAAAAGAAAGAAAAAGAGATGCCTAAAACACATGTAGGGCCATAAAGCAAACACACACGCAAGCTGGCTGCCAAAGAGAAAAAAAAGCACTGGTGATTGGGAACAGAAAAAGAAAAAGCAAGGAGGTCCTGTAACATCCAAACTTCGGAAGGGAAGGGAGACCCACTCGCGAAGGAAAAACGACCTTGGTAGAGCATGCGTGGGGAAGGGGGTAAAGCCCCTAGGGCGGTCAAGAAAAAAAAAGGGTTACGTATCACAGGGGAAGTTTCGCCGGGCGGGGGGGGAGGGCCGGTGCCGAATGACGTTAAGGGGAGCTCTGAGATCGAAAAAGAGGGGTCTCTTGAGGGGAAGCGCGGCTGGAAAGACCAGCCGGCCAGGGGGACAATGACTTGTTGGGGACAGGGGGAAATCCGATGGGGGGGGCGTGCCTCAGGGGAAATTCCTTGTGGGAACGAAGCCTGGCCAAGGAATTGAAAGGAAAAAAACGAACCTCGCGGGGAGAGGGGGTTGTCGGTCTTGGCACTCGAAAAGGGAGTCTGCACGCCCCAAAAAGGAGATGGGTTTGGGAGGGAGAAAAGGGTTGCAGGAAAAGGGGGGGCAAGGGGTGGAGGTAAATGGGGGGAGCCTCCGTCGTGGGACCAGGTTGGCCGTGACCAAAGGTAACACGGGGGGAAAGGGACCGGGAACCTTCCCACCGTCGGAGGAGAGACAGCGTATTTAAAGGTGCCGGAGGGGGGGGTAGGGGACAAAAAAGCATAGAGGAAAACAAAGTCCAGCGCAGGCAGTAGCACTGATTCCCGAAAGAAAAGTGGGTCTGCCGCAATGAGAAGCGGAAAAAAGGGGGAAGGGTCAACCAGCCCACGAAAGGGAGAGTGAGACTCGGAAGGCGTAGGGAAAGGGAAGTCATACCGTACAGTTGGGACCACCGGGGAAAAAAGTGGATTCGACCGGCCGCCTAAAAAAAGACCTAATTCTTTGGAGGTTCCTCCCGAGTAAGGAAAGAAAAGAGCGACGAGAACACACAAAAAGACGGGAAGTCCTGGTGAAAAAGTACGGGTGGGGGGGAATCAGTCGTAAACAAAAAGGTGGGGGGTGCGTGAGGGGGAGGGAAGAGTGAAGGTACTGTCACTTAGAGGGGAAAGGGGGCAAGAAAGGTTCAATTTAATGGGCGAATGCACACGGGGAAAAGGGTAGGAAAAACATTGACTTTGGAAAAAGCAAAAACCGCCCCCACAAGGAAAAGAAGATGGCGGTGAAGGGAACCCTTTCGGACAAAGGAGAAATCGACTGAACTGGAGGCCAAAAAGATGGGGAAGGGACTTGCGGGGGGGAGGGGGGGGCATCGCTGAAAAGGTCTAATGTTGATTAAGAACACCTGTCCGAGATGCAATCAACTGGAAGACAACCCACCAACTGGGTCCTGGGTAACCCCGCTGACAAGGGGGGGGGGAAAAGTTCCCCTTCATCAAGGGGCAGGAAGGAGTAGGGGGGAACTCTTCCCAGCCAAAGGACGGCCATTTGGGCGTTCAGGGCCGGGAAAAGGAAGGGTGAAGTCTTTCACAAACAGTGGCCACCAGCGCAAAAGCCTGCCAAAAGGGAGACCACGGCGTAACAAGAAACTGACTGCGAGTGAAAGCATCGGGGGAAAGGAGCGCCGTCCTTGGGCCAAAAGGGGGGAAAGACCCCCGGAAAAAAGACATCACGGGAAGAAGAAGACCGCTGCTCGTGAAAAAGAATCAAACCCGAAGAGGAAGGTTTAAAGAAAGCATGAAAAAAAGAAGGCCCATCCCGGAAAAACAGATGAAACTGAAAAAAGCCCGTGCAAAAAAAATCTGAAGAAAAAAGGAACGTATACAACCGACCAGGGGGGCAGAACCTGTGCTAAGGGAACGGGCCCCCAGTGAAATGGGGGGGATCACCCGCCGGGATCTTGAGGAACGCGGGAGCGGGGGAACGGTGCGGAAAAGTGTCACTTGGGCCAAGGAAAAAGACCAGTTCGCCAGTGGCTATAAAGGGGGAATAGCCTTACACCAAGGAACAAAACTGCAAAAGGGAGTTGGGCGCCTCGGCAGGCCACGGAATGCCGACCCTGGGTCGGTCAGGGGAGGGGAGGGGCGCGAGCCTTCGGAAAAGAGTTGAACAACCAGGAAAAAAAAAGAAATTTCAACGACAGGGGAAAAAGGAGGGGATCTCCAGGGGGGGGGCCGCCGTGATAGAGTCGGGAACTGGAAGACCTACTGAAAGTCCGCCTTCCCGTAAGGGAACTGGGCAGGGGGAAAAGGCCTTTCCAGCCGGGGAAAGAAGGTGCCGTGGGTTCGAAGAAACGAACCCGGAAACGCTGGAGATATCGAGAAAACGGAAGGCCGTGCCCTACGAAAAACTGGCCTGATCGCTCAAAAGGCGATCATCGGGGAGAGGGGAAAGGGAAACTTGCCGGGTTGAAGAGTGATGCTCAAAGGGTGGCCAAAAGGTCCGCCCAAGAAAAAGAAAAAACAGCTACCTGGGGAGAGGGAAAAAATCTTCATGACTTCAAAAAACAACAAAACGGGGGGAGAGATTGACAAGGCGGAAAAGGTTTCATCGTGAAAACAGTGGGAAGGAGTGGAAAACATAATTGAAGAGGTGAGCATCAGAAAGGGGGACGTCCGAAGTAGCCCGGGAACTATGGAGAGAATTTGCGAGCCGGGAGAAGGAACAAGTAGGGCCCGAGTAGACGGGAGAGGCCTCGATCGTCGTCGAGGAAAAAAGCGAGGGGAGGGGTCGGCATGCCATGGAAAAAAAGTCCATTCAATGGAAAAGTCCAGGCGGTAAGGGAAGGAAACAGAAAAGAATAACCGGGAGAAAAAAAAAAAGGAAGTAAGGACGAGCAAGAGGGGAGAAGAATCCCTCTGATTTTAGGAAGGGTCCGTTTGAAATAAAAAAATGCGAAGGGGTCAAGGAACCTTCCCGGACTTGCGACCTGAACGAAGGCCTCTGTGCGATCTTGATCCGCCCCAAGAAAAGAGGGCAGAGTCCATTCCTTGTGGAAAACTTTTCAAGAAACTGACGGCAGAGAAAATAGCGGGCAAGTTTTGGGGGGGTTCTGAAAGAGAAAAAGGTTGATATCCAAAACTGGGTCCAGGGGCCCCCAGCTGATTCTTCCTGCAAGAACTTGGCCGAAACCTCCGGAGATACCCGCGGGACCCCAAGTGACAATTCGTTGAAGTGGTGGGCCGTCAAGTCCAAAAGAACGTTTTCGGGGTATAAACGTCCGTTCGAGATGTCGGGAGGGGGGGGGGGGCAAGTATGTCAAAAGTTTAAAGGCGAGCGGGGGATGACAAAAGGGAGTCATGGAGAATGTCCGAGGGGGAGAAGGGAACCAAATCAGGCACTTAGACGACGAAAGGGGGGAGGGAGGGGGGCGGGACGGGAGGGGAGGGGGAAGGGGGGGAAAAACAACGGGACCCAGGCGCCAAAGGGGAAACTGCTATGAAAAAACAAAGAACGCATTGAGGACGGGACGTCAGTTGACAGGCAAAGGGGCCGCTGGTGTCCATGAAAAGGACTTAATAAGACGAAAAATGTCTTCCAGGAAGCCAAGGGGCCCCCTGGAAAAGAAACGGTCATTGCAAGAAGTGGGGGTGAAATCAGACGGAAGCCCCACGAGGAGAAGGGGAAGGGGCCCCTCGGGGGAAAGAAAAACGGGTGAGGAAAACTGAAATTTGTGGGGGGAGGGGATTGATGAAACTTGCAGGGGGAAAAAAGGCGCCAGGTGATCGAGAAAAGGACAAGGAACCAAAAAAACTCGTTGAAAAAGGGCCCTAAATACCCACGTCAAAGGATAGCCTTCAAAAGGGGGGGGGCCGCCGTGAATACGTCAAAAAAGGGGAGGGGCTAGAAAGGGGACAGAAATGACAGTGGTCAGGAGAAAAAACCATCAAGGGGTAACTGGTGTTGAGGAGTCCCGTTGGAAAGGGGGACCTGCACCTGAAGTTTCCCCAGAAACCGTGATTCAAGAACAGGAAGGAATTTCAAGAAAAGGAGAGTTACCCTCTAGGACCGTCCTGAACTTGCGCACGGAGTTCGCCGGGGATGGGAAAAGGAAAACTGAAAAGACGGGGAACACAAAAGTTGTCACACCAAAAAGGGGCCGTCGAAAAAAAAAGGGAATGGGGCCGTCGGCGCAAGCGGTCAGCGGGAACATAACCCTCGAAAAAGAATTCGGCGGCGGAAGGGGGGAGGGTCGATACAAAGGGTCCAAGGGGTCTGGCAACCAAGGAACGAGCCGGCTGCCTGCAAAAGGGGGGGGGACTAAGAAAAAAAGTTTCTCTGCAGAGGGGCCGAAACCTGGCAAAAAAGAAGGGCAAAACGGGAAAAGGGGCTTCGCTTAGAAAAAAAAAACGGAACAGACAAAGAGGGAAGAATCGACGTGCTACTGGGGGGCCTGCCTCAGAAATGGGGACTAGTGGCGGAAGAAAACGCCGGGAAAATAACCACACCAATGCGACCCCAAACGGACCACAAACCCCACTAATGCACAGGAAAAATTGGTCCTCCTTGGAAGAATTCCGACGACCTTTGGGAAAAATATGAGAAAAAAAATCTTCCCTTGGAAACAAGGGGGGAACCTCCTTGTGAACGGCCAGGGGTGGTGCTGTAAAAAGGTTACAGGGACCCTTCAAAAGTTAGAACGGCCAAAAGGACTGAAAAACCTTTCTAGTGGTCTGGGCTCCAAACCAGCCGAGTTGTTTTGGGAGGGGGTAAAAAGCCCGAGTTGAACAAAGACGAAGAACCGGGAGGGACGCGCAGCAATGGGAAAAGATGCGAATCAGAGGTGAAAAGATAGGGTACAGCAAAAAAGGGTACTGAAACGGAAAACGCAAATAAAAAGAGGAAGCAGTCCCTGAAAAGGAAAAGGACCATGTTGACCTAAAGAAGCAAAAGGACGATTCATCCTAAAAGTCAACTCACCGGCGAAAAGCCGAATCGACGACAAAGAAAAACCCGCCAGGTCCAAGGGCCTCCTGAAAAACCTGAGAAAAAAAAAAGGAGCCCGGTGAAAAGTCAAAGAGGAGTGGGGAAAATCATGGGACGGGGCTTTTGAAAGTCAACAGACAGGACAGCGAACCAAAAAATTCCTTGACTGGAGAGGGGTGCCATCCTGGGAAGGACAGAGGCTAAGAACGGGGGCGTTAAGGGAAGATGAACACTTAGGTAGGCCCGGGACCCAATTAAATCGAAGAATTCTGGGAGGACAATCGGTTTCCCGTGAAATGCACGGCCCATAAGAAAATGGTTAAATCAGGCTGGGGATCTTCTCAAAGAGGATTAAAATAGAGAGTTCAGAACTACACCTGCCTCAGGAAAAAAGGGCTCACTGGGGCAAAAGAAGGCGCTGTGGAAAGGGAAAAAAGACTCTCCGGGGGGGTGCGTAAAATGTGTAAAGGGGTCAAGGCTTTCAACGCAGAAGTCCGTAACCCACAAAGCTGGCGAAACAATAGGGGGGGGTGGGCCAAAAAATCCGAAAAAATTGGGCGAACGAGATAAAAAGGTGGTAAAAGCCCAGCCCAAATGGGGGGCGGTCCAGACTCGGGGGGGGCTGTGCGACAGGGAGCCGCGGGTGGAGAAGAGCGACTTGGGGGGGGGCAGAAGTCTATGGCGACGCGTTGAAATGGAGTAACCGGGCTGACAACATGGTGAAAAAAGAAAAAAACGGGGGGAGGACACTGGGGGGAGGGTTCTGGCCGTAAAAACACGGCCTCCTCATGAGGGTCCTCGGCAGACACGTCCTGTGGACTAGAAGCATGAAAAGGGCCGAATAAGAAAGAAAAACTATATGGGAACGTCCCGCCAACGGGGTCGGTCTTTGAGGGAAGGGGCACTCGGAAACAGAGACTGCACTCAAAAGAGACGGGGGATGGGGGGTTGAGGAAGAAAAACCTCGACAAGGTGAGGAAGGGCCTTTTGAAAGAGGGGCGATAAGCGGGGGGGGGGCGTCATGGGACGAAGGACGTACAGACCAGTGCCAAAAGGCATTTGAACCCACCGTCTACTAAGAAGAAGAGAAAAAAAGGGTTCCGGGAAAGAAGTTTAACTGCGTCAACCACGGCCCATTAAAAGAAAAAGTGTACCGAGCAAGGGGAAACAACGCTCTTCAGTATCAAGGAAAAAAGGTTCCACCAAACCGCTGAAATCTTTTGCGAGGAGCAAAAAAAGCAAGGCCTAGGGGGAAACTCCCTGACAGTTAGAGACGCCGTCAGTGAGAAGGGACAAAAAAGACAGTCAGAAAAGGGCCATCCCCTTGGTGGCTGACAAGTAAGACCCGCGAAATAATGAAAAAGAAGGGGTCTTTGTGGCAGAAAAATAAAGACGCGGCAGAGAATCGCAAAAACGAAAAAACCACTTGGACAGGGTGGACAAAAAAATGTGGGGGAAAGGAAAAACCCTCTGTCGTGGAGGGGGGAATAGGGGACAAGTCTTTGAAGAAAGGGCAAAGAAGAAAAAGGGGGGAACAATGGAAAAAATTAAAAAAAGAAAAAGCAAGGTAGCTGAAAAAAGAAAAAGTCGACGGATCAACGGAAAGAACGAAAGACCCCACCAATTTCCATAGGTATGTGCTTAGTACCAAGGGGGGCGTCCACGGCTGCAAAAAAAAGGGAACGGGGAAGAGAAAGGGGAAGGGGGGACTTCTAAATTGCCTGCACAAAGGGGGGGGGGGGCCGTGGGTCATGAGGATCAAGTGAAATGCGGGGGGAGGAATGAACAGGAGGGCGGGAAAAGAAAAGGACCCGAAAAAAAACCTGAACAGGTCCCCGGGGCCTTGTCGGCGAGAGGGACACAGAGAAAGTGCTGAAGGGAAAAGAAGGCTATGAGTGTCTAACAAGAAAACTCCTGAGGCCGGGCGAAAGGGGCCTCAAAGGGTTCAAGGGGGGGAAGCACAGAAAGTCTGTCAAGGCGTTAACGCGCAACGTAACACCGGCCCAAAAAGAGAAAAACCACAAAAAGCAAACTCTAAGCCCCGTCTCCACCCTCGGTCCAAACCCAAAAAAAAATAAAGGGGAGGGTGAAAAGAACCACTCTTCCCGGCACGGGGGTGACGAGTCCGTGTGTTAGAAAAAAACTTGGGAAGGCCGTTGTCTGTGGGGAAAAACACGAAAATATATGAAAAAAAAAAAAAAGCCCCGCCCCTGAAAACACCCGTCCTGCTAAGGAAGAACAACGATGCCGTAAAGTGGGAAGACATTCTCCCTGAAAAAGGCAAAGAACGCAAAAGAAAAAAAGGGGGCCTTGACCCGCTAGCTCCTCAAACACTGGGATACCCGACCCGAAGGAACACTGACCCTGGTAAAAAAAATCAAAAAAAACTAAAAATAAACCGGGGGAAAAAAAGAAACTCCCCGCGGCTCCTTGAGGGACGAGGTCCGCTCGTGAGAAGGCAATTCGGTTCGGAGAAAAGGCAGCTTGGGGACCCGTACCATTGGAAGGGATAGACCTTCCCGGTGAAAAAGAAGCGGTCTTGTGAGGGGAGAAAAGGCCCGAGAGGAAGGGCAACACGGAATGCACAAAAATGTCCCCTGACGGGGAGGGGAAAGAAAAAAGTCAGCAGGCCGCACTCGGGAAAAAAAAGGTCGGCCGTATGAATCACGGGGGGGCAACGACCTGGAGTCAGGCTGGTGAGGGAGGAAAGGTTTCTCGGGTAGGGCCGTCCTACTTTGGGGGGGGACTTCCCGTTAAGGGGAACGGGCTGCGGAAAAAGATTAACGCAACGAATTTAAAAGGAAAAAAAAAAAAAAGAACTCGAACCGAAAAACCTCGCTTTCTGGAAGGAGATCGAGGCCGAAGAAGGTCCTTCCCGCAAAGGGGGAAAGGAGGACTCCGCAAGTAGAGGCGCCGCGACCAGGCCCCGAGTAAAAAAAGAGGGGACCCGCTTTCGACAGGGGGGGGGAGAACTGAATACAAAGTAAAAAAAAGGATGGTGGGCCCCCGAGCCAAGCTAATTAAAAAAAAAAAAAAAAAGGGCCCACTATGAACTGTACCGCACTTGAAAATGAGCAGCAACAACAAACAACGAGGAAAAAAAGCTATGAGGGGCCGGTTAAAAGGTTTCAGCGGCGGACGGGGATTGGTCGAAGTGGGGGGACAAAAAAAAATAATCATCGAAAGGGGAAAGCACACAGAATGGGGAGGAGAAAAGGGGTCCCTGTAAAGAGGATTCGTTCGCGGAGAAAGAAAGAATCGACTTTGGGCAAAGGAATCACCTGCACCAGTAGACTACTTTGTTCTCAAATTCTGGGGGCCGGTCGGCACTCTAAGGGCAACCAGGCAGTTCTTTCGAGTTCCCGGGGAAAAAACTTCCAATGGAAAGGAAGGCATAAGGTATAGGACACGCCCGACAAAAAAAAAAGAAAAAGACTTCTGAAAACCGAAAGAACATTAGGGACCAAGGACGAAGAGACGGTCTGGCGGAGAAGAATGATTTGAAAAAAACTACTCAGGTAGGGGGGGGGACCCCCCGATCAAAAGAAGATTGGCCCGGGGCTGGGGGAAAGACAGCTTGCTCCCTAAAGAGAAGCCTCGCTTGAACGCCCCGCACAAGGGGACAGAGACTGGTCCGTAGGCAAAAAGAAAAGACAAGACAGAGCATGTGCACTAGATCCTCTCGATCGGGAAAAAAGGCCCGGTTTTTGTTCACCTGACGGGGGGGAAAGGCCTAGACGGGGAGGCAACTGTTACGGAGGGGCTTTTGTCCCAAAAGCCCCTTCACACCGAAAATTGGGCGCAGGGAACCTCTGGACAAACCTCTGTTAGTTCACAAAGGGAGAACTGGTTCGGTCTAATAAAAAAAGGGGGTAGCCAAGCGTGGGTATCCGTCCTGGAAAGTGTTTTCGAGGGGACGGCACGTCGATGAAATCTTGTGGGGAGATCCCATTGCGGAAGGAGCAAGGTCGCTAACAAGTGCCGCATCCGTTGTGGACGAAAGGATAGCAAAGATGCGGAGAGGCTTAAGGATCATCATTCGTTGCGAAAGAGGTCCCGCACCTAAGTTGTGCAGGTAAGGGTCCGTTCCTAAGGGGAAACACAAATCTCACTCGCCTGGACTGGGGTACGCAGTGGGAGCCCCTACGGTGCTCTGGTGGCCGCGTTGGAACTGAAAGAAAAACTCCCCTACAAGGTGCTGAAGAAATGATCGCCCCTAGGGAAAGGACACGGTCCATGGAAAGAAAGGGGGGGTTTCAAAACCGCCCGCGCCGGGGGAGAAGGGAAGTGCGGGCAAAGTGGTGACCGGGCGAAAAGCCCACACGACAAGGGGGTCATTGAAAAAAGTTTGAGGAAAAAATGAGACGAAAGTGACAAAGGAACTCCTCCATGGGTGATCGACGCATCAAGAAATTTGAGACACTACTACTCGCGTCCGCCAAAAAAAACCCACGGAAAGGCAAGGGAAGTAAACGGACCCCGAGTTGGGGTGTCAGACGTAAAAAAGGGGGTGGCCGACTAGTGGGGAGAGGACAAAAGGGCCTCCCATCCGCCCTGGGAAAAAGGGGGGGGGGGCGGCAAGGGAAGTCGGAAGGGGATAAAAAAGAATAATTGGCGGGGGGACCTACGTCGTTTAAAAAAATTCCGCCGAAAAAGGAAGATTCCAATTGAAACCAAGAAGACTTGCCTTGAAACCCCTAATTACCGAAGGTCCTGCCCAAAGGGTTACTCAAAAAGCTCCGAAAACCCTAGGTTTCGGAAAATGGACAACCGTCCGAAGGGTCACCCAAGCCCCAGGGGCAAAGGTTTTCGGGGAAAAGTTTTTCGTAAAGGCGTCTTTACTCGGGAAAAGGGGAACAAAAACCCGGACAACCGGCAAGGCAAAGCCGGATCGCGTCGCGTTCGGGAAGAAAAGGGGGGTCCACCGAGGGACAGGATCGTCGAAAAAATTCCCGGTTTGAAAATTTCTCTGCAGAGACTCCCTCGGGAGGGAAACTGGCGTGGACCAAGGCGGGGACGCCTTCTCCTCAAAAAGACAGACAAGCGTTTACGTAATAAACGGAAGTGACATACCGGAGACATTGAATAAAATCATTTGGGGGGCCGAACCCTCTGTTCTGGAGAAAGGAAAAAAAATACCAAAAACGGGGATTACCCAAATGCTCTAAACTCTTCGACGAATGGGGGCTAACACGGGGAACTGAATGGGACCCAGGGAACAACCAAGCAGGGGGGGGGGTCCACGGAGTCCAACTACACAGAGGCCCCTGGGTGAAGAGAACAAAAGAAGGCACTTGGACTTTCTAGTAGAACAAAAAACCAAAGTTTGGGCGTGAATCCCAGTGGGGGGAGGGGGGAAAGTGCCAAACAAAACCGACATAAACTTGGTCGGCGAAAAGGGGCACCCTCTTGTCAAAAAACTTCGGAGGAACCACTTCTCGTCCATCACAAAGGGGGAACGGCCGCGTCAAAAAAGAGATCCGGGCCCGACGGGGGAATCTTAACAGAAAACCCGTGAAGGATGGAAAATGTCTTCACCTGCGAAAGAACCTCGGAAAAAAATGCGGGGACTTTCGGGAAAGACTGTCCCTCGGATCCTTCCTCAAAGCCCGGGCGAATGGGGGTGTCACGGTGATACTGCGTCCAGCCCTCAAGTGTCAGTTGGGGGAACCCACCGGAAAAAAGGGCGCACAGGAAAACCACATAGGCAAGGGGGGGAATTTTTTTTGGGGGGTCCAGCGAGTGGGTGCCCAGCGCAGGGAAAAGGGCGCTGAGGTGGTTGACGAAGACCAGAGAGCGGCGCGGACCGTTCGGACCGGGCACCAAAGGCTGTGGAACCAGTGGGAAAACAGGGGCCGAAGTGGTTTCGTAGAGGC
>Ga0179593_1359991_pt1 | contig 12285 bp, 18 predicted proteins | sample CZODoug2_1_08_16_FD_185931 | JGI IMG/M metagenome (GOLD analysis project Ga0179593, IMG submission 185931) | Vadose zone soil fungal communities from Angelo Coast Range Reserve, California, USA - CZODoug2_1_08_16fungal (PacBio error correction) | ecosystem: Environmental > Terrestrial > Soil >...
AAGGCGCGAAATGGACCAAAGTTCGACGCTCGGGCTCCGTGAAGTTCTCGAGACTCCCCTCTCTAACTGCCGGGGACCTGGAAAAGATATAAGGGGGAGAAAATAAGTCAAGCGTGGGTGCGGCATCACCATAGGATAAATCGCGATCAAAGGTCAAGCCAAAAACAAATACGTGAGGAGACTGAATATCAGGGGCAGGCGGGAAGCGTGATGACGCCGCTCGTCGGGAAAAAAACAAGACCACAAAAACGGTCAGATCGGGAAGTGGGGTGGGGGGGGGGGTGGGGGGGGGGGGGGGGGGAGGGGGGGGGGGGGGGGGGGGGGGGGGGGGAAACTTAAGACAACCATGACCATGTCGATTGCGACAAGAAACGACCATCACAAATTAAGGGGGATCTCTCGGGGACGTCCAACTTCTCCCGCAACCGCGGCACAAAATCGCCAACGTAGACCGGAGCAATAGCGGCAAAGGACCAACATTCAGTGTAAAAACAGAAGGCGATGTCAGGGAAAAACTCTGGGGGAGAGGACTGATGAAAAAGAAGAACGCGCGACGGGGCCAACTTAGGACCAAGGAGGGGTGCGGAAGGGGAGTGTCAAAAAAGGGAGCGACAATCCATGCAACGTAAAGGGAAATAGCCACCTGGTCCATGGGTAACGGTTGAAAAAAGAAAAAAAACTAAACCGTTAGGCGGAAGCAAGGCGAACGGAAAGGTGGCCCCTCCCAGACGAAAAACCGGCGCGGGCCTGGAAAGGTGAAAAGGGCAGAAAAACGACAGAAGCAGAACAGGTCCAAAATTCCGTCGAAGCAAAAAGGGAGGCAACATAGCACCTGTAGTTCTGAGCAAGCCTGCTCGAGGAGCAAGACTGAAAATCAAAAAGAAAGCCGGGCAACGCAACGGGAAGACTTCGAACGCGCCAAAAAACACAACAACCCGTATTCTCTATGGGCTGACGGAGCAGAAAAGTTCCATAAAAAAAGGAAAGACGGTTAAAGGAGAGGATCGGGGGAGGTTGTTCGCAAGACGGGAAACACCATAGCTAACAAGGGAACGCTTATCAAGCACGATAAGAGCGGGTTGAAAAAAAAAAGGGGAGGGGTGACATCCTGAAAGTATCAACAGAAAAAAACTTAAGAGTAATACGGTGGGCTCCGATGGGTGACAATTATGAAGGACGCAGAAGAGAGAAATGCCAGAAGGGAAATGCATATGCTCAAGGAATGGAACTACGACAGAAACTGAGAACCACATGTAATCGGCCTGGGGAACACGGGGAGAGGAAGAACGGTACCAAGGGAAACGGCCTCAACGGGAGGGCTACCGGATCCATTCAAACGGAGTCAGCAATGAAAACAAAATGCGGAAAAGAGGAGGCAATACAAATGATCAACCACGCGAGTTGACAGTAAAGGCTTTGTCACAAAACAGAAATTGCAGCGAGAGGCGGTCGGCTAGAGGACGTCACTATATAACAAGGTGGAGTAGGGAAAACCGAGTCACGGCACAAATTAAAGAGAAAATTCTGGCTTATTGACACAGATAGCATCCTGCCAAATGGGAAGGGTAACGCGGGGACAGATGATAAGAAAGGATGACACCAACTCGACTGTGGGGGAGGCGGCCGTGAAAGCCTCCACGGTGGGGAAGACTCAACTCGACTCACAAGGGGGGGTCAAACGCGCAGAAAGAAACAGGCGTAAAAGAAAAGGTCCAAGATGGACCCGGTGAGGTGCCAACAGCGGAGTAATCGCACCTCCTATAGCTTGTGAGGTGCTCCCAGGAAAAAGAAAGCAAAATTCGTAATGAGAAGGAAAAAGGACGGCCACCCAAGCTCAAGGAAAAGCCTAAAGAGGGTATCCACAGAATGGAGAAGCACACTGAGGAGGAGGAGAAAAGCGTTCAAAAACAGGAGAGACAACAGGGGGAAATGAGAAAAAGGGGGACGTTCCGGGCCTCGAGTGCAGGGGCTCCACAGAAAGGGGTCAGCCTGAGCGGCGCAGCATATATTCAATTGAGGGACACAGCGCAAAAAAGAAAAATTAGGAGCGGGCAGAAGATAGTCCTCTCTCTAAGGGAATAACATTATCTGATATTCGAGACACATTGGGGGGGAATGCGCCCGGAAAAAAGCAGCACAGAATCGTTCGGTGTGTGGTGGGTGGGATTGGAAAGTGATCACTCCTGCAAAAAACCCAGCGCGCCACGGGGGGGAAGGTTTCAAAAGGGGAGTCAAGGAAGATCTACCAAGACGCCCATCGCACCTTTGGGAGCTGTACTTAGTGAGGCTGGGGAAAAAAAAAATTAACATGTCGGCAACCGTTCAGAGGGGGGTGAACAAAAAAACAACAATCAAAACGGCTTGAGCTTAGAAACTCGAGTCTCGAAAAGAGCGAGTCTCCCTACCAAAAATCTTCGCCACGGGGACAAGGGGGAAGTTCAAGGATCGGGGAGGGAAACTATTCGTTTGTTAAAGGAATGAGGAAACAACGGGGTACTGAATGATGTTTGCAACCTGGGTAAAAAGCCACAGGGGGAAGAAGAGGCGCACAGGGGGATAGGACTCGTTGGCAACGAAAAAGCTAACCGTTCGCCCCTTAAGCAATGTCTAAAGGTGTAAATGTGGCACGATTGGGCAGTAGTTTACCGGAGGACGCAGGACGGTCTAAGCAACTGAAGGCCTTCAACCTTGCAGTTCGTACAGCAATGGTAAGTAAACTCTGGAAGAATCATAGTGTCCACCGCGCCCAAGGGTAAAACTAAAACCGGAATAGGAAGTACTTCAGGACGCTGTGGGGAGAGGGAAAGGGGCGTAAAAAAGGGTTAAGGAATCGACCAACAAAAGGCGTGAACCTTCAACTAGAAAAGGGGGGTAACTAGTAAATTGAGCTGATTGCCGCTTTACCCCTGCAATGGGGAGGGGCGGGATCCTTTTCAGGAATCAAGGAAGTGCGAATCAAGTAACAACACTAGTCAGGGAACCCGGGGGAACAGGGGAAAAAAAAAATGCGCGGTCCTTCTGGCGAGAGGGCCACGAAAAAAAACAGTAGCTAGCAAAAATACGGGGGGTTGGGTGTTTCGGGGGTGACGACGGAGGAGAGGAAAAAATGTGTACACCAAAGGAGGGGCGTCATCGAAGTGTATTCAGGGGATACATCAATCTCCAAAACAGTAAGCAGAGGAGGTCTGCAAACTGGGATGGCACTAGGTTGCCGAAAGTCATGGTGTGGGTCACTATCGCCCTGAGACGGAAGGTGGGGGCCTGTCTTAAGAGCTTAAGGGAGAGTGGAAGGGAGAAGGGAATTCACGTGAACGGCGCCAAGGGTCTGCGCTTGATGGGGAGAAAAGGGGGAGGGGAGAAAAAAGGGAGAAAGATGGTGAAAGGGGTCTAACAGAAGGACCCGGGGGGTGAGGGGAGGCAAGGTTTTGCTTTGGAAAACAGGAGAGAAAAAAAAAACCATAACGCAAAAATGGGGGCTATGGAAGGGTACCCTGTGGGCTGTATAGGAGAGGAACGGGGTACAACGCGGAAAAAAATCCCTCGTCTATTGTGGGGAGTCAAACAAATACTGCAAGTTGTGGGGGGGCACCGTCAGATCTCGAGAGGGTGTTGGAATCAGCGACAGGAAAAATGAACCGCCAATCTCCGTCTTTAGTGAGGGGGACTAGAGAGGGTGTCAATGAGGACCGGGGTCCGCTGTAGGAAAGGACCCCTAATACCTTAACAGAACAAAGGCCAGGATTCGAAAGCTGGTTGGCAGGATGGTTGAGCAAAGTGGAAGAGTGGTGTGAGGAAGAGAGAAAATACCGGGAAACTCAAGCTGTGGAGCGGGAGGGGTTGGGAGTCCTCTTCCTTTTCAGGAAGGAGGTAGGTCCGGGAGTCCGAGATAGGGAAAGGGTTAGCTGAAAAGGGTCAGAGATCGACTGCGGGAGGAAGGGAAAAAAGGCGTCCAAAAAGATCGACTACGTCGTCACCGAAACTAACTCTCCATCGTCGAGGGGGAAGGACAAAGGAGATGGTTGTCGGGATGGGTGATTGAACAAGGAAGACTATGGATGAAGGGAGGTCTTAATTCTAGCAACTGCAAGAGGGGACGGGGGGAAATTGGCAATACACGAGGAATCATAGGATGGGTGCAGGGGAAAGGAAAAAACTTCCAAACCAGGGTTGGGACTATAGGGTAGATCAAAACGAAAGGTCAACGGAGATGAGTAACGCAGTACGCGAAAGTGTAGAGTGTAAAAATCTCAAAATCGCATCAGCATAGAGAGAAATCAACAAAAAAAAGGATGAGGGCACACTCTAAGGATGCGGAGCAGGAGAGGGGACAGGAGAACGGTCGCCAGAGGGAAGCTCCGTCTGGGGGGAGAGACTGAGACTCCCCGTAGGGTCAAAAAGGGTGCCTGGGGAAGGCAGAAAGAAACATCATTCGGAAACAAAAATACCTACACTCTTGCGGATGGCTACAAAGCAAACAGACCGAATCACGAGAGAGAAAACCGGTGAAATCACCCCGGTCCAACACATTCCTGGGCGGGTGCGAGACATGCCTGGAAGAATAGTAACGGTTGACGAAAGCTTCTATGATGTTCGTTGGGAACGCCTTTCTAACGGCCTATCAAGCTATCGGGGAGGACATCCCGTAACAAAGAAGAGCGGGGGGGAGATCAGAGGGACCAGGGAACACATCAATAGAAATGCCCATGACAACTTGACGACGGGGGGATAACCACGGCATGAAGATATCATTCCAGGCAAAAGGGATCGAGTACCAGAAGTACATTCCACTAGCTAACGAGAAATCGAAGGCCACGAAAAATAACATCGGCAGGGAATTTCAATGGGAGGGGTCAATTAAATCAGCGGCAAACGTACTCAGCAACCGAAAAAGGAGATCAAAAAAAAGCGTCGAACCGGTCCATCGGTCAGGGAAGCCGGTATGCTAATGTAACTCAAAAAAAGGGAGCGGAGAAATTGCCGGGGGTAGTTCAAAAGTTGCGAGGAAAACCACAAAGAGAAAGAGGGGACCTTGGGCAGACATTGAAAAATGCGTGGTTCAGGCCCGGCGCTCAGACCCTATCCAAATGGCAACAGGCAGGAGATAAAAGCCGTTGCGGTTCTGGTTTCGCATACAGGGTTTCCAAAAAGCCCAAAGGGAAGACCGCAAGAGAACAACAGTGGGGTCCAATGCAAAGGGGGGGCTCGCAATGAGTCCACAAAAAGACACTGACGAAATGCGGGGGGGGGGGGGGTGGGATGGGGGGGGGGGGGGGGAGGGGGGGGGATGGGGGGTGGGCTAGAAAAGCTCTAAGCAAGGCAGCGAAGACAGAGCAGGCAGTGAGGCCTTTTGGGGGGGGGTTAGGCTTTACCGTTGCATCCCAATATAAAAAGATACCACAGGAAAGGAAAGCTGTCTCAATACATGGAAAATTCAGGCGAATTCAGACCGTGAAACAAGGTATTTCAAAATGATCCAACAGAAATGAGGGGTGCATGACCAAATAGACTGCTGAATCTAGTAAGATTATCATAAAAAATAAGTCCACGAACAAAAGAAAAAAGAGACTAGAAAGTCTCTTGATGTAAGTGAGTCAGGGCCTCAATAAAATGTAGGGGAACCACGACCACACAAAAAAATCTAAGAAGGCTAGCTATGATTGAGTACCGAGGAGGGAGCGAAGAGACCTTATGCCATTAGAAAAAAGATAAAGGTTCTCTCGAAAAGGGCAAGAGATCTGGGTGATATTTTGGGGGTCGGAACATAACAGGAGAATGCCGAAAAAATAAAATCCAAGAGAATCATAGGGGCAAAGATTCAGTTCGAAAGTATCGTCGAATAGTCAAATATAGGGGGGCCAGATAGGTGAAAGACTGGTGGACGAGGACGGGAGTAAATAGGGCGAAGTACAGCGAGAAAATGGAAGAGGACCCATCGATGGATGGGAAAGTCAGAAGAGGGACTTGAAAAGATGCTCGGGCGAGACTCACATGGAAAACAGAGAACGCAAGCACGGCAATATAAGCCCACGACTCCCTTGAAAGGAAGACGCAAAGTATTCCAATCTGAAAACCATCCATATGAAAATCAAAGGGCGGACAATCATAGGAGAAATAAAGGGGCGCCAAGGAGACCTCTCCCGAAGCAAGAACGAACAGGGCAAGGAGAACAAAGTCTGTTCCATTTAAAATCGGGCGATGAACCTAAAGGACTACAACCGAAGAGGAAACTATGAGTATCCAAAAGAAGAAGAAAATAACAGAAAGGGTGGAAGGGGGGTCAGGGAAAAAGGGAAAAACCAGCCACAAGAGAAAGGTGTGCGGTGGGCAGGGACGAGGGGGGAGGAGAGGGCTATAAAAGAGTATTCAGGTGAGGAGAAAAGCTCCAGAAGAGCACAATATACCAGGAAAAAGAAACGTGGCACGACACAAAAAGGAGAAAGGCCATCCATGGAAAGGGAGAAAAGACTCAGCCAAGGGTCGGGGCGATAGTGGGAAAAGGGGGTAGGGGAAGTTCAAGGGGAATCATCACTCCAGGTTGAACAAGGAGTCTGGGGAAGATGGTCCCCTGCTCGGTGAAAAGATTAAACTGCCAGGACAAACGAATGACAACAAAAACTCATGAGAGAAAAGGGCGTTCGGCCGGCTTATGGAAAAAATTAGGGCAAGCACACACAAGGTGGGTCAATACCGAATTAAGCACAAGTACCTGGACAAGGTAGGAGAAAGCTGATACGACTATCTTAGACGTGAATATCACTCCTTGCACCGGAATGGAAACATATTGGGGCAAGGGGGGGAGACGCGGAGAGGAGAAATGCCAGATATCGGGGAGGAAGGCACGGACACGGAGTAAAACCGGGACAAGAATTAGGGTACCGTATAAGGAAGGAAACCTGACCGAGAGCGAAAAATAAGAAACTTCGGAGCCGGAAACAAGAAGAGGGTGCGATGCGGGGTTGGACCAAAAGAATACCTGGGATATCGGAATATAGAAAACACACTGAGGAGGGAAAGAAAAAGTAGAAACGGAGAGTGATCTCAAAAGGTCATTTTGGCAAAAGATTTGCAAAAAAAGAAAAAGGAATGCTAGCAACCGGACCGTTGAAGGGGCTATACTGAGTTTCTCGGGATACAACCAAAAGGGGCCGAGTCGTAGGAGAACGCGGTAGAAGGATGGAGAAGGAACCGGAAAAAAAGATAGAGGAAGGTTAGAAGGGAATGTCTTCCTTTCTTCACGAAAAAATAATTTCGCAGGAAATAGAGGAGAAAGAAATCTTCGGAGACGCAGAATCATACAAAGGGGAAACGAGAGGGTGATATGCTGAAAAGGTGGGGGGGAAGGCAGACGTTCAGAACGGCCTAAACGAGTCTTCTAGGGTGGGGGGCATTTCGTGCAAAAGCAGATTTAAACAGGAACAAGGCAGGAAAACCAACCGGGAACGTTGAAAAAACAAGGGGGGTGATCGCGGAAATCAGTTAGTCCCCTTTAGCTCGCAAGAAACCATGGAGAAGCGGTGTTACTGGCTGGGGGGATTGACTGAGGGAATTTACTAACATGGTCCGGAGGGAAAAGGCTTGAAGATGTTCAGGATGAGATGATGGATTGGCGCGCTCAGCATCTGAAGGAGAGCCCGAGCGAACTCCTAGACCGCCTATTCAAGACATACCTTTCTTGAAAATTAGCAGGGGACCCGGGTGGTCAACCGTTGGTGGAAGCCAATGGAGCGAAGGGCGTGGAGGTGAAAAAGGGTGTATCGGGGGGTTTTGGGGGCTACTACTAAGCTGGCGCGAGCGGGGGGCTCATGCAGAGGAGGTTCAATCGCACGTTTGTCAACAAGGACTCACATCCGGGTCAGCCGAGGCTGGGGAAGCGGGCGGCCGAAGTTCGAAAGGCTCCCGGAAAAAAAAGTGAGGGCTGCAAACACATAAGTTCCCGAAATGGTGAGAGGTTGAAAAGGTGGGGAAAAGTGACTTAAAAGACGACGGGAGAGGAGGAGGGCCCATTTCTAAGCAAGGAGTTAGCACTTGGGCAAACATTGCAAGGCGTCGGGAACAGCTGGGGCTTTGATAGAAAAAGGTGATCATTTTTCAGACTCAGAAGAGGGTCAGGGACGGGAGAGCAGAGCCCAAGAGAGGTACTAAAGTCAATGCACACGGAGAGAAATGTAGACGCAGGAGGTTCAACTTCCGGGGGGGTGGGGGGGGAGTCAAAAACCGCAGAACATGGCAAACAAAAGAGTTCGGAATATAAAGGACTTTGAAACTTATCCGCACGCGGTGACCAAGGAGTGTCGGGGGAGTGACCTGGAAGGAAAAGGTTTGAAGCGGGGTCGCGTAGGTCTGTGCGAAAGAAAAAGTAGTACAACGCGCTCTGAGAGTCGGCACAAACCGGCCCGGTCAGGGGAGAAAGGGAAAACGGTAGGGATTTGGGGTGAGGCTCAGGGGTCCGCACAGTCCCATAGACGAGCAAATAAGGGGAGGGGTATTGGGTAAGGGGCGGTGATAAAAGGGTGGCTGAGCTTGATCAGTTCGTTCGGCCACCCTGTCTGGACACATGTATACAAGAAGGTATTCTTAGGAGCGTTGGGGAGTAGTTGGGGTGCTCCCTCGATAGATGACTGGGGGCCCAGGAGTAGGAGGAAGAACAATCATTTGGGGTGAAATAATGATGGGGACGACGGGGAGAGGAGCCCGTCACCCCGAAGGTGGACCTTTCGAGTTCGACGCTGACATTGAAGAGGGAGCGGTTTCTAGATCTTGGATGGGCAAAGAGAACGGCGCCAAGGCCCACAGACTCCTGGGCCACGGGAGGGCTGTTATGAGAGCGCATTGTGGAGGGTGCGCAGCGAAGTGAATTGGGTGGAGAAATTGGAAAAAGAAGAAAAGTGCAGTCATTCTTGTGTGTGGAGGCGGAACTTTGGAGTTGCAACGGAAGAGAAAAAACAAGTACAAAGAAGAGGTGGGAGGGAGGGAGGTTAGGCCTTTTTCCTGAGATTTCTCTACGGCACAGCATAAAGGAGAAAAGGGCACATCGTGAGATTGGGGTCTAGAGAGGGGCACCCTTGGCAGACTTCTGCAACGTGGTTGTGGATCATAGACGAAAACCGGACTATCGGGGAATCATGCGAATCAGTTAGGGCTGCCGTGGAAACCTCCTAGGGAATTGAGTGACTCTTTGCCTCGATAATTCTCCGGACAAGGGAAAACTAAAAGAAGGGGGGCGTAGCCTTGTGAATTTTTTCCGGTCTGTACGGGAGCGGGGGGGGGGCAAGTGAAAGGGGAGAATACGCAGGGCGAAAAACTGGCCAAAAAGGCCAGAGAGGCGTCGTGGCAGCACTCCTGCCGTGGAAGGGCTTCGGATACAAGGAAGTAGCAAACGAGAGTGAAAGGTCTCTGGGGCGGCAACAGATCCGTCACCTGGCGAGAAATACTCAAATTCCACGTAAACGTGCAGGCACACGAAAGCTGCTGGGGGGTAACCGTGCAGAAATACATGTCAGCGTAAGAGCCGAAACAAGTTTTTGGAGGGGGATGGGGGGGGGTGCCCAAGGTGATAGTCTGATCCGGATGGGGGGAATGACGATCGTCCCGCGACGCACCGTAAGTGGTCCTGTACGGAAGGGCCGTGATGCATACTGAGTGCTGCGGACACAACTTGGGGCCATCCTGGTTGGACGATAGGGGAGATAAAGTCATGCCGGGATCTTTGAGCCGCAGCTCTAACCGGGGGACCGTTCCATGATGACCAATCTCATAATCAGGAGAAATAATCTCTCCAACAAGGAGATGAAAGGGAAGAGTATCGGGCTGCTCTGGATTACAAAAACGGTTCACGTAGCTACTTAAGGCAGAAGCTGAGTGAGCATGAAGAAAGACTCCCGTCGCCCACCTAACCTATTTTTTCCGTTTGTGCCTCATCCCATCATGATCCAGGGGAAAAAAAACTACAGTAACAGCTAATGGAGACAAAAAAATAACAGCAACACGTAATAATCTCGATCAAACGGGAAAGCCCAACCTGCCTCCAAAACTATAAGTTGGACTAGAGCTCGAATGAAGGCAACTGGTGAAGCCTTCAGGGGGGGTCGGCCAGTGATAGATGCCGGATGAACACTAGCGAGTCTATTTAAACACTTAAGCCAAACGAACCTAACTCTAGACGGCTTGGAAGCAATCCGAAGGCAAACTGAACATTCAGCTCGACCAACCACGAGATGCTCTGAGAGGCTATCTTCGCGAGGACAGCATGCCACGAGAGAAAGCAAAAGGAGAGGCCAAAGCAACAATGCCACAGCCATAGGAGTATTTTCACATGGGGGGAAGGAATAAAGGTAAGCCGAGGCAAAGGGGGGAATCAGGAAAAGAAGGGGAAGGACCACAGCCGAACATGCAAAGAGGCTCTCCTCTCTTAAAATGCCGTGTCTATGATTATACAACACGAGCGAGATCTTCAAAGGGTGAACTTGGCGAGACCAAATGCAAGAGGTACGGGGACAGAGCGGGGAAAGGGTCGTGGGCCCACGTCGAATACATCACCAAACCGGGCAATAAGAAGAACGGGGCGTTAGGGGATTGGAGCTACGAAACGAAAACGAAGCAAACCACCCGGGCAAAAGGATCGATGCGCCAACCACATGACGCCAGGGGGGGGAGGAAAGCCAAGCCACACCAAACGAAAGGGAAAAACGGTCGCGTTCGTGTCATCCAGAGAAGAAACGGCTCACATTCCAGTAGCGTCCGCAAAGACAACCAAAGGAAACCTGGCTAAAAAGGGGCACGCGGAAACAGTGAGGCCAGGAACCGACGGAGGGAAGGGGGAAAAAGACGCCGGCTGACGACGCTTGGAGGAAGAGCATAAAAAACGACAGCGACGCAGGAAAACGGGCGGGACTCTATCACAAAAGCGTTCAATCCCGAACGTTTTTCTCTACAGGGAAAGACAACAACCCTCCAAAGGGTAATGTGAGTAGGGGGTGGGGGGGGGGGGGGCTGAGAAGGAGGATGAGGAATGATTAGAATCGCCGAGGGGAGATTAGGGAGCGCCCTAAGGTGTGAGGCCCAAACTTCGGCACTTATAACGACTCGCGCAGAGGCGGGGACGAGGAGCGAAAAACACCCTCTACCTTGGCCAAAATTCAAGGCCATGATACCGTCGCTGGCCGGGAGGGTGTTGGGGAATATTTGATTAATAAAGCGAAAGATGACCTCAAACTCTACGCCGGCAGGCCAGGGTTTACATCTCGGATTATCAGTTCCGATAGGCAGACTGTGGACGAGGTGAAAACTGTCGAGCCTTGACCAGACGAATTCAGCGCCGCAGGCAAGTGGAAAAGGTCGGGGCGCCCGACAATGGGGGCAAGGGAAACCCCATCGGATAAGGGGGGCCTGGAAAAGGACCAGAGGAGAGATTTGCCGCGCGCGCCTTCTTAAAATCTGCTCAACTGTCAAATCAGAAAATTGCCGGCAGCGCAAGAAGGCCACTGAGGCCGCGGAGCCCTAGGTACCTCGCCGTGCAGCAGAGCAAGGCTGCTGTAAAAAAGGCTTTTACGTTGAAAACCGGTCATATGCAGAAGAAAGCCGAATCCAGAGCGTAAAAATAGATGGTCAAGCCAGCTCTCTTCGAACTTGGGCAAAAGTCAAAGGTGGCCCAACCTTGACGCAGAATCAGCTCGGTGTGACAGATATGAACGAGAGTAGATTCGGCCCTCGAAAGACTACAACATACCATTACAGGGTCTTCAGACCATGGTGGACCCTGACCAGCAAAGAATACGTAAGAGAGAAGGGTGGGGGGGGGGGGGGGGGGGGGGGGTTGGGGGTGTGCGGGGTGCCTCTAAAATTGGGTCAAAAAGGGATCCTGAGCGACTGGCACCTCCGTGCCCTGTCCGGTTGGCGAAAGGGGTTTGTCGCAAAGGGAATTAGAGCTTAAAAGACATGAAACAACAACCGTAGGGGGAAAAGGGGTTGAAAGTCCAGACCCACCTTTGGGCGAGGGAAATCAACGAGCGTTCACAGTGGGGACAATGGTATGAATCTACCGGATTCGCAAGGGCGCATGCCACTATGGGAACAAGTATGGGGGGGCCAGCGCGGAAGCAAAAACTTGTACGAATGGGGGGGCGTCCTGCATAACAATTCAATCCCGCGGTGCGGGGGAAACGGAGGAACTGAGGGAATGGATTCCCCGTAAGGACGCGTAAACATCAGGCTGCAGCCTTACATGTCGGAACGAAATGCAATTGCGCAGTTGTCCCGAATAATAACTTTTTAGGAAATAAACTCGGA
>Ga0179593_1373925_pt1 | contig 12285 bp, 6 predicted proteins | sample CZODoug2_1_08_16_FD_185931 | JGI IMG/M metagenome (GOLD analysis project Ga0179593, IMG submission 185931) | Vadose zone soil fungal communities from Angelo Coast Range Reserve, California, USA - CZODoug2_1_08_16fungal (PacBio error correction) | ecosystem: Environmental > Terrestrial > Soil >...
GACTCTAATTACTGACAGACCATTTCGCCAACCAGTCGGAGGCCAATTTCAAATTACGAGAGGACGCGCCATCTAGTCCAAAAACAAGAGATGTTGGATAGAGGGGATTACATGAGAAAGAATTTACTATGAAAAGCGATTGGGGATAATAAGTATTACTGAATCTGACGACGGCTAGGTCAGGTCCCAGTCCCGAGCGCGAAAGATGGATTGTCTCGAGAGAAAAGTCAGCCGGGTCGTTAATAATCTGGGAAGTTCAGTAGATCGGGTTTAACGATGAGGAAGGGGGGCTAAGAGACTCTAAGCCGAAGATGAAGCTCTCAGAGGACGGGCTCGTCTAGCTTATCAATGATTCTACAAAGATAGACAAAACCACCTAGTAGACAGGAAAGCAGGGGGTCTCAAATCAACGAGCACGCTCATCCTGCGCCAAGAGAACTGAAAACAATCTCGGAGAGATAAAGGCGAACGGGCAGGGAAAAACTACAGGGGGGGCCGGGTCAACGCTTTTGAGAGTCTCCTCGCCATCTCATCCACTGTGAATCAGGAGAAAAGGTACCTCAGGAAGAAAGTCAGACTCAGAGAAAGGCGGATCGGGAAAAACTGGGAGTTCATACCCTATGCCTGCAAGTGGGTGACGAGTTAGGGAAGAGGCCTCAGGCACGCAAGAGGCGAATGGATACAAAAGGATAGGAATTCATTCTAGGAGAGGAGCGCACTGTTTCATTATGCATAAGAGAGGAATCTCGCCTCCAAGCCTACTAGAGAGCGGAGAAGACTACGACCTCCTGCAGTCGGCTGCATCCCGGGATAAAAACAATGGAGACACACAAGGCGCTGAACAGTAGAGGTTCCGTCTCTTGACGGGAACGTCGTCGACAACTCAGAATTCGGAAAAAGGGGGTCGAACGAGAGGAAGCTGGTCAATGAGCCGCAAATGGCGTTCGAGCGTATGGACCGGGAGTAAGAGGGAGAAAGGGGCGGATCAGACGGCAAAACGACATTATCAGATCAGTCTAAGTCGAGAAACGGGCCTGTGCATAGGCGAGAGGGGGAGGGTTTTAGGGGGGGGGAGGCGCCCTTACACCAAGTAATAAAAGGAAAAAGGTCTGAGAATACTGCAAATAAGGAAAGGGAAAGCATCGTCAACGGGTCACGAGAATATCGAAGATAGGTCTTGGACTCGGAGAAAAAAGATAAAAACTCAGAAATGCCGCATAAGCATACGAAGGGGACGCGAGAACGCCTAGGCGTCTCAAAAGCTCTATCGGATCTATCTCGAGACCGAGGCGACTAAAACTCTTGACTATGTAGAGATAAAAGAGGCGCGAGAGAGAAACAGGAGAGAGAAACACTCAGACAAGAGAAAAGTACGGAGAGGGGGAACCATAAGAGGCCAAAGCCTCGACGGACCAGCTGGGGAGGACGTCCAGAGAAGGTCGGTGGATCTACCGCGTAAAGTGCATAGAGACGAGCCTGCAAAGCTTCTGGCGACTGGAGGCTCAAAACGATCGTACACGAATGAGGGAGGTTTGAAGCAGGACGGAAGAAGAATTGCAAATTCGGTCTCTGAGGCTCCGCAACCGGGGGAGGGGAAGAGATCGATATCAAGGGGTTTCCGCCTCTTTCATACGATAGGAAGAGCCCTGTAATAATCGGGATCACTCAGAACACCAAAAATTATAGGGGGGAAAGAAGAGAGCAACCCGACGGAATGAGAAAAGGGGTGGAGAAAGAAGGGAAAGGGTCGGGGACGAGGCGGAACTTTATATCGGGAGCTTGAAGACTCGGGAAAACTCGATCGGAAGAGAAAAAAAGGCGCAAGACGTCAAAAGTACGGCATCCCACAAAGCTTTCAGAAGCGTGCTAGTACGAAAAGCTCGCTGGGAGAGTCATAGAAGCTTCGCCTATCATTTCAATTAGGTCTCGAAAGCATGAAAGGAAGCAGGAAACCTCTTTCGACAAGGAAGGGGAGTCTAGTAGGCGAGGAGAGGATGGAGCGGTCGAAATTAAGCTAGCGCTCGTCTCTTATACCAAAAAGAAGCCATAGCTGGAGATGGGTCTGAAATAGATCAGAGAGAGAAAAGGAGAGCGGCCTCGGAGGTCATCTAAAGTACACGAGGACGGATATGGGTATACGTCCCAGCTAGGAAACGGGAAGACGCGACCCTACCGGGTTCGACCGACTCTCTGCCAGAGATGGAGGGATGTCAGGGGAAACTTCAGAATGGGGGGGAGGAAAAAGATAGGCCGCGGAAGATCCAGTTTGGTACGAAGGCGATGAACAGGACCACACGAGATCGACGCCTCGAAACGAGGTGCCCGATCGCCTTCCGGCGACGAGCAAGGTCGGACGGCGTCGGCCTCTTCCTGCGGAGGAATATCGGAAGCGGGAAACGAAAAACTCGAACCTTCGGATTCCACGCCTGGGCCAAACAGGATAGGAGGGCCCACGGTGAGCGGCGCCGCGTGTTAGCTTGGAGGAACAGAAATCGAAGGACAGGGAAACAGATTTACCGAGAGAGTCGCCGCAGGAGGCTTTCTTGGGGGGGAGACTGGTGTAGTCGGATTAGCTCGTCGAATCATGAGGTGTGGGGAAGAGAGGAATCTCTACATTCTAGTGAAAGGGGGGGGAGGAAGAGAGACGATGAGGCTTCAAAAGGCCCATCTGGCGTCTGAGGCGGAATATTGGGGGAGGAGCAGCCCAATCTTGACTCGTGAGGGTGCTCCTGGACTCTTGCATGACTTTACTCTGATAACTCGGGGGAACCTGCCTTAAAGCGGATAAGAAATAGAGCTCAAAGAAAATGGACGACGCGAGGGTCTTCTTGATGGCCTGGGCGCCTGGGAGAGAGGTGGGGGCGGAAGATGGCTAGCCGGCCGCCGAAAAAGGAAAAGACTCTAGGTGGGGACGTTCTCCTTAGTCTTCAAAATTGCAGAGGGCAAATTCGCGTTGCGTGGGTGAGAAATCTGAGGGGACTGATGGAAATGACTAGTGGGAAGTCTGGGAGGACGTGAGGTCCGCTCGAAGAAAAGCCTCGCGGAACTACGCCTAGGCGTTCTCTCGTGCGGGAGCTATTACAAAGTTTCACAAGCTCGACTGCCAGAACCGGCTTGGAAATTCAATAAGCTCGGGAAGAAAGAGCGGGAAGGCACGGCGAGAGTAACTTCGATGGAGGAGACCTTAGTCGAAAAAAGAGAAAATCCTCTCGCCTGATTCCTGAAAGGACTCGCAACCAGTCTAAATGAAGTCTTACGCTGGACTCGAAGAGAGAGAAAGTCATGGTTGAGGGGGGAAATAACGGGAGTGAATTAAAGTCTCGGACGCCTTTGACCGACATAACGACAGGGTGGGCGAACTGGGGGGAGTAATCAAAGCGGGAATTCCGCGAAAGGAACTCCAAAGTCAGCGGGCATCGTTAGCGCGCTTCGAATCGAGATTGGAGTCTTTAAAGAGCTGTTTTGAACAGCTTTAGAGGACGTCTTGGGAGAGGGGGAAAGACTGGGGGGGGCTATCTTGGAAAGCAGAGCACGGGGGAGGAATGCTGCTTCTAGACGGGTAGGAACGATTCTTCAGTGGACGTGAAAGATTCAACAGGCTCAGTTTTCTGACTCCTGGGGGGGTGGAGGGAATGTCACATGACTCCCGTCTGGTAAGGGAGCTTATTCTGGACTGAGGATGTGATTTAAGAATTGGCTGACTCGTGGGATAGAAGGATAGATGGGACTTAGGCGTATAGGGTGCACCGACCGATTGGCGAGGGACTTATTGGTGACGCGCTTCCTGGCCCCAGACGGACGAGTCTCGGTACTCCTAGACTCCCAGAAAAGCAGGAGGAAACGAAAAATAATGCGTACCTAAGCCCGACTCTCTTGGAAGCAAATCGCAGATTCCTATGTATCTCAAGGGAGGGAACCGTCGGCTAGTTCATTCGCTTCGTGAGGAGGGAGGTGAGGTAGTGCGAAGGGTCAAGAAGGATCTTCTCCCAGCCGACGGGCGTGATCGGTTCGTCGCCGAGCTCGCCTCGTAACTGAGGGGAGAGGAGGTTTGAGCATTAGAACGAAGAGAAAACGAGGCTAACACATAAGACTTAGATGGGGTGACTCTTGAACCGCGGGGAAGAGACGTGAGAAAAAGAAGGAGGCGCATTAAACGGAGCTTCCGTTCTGAACCCGAGCGCGTGGAGGAACTCGTTAAAAAGATAGAACAATGGACCAGTCGCCACCAGTGAAAAGGGAGGTAGAGTAACAAGTGGAAAAGAAGTCGCTATAGATCGATAGGGGGTAGCGAATCGGGGGGGGGTGGGAAAGACTATACGTTCGTGAAAAGATACCGAGAGTGAAGACTACACCGCCCACATCTCAGTGAGGATCGAGGCTAGAAGGGAACTTCCGGTTCTGAGGATGGTCACGCCTCTCTCTTCGAGTAGGACAAAAGAGGCCGACGTATGGCCCCTAAAGGAAGGGGCCATCCTTCGGGGTACGAGTCAGAAGAAGGAAGCGCAGAAAGGGGGTTCAAGCGGCTTTCTAACTCTGGGCCACGACGCAGGGGGAGGCTCAGAAGGAAAACGAAAGTCTGAAGGCACCTTCCATACCGCTGGTCCCGGTAAACGAAAGCTTGAAAGACACTCTATCAAGAAAAGCCCTGCAACTTCCATAAAAGACTCTAGAGGAATGTGTTCTAGCCTGCAAAAGCATATGGCGCGCGTGGAAGCCGTAAAAAAGGTCGTATAGGACAACTGCCTCTGGAGCACGGAAAGAGGAACGAATCAGAGGTTAGAGCGGATCGCGACGGAAAATTCCGTAAGACCAGTCATAAAAAAAGCAGGGTAAAATCAGCACATGTTGATAATAATCAGCAGCAGGAAAATACGGACTCGCGGGCTCAAGCTCATAAGAGGAGACCGGGTTCACGGGTCGATAAGGAAAGTGATTTAGCCTGACAAAGAAATTTTAGGATCGAAGCACGCCGAACAACTCAAAAAAACAACAAAGTTAGTCGAAAAATGAAGAGCTTTCTCGAGAAGAAGTGATATTCTTTCAAAGCGCTCAGACACTGAAGGTGCCGTCAATCTTAAAAAAGGAGAGCGATAGATCCGTTCAACTCGCGTCGATTTGACTTTAGCCTCGGACAATCTCAACAAAGGGGGAGGAAGACTACTAGGGTTGGGAGTTAAGGGAAAAGAGATGCGGTCGCGAGAGGATCAAATCAGAGATGTCGACGTGTCAGAATCGAAGGAAAAGAAAAACGGCTAATGAGAGGGGACAGCTGGTAAAACTCTCTAACGATCCTCGAGTCGATCAAATGATAGAAAGAGAACCATGACTCACCGAACCGAGTTCCTCTGTGAGTTATAATCTCGGATCTGGTAAGGATAAAAGGAAATTCATATTATAAAAAAATAAGACCGGCTAGGTATTTTGCGTTTCGAAGAGTCTAGGCAAGTCTTAGTCGTAAGCCCTTCGTGTACAAACAGGATTCGACCTCAGACCCAGAAAGTATCGAGGCCGAGTACTAGTCAAAAAAAAAAGGCTACTCCAGAAACTGGCTTCGATTGGGAGAAGAGGTATCTTTTGACTATCGGACGGAGAGTCTACTCAGAAAGGAGCGGACTCGAGAGAGAAAGGCGGCTCTCTCTGCCTGGGGCGCTTACGTCTTACACGGATTCTCGGTGATACCGGAAGAGTCACGACCTCGTTCCAGACTCGGAGAGGAAAGAGCAAATCTCTCGAATATATAAGAAATAGACGTTCCACGAATCTGCGGAGGGAAAAAATAAACTCGGGGTGGAGAAGAAAGGAGGGGAGGCTGTGCTGACTCTAAGTCAGTAAACCCGGAAGGGGGTTGAATCTTTGAACTGCTACTTGGACAGGATAGCTCAAGAGAACGATACGGCGGAAATACCTGAAACATATCAAGTCGACTGGTGGGGGCGATCTAAGTAAGGTCGATCCCTGGAATACACAATCATCTCCGACGACTGAGGGAGAGATGAGGTCCAGACGAAAAAGGGGACTCATTCCTGTTGAACAAATCCAAACCTAGATGAAGACACGTCAGAGAAGGGAAGGGGAAACACGCCTCATACGCCTGAAAGGATATACTGGCGAACGGCATAGCACGACGAAGGAGCACTCGGAGGTAGGTATGGAAAGGGTATATCTAAGAATTCAGCTATGCGAAGACAGGACGTCTCCGAGACAGTCAGGTCTTACCTAAATGGCGACCCCTCCCGGTAAACGAACAAAGCGGTGGTTTAAAGAGCCTTCCCCAAGAATCTCTAACGAGGGGGGCCAGCAGAACAGGAGTCCATAATAAGAGCGCCCGAGCTGAGAAAGGCAGAGAGCAGATCCAGTTCAGTCCTGCGCGCAGGATGCCTACCCCGCTAGCCGTCTGGCTAAAAAGCTAAAGCAGGAGAAAAAACTCAATAGGCCTCATCCCCAAGTTGTATCGAGGGAAGAATCTGCCTAGGGGGAGGGAAAAAAGTCTTATACAATCTGAGGAAATCCAATCGGGGAAAAATGGTATTCAGAGAGATGGTCAGCTACGGCTTCTTTCAAGCTATCCAGCCAAAGGGAGGGGGGGATAGAATCAAGAGAGGGAATAACCAATGTCTCCAACCATTGAAAAGGAAGTCAAAGCTTACGAAATTCATCGCGATAGTCCAGGAAAAGACTAGGGTGGAGGAAGAGTGACCAGTCAAGAGAGGATATAAAAAGCACCCACTCCGCACGGGGACTCCTCGGTATGGAGTCGGGGAGAGGCTGCGGATCTTTCCCGGGAAGTTTTGGGGGAGTGAAGGAAAAAGCAAGGTAGAAATCTAGAGAAAAGAATCGTGAAAAAAAACTTGAATTGACTGCATAGACGGTTTAACTAGTGCAAATATGCACAGACGACAATCCGTTCGCTCGGCTCTCTCTCCTCCAGCGTCTACGAGGCAAGTGAAGGGAAGAGACTAAGGAGCTGAACGGCAGAAGGGACAGTCGCATATCAAAAAACGACAACATCTCATCGCTGAAGGACGAAGTCTCAGTCAAATGATAAGGATAGAAAAATACTTACGACAACACGACGAAGGGGGCCTGAGAACTGTGGACAGGGGTCGAAATGATAGCCAACTATCGCAATTCTCCAGAGCACAAGAGGGGGAAATTGGGGAATCGAGTCAAAGAAAATTTAAGACGAGCTCAGGGGAAGTACTAAGACCGGCAATGGGTTACTAGGTTCAGAAGAGTCCTCTATCAGATAAAGGGAGAGGGGGAGAACAAGCAAATAGGAAGGCAGGAGAAGAACTTCAAGTACTCACGCTTGGAGGAAGCAAGCTCGTCCTCCCTCCAATGAACTAGTTCGTATCTCTATTAAACCCATAAAGCCTCAAGTATACATCTAAACGGAGGACAAACAAGAGGCTGTCGGAGAGAGTCATTAATCTAGTAGAGCAGCGAGTCAGGGTCGGGAAACAAAGCTTATCACGATGGGAGAGAAATCTACAGGATGACCAGGGGAGGAAAAAGGATAGTGCTCTCTTGAGGACACAGTCTAAGGAACAGCGCCAGGGAAGAGACTACACGGCCTACAGTCGTCTCCACGATCGAGAGGAAAACCCTCGGAGGAGGGGGAGGGGGGAGTGTGGGGGGGGGTGGACATAAAGAGTACAACCAAGGCGGTCGGTAGCTACGATCCGAGAGTATGGGGCAGGAGAGCCCAGGAGAAGAAACTCGTCGAGGAGGGATTCTAATATGTAGGGCTCGTTACTAAGAGCTTGAAAGAAAGTCCAGCCGCGCCGTCTACTACTGTGGAAGGGAAAGAACTATTCCTCAGGCGAAGATAGACGCTCGAGCGTCGGAAACATCCAGGAGAGGACGCGGAAAGATTGGAAAGAGGACATAATAAGTGTTTTGCGACGAGCATCTCCTTGAGAACCCGGACAATAAGCGCAGCAAACACTGAAAAAGAGAAGAGACGGTCAAACTGACTAAGGCGGGGAGATACAGGACTTCAAAGTGAGAGTGACTATTCACCTGAAGACTCGTCTAGGACTCGAGAAAGTAGCGAGAAAAGGACGACCAAGCTCCTAAACTGCTCTTTGGGAACCGTACTTCGAATGCGGGGAGCCTTGAGGAATAGAGAAGTCGCACCGGAAAGAGATCTCAGATAAGGGAGGAAACGTTCCACCGGATCGGGGAAGCAGGAAAGATCGCTTCTGGGATCGAGACCGCAACAAAACAAAGAGGAGGATAAAAATATTCTTGATGATCACGATGGTCACAGGCGGAACTTTGGAGAAGTGAGCTAAAGGGAGCGGGGGTGACTTCGATCTATATCCGAGAAATAAGGATACGTTCGGCTCAAAAACCAAAAGATAGGAAAATTTGAAATCTAAAGAGAGAGCGGCGATTCTTCACTCTAGCTCAGGAGCATGAGGTTGTTCTACCGCAGAGGGAATACAACCTTTACCTCAGGTCTCGTAGATTGGAGAATCGGGTAGCAGGAGCAGTCTTGTCCCTGCAGGGGGCGAGGAGATTAAAGAAGAGGTCCCAGTCAGGATAGCGCAGGGAGAGATAGAGCCGCGCAGGGTCGGAGGAGAGAGACTAATCTAGTCCAAAGGGGAGACTTCTAAGTAACTTCCAGCGACGTCCCAGGGACTCTCAGCGATGAGAACTGATCTCTATGACCGATCGGGTGAGAAGGGTGAGGGTGCAGATGGATAAAAAAGTCCCTGAAAAAAGCTACTTTGAAAAAGCTTCAAAACGTAGATCCGGCCACCCAGGAAAGAACTCTCACTATGCCATTTGGCAGTCGCTTCTCCTGAGAGAGGGAGAAGCTTGTCGCTGCTGACTTCGAAAAGTCGGGGAAAATAGTCAAATAAACCGCTCAGAAGGACTGAAAAGGCATCCTGGACCCTAAGCCAATTCGTAGAGGGAATCAGAGCAAGAGGGGGTGGGACGAACAGAAGAGGGAAAGCTTAACCGCGTCGCGTGACGGACATAATTAGTGGTTCTCCGGACGGGTCTCGGAGGGCTGATAATGCGTCCCTGGAGGGTTCGGCTCTCACGACCTTCGAAAGATCCGGGGCGGCTCGATGATAGAGGATTCAATCTTTCAACCTTAAAAGCTGCGCGGAGACTTAAGAGCAGAGACCAAAAGAGGGGGCCCAGGGGGAGGTAACCCTCGCCTCTTGCGCTACTAGGACGCCTGAGAAAAGGGGAACCCATTTCCAAGATGACCGAGAATGAAAATCAATGCCCCGAAGACGCGATGGTCGGATGGAGGGCAGATAAGGGAGATCAGGGTAAGTGCTATTCAGAGAATGAAAATCTTTTGACGCCAGACTCGGGGGTTTGGATAGGGAAGCCCGGGAGGAGGGTTAAATCTTGGGCAAGGTTCTGAAGGCGCGCTGCGAGGTGAAGTCTTTTAAGTCTAAAGGAAGCCTGGGCTTCGAGTTACTTGGAATATCTGGTGTCTAACTCCTTTCGACCTCTCAGGGTACCTAGCATAGTCCTATCTCCATCGATTTCACTCGGTAGGGAATGCTAATTAACCTAGGGAAGGATCTAGGAAAGTCCGTCTTGGAAGAAACACGCTCGGTCGCGAGAGTCGGGCTCGAAGTCAGTACCGGCGCGCGAAAAAAAACCCGTTAAAAGGGAACCTGCCCGAGCGCATGCTACCTATTTCGGCTAGTAGGGGGAAGATATACTGCGAGCATACCGGAGGGGAAGCAAGTCGCAGTGGGGGGGGGTCGGGTGAGATTTCTAGCCCGGCAGACAATTAAAAGGGACGCACGCCGCAGTTCACGACTTGGTGAGAGGGACATCGCGTTGGGGGAGGAAGAGATAAATTCCGGAAAGCCGGTGGAAAGGGGGCGGCGAAAGAGAGGACCGATCAAGGGGTAACAAGTTGGAGAATGTGGAAGAATTGAGATACTCACTATCTGGGGGCGCGCTACACACGTAGCTCTGATCGGGCGTGCCGGCGGTCCTTCTCCACCGTGCGGCTAAGGTTTCTTCGGACGGGGGGTCTTAACCTAGTTGATCACCTGGAATTAGACTTCTGCTGGGGAATGCGTGGGGGCTCAGGGTTTTTCGGAGGGGAGTGAGTCTCTGAGATCGCGGGGGCTCCTAAAAATTCTCCGACACCTGGGTTCTTCTTCGGAGTTGGTGGGTAGGAGCTCACGGGAGGGAATCAGCGAGGCAATGTCCTTCCTCTAATGACTTGCTTAGCGGTTATGACCGCGGACTCTCTGGTTAAAGAAAAGAAAGTGATCTCACTTTAGCGTTATGCGGAAAAGAAAGCCTGAAACGACTTCTGAGTCGGTCTAAGGAGTAGTGGTGCAAGGGGGTGAGTCGTCTCTTGCGGGAGGGATATGAGGGCCAGAAGACGAGGCTTATCGGTCGGGGACTCTCAAGGATGTTCTCGCGAACCCTCGGGTAGCCGCTCGTCTCGTGGGAGGCAAGCCGCTCGACCAAAAAAAGGCTCTCCCGATGGGGATCAAGAGGTTGACGGTGAACACAGGAAAACCAAAGTTACTTGACCAGGCTGGCGCTTAGCGTAAAGACGTTCACCGGGGAGAAACAACAGCAGCCGTGGCGCAGGTCGGCGATAAAGCGTCACAAAATGAAAGAAGCCCCGTCAACATTTGCGCTACATGGTGAGGATCATAGATTTGAAGCGGAACTGAGAACGAATCGAGCTGGGAAAAGAAGCCTCGGGGGTTCCCGACGTAGGACTTAGGGGGACGCGGACAACCTCTTACTACCTCCCAAATCTGAATCCTTAGATAGAGAAGAAAAAAATGAACTAGGCGTCTTTGGGGATCTTAGCTCTATATCGTCCTTCGCTCGAGGGTGGAAGGGTGGTCCAAGCCGGTGGTGCAAACTGATCGAGCGCTCATACTCAATGACTTTGAAGGAAAGTATGAGTCTTCCATCTGGACAGCTCATTAATCAGCGCTCTCTACCTTCCATCACCGAGCTTGGGGTAAGTCTCCACGGTTAGCCGAGGACGGACTCCTGCACTCGCGATAAGCGAGAGCGCGGTAAGAATTTGGAAAATAGAGGGAGGGGGAGATCCTGAGGGGAGGAGACCGGAGGTGACGAAAAAGGGGACTTAATCTAGCTACGGGCTGACTGAGAGCCTGGGGAGTTTAATCTGGGTCCGCAAAAACGCGATAAGGCTAAACGTGAGGGTGAAGCACGACCGATTGTCGGGTTAGAGACCAGGGCCTTGAAAACCAGGGTCAACAGAATCGAAGAGCGAAGGGATGGGGGGGAGTATGATCTCCTGGTGGGGGCATAAAATAATTTCTTTAATCTGACTAAGGAAAGGTACTTCTGATGACAAAAAGGGACAACTGGCACCGGAGGAACTATGATTATTAAAATATATATAATGGACGACGAGGTGAGGGCGTTTTTTCACTCTAAAAGGCACGAAAAAAGAAAATGGGGCGTAAAACCTCTCAAGAAGATCACGGTGGAGAGGATGTCGGGGGCTTTAGCCTGCCAGCGAGGGCATTCATCTCCTAGGTCTAAGAATGAAAGTATTTAGAAACTTGTAGCTAGTCTCTCCAAGAAGCAATGAGGACTCTTGCTCATACTTAGAATGAAAGAAGAAAACAAACGTCTACTGAAAAAGCCCGCAGCTGAGTCTATAAAAGCAAAGGACTCCTAGGCGGTGCAGTCTCTGTCTTTTCATACAAAAGACTCTTCGTACACAAAAAAAGAGAATTCGATACTTTTCTAATAAGTCCCTGACAAGATAATTCTAATGCCGCGCGTTTCAAATTTTCGTCAAGGAGTTCCAAAAACGAGTAAAACGGCGCGCGTACTCCCGACCGGCAGGGGACCCGCGGTGTTTTGTGGGGGGTAAACTCCTCGAGGGGAGAGACCGTTAAGAAAGAGTGCAGTATCAAGCAGGGAAGAAGGCTCGCCGCGTGCTGCTTTGCCTAGGAGAGAGATTTGGAAAACCAGAACTACTCTTATAGCAAGGACCTCGAAGAGGCATAGACAAAAATCTAAAGGATTCAGATACTTTCCAGGGGTGATCTATACAAGGACGGCCCTGTGGCTGTGAACGAGAGTTGAGTAAGAGAAACTCAGAAGTTATAAACCCTCTGGAACTGTAGCCCGGATTGGCCTCAGACTCGGACGGAAATGGTCGGAAAATAAAATACAACACTTGATCAAGAGAATGGTTTTGATATGGGCGAAAAAAACTGCTTCGAGCGCACTCTAAACGGGGGTCTTCTGCATCGGACGGCTCAGATCCCTCTAATAAAGGGCTCT
>Ga0179593_1469564_pt1 | contig 12285 bp, 14 predicted proteins | sample CZODoug2_1_08_16_FD_185931 | JGI IMG/M metagenome (GOLD analysis project Ga0179593, IMG submission 185931) | Vadose zone soil fungal communities from Angelo Coast Range Reserve, California, USA - CZODoug2_1_08_16fungal (PacBio error correction) | ecosystem: Environmental > Terrestrial > Soil >...
CATCCTATGGCCATAAGGAGAGGAGTGCGGGTCAAATGGCGTTGAGCCTCGATGCATGGAGGACTTGATGGGAAAGGGCGTGTAAGGGTCTTGGGGGGGGAAAAGGAAAGGGGGAAAAAAAGAGTTGGAAGGGTGTGCTTTCCGAAGAGGGACACTCATAGCGGACTTGAAAACAATCCATTTACCTGGGGGTGAAGGAGGTAAATGAAACAGCTGATCGTTGGAAGGGGGGAGAAGGCTTTGTTGTCCTCCGAGATGGGGGAAGGTCTTACGATCTCTTAGCGAAGAAGAGGGAATGAAAACCGCAACCCTCCACCTTTTTAAATCGACGACCACCAAGGGAGAAAAAAACGTAGCTACCCCTTGCTTCGTCCTCCCAGAGCGAGCCGCAGGTGGTGGCCTCAGAAGAGAAAGGGCGGCAGACATCCAAAAGAGAAAGTCGCTTTGTGGTGACAGGTGTAGAGAAGAGAGACTAGCAAATGCCTGCATCTCAGGGGGACGATGCAAGGCCAAAACCATAAAAAACATCAATCGGTCCCAGGGAGGGAATGCGAGTCGTAGGAAAGTTGATTGCAGTGGCACCGATAGGGGAGGAAAGCATGCTGTCGAACAGGGAGGAAGTCGGAAGTAATCATAGTCGAGCGGGGGATAGGGTACCTGAAACTCATACCGAGGAGTGGGGGGGAGAAACAAAATTCGGTGCCGTGGACCCAAAAGGGAGCAGTGGAGGAAAGTCAAGTTCAGTGAAGAAGAAAGGGGTAGGCGGTCAGGGACATGGTGCTCACCAAAGTCCAGGTAAAAACACCTGAGTTCCTGTTCAGGGGGCCCCCCCTGCAAACGAAAAGTTTTGCAAACAGGGAAGGTAGGGAGGGTAGGGATATCGGATGCAAGAGCGAGAGAAAATCAAGACGAGGGAGAAGACCAGAGAGGGAAGACGCAGAATTATGTTTAAAAAGGGTGAGTTACGCCGTATGCCGTAACCAACTTGGTTACCTGCCGAGGAGGGGGGGCAAAAAAAAAGGACAAAATAAGGGGACAAAAAACAAAAGGGGGGGAAAAAAACAAAAGGAACCTGTCGAGCAGGGGCGAGGGGAAGGGGGCAAAGAGGGGCGGGTGTCGGGGGTGGAAAACCTTGCGACTAAGGGTCCAGAGAGAAAAAAGTAAGGCGTCTAGGCGCGGAGGGACTAATCTTTGGGTCACGCAAGGGAGGGCACGTATCTGAGCTCTCGTCAGTATAATGAAAAAAAGACCCCTCGAAAAAACCAACCATCCAAAAAAAAAAAAGAGGAAGAACAACGTCCGCGAATTGTGAAAAAAGGGGCGCGGAACAGAGACTAAAAGGAGGCAGCGGGGGGACGTCACTAGAATGTCATCGAAGGGAAGTTGACGTCGTTTGGAAAGGGCCTTCGGCAGCCGGGGTACTCTGCACTAAACCACCGAATTCGGATTGGGAAGACCAAAGGGAGTGAGCGGCGACGCCCAAGCCCCCCTTGAAGGGAGAAAAGAGGGATAATTGGGATTCATAATGCGGGGAGACAGGGGACAGGAAGGACTAGACATGAGTCCACGGAAATGGCAGAACAGTTGCGCGGCGAAGGCGCTGGTCTACGCTTACATAGAACCTTTCGGTCTCTAAGGGGAGAGGGGGGGGACGGGGGGTCATCAAAAAAGGGGGTAACCGCTCCCTCCTTTTCAGCTGAGGGGATCCGATAGCCCAAAAAAAACCAGCCGCAGGCGCTGAGGGGGATTTGCCATTTGTCCTATTCGGCGGAAAGCAATTCCCTCCCCCAAAGGGGGATGGAACATCCAGGCGACGATTCGGGGGAAACTGATCGCAAGTTATGAAAGTCGCCGGGGTCGGAGAGCAAAAGGGGTGCGTGAGGCAGAGCGGGAGGGAGTAGGAAGAATGCAGCTAGGAGCTATACAAAAAAAAAAAACTTGGGGAGGAAAGGAAATTCTGCCAAGTATGAAAGCGCGATCGCTCAATGATCAAGCAAAAGGAGTGGGGCACTCGGCTCCGTTGGAGCAACATGCAAAAAGGGAATCATGGGGGACCAGAAACACGAGAGTGCCTGGCGGAAAAAAGAGTGCTGGCCGTGAGACTGTGGAAGGAAAAAAAGAATAGTCCAAATCGCAAAGGTAAAAGGGAAGCATCCCATCTGGGGTTGAGCGAGGTCAGAAGTTCCAAAGGGAAAGATGGGCATCGGGAAAGATATCAATTCAACCAGAACACCCGCCGTTTCGAAGGGTCGAAAAGATGAACCTTTAGGGAAGAACGGGTAAGCCATTGCTTAGAACATAGGCCCGAGAAGCTCAAAGGTCAAAAGATAGTGAAAATTCCAAGGAGGGAATTCCTTCTGTATACCCTTCCTCCATTGGAAAGGAGCGGATAAGGGGACGAATGGAGAAGGAGTATGTGGTCAGGGGAAGATATCCGGGGGAGGGGTGTAGTTTTTTTCAGCTCACGCCGAACGGGGAGCTAAGACTTAGAAAAACAACTGTTTTCTCAGACGGAGCGCATAAAAAAAAAAAAAAAGTAGAAAAGAGAAGGATTGCACGTAGCTGGATTTACGAAAGTGAAGCCGAAAAGTCGCTTCGGTCGGTAAATTGGGGAGTCTAAAGGGGGGGCAAGTGGCGCACGTGGTTTTGGGGGGGAAAATTATATGTTCATGATGAAGGGAGGACGAAATAAAACGGGCGACAAAACCCATCTAAAGGACTTGGAGTCAAGTTGAAAGTGTTCTTGGGAGAAAACGGACAAGATTTTCTAACAAAAACCCGCGCACAAGACATTGAGAAGCATCAGGTCACCTTTGGAAGACTGCACAAGTAAAGGCTGGAGTGGTGTGATTGAAAAGAGTCGTACCACACAGAAGCAAAAAGAAGTAGTCCGTTTTCCCGCCAGGTGTGTGTCCTGATCGCTTGAAAAGGGGAACGGCTAGCGCTATCTTGTGAACTCCGCTCGAACTAAATCGAAGCCAATTGAAATGAGATGGGGCCCCGTCCGGAGGGGGGGGGAACAAACGAGCACAAAAAAAGGGGCCAGTTGAAGGACCCTAGGGTGGTAAAAAAAGAAAGCAAATCCCCTCGAGAGCGGCCGCTGCGTTGCGCCGGAGCGCAAGGCAGCGCCCACAAAAAAGGGGGTGAAACGGTAACAAAAGGGGGAGACAATCCACAAAATATGGACTTGATGTCCGCAATCATGTAGCGGCCAGAAGGGGGGCTCGGAGGGAATTAAGTCCTATCAGCGGGGGAGTGCAGACAGCTAAAGCAGCGCTGGACGGCATAAGAGATGAAAAGTCAAGCAAGCAAATACGTTCTCCGCAAATAAGCGGACATTCTGCCTTGAGGGGATCCCGGTCAGGTTTTTCCTGGGCCCTCGGGAAACTAGATGACGCACTCGTCGAAGCGATCGAATAGGACCCCACAGGGCAAAAAGCGAATGCATCGGTTGAAGTTTGACCACAACTAAAAAAAAAAGGGGGGGAAAACACACATGAGACTAGCTTTATAAGGGGCAAGAGCAAGAAGCTCAGGGGGAAAAAAGAGGACGAGCGGGGCGAGATTGAAGCACTGTGGAGTGATTGAGATCTCGGGAAGCTAGTCTGATGCAAATCCGCGGATACAACAAAGTATTACGCGCGCTGGAAGGGGTGGAACGGGGGGAAACACCTCAACGAGAAATACACAAACAAAAAAGGACTGAAACGCAAGGACTGAGGCTGCTGCTCAATTTCAACCGGGGTCCGTGCTCAACGGGAGAGGAACGGCAAATATAAAGTTAAAGGGGGGTCCAAAAACGGAATCCAACAATATTCCTTTTAGAATAAAAGGAGGGAAGCCGTCATGAAGAAAAAGGCAAAAAGATAATTTCGCAGAGATGGGAGCTCAAAGAAGATTCAAGAAACCAGACTATAAAACAGAAAAAGTAGTAGGAAAAATCGATGGGGGGGAAGGGAAAAAGAGAGCACTTATTTCAAGAGAGCTCATCGATGCGGGAATAGCAGTACGTTTTGCCACCTATCTGAGGGAGTGGGTTAAACCACTTACTTCTGTCTTTTGGAAAAAAAGGAGGGAAAGGTTGTTAAACTGGGTCGAGGGGGTGCCGGGGGGGAACGTTAACACCAAAAAAAACACAGTTAAACAAATCATAAATCTCAGCGAAAGACCACAGATGGACTCTTCCGCGAGGGGGTGGCGTGTTCACCACGCTTAAACGAGAGGGTGTCTCTAATTTCGGGTCGAAGACTTGAGGGGGTTTTAACCATAGACTCTGATGAGCCACACCCGAAAAACAAAAAAAGGGGGACTTGCAATCTAAAAAAAAAAGAGGACATATGAGAGAACCTTGTCTTCTGCAAGCCAAACGTGCGAGACATAGGGTGGGGGGTGAGCCTCCATCTCATGAAAAGACAAAGACATCTGGTTTCTGGGGAAGGAATAGAGAATGAGTCACGGAGCGGGGCTGCATGCTGAGGATGGACTTGAGAAAGTAGGGCCGAAAAGGATCCGGAGAGTTCCCGAGGAAAGGAAGAAAGCCCTAATTCTGAACGTTAGAGTGCAGTGGATCGGATCCATAACGCTGCTTCAGTCGAAAAATTGCTGAATAAGCAGGTAAAGGATTCTTCAGAAAAGGGGGAGGAAGAGTTTCGCGAAAAGACTAGACAGCTTTGCGTGATATGGGGGGAATTAGGGAAAACACACCACGGAAGCGGGGAGTCAGCGGCGATCGCGAGGGATAGGGAGAGGGATAAGGTGCGCACCATGTCGGTAACAAAGGAGACTTTAGCTGGAGAACCCCAGAAACACGGCACGAAAGACATCATTCAAGTCCGGTATGGATTTAGTGACTGGAAGGAGATGGATTAAAGAGAAAAACAGGGAATTCCCCGAGTAGGAGAAAAAGAAAGGGTTTGAGGGAAAGACAGGTGGCAGTGGAGGTCCGGGTAAAGGGCAAGGCAAAAACGCCAACACGAAAACACGGTTTGAGGAAAAAGGGGAAAAAGCGGAACCCGGGAGGGGGGCCGAGCAACTGATGTCGGGGTGCCGGGGTGTAAGGGATGAAAATGGCTCATCTCTCAAACAAGGGCAGGAATCCATTTCTGCCAAGGCGAAGGGGGAGAGAACTTGGGGGCTCAAATGAGAAAGGGAGAATCAATAGGGTAAAAAACACTCGGGGGAGAACCCTGTCAAAAAAGCCGTGAAGTCGCCAGGGCGGGTCCTAAATCCGGAGGGAGAGGGTTTCGGGGGGGGGGGGGGGGGGGGGGGGGTTGGGGGAGGGGGTGTGGGGGGGGGGGGGGAGGGGGGGGGTGTGGTTTGGGTGGGGTTGTGTGTAGCAACCACAGCCGTAATATAGGAAGGAGGAAAGAGGTCAGGCCCTCGGAAAAGCTCTATAAAAAAGAAAAGAGGCCTGAGATTATACCTTCTCTGCATTGACGAGTCCAGCGCCATGAGTTTCCCCAAAATCTTTGATTCTAAACGAAAGGGAGTAGGTAGCCAAAAAAGGACCCCGAAATTACGATTGGCGAGAAAAGGAGGTTGATCGGCAGAGAAAACGTCGTGCCGCCCGATCCGGGCTCCCAAGGGGGAGGGGGGAGTGCAGATGAGAAGACCTTGGGAGATTTGAAAAGAAAAAGTTTCCCTGGGAAAAGATCTGCCCGGTTTGAAGAAGAGGGTGAACTTCCTAGTTGTCTTTTGACCAGAACGGTTTCAAGGAGTCTTAAAAGGTCATAAGGGGGAAGGAAGGTGTAAGGCCCTAATTATCGGCCATCCCGTTTAAGCAGTGGCTCCTATAAAAAAAAAGACCGAGCTTCAACCTCCGCAAGGAGGGGGAGAGGGGGCGTTTTGGAAGTAATGCGGTCGGACCGAAAAGGAAACACGGCCCGCACTTCTTGATGTTAAGAAGACGATCAGGTTTATCGGAGTAGCAAGGGATGAAGGGTCTGACCATGAACTCGTGATCAAGAAAAAGGAGGGTTGGAGTCTTGGAGGAAAAGAGGGGGACCGGGGATATTCCAGATTGAAAGGGCCAGGACTGAGACTCAACAACAACCAAACGAGAAAAAGAAGAAAGAAGCTAAAGATGCAAGATAATTCAGCAGGGGCGCAAGCCGCAAGCATCAAAATTTAAGGGGGGCGGAAGAGATCAGCCGTTGCAGGAAATCAAGCAACTTATCATTGAGAAAAGAAGCGTTCAGTGCAAGAAGGGTGAGCAGAGGCGAACTCGCAGAGGAATCCGAAAGCATAAAAAAGGGAAGAAAAAAAGAGAATATCCAGAAAAACTTTGCTGAGGTTGATCTATTACCTCCTAGGGGACGAGCCAACAAAAGGAGGGCAGAGGTGACGTCGATCAAAATCTGCTTGAATGATAACCCCTCTCACCGGAAAAGACCGGGTCAAGGAGAAAAAGGGGGGTAGAGAGAAGCCAAGTCTAGGAGCAAAAGGCAACTGTCAAAATTCGGAAAAAATTTACCATTTTCTCGATCGAAAGGAGATCTCCAAAAAGGAAAGTTCCGAAGTATCCCAAAAGGGCCAGCCTAGATCCAAGAGAAAGTGGCTTACTATGTACGGAAGGGTCGTCCGAGTAGCAAGAAATCTTTGTCGAAAATATCCGGGACTTGTTCGGTGTTTCCTTTGGTGAAAGGGGATACCAAAAAAAAAAAGGGAAAAGGAACAAAATCCACACTCCGCATGGCAGTTATCGGTTCGCGCCAATAAGAAGGGGAGAATAAGACCGGGGGGAAAGCAAGGCGTACTTCAGCTTGGAAGATTACCGAAAAGAGAAGGGAGGCGTCAACCCGTGGAGGCTAAAGTCTTTTGGCGCGGTTTTTCATTATCTGAAAAATCAGTCTGCCAAAGGGGCGTGAAAAGGAAGGACAAGTAGGCCAAAACGCAGGCCCGCCATGGACTTTGCGCAAAGGGGGGTAGGGGAACGTCGCTGTTCTTGGACAAAAAGCAAGCCAAAGAATTGGGAGGATCAAGCTCACTCTATGGTTCGATAACACGAAGAAAAAAGGGGGATGGCGGGGGGGGTTGCCGGGAGGGTCACGGCACATAAACTTACCCCAAGGGGGGGAAGGGACCATCAAAGGGGAGGGAAGGGCCAGGGGATTTGACTTGGCCGGCAAAAAAAGGGGGAACTACGAGGCCAAAGACCATCCGGACCTGGAATCGATGGTCCAACATTTTCGAGTTAAGGGGTACCCTTAAGAAGGGGGATCAGTTCAAGTTGGAGCACCGTGAAAAAAGATCCAACCTCCACGAGTCCAAGAAAGGATGGCCGTCCAATTGTAAGTCAAGCGCCGCCGCACCGTTTCGAATAAACCATTTTGGGGGGGGGGAAACGGTCAAAAATTTGTCTCACCCCACAATGAATAAGAGGAGGAAAGATGGAGGTGCCCACGAGAAAGATCGGAGAGGAAAAATCTGATTACTTAAGGGGCCGATTCATGGTAGGAAAAAGAAAAAAGAAGCCTTCGAAAAAGGAGGTCTCTGGATAACCAAGCAATGCAAGATAAAACCTGCAAATCAGGAAATATCAGGTATGATCCTTGGGTTGAAACGGAAGGAATTGGAAGGCAATCGTCAGTAACGAGAGATGCCCTCCGCAGCGTCGGAGAGAGAGTCAAGAAAAAACACAAAAGGAATCAGCTGTAGGGGCACCGGGACTTCGGAACTTAGTGAACAAAAACCACACCACGGCTATCGAGCGACGCAGTGATGCCTAATCAAGGGGGGGGGGAGAAAGGGGGGTTGGAAAGGCCTGGAAGGGGGACGCGTTAATAGTCGGTTTTCGTTTGTACTATTCATAGAGCCGAGGGGCTTAATCAATTCCAAAACCAGGAAAAAAGAAAATTCACTCCAACGGATCAGGGAGAGTTTGCCAGACGAAAACAAAAACCCAAAAATTATCGCCCGCGAAAAGACGGGTCGATGCTAAGCTCTGAAAAGTTCAACACGGGTTCGGTAAAAGGTGGGCGGGAAACTCAAGACAGGGGAAGGATCCACAAATAGCACAAAACTAACAAAGAGTCCGTTACTAGGAAAGGGAAGACTCCGCAGTCAGAATGAGCAGAGATAAATTTTTGTCAAAGTCCAGGGGGGGAGATATCTCAAAAAGAGGAGAAGAAAACTGCCCTCACACAAAGATGGATTGTAATATATATGGGGGGGGGAAGGAGATGTTGCTCTCTTCCGTCATCGTGCGTCAAAAATTAGTCGTTAGCTTCTCTGCGGGGAGGAGGACTATTTGGGGGAAAAGATTGGGGCGTGGTCCTGCTTCGGGGGGGGGTTACTGGCGGGGGAAGAGGAAGGGTGGCAAGTGGAGGAAAGGGTCGTCCGAAAGGGAAAGCTCACATCTATCATCAACCGCTTCAGGCTAAAAAGAGGAAGGTTGGGGGGGAAGGGAAGGAAACATGGATTGGTGCAGAAGGAAAACCCTACCAAAATTGTAGGTGGGGGGGGTGTATAAGTGGGGAAGGCCAGCGAATTGGAAGGCGGGGGTTTTGGCGGTTGGAATTGCTGTAAACTCACTTTCTCGGAGGGGATCGGAAAGGAAAAAACACCCAGAGGGGGAGGAAATCGCGCTCCATAAAAGGGGAGCGGAGCTCACCCCCTATACACCTGGAACGCCTCAGATAAGGCTTGTGGGGTGGGGGGAAGAAAGACTGCGCAAAATTGGTCTTCACAGAAAAAGAGGGGGGACTTTTGTGCGTGGTAATGAAAGAACACGATGCTTGCATCTAGAAAAAGTTAATATGTGGAAGCAACGTAATTCAATGATCCAAAAGAAATCCATTTCTGGCCCGCTATCGGTGGAGAGAGTCGGAAAAGTCTTGATTCAGTGGGAGAAGAGCAGGCTTTCGGATCAGAGGGGGCTCTAGGTCAGGGAAAAAAAAAATCACAATGAAGGGAAGGGAAATGAGTCGAGCCGATCTTGGGGGAAAAGTGCCGATACCGCAAAAGAGATACAGCTCTGATGTTTGGGCTGGCAAATGGGGTCAACCAGGTGGGGAAAGACACGATTGGCGAGAAGCTATGGCTATCGAGGGGGGGATTGGGGGGCTGTCGGACTATTTTCGAACAAAGAGGTTCGTTAACACCCAAAGGGACAGCCTGACCCCTCCTGCAGGGAAAAAACCAAGGACTGGGATGGATTCTTGTAAAGGTCTTAAGGAAGGGCGGGACGCCTTAAAAGAAGAGAAAAAAAATAGTGTGGACGGAACGCCGATTGGGGGAGGTCGGTCCGGACCTGCCGTAAAACAAACAAGACCCTTGTTACTTGCCGTAGAGAGGGGGAAAAACGTGGTATAGGAAACGGGGAAAGAGCAGGAAATCGGGTGGGGGAAATAACATTGCTTCTGAAGAAGAGAAAAAGCCAAAAAAAAAAAATCCGGGGGCCCCTGGCGTCAGAGGTTTGGTCACAGGGGGGGAAAAGAAGGTCAAAGGATGAAAAAGAGGAAAAATGAAACAACTTCACGCCAGGGGGGAAAAAAAAAGGTTGGAAAAGACCGCCGCGGAGGATTTCGCGTAACATCGCAGCCTATGAGAAAGGCCGCGCGAAGCGGAGAAAGATGGCCGCGCTGCTATTGGGCAGAGTACATGAGAAAGCCGGTATCGAAACAGGCAGCTTGGATGTAGAGCGCAGAGAAAATGCTTTCTACCTGGAAAAAAAAAATGCCCCCAGTACGATGAAAAGAAGGGTTTAGTCGGCTCGACCGGGAGTACCAGCGTCCGCGCCGTGCTGAAACCCTAAAAGGTTTTGTATCAGAATGCGGAAAAACCTTGGTCGAGAGGGAAGGGAAAAAAGCAAGTTTAAGGGGGGGTGCACTAGCTTGGTAGGGGGAATTTCATTGATGGTCTACGTCTTCATAGCGTTCCCCGGGGTGAGGGGAGTTCGAGGGTAAAAGAGGGGGAGGAAAATAGTCAGAGCCAACAGGGGGATCTCGTTAACCATGCCTCCTGAATTGGGAGGGTTCTAAAATAAGGGAAAAACAAGCCAGTAGAACGCCAACCTTCCGACGAGTAGTCTTTTGACCATTTTGCAGAGGAGAAGGACTTCGGGGGGAAAAAACTGCAGGCACGACCGCACCTTTGGGGAATTTTCAGCGATACGAAAGGGAGTAAAATTACAAGGAAGTTCGATACACGGCGTTGGAAAATCGAGAAAAAAGAAGGGGGAGCTTTCGGGAAAGGGGGGAAAAGAAGGCAGGGGAGTATTCATAACTTTTCAAAGTAGACGGAAATCCTCAACAAACAAAGAATTGAGGAGAGATAAGGCTAAGCTGACGAATAATCAAGTCAGGCGGCAGAGGCAAGGGGACGCAAGCAGCAAACTTTACTTGGTCCTCGCTAGAAAATCATGTCATTGGGAAGCAACTAAAAGGGGACGTCCTGAAAACGAAAAGCCGTCGTAGAAATAAAAATTCAAAAAGGAGGTGCGGAAGAAGGGAGGAGTGAAGAACAAGAAAGAAAATCCAAATAAGAAGACCCTTAATTAGTTAGAAAACGGAGGGAAAAAGGGGCTTCGTAGAAGAAAACATTCAATCGGTTAAAGCGATCTCTTTCTTCTTTAAGGAAGCAATTGAAGAAGGAATAGGGAGGGACTGACAGCACCGAAAAAGTTTTAATCCTACGGGAAAAGCAGCAAAACGCAAAAAATGGCACCAATGAAAAAAAAAAATCCCTCAGTTCGAAAGAGAGCCTGCTGTACACAAAGGGGAAAAAACAACAACCGACATAAAGGACTTAAAAAAAAGTCGGACGAACCAGAAATTCTGCCAGGCTCATCGCGTGGTCTCAAAAAAACGTAACGTGTGTGCCTTTGTGCAAAGGACGCATTAAGAAGGGGGGGACAACACTCCAGCTCGCTCGGAAAGGCCTTGGTGAGGAATAAAGGTCCGCAACACGGTATAAAATAAACTTGCGCGCGGCCGTAAGCTCGATAGCTGGGGGGAAAAAATCGAGCGGGGGGTGCGTCTTACCCCGCGGGAAGAGGGAATGCGTGGTGCCGTGGAAAAGGGTTCATTAGTTGGGGAGAGGTGAGGGTGCGTGACTAAATTAGGCGACCAGCGAAAAAATCCCGCACGGAAGGGGAAAGGGGGGGAGGAATAAGTGTAACGGAAGTGGCGCATGTTGAAAAAACGCAACACATCAGTTCAATCAAAAAAAGCTGTCTGCCAAGCTAAAATCCATTGTAGGGAGCGGTTGCCAGAATAACAAAGCGGCCCCATAGAGCAGGGAAGAAACATGGCGCTCGCCATAAGTAAAACACTTGCCTCCGATCGACGAAGAAAGAGAAGCCAGAACCTTGGAGGGGGACAACTGGTCGTCGTGAGGGGGGGAACTGCACGGCTGCACAAAATGGGGAGAGGGGGATGGACCAGCTGGTGAGCACCTATGTCAGCCATAATCCCCTCAGAAGAAAGGGAAGACTCATAAAAACGCGGCCAGGGGAGCCCCCAACGCAGGTAGAAAAAAAAGAAGCTCAAACACGGGTTTACTATTGCTCAGAAAACAAAATATCACGAAGCAGATGAAGAAGGGGGGGCGCTCAGTCAACCACGACAATACTCGAGAGAAAAGGGTATCCTCTTCAAAAAGGGGTACAGCTGAAGCATTACGAAGGGAAAACTACGATGCGCACGCAGGAGAATCCGCAAACTATAGATAGGGAAAAGGGGATCATGGGGGGCCCGGGAGGGGAAGAAAAATCTGGTGTTCCTGGGGATCTCATCTCAGATGGAAGGAGGCACAGAAGAGAAGCACGATCGAATCTTCCCGAACCGGGGGGCACAAAATGTAATCACAGGGGGGGGAACTTTCCGAAGCTCAGCTGGATGACCAAAAAAAAACCCATAGCTCTGTAGCGTGGGGAGGAATCATGCAAGGGGAAAAGAGACCGGGTCATTGACGAAAGCGGACGATTGGAAGCTGTTAGGTTGCGGGTTATGACGAAAAAAAAAGAAAAAGGAGTAAACCTGGAAAGCATCAATCAGAGAGGACTGGCTCCAACTCTCTCTTCAGCTGTAAGGTGAAAAAACATATTAAACAAAGAGCCATTGCAACGCGCGTACTGATGATAAGTCTGACCTGCGCGCTCAGGAATCCGTGCGGGAACGTGGGAAAACTCAGATTAAAAGCAGCAAAAAAAAAAGGCCCTGTCAAAAAGGAATCCGTGAAAAATCACGTAGTGGGGACGCCTTCGGTAAAGCGAGAAAAAAGGAAGAAGATAATGTTGAAAGAGTACGCAAGGCTTCTTCTAAGAGGAGCTCATCTTATCGGCCC
>Ga0179593_1495168_pt1 | contig 12285 bp, 11 predicted proteins | sample CZODoug2_1_08_16_FD_185931 | JGI IMG/M metagenome (GOLD analysis project Ga0179593, IMG submission 185931) | Vadose zone soil fungal communities from Angelo Coast Range Reserve, California, USA - CZODoug2_1_08_16fungal (PacBio error correction) | ecosystem: Environmental > Terrestrial > Soil >...
CGGCACGGGCGCCCGAAACTTCAAGTCTTCCGCTGAGTTCAGACAGAGAGAGAGAGAAGAGGGGGAAGGCGCCAGAATTTCTCCGAGAGGCGCATGTCAACGCTCCAAGAAAGAGAGAGGTCAAAAAAAAGAATTCAAAGCGCGCAAAAAGAAGAAATCCGAAAAAAAGGAAGCTTGGGGGGAGAAAGACGGAATAGGGGAAAAAAATTCCCCGAAGTTAAAGGGGGTTGGAGAAGGAAAGAGGGTTAGATACTATAGACTCCAAATGATCAATAGAATGCAGACCGGGACGGGCGCCAGCCTCACAAGCAGGGAAGAGGTGTGATGATCTAAGGGGCCGGGGCGGGTCCTATCGGAAAGAATAGGAATTCAGACGGTGTTAGGGAGATAGAAAAGAAAGTGATGTCAAACCCGAGCAGGACGAGGAGGAAAACGGGAGCATCTTTCTACCAAACTTGAAGAGATTAAAGTCCTTGATGACGCCAGGTCCCCCTGATTAGGGCGCCGAGAAAGCCGGACCAAAAAGGGAAAGCAAAAAAGAGGGTGAGTCCAGCTTCATCAAGACATGGGTCGGAAGATAGGCCCGGGGATGACGGGGTGGTGGAGGAGGGGGGAACAGCCACCACTACACTTGCTGAGAGACCGTAGATCAAATCTCGCGCTTTTGAGCGGAAAAGCGGGAAAATTCTAAAGGGAAGGAACTGAACGACGGGAACTGTTACTTTTTTCCGCAGAAGGGGAGCTATCGTTTGCCGACGACTGGACAAGGAAAGGCAAAAAATACTGACTGCACTCTGCTCTCTCGGTGAAAAAGATAAGTCGATGGCGGTAAAAACCAAGCACCGTGGAGACCTCTATGGCAGGGGAATTGGTAAAGAAAGGGGAGGAAAGGTTAAGGACTGATGTCTTCAAGGAACACCGGGAACTACCCGAGACCTCGGACAGGTTTGTTCCACAAAGAAAAAGATCAGCGGGGGGGTGCTAGCGCCAAAGATCAAAAAGGAAAGGTGGGTTGACCGTCGCTAACGGCAACCCTGGCTTCATAGATGTGGGCGCTGGAAAGGGGTTAAGGAAAGGGGCGACTTTGAATAGGGATTGCTGAAAAAAGGAGACATAAGGTTGAAAGTGGACGGCCTCTTTTCGCTTTTCACGGCATTAAAATTTAACCGGAGCAAAAAGGTCTTTCAAGGCAAGTGAGATCAGGCTCTTGTAGAACAAGGTAGATGATGGTAAAAAAAAAAGGGGGAGGGGCGATGGCCGAAAAACAGAAAGACAGTTCAAATCTGTGCGGAGAAAAACGAGAAGGTCGAGAAACAGAGGGTCAAGCCGGGAACGACCTGTTGAAAAGATAACGCGGACTGGGAGAAGGAAGACGGAAAATTCGAGAATTGTGCGGAAAGCCGTTCGGAAGTCAGGAGGAAAGGCAAGAAAACGGATTCGTTCAATCGAAGTTAAGGGGGGGGGACAAAAAAGGGGGGACATATTTAATCATCGATCAACTTCAAAAACGGGTACTGGGCGCCTGAGACCAAAGCCGAATAAAGATCTCGGCAAGACCAGTAGGCGGACATTTTGAGAACCAAATTAGTTTACGAACAAGACGGTCTCTTCGAATCGGACACAGCATGGGGTTGGGTCTGGGAGACGACGGTTCACCTAAGCCGAAGCGATCAAAAAAGTCAATACGAAAGGAAACGAGTGATCTTCAGGGAATAACGCCTTCAGATATGTCGAAGCGAAAACCTAATGTGCACGCAGGTTTTAAAGCCGAGAGAAGGGGTCGCAAACCTGCGGATGGGAAGCTGCGAGCGATCGCGAGGAAACAGATGCCTCAGTTTGGGGAAATAGGGGAATCAATCTTGGACGAAGATCGATTTTCTGATCAGGAAAATTGGTTACGGTAGTAAGTTTCCTTTCTAAGAGGGGGAGGGCGACATTCGGGAGGCTATGTGGATCCGAACGCTGCAGGGTCTATTCGGTAAAAATGCCTTGGTGTTGAGACTGTGATCGCATGCCGGCAGATATAGAAAAGAACGCTGAATGAGTAGAGAGGCGTCGGAACCCACCACACGACGGCCGCCGTTGCGCGCCACTGGGAATCTAAAAGAAGGGTATCAACCAGCTATTCAGGGGCGGAGGTTCAAATCCTCATCATATGTGGAAGCACACACACCAAGATCAACTTGAATTAAAATCTCCGCCAGGACCAACAGCAAGGTTAAAGGTTGGATTTGTCAGGAAGTCACCGGCGTAAAAAACAAATGAGCCGGCGAGTCAGGGATGGCGCAGGAAGGCAAGTTAACGGTAATACTTTTCGCTGGGTGGCGGGGGTTGTGCACTCAGTTGAGTCTAACGGGGGGGAGGAGTTGAACGATTCCAGAAGAGATCAAAAAAAAACAAATAGAGAGAGGGGGAGGTAAAGCCTGACACCAGGGAACTGCTAAGAGGGGCTGAAACGAAATGCGGGGAAAAAAAAACACCCGGCCACCAAACTAAGAAGGAAATAAGAGAGAAACGGTTCCATCAACCCAACGAGAAAACCAGGATAGCCGAGAGGGGGGGGGCGAAAAGGGGGAATAAAGAAGTAAACCCCAAGTAAAAGGCGAAGTGTGCAGTAACTGGAGGCTCAAAGCCTTGAAGATTGGGAAAAAGGGCGGAGCGGAAGATTTGACCTCCGCAACTATATAGGAAAAAAAGGGGAACCAAAGCTCTCCACCCGGAAGAGCCTTGAACAAAGAAAAAGGCGGCCGATGGGAAGGTCCAGGGAAAGGAAATTGGAGCTACGAAATCGAGAAATTTCCGACGCGGGTAACTACGGAAAGAACGCACCTACCAGACGCCCGACATCGTGCCTTACCGGTAACGACAAAAAACGGAAACAGAACAAAATCGGACGGACGCCGATGACTAGCAAAATACGAAGAAGAGAGGAAAAAGGAGAACGGCAGACAATATAATATTCGGCAGTCACAAATAGATAAGGGCGAACTTGAGGGGGATACATTCAGTGAAACTGAGGACAATTAGGAAGGAAGCCTAGGGGGGAGTCGGGACGTCCTCTCCATTCTCGGACGCGACCCGGGAGATCAAATGCGAGAAAAACCGCGGGTTTAAGACTTACAGCAAAATAGAGCAGGCCATTACTCAATGATTCCGAAAGAGAGGACCCGCAAAAGCACGCTCGGGATGATAAAGATCCAGAAACATCAGAGGGGACTGGAATGAGAATAGGCAGAGCAAGGATTGTCGAAAAGCAAACGATTTCGCAAGAACTCCCGATAAGCCCGCAGACTATAAGGGGCGGAGCCGATGACCATCCTTTGAGGGGAGAGCGGGCGTCTCAATTGAAACAGGGAAAAACCAAACGCGGACGCAGGGAAATAGGCACCTCGTCCGCTCAGGGAGGGAGGCAGCAAGGGCGTGCTGAAAAAAAATGAACGATAAGAAACAGTCAACAAACAGGAGAAAGACGTGACCGGTGTTTTCGTTAAAGAAATTCGGGGACAAAGGAGGAAACCCAGTTTCATGACAACCCACGAAAGAGAGAGGGGAAAAAAATCGAAGGCTTGTAAAGCTGTACAGGGTCAGGACACGACTTCCCACTCCGGCTAACATATGAGAGGAGAGTAAAAAGGCAAAAAATAAAGCAGTCGAATGAAAGACGGGGTCAATGTATATTTTAAGAAGGAGAAACAAGAAAAAAAAGCGAAAGCCCCATTTGAAAAAGCCGCCCAGGGCCGACACCATAGACAGGAGGCAAAAGGCGGACGGAACAAAAGCAAGCGTAAAGAAGAGAAGGAAGGAAAAACAAAACCCAGAGGTGGGGGCATGCAGAAAAGACGCTAGAAAAAAAACTTGGGCAGTGCATAGGGGGGAGGAGGAATCATCATTAGAGTGGGGGACGGGGTTGGGAAACAAACCATACGATGAGTCAGTCTTACAAGGTGACGAGGGGGGAAAAGAGACGATCAGGGGGTCAAATGCCTAAGGACGTGAAAAAGGAAAAGCAGCCCCTCCGAAAAAAGAAACGCGTTAAGGTGGAGGACCGAAAGAGAATATAGTGAAGACGTCAGGCGGGAGAAGGGAGGAGGCTAAAGCGTTACGCTCCTTTCGCTTCAAAAAAAGATAGAGGCCGAGCAAGCTCCGCAACAGGTTAGATGGAGGGAAGTTCGAGAAATTACGGTGGAGAGAAAAAAAACTCGATGCACGTGAGAGACGGCCCTTAGATTATAGGGGTTACGAGAGAGAAAGAAAAACCCGAATACAATAATGAAAAAGGGTTGGAAGGAACCGAGGGGGTGCGGACTCTACCGGAGGTTGGATTGGAAAGGGTGTTTAGAGGAGGGAAAAGTTAGAAGAAAACGATCAGTTCTTAATGAAAGGTTCGCTTAAAGGGGCAATGAGGAGAGGGAGCGGCATGAATGAGAAAACAGGGTGAAATCGACCTCGGCGGCGATGGAAGGTGCATTTGAAACACAATCGGGAGGGGTGACGAAAGCACGGACCCATTTTTAATAAGATCAGGAGCAAGGGAAAAGAGCAGATCACAAAGAAATAGAGAGTTGGTCAACGAAAAGAGCCTTCTCGGAAAAGCGTGTTAAGAGCTGGCAAAGAGGAACGGTTTGGGAGAAAGAACATGATATTTATCGGGGTGAAGAAAAGAGAATAGAAACAGAATAGGATCAAAGGAAACAAGAAAGCCTAAGTGGCTTTTTACAAAAACATAGGCCGGGAGATACAAAAGGAAAGGGGAAAAATGGTTCCTGGATCCCTGGGAAAGAGCACGCCTTGAGGCGAAACATATAAAAAGGGGGGGGAAGGACCAGGTTCCTACCAGCGCGCCTTAGGGGGAGAGGGAGACCTCGCCGCCTTTTGGAGCTAGAAGAGACTACTTAATGGAAAGGACCGAGCAATCAGCTCAACAACCAACTGAGATTGAGAGGAGGGGAAGAGGCCGAGCCGACGGTATAGGAAGGGGGGAGGTTTCAGCGTCATAATCAAAAGGGCCTTTAGGAAAACAAGGATAGTTGATCCGCGCGGAGGATTCTCCACTGACGCGCCAGTATCTTGACAAAGGGAGAAAAGGAGGTGAACAACCTGGGAGAAAAAGGACAAATGCGTTCAATCGGAAAGGCATCGGTAAGAAGCAGGAAAAGGGCTTTGCGGACCGATGTGCTATGAGGGAAAGGATAAAAAAACAGAAAGAGAAACAAGGGGAAGGGAAGAAAGCTAAAAAAAACACGGGGCGACCGAAGGTCGAGAGGACCGAAATAAAAGGGAGTTGTTGTCATCATCTAAGAGGGAAGCAATTATGTCTGCCGAACAGGGAGTGAAGGGGTGACCAAATAAAAAAAGCGTGGATTGGGGAAGCACCGGATCGGGAATAGGAAGAAGAGCGGAGGAAAAGTCCGAAGCTGGGGGCATCCTCAATGGGGGAAGACACGATTGCCAAAGGCCTGATCCGATGAGGAGAACTATACGATCCGAAGCGAAGTCCGGAATTGACAAAACACATCAAAGGCAAGAACGTCTATCAAAAAATGGGATTGAATCGCTTGAAGTATAGGGGTTGGGGAGTACGCGAGAGCCACCGGGAACAAGTTCGAGGACCGTAGATTAAAGCAAGGGGTGGTAACAAGAAAGACTTATCAACAAACTGACCGACACAATGGGTTTAGATGAGAAAGATGATGACCTATAATGAAGACCCGGCAATACACCTACCGCAGTGGAGAAACAAGAGAGGAAGAGAAGCTAAGAGACACAGCGGTCAAACCGACCAAAAAGTTGGTCTGAAGCACATGGAGGCATATGCCGACGACATGAAGGGAACTACGGAGGTCACGAAGAGGGGGAACTGCAAGTACCACACGCCGACACGCCAAATGGGACAACGCCACCAAGGCGTAAAGGGACTGTGAGCCTCAAACAAACAATTGGAAACGCAAAAGGTGTGGGGGAAGGAAAAATACCCGTGCGGCAAGAGTCTCTGAGATGAGGAGGATGACGGGACGGGTGGTGGGAGGAATTTCGAATGGAGAGAAAGGGCGGGCTTTCACCTGGTGCTCGGTCAAAAAAGGTGCGGCAAAAGACCTATGGCAACGGAGTTCGGCAGAAAAGGAAACCTGATGAGCGAGTTGAAAGATTGTAGCCAAGGGTAAGAGAAGATGTTGGCGCGTGAGGTGGCAAAAGAAAACCGAACCGGAAAGGGAAACGCTAGTCGGGACGAAAAGCCCGTCGACAGAATTGGCAAAAAGGAAGATCCGCCTGTGGAGAACTGGGGATATTGGAACACCTGAAGCCTAGGAACGGTGAAATTTTCCAGAGATAAGAGGGGCAAGAAGGGGAAACGAGCAATCATAAACCAAAGGGAGTTCCAGAAAGGTCTCACGTACGGTGTGCAAACCTGGAGGGACAATTGGAGCAGACGCATTAGGAACGGTACTGGCTAGGACACGCGCCGAAAAAAGGCCCCTGGCCGCGAAAATAATGGTTGTAGAATCCCAAGAGGAAGACAAGAAGGGGGACAGGCATAACGAAGGAAAACATACTACAAAATAGGGGAGACCAGGTCACTACAAAAAAAATCAGAGAACTTAGGCCCGGAACGAAGACAAGGGACAGACCAAAATTCGACAGGGCTTCATGGAAACCAGGAACGCCTGGCGAAGGGGAAATTCAAGTCGCGGGGGGATCTTTTGAGAAAAGCTGTCGTCTGCCAGCCTGCGGGTTGAACGATGACATAGTGTCAGCGCTGAGAGAAGGGGAACGATGGGCGGTGGGACCTTGGGAGAATCCCTGGCGAATGGTCATCGATCTAGACGACGGAGGAAGGGACGGAGTATCGACTGTCAAATCTCAAAAACGAAGGAACTCGGGGGAAGCGGAACTCACCGTAACTGTCAGAGATAAAGCGTCAAGGTCGATGGTCGGGGGGGGAGGGGTTGGTGGTGAAGTGGAGGGGATCGCGGACCTGCAAGATACGCTGAAGGTAGTAATATGCCCTTCCGAAGGACCGGGACGCTGACCAAAAGGAGGGGAAAGAAGATCGAATCATAAGTTAAAGGCAACTCGAAAAACGAGCGGAATATCGCTAGGTCGATGTCAAACACCTCTAACGCATCACATTGGTCAAAAAAAGGGAAACCTTTAACAAAAAAAGTACTGAAAAAAACAAAACGCGGTTGCAATTCTCATTGCGCTGCAGGAAATCACCGCGTAAAAACCCAAAGCCGGCGATCGTAGTGGAACACTGGGGAGGAAGGAACGTGCGAATGGTTAAATGCCGCGGGAGGACGGGGTGGTGTTAACATTCGTAGCGAGAAAAGAGGCAGTAGAGGAAAAGCGTGGGGGGGGAACTAAAGAGGAGCTATCCACACGGAGAGAAGAGAGTCAGGAAAATACCGAAAAACAACGCTTTTCGCGAACTGCTAATATTCGCGCACGAAAGTAACCCACACGCAAAAAAAGAATCCGAAGCAGATCTCTAGCAAACAAAAAACCCTCCTATAGCCGGAATGGTGTGGGAGCCGGAGGAAATAACTATGTAAAAACAAAGGGGAAGTGAAAGTAAACTGGTAGGCAAAGAACCTTGGAAAGGAGGGTTGGAAAAATGTGTCAAGAAATTAACTCGTAAAAAGAATAGCCTAAACGGGAATGAAGAGACGATGAAATCCCTAGGGAACCTGGCGCGCAGGCAGCCGATCGGTTGAACTTCCAGGAGCGGCGGAATCATCAGACGACTGAGATACAAAAGGGCCGGAAGTAGATCAAAAGGACCACAAAAAAACCTCCAGACACACCGAAATCTGAAAGTAATAAGAGCATCGTACTCGAAATGGGAGGGAAAGAATGAAGAATAGGGGGAAAAAACAAGTCGTCCTGGAAGGGAAGCGAAAAGGTCGATACCGGAAGCAACGTAAGGTAGGAGTCGAAATCGATGGAAGGGAAAGAGCATGGAACAGTGTACTGCGGGTGCAGACGCAAAAAGGGTAAACGCCGCAAAGCGCGAGACGACATCACAAATCGCGTACACGAGAAAGGACCTGCAGGACTTCAAACCGCTTATTGGCCTGCAAAAAATGCCGCGGCTTAGGAAAAAAAACGCCAAGAAGAATGAAGGAGCCGTTCCGGAAGATAACATTGAAGACACTCTTAAGTGAAACAAAAACGGCTCCAACCTCAACTTCTTTTAATGTAAAAGAAGGTCAAGCGACCCGATAAGACAGGCATACTGGGGAGTGACCCAAGCAGACAGGACCCGGCAGGATAAGCGAGGAAAACTGACCTTGCACAGAAGGTGCCGTTTAAAGGCGCTGGGGGAATGGATATCCGGAACACCTAACGAAGAGAAAGAAATCGTCAACCTGGACGGATTGGATGGGTCCGATTCGAACTTTAAGGAAAAAACGAGACAAAAAAGCGTGTCCACACAAAGGTAACACCCTTCTCAGGTGAAGTGAAGTTATCGAGGAACCTTCGACAAGAAAAGTGCGCTAAAAGCCAAGGACGGGGATCATGAAACAGAAAGTAAAGTCCGGTCAAGGGGATATAGCCTGCCAAAGACGCGAAAAAATATCTAAGGGAAATGGAACTTACGGGTCCAAAAGCAAGAGCTACGCATGAATCAAAGCTACAGAATGGGTTAGAAGCTGCGCACAACAACACGCGAGCCCCAGTGACAGACCCTGCTTCAGATCACAAAATCTGGGGGGGGGCAAGGAGGAACACCGTCAAGATCAACGCCGCAAAAATCGGATGAAGGAAGGGTGGACCAAGGAGAAAGTAAACCTATTTCGAAATGACAGGGGGGGACCTGAAACCTCTGGAGGGAAAAAAAAAGGCGAATGTGGGGGCCTTTGTGGAAGCTGGGGATGGGACTGGCGTAAATGGCCTAAAGCGACGATCACGTAGGCAGAACGGCAGGAAGTGGTGAACTCGCCCTCCGACAGAAAGCCCACGCGGAGGGGTGGGGATGGGGAAAAAGAGATAATAGTGGGGGATCCGGCAGACTCAGATGAATCGTCAGGAAGCGGGAAAAAAAAAAGGATGAGCTCAAAAAATCAAGAAGCGGCAGGGGCGAATCCACCCCACATCAAGGGAAGCGGGAGATTAAGTCGGAAAAAAAAAATCCAGCGCGAGAAGGGAATGCAAGGGAAGGCATTAAATCACGCGGGGAGCAAGAACCCTAAAAAAGACAGGAACAGATGAAGAAGAGATGAAAATTAAGAGGCTGGGGAGAAAACTAGGTTAGGAAAAGTTTGTGGCAAGCGGAGGGAAAGGAACTATAAAAAAGATAACAGATAAAAGGCATGGGGACAAGGCTGATACGGGAAAGCGAAAGGGACGAAAAAGGCATGTACCCTAGAGCGGGATAGCTGCCGGCCTGGGCGAGGGTCCTCGTCGTGTATCCTGCCTGCCAGTTCAGGGGGGCTGTCAAAAAGTAGGACAGAAAAACTAAGTTAAATCGGGGAGGACTACTGCTCGAGCGAGGGGGCAAGGGCTGCCGGAAAGGAAACATGCGGGGATTGGAGGAGATAGTATCGACGATCAGAAACAGCGAAAAGAGCCGGCCGGTCAAGCCTTTCAGGGTAAACACATCAGGGAAAAGAACCAAAAGTCATCTGCGAACGCCCTTGAGGACATTTGGCGAAAAACAGGGAAAGAGTCAGCCACCGACGAGAAAATCGTTATCTCGCGCCGGAGAACCCCTCGGAAGCCAATCACAAAGAGGGGAAGCTGTGACCAGCGGACGTTACGGGAACCGGGCGTAGGCATCTAGGAATCAAAAAAAAAAAAAGAGATTAAAAGGAGGAAGTGCAAAGGCGCCGCAAAAGCAGGAGGTGTCATCAAGAGGAAAAGAAGTGACTCTGCAACCAAAATCAAGGGAGAAGTCGAGCACCTAAGCGCCAAAAGGATACTGTTCGCAAAAAAGCAAAAGGTGGGCGGAAGCTATAACATTCAAGCGGTGTGAATCGCCTGAAAGAAAAGAGGGGGGGAAAAAGAAGAGACGGGGAGATTCGAAATGGGGAGGGATATGAATGGGGTTCAGCTACGATAGGAAGAAACGGAAATATAAGACAAACCGACGGAAGCCCGCGAAAACGGAGCAAGGAAAAGGAGAATGCTGTCGGAGACGTAGTGGTGCTCTCCTATCGGCCGGGAAGTCTGCCATACCGAAAGAAGGAACATCCAATTGGGGATGTGTCATCGCAACATCCTTCAGCGACGAAGAAGCGAAGGCGAGTCAAGACCAAATCTTGCAGGAGAAGAACCTGCGACGAAGGAAAAAGGGAGGTAGACGGACATCGATCACTGAGATGCACAAGTCGACCGGGAGAAATAAAACTTTTAACTACCCACCTCGGGGACGAGGGATGGGACAACGACGGGGGGGGGGTGCGGGGTGGGGGGCGATCAGTGGATTTGCGACGTCGAGATAGTCTTATTGGCTGGGGAACGTTGTTCTTCGAGCTCTGAAAAGTATGAGGACATACAGCTGGAAGCGAATGTCTGATAAGACTGTGAAGAGAGAGGGAAGGGGGGTATCAAACCGAATATCAGCGGAAGTAGCCAATCTCGGTAGAGACAAACCAGCTTCAGAAAGGGTGTTTGTTTAGGGGGGTGGGCGGACGGGGACAGGTTAAAAATGTGTCCTTGTCAGTCCCGGCAATACCAGTCTTTTGGTAGCACGACTAGAGGACCCTTCCGAATGAAATACGTAGCGGTCAAACCATTAGGCACTCGTACGGACTCGTAAGTCCGCGAAAGTGTGAAAACGAAAGTCGGGGATGAAAAAGGAAAGTTGAACGATGCCATGGGAACACCTTTAAAACCCGCCCAGACAATAAAGGGTCCACACCGGGCAAAAACTAATCATAAATGAGAGAGAAAATGGAGCTCAAAGGGTTAAAGATCTAAGGAAACGCCGAGGAGAACAAGCTGGCGCGGTCATGTTTGGCAGGTAGAGGGACGAGAAAAAAAAAAAGCAATCTGGGGGCTGAGAAAAGGACAAGAGGTTTTTAACCTGGGTCTAGGGTCGCTTGTTCAGGTAAAGAAAGAAGATGGACATGTATGGAAAAATCTGGCATGTTAAGCGTGACCATCTAGTGTTAATCATAAAGGATGAGAGGGGGAGAGGGGAAAGGGCATTTTAAAAAAGTAAAATGAAAAGACGGGGAAAACGGAGCGGCAGGCTAAAAGAAGGTTGTCGAGAAAGGATCGTCCGTTTTGCGCACCGAAGGCCTTGAGAAGGAGACGGGATGGGGTGGGACATCGTTCTAGCACGGTAATGGGGCAAAATAGAAGCCAGAGATAAACACAGTCGGGGGCATCTCAGAGATGCGTGGTGTCAACCAAAATATGGGAAAGCTAACAACGACAAAGGAGGCACAAAAGACCGATGCAGGAGGCAAAGCCGAGGAGGAAGAGGGAAAAGTGGGAGCTCAACTGCTTAGACCATCAGCGTATGTCGATGCGATAATCACAGGAAAAAGAAAGGACGGGAGTTTGTGGAGAACTTGGGGGTAACTCAAAGCAGCAAGGATGAGCGGGCGCGGAAAGACCGCAAGGGCGATCCTGGCATTGATAAGAAGCATGGGATAGGGGAGAAATTCCCGATCACTTGAAAGTAGAAAATAGCGTCGTTCTCAGAGGATGGATCATCAGGAGAAGGCAATCAAGTACGGGGGAAAAACATGGAGGGATGGACCTGTCTACGGGAGGCAACGGAACGATTGGGGGGAAGGGGTAAGCGACGATCATTACTCGTAACAAACGAATTAGTAAATCAGACGTAAAGGCGGGCAGGACCCCTGCAAGGGAGTGAGGGTAAAAGCTGAACGCGTCAGGTCAGATGCTGCTTCTGTGGCGTGTTGAGGGACGGAAAGATGGCCGGAAGGGCAAAAGGCGAGAGCGCACGGAAAGGTGGGCACGTAAGGAAAAAGAAAAAGTCCACCCGAAGGGAAGGGAAGGCGAGTTCGGGGTATGAAAAAAGATAGGGAAGCCGTGGAACGAAGCAAAGGTATCACTATTGGGCTAAATGGTAGGAATTCAATACTCGAGGAGCCGAAAATTTGTCTTAAAAATTCAATTTGAACAGACTAGCACACGTGCAGAAGGGTTGACAAATTTTCAGAAAAGTTCCTATCACCGTCAAAAAAAAGAAAGAGAGGGCCGGGAGGATGCGAGAGCTGGGCGCTATCGGGAGTTGGGGGGCCGGTAAAACGGTTTGCGAGGCGAAGCCCTCAGTCGCATTTAAAAAAGGCTGGGGGAAAGGAGTAGAAA